>Ga0209050_1000559_pt1 | contig 60902 bp, 49 predicted proteins | sample Araplavi_mTSA_r2_FD_184276 | JGI IMG/M metagenome (GOLD analysis project Ga0209050, IMG submission 184276) | Arabidopsis root microbial communities from North Carolina, USA - plate scrape MF_Cvi_mTSA_r2 (SPAdes) (version 2) | ecosystem: Host-associated > Plants > Roots > Endosphere | place: USA... | reverse complement strand
ACGCCTTCCTCACCCAGATCCGTCGTATAGACGTTGAAGCCTTCAGACTTCAGCATCAGTTCGATGGTCTGCGCCGTCGCGCTGTCATCCTCGATCAACAGTACGCGCATGAGCCCCTCCACGCCAAATCTGGCGTATTCGAACGTCTTAGGCGGAAGTCCGCCGATAAACCCTGCGGCCACTGTGCCGGAGAGTTAATTTAAGACTGGTTAATGGTGAATGTTTCCGTTGGTCGAATGGTTAATATGATTTGCGAATCGGGTGCAAGCGGCCCGCGGTCCCTTGGTCACATTGGTCGCACGCGTCGCAGGGGCCCCGTCGGACGCTCTCGTTAACCAACGCAAATCCCTTAAATCCGTGCCCACAAAGCGTTCCGAACGGCGTTACCCCGTTAAGGCCAAGTTCGAACGCCGTTCGTGTATGAGGCGAGATTGCGGCGTTCCGCCGCGGGAGCTTCCGGGCCCGACTCCCGCTTTACGGGTATCGATCGTCCTGGCGAAGCCTGGCCATTCAACGGGCGCCGCGACGCCCCGCCGCAGCCCTATTCCGAAACTTCCTCGGCCAGCCACCCGGCGGCCCGAAGCTTGGCCACCGAGGCGCGGCTGACGGGGGCGGTTTCGCCGTCGATCAGCTTCAGGCGCAGGTTGCGGCCGTCGCGTTCGACGCCCGCGATCGCCCGTCGCGCCACCCACCACGAGCGGTGGACCTGCAGCCCCTCCACCCGAGACAGCCCCGCCGTCACCCGGGCCAGGGGTCCAATCTCCAGCCGCGAACCGTGCTCGGTGCGGATCCGGACATAGTGGTCCTCCATCCGCAGATAGAGGACGCCGCCCGGATCGATCGCCGCGGCCTCGACCGGGATCAGCCCCTCGCGCGCGGGCGCCTGCGTCTGCGTCTGTGCGTGCGTATGCGTGGGAGCGCGGGGGCGCACGCGGATGAAGTAGTAGGCCAGGACGATCGGCGTGGTGATCGCCACGCACTGGCCGTACCAGGCCAGCGGCGACACGGCCTCTTCGATCGGCGGCCACAGGGCGATCGCGACCAGCCGCAGGGGCGCGCCCTGGACCAGGCTGCCGACCAGGATGACCGGCGGGATCATCGCCCAGTCGGGCCACCCCAGCCGCCGCGCCCCCGCGCCGGCCAGCCGCGCCAGGCAGCCGATCAGGATCATCCCGCAGGTGATGCTGCCGGCCCAGTAGGCGATCCGCACGCCCGCCCCGCCGTTGAAGAAGCTGCCGAACGGCCCCATCAGCCCCAGCAGAACGCCGATCCCGACGCCCACGGCGAGATCGATCGCCCATTCACGGGCGGTCCCCAGCAGCGGCGGCTTCGAAGCTTCGGCGGTCATCGAACGACGTATAGCGCCGTTCGCCCAGCCGCGAACCCATTCGCCCATTCGCGCAAACGGCGTGGCGGACGGGCGTTCCGGCGGTCACAGCGGGGTCATCGCCCCCTCGCTGAAGGTCGTCCATGTCGTTCCGCTCCGTCTTCGCCGCCGCCCTGGCCGCGGCCGCCGTCTCCTCCCCCGCGCTCTTCCCCGCGAAGGCCCAGGCCGCCAACGCGGGCTTCATGGTGCTGCAGGAGCCTCGCCCCGCCGGACAGGCGCCGGTCGAGGTCGGGGTCTGGTATCCCACCGACGCCAAGCCCGCCTTCATGGCGCTGGGCAGCTGGGGCCACACGGTCGCGGCCGGCGCGCCGGTGGTCGGGGACCATCTGCCGTTGATCGTCATGTCGCACGGTAACGGCGGCTTCTTCGGCGGCCATGCCGACACCGCCCAGGCGCTGGCCGAAGCCGGCTTCGTGGTCGCCGCCCTCACCCACCCCGGCGACAACTACAAGGACCAGAGCCGCGCCACCGCCATGAGCGACCGCCCCGCCGCTCTGTCGGCCCTGATCGGCTGGATGCTGGACGCCTCGCCGCTGAAGACCGCCCTTGATCCGGCCAAGGTCGGGGCGTTCGGCTTCTCGTCGGGCGGCTTCACGGTGCTGGCGGCGGCGGGCGGCGAGCCGGACCTGCGCAAGGTCCCGGCCCATTGCCAGGCCCATCCGGCCAACTACGACTGCCAGCTGACCGCCAAGCGCCCGATCCCGCCCGAGAGCCTGACGGCCCGATGGATCCATGACCCGCGCATCAAGGCCGTGGTCTCTGCCGCGCCCGCCTTGGGCTTCGCGTTCGGCCGGGACGGGCTGAAGGGGATCACCGCGCCGGTCCAGCTGTGGAAGGCGGCCGATGATGAGATTTTGCCCGGCGACGACTACGCCGAGGCCGTTCACCGCAATCTCGGCCGGCCTCACGAGTATCATGTCGTCCCGGGCGCGCGGCACTTCGACTTCCTCACCCCCTGCCAGACCGCCCCGGCCGGCGGGACCCAGGCGCTGTGCGAGAGTGCGCCCGGCTTCGACCGGCGTGCATTCCACCAGGACTTCAACGCCCAGGTGACCCGCTTCTTCACCGACCAATTGGTCGCACCGGCAAAGCCGCTTCCCGGGACCTGATTTCACACCTGGTTAACCACGATCGCCGAGTCTGGCGGCTCAGTTGTGGGAGCCGTCTTGCGTAGCCTCATCGCCGCCGTCGAACGTATCGATCCGCTGACCATCTACGGCCGCGTGGCCGCCGTGAACGGCCTGCTGATCGAAGTCCGCGGTGGTCTGACCCGGCTGTCGGTCGGCGCCCGCGTCGAGATCGAGCGCCTCGGCCAGAAGCCTCTGCCCGCCGAGGTCGTCGGCTTCCGCGAGACCCGCGCCCTGCTGATGCCGTTCGGCCCCGTCGAGGGCGTCGGCCCGGGCGCGGAAATCCGCATCGTTCCCGAAGGCGCGGTGGTCCGTCCGACCAAGGCCTGGCTGGGCCGCATCATCAACGCCTTTGGCGAGCCCATCGACGGCCTGGGTCCGTTGCCGCAGGGCGAGGTTCCCTATCCGCTGAAGACCTCGCCGCCGCCGGCCCACGCCCGCGGCCGGGTGGGCGAGCGCCTGGACCTGGGCGTGCGCTCGATGAACGTTTTCACCACCACCTGCCGCGGCCAGCGCCTGGGCATCTTCGCCGGCTCGGGCGTCGGCAAGTCGGTGCTGCTGTCGATGCTTGCGAAAGAGGCCACCTGCGACGCCGTCGTCGTCGGCCTGATCGGCGAGCGGGGCCGCGAGGTCCGCGAATTCGTCGAGGAGACCCTGGGCGAGGAAGGCCTGCGCCGCGCCGTCGTCGTGGTCGCCACCTCGGACGAGCCGGCCCTGACCCGCCGCCAGGCCGCCTACATGACCCTGGCGGTCAGCGAGTACATGCGCGACCAGGACCAGGAAGTCCTGTGCCTGATGGACTCGGTGACCCGCTTCGCCATGGCCCAGCGCGAGATCGGCCTGGCCGCCGGCGAGCCGCCGACCACCAAGGGCTATACGCCGACCGTCTTCACCGAACTGCCCAAGCTGCTGGAGCGCGCCGGTCCCGGCCCGGTCCGCGCGGACGGCACCTACGCCGCCCCGATCACCGCCCTCTTTACGGTCCTGGTGGACGGCGACGACCACAACGAACCGATCGCCGACGCCACGCGCGGTATTCTTGATGGCCACATCGTCATGGAGCGCGCCATCGCCGAGCGCGGCCGCTTCCCGGCGATCAACGTCCTGAAGTCGATCAGCCGGACCATGCCGGGCTGCCAGCACCCGCACGAGCGCGACGTCGTCAAGGGCGCGCGCCAGGTGATGGCCGCCTACGCCAACATGGAAGAGCTGATCCGCATCGGCGCCTACCGCGCCGGGGCCGACCCCGTGGTCGACCGCGCCATCCGCCTAAACCCGGCGATCGAAGCCTTCCTTAGCCAGGATAAGGAAGAAGCAACTTCTCTGGACGACTCTTTCGGATACCTGGGGCAGATCCTGGCGAGTGAGTACTGATGACCAAGTGGGCCGCCTCGCTGATCCGCATCTCGAACCACGAGGTCGAGACGCTGCAGAAACGCCTCGCCGAGATCACCGAGCGCCGCATGGCGGCCGAACTGCGCATCACCATGCTGGACGCCGAAGCCGAAGCCGAAGCCAAGAACGCCGAGGCCGACGCCAGCGCCGGCTGGTACATGATCGGCTACCGCGAGGGCTATAAGCGCCGCCGCGCCGACATGCTGGTCCAGATCGACCAGTGCCAGCAGGAAGAGGTCGGCGCCCGCGACGCCCTTTCCGAGGCCTTCGAGAATCTCAAGAAATACGAACACGTCGCCGAGCAGGCCAAGGTCCTGGCCGCCAAGAAGCTGGGCGCGTTCGAAGCCGCCCAGCTGGACGAACTCAGCATCCGCCGCGCCGCCGTCGGCGGGCGCTAGTCAGGCCATCATGAGCCCCCTCCTCCCTCGTCATCCCGGCCGTAGCGCGCAGCGCGGAGAGCCGGGACCCAGGGGCGGCACGCACGGCGTTTCTTCACCCCTTGGGTCCCGGATCGCCCCTGCGGGTCGTCCGGGATGACGAGGAAATTTGCGCTTACGAGACGATCGGCGCTGGCCTCGGCCTTGGCCCTGAGCGCCTGCGCCCGTGAGGTGCGGAGCCAACCGATCACCGACACCCCGCTGAAGTCGATCGCCACGACGCCGGTCGGGGCCTGCGTGCAGCACGCCTTCCTGCAGGACCCGGCCTACGCCGAGCTGTTCGCCCGTCACTACTCCCAGCTCACACCCGAGTGGGAGATGAAGATGGAGTACATCCTCCAGGACGACGGGCGCTTCCGGTTCGACCGGCCCGACGCCATCGCCGACTTCGCGCGGCGCAACGGCATCCGGCTCTATTGCACGACGATGATCTGGTACGATCAGGCCATGCCGGCCTTTCTCAAGCTGGATGGCCAGGGCAAGCCGTTCGCTGACGCCTATCGCAACTACATCCTGGCCGTCGCCGGACGCTATCGCGGCCAGGCCGTGGGCTGGGACGTGGTCAATGAGACCGTGGCCGACAACGGGACGGAGCTGCGCCAGTCGATCTGGACCCGCAACCTGGGCGTCGACGAGCACATGGTCCTGGCCTTCCACCACGCCAAGGAAGCCGACCCGAACGCGACGCTGTTCATCAACGACTACCACCTCGAGAACAATCCGACGAAGCGCGCGACCTTCATGCGCACGGTCGAGCGCCTGCTGAAGGCCGGCGCGCCGATCGGCGGCATCGGCACCCAGAGCCACCTGGATCTCGACTTCACCCGCCCGGGCATGGCGCGCGCCGCGATGCGCGACCTGGCCAGCTTCGGCCTGCCGATCCACGTCTCCGAGCTGGATATCTCGCTGGGTGAAAGGCCGGATTTCTCGCGCCTGGCCGATCTGCGCCAGCGCCAGGCCGACCTGACCCGCGAACTGGCCGAAAGCTATATGAGCCTGCCCCAGCAGCAGCGCTTCGCCTTCACGGTCTGGGGCCTTCGCGACCAGGACAGCTGGCTGCGCGGGGCCTCGGGCCAGCGCCCGCGCGACCAGGGCCTGCCCTTCGACGACGCCGGACGACCCAAGCCGATGTTCCAGGCCCTGGCGGAAGTCCTTTCCCGATAACGGGTACGGTCCAGCCGCATACACGAAATCTCAAGCGGCCTGCGACAGTGTGACCGCATGAAACTGATCCACGCCCTCCAGGACATGGACAGCGACCAGTCGCTGTCGGCGCGTTTCCGCCGAGCCCGCGCCGCGCACGTCGTCGCCCTGATCGAGAAGACCTTCGCCGAACGCGGCCAGGTCCGCATCGCCGATCTGGGAGGCGAGCCGACCTATTGGAACATCCTGTTCGACCGGCAATTCCTGGAGGCGAACAAGGTCCATATCAGCCTGTTCAATCCCCAGCCGTTCACGGTGGACGATCCCCTGTTCACGGCCGCCGTCGGCGACGCCTGCGACATGCGCGAGCATGCCGACCAGAGCTTCGACCTCGTCCACTCCAACTCGGTGGTCGAGCACGTGGGCGACTGGGTGCGGATGGAGGCCTTCGCCAGGGAGTGCCGCCGCCTGGCGCCGCGCTACTACGTCCAGACGCCCTATTTCTGGTTCCCGATCGAGCCGCACTTCTCGGCCCCGTTCTTCCACTGGCGCTCTGAGCAGACCCGGGCCCGCCTGCTGATGAAGCGCAAGTTCGGCTTCTCGGAGATCGCGCCCGACGTCGGCGCGGCCATGCGCGACGTCCAGCACGCGCGCTTGCTGGACAAGGCCCAGTTCCGGTTCCTCTATCCCGACGCCCGCCATGTCGACGAGACGTTCCTCGGCCTGACCAAGTCCTTGATCGCGATCCGGGACTGAGGGCCGCGTCATGACCTGGGGCTTTGCGCGAACCGAGACGACGAGGACGAACGCCAGGGCGGCCGCCCTGGTCTGCGCCTATGTCGCCGGCCTCGCCTACAGCCTGTTCCTGGCCGGCGCCACGCACAACATTCCGACGATCTGGACCGCCAATGCGGTGGCCATCGCCGCCTTCATGGTCCTGAACCGTCGCCAGGCGCTGGGCTTCATGCTGGCCACCGGCGTGCTGCACATCACCCTGGAGCTGACGATCGGCGCCTCGGCGCGGTTCGTCACGGTCATCGCCGTGCTGGACACGATCCAGACGTTCGGCACGGCCATGCTGCTGCGCTGGCTGAAGGTCCCGACCCGGGTGCGCGACCCGCGCGGCCTGTTCACCGTCATCGTCGCCGCCTCGGCCCTGACCGCCATCGGCGCGATCCTGGTCAACGGCCTCCTGGCCCTCAGCGGCGGTCATCCGTTCCTGCGCGGCTGGAGCGACTGGACCACCTCCAACGTGCTGGGCGTGGCCATCATCCTGCCCGTGGCCCTGATCCTGATGGACCCGCGCCACCGCGAAGGCTTCCACGTCCGCCCGCTGGAGGCCGCCGCCACCCTGCTGCTGGTCATCGCGACCTCGGCCCTGGTGTTCGTCAACGATCCCAGCCTTCAGGTGCTGCTGTTCGCGCCGGCCCTGCTGGCCGCGTTCCGGGGCGGTCCGCGCGCCGTGGCCGTGGTCGTCACCACCTCGCTGGCCGTCGCCATTCCCGCCGTCCTGCACCGCACGGGCCTCGATATCCACGTGGCCCTGGGCCCCCTGCGCCATGCGCTGATCTTCCACGTCGTGCTGTACGCCGTCAGCTTCGTGGCCGCCCTCGCCCTGAGCCGCCAGGCGCGCCTGCAGGCCCTGCTGGTCCGCCGCCAGTCGGCCGCCCGCGCCGCCCAGACCCGCGCCCAGGCCGCCAGCCAGGCCAAGTCGGACTTCCTGGCCACGATCAGCCACGAGATCCGCACCCCGCTGAACAGCATCCTGGGCTTCGCCTCCCTGGTCGCCGACGACCCGGAGCTGTCGCCCGAAAACCGCCGCCGCCTGGACCTGGTCAGCCGCGCCGGCCGCTCGCTGGCCGAGATCGTCGGCGACCTGCTGGACTTCGCCAAGGTCGAGGCCGGGCGCCTGGACCTTGCCCTGACGCCGACCTCGCCCGCCGCCCTGCTGCGCGACGCCGTGGCCATCATCGCCCCCGAGGCGGCGACCAAGGGCCTCTATCTGCGCACCCTGTTCGAGGCCGCCGGAGAGGCCGACGTCGAGCAACCGCTGGCCTTGGACGAGACCCGCCTGCGCCAGGTTCTGCTGAACTTGTTGGCCAACGCTCTGAAGTTCACCAGCGAGGGCGGCGTCACCGTCCGCCTGCTGGCCGGACCAACGCCGGGCGCCCTGCGGTTCGAGGTGGTCGACACCGGCATCGGCATCGCCCCCGAGGTTCAGGCGCGCCTGTTCCAGCGCTTCAGCCAGGCCGACAGCTCGATCAGCCGCAGCTATGGCGGCACGGGCCTGGGCCTGGCCATCAGCCGGGCGCTGGTCAACCGCATGGGCGGGGAGATCGGCGTCGAGAGCCAGTTGGGCCAGGGCGCGCGCTTCTGGATCGCCCTGGCCGCCGAGCCGGCCGAGGCGCCGCTGCCGGCGGCCGTCCCGACCCCGACCACCGCCACGGAGCGCGCCGCCCGCGTGCTGCTGGTCGACGACCATCCGATGAATCGCGAGCTGGGCAAGGCCCTGCTGACCCTGGCCGGCTGCGAGACCCTCACCGCCGACGACGGCGTCCAGGCGCTGGAAGCCGTCCAGGCCGGCGACTTCGATCTGGTGTTGATGGATGTCCACATGCCTGGGATGGACGGCCTGGCCGCCGCCCGCGCCATCCGCGCCCTGCCCGGCCCGGTCGCGGCGATTCCGATCGTGGCGCTCAGCGCCGACGTCCTGCCCGAGCAGATCGCCCGCTGTCGCGCGGCCGGCATGAACGGCCACGTGCCCAAGCCGATCCGCCGCGAGGAGCTGATCGCCGCTGTCGCCCAGGCCCTGCGCGGCGCCGACGCTGCGCCGAACGCCGCCAGCGCCTGAAGAGGCCTTACCTCGCCGCGAAATAGGCCTTCAGCCGCGCCGCCTCGGCCGGGGTGATGGCGATCACCGCCCCGTGCTTGGGCCCCGAGAAGTTCGTCGCCTTCATCGGCGAGTCCGGTTCGTTGAAGCGGCCCAGGTTCTTGAAATGGACGAAGTCCGTGGTTTCCGAGAAGCCCATGTTGTTCTTCGGCTTGGCTCCGAACACGTCGTACATCAGCACGTACCTGTTCGTGCCGTGGCGGCGCCACAGGTTCGGAGCCTCGGTGGCGACGGTCTCGGGATCGACCTTGGTCGGATCGAAGACGTAGCCGCCATTGACCTTGTCCGAGATCGCCTGACGCAGATAGCCCGGCTTGTCGTGGGCCACGTAGAACAGGTGGTACCTGTTCCCGATCCTGGTGATGTCGCCGTCGATCGCCGCCTTGCCGGCCACCGGATAGGTGAACAGCGGCTGGGGCGCGCTGGTCAGGGTGGTGAAGGCCGGGTCGGCGTAGGAATAGACCAGCGAGGCCGGCTTATCGAGGAAGCGGGTGGTGAAATAGACCATCAGCTTCTTGGCCGCCGGGTCCCAGATCGTCTCCGGCGCCCAGGCGGCGCTGCGATCCTCGTCCTTGTCGAACAGCTTGCCGACCGGGACCAGGGCATGGGTCCAGTGGATGAGGTCGAACGACTTCATCAGGATCAGGTTCTTGTTGTTGCCCCAGCCATAGGGATCCTGCGGCCGCTCCCACTGGGTCTCGCGCAGCCCCGCCTCCTTGGCGAAGATGTGCAGGTCGGTCATGGCCAGATAGAAGGCCCCGTCCGGCCCGCGCATGACGTGCGGGTCGCGCACGCCCTTCTGCTGGGCCAGCTGGGCGCCGGTGAAGATCGGCTCGCCGCCGTTGACGTCGGTGAAGGTGTAGCCGTCGCTCGAGGTCGCGAAATAGACCGCGTGGGTCTCGTCCTTGAAGTAGACGAACAGGTACGCGGTCTGGGCCTTTTCGGCCGGGGCCGCCTGAACGCGGCCCGGCAGCTTGTCGACCAGCTCGAGCGTTTTTGGACCGGCCAGGGCCGGGGCGGCGAAAGCCAGCAGGGCGGTGGCGGCGACGGCCGCTTTCAACAGGCGCTTCATCGTCATTCCTCCCCTACTTCACCGGATCCAGGCCGATCACCGTCACCGAGTGCGGCGGCAGCTCCAGGCTGGCCGACGCGCCCGTACCGATAGCCTTGATCACCGCCGGCTGCGGCTTGACCCGGGTCGGGGCGGCGAAGGTGTTGAACGCGCCCATGTCGTCGGCCGCCAGGGTGTCGCCCTTGGCGCCCTTGAAGGTGTAGCCGTTCACGGTCGGCGCGATCTTCAGCGGCTGGCGCGGATCCAGGTTCGTGAACGACAGCCACAGCTTGCCGTCCTTGCCGATCGCCCCCATCGCGTCCAGGCGCGGCAGGGTCACCTCGCCTTCCCTGTAGGTCCCGGCGTCATAGGCCAGCGGCACGCTCTTGGCGTCCTGGAACGCCGTGTACATGCGGAACACGTGATAGGTCGGCGTCAGCAGCATCTTGTCGCCGTCGGTCAGGATCATCGACTGCAGCACGTTGATCGTCTGGGCGATGTTGGCGCCCTTCACCCGGTCGGCGTGGCGGGCGAAGATGTTCAGGTTCAACGCCGCGACGATGGCGTCGCGCTGGCTGCTCTGCTGGTACAGCGAGGCGTTGGCCGCGCCTTCTTCCTCCTTGAACCAGGTCCCCCACTCGTCGACGAACAGCCCGACCTTCTTCTCGGGATCGTACTTGTCCATGATCGCCGCGTGCTTGGAGACCAGCTCCTCCATCCACAGCGTCGACTTCAGGAGCTCGGCGTACTGGTGGGCGTCGAAGCCGGTCGCGCGCTCGGGCTTCTTGGGCCAGGTGTAGCTGTGCAGTGAGATCGCATCGATGTCCCAACTCCAGACCTTCTTGCTCCAGGCCTGCATCACCGTCTCGGTCCAGGCGTAGTCGTCGCGATCGGGACCGACCGCGATCTTCAGCATCTTGTCGGCGGCGTTCTTCTGGGCCGGATTGTAGTTCTTGGTGAAGTTCGAGAACCGCCGCATCTCGTGGACGTATTCCGCCGGCGTCATCGAGCCGCCGCAACCCCAGGTCTCGTTGCCGAGGCCCAGAATCCCGACCTTGAAAGGCTTCTCGCGCCCGTTCGCCACGCGCATCTGGCCCAGTTCGGTCGGCTTGTCGGTGGTCATGTACTCCAGCCACTCGGCCGCCTCCTGCGGCGTGCCCGAGCCGACATTGACCGAGATGTAGGCTTCGGCCCCGATCTGGTCGACGAAGTCCATGAACTCGTGGGTGCCGAACCGATTGCTCTCCAGCACGCCGCCCCAGCTGGAATTGATCGTGGTCGGGCGATCTTTTCCGATGCCCTTCTTCCAGTGATATTCGTCGCCATAGCAGCCGCCCGGCCAGCGGACATTGGGGACCTTGATCGCCTTCAGCGCCGCCACGACGTCGTTGCGGATGCCGCGCGTATTGGGAATCCTGGAGTCCGGCCCCACCCAGATGCCCTCATAGACGCCGCGGCCCAGGTGCTCGGAAAATTGTCCGAGTATATTACGACTGATCACGGGACCAGGCTTGGCGGCGTCGATCGTCACGACGACGTCCGGTGTCGCGGCCTGGGCGGAAATCGCCATTGAGAGCGCGACGACCAAAGGCGCGGCGAACCAGGACAGCTTCATGACGGTTTCCGATCCCCAGGATTATTTTGTCTGACTTTTTCGAGCTTGAACCGTGGTCGGCCTCGCCTGTCAAGGCTGGCTTGGTCCGAGACGCAGCATTACGGCGAGTTCACTTCCATCGCTACACACGTAGCGCTACACCTGTAGCGATCCACCAGCGGAGGCCGCCTTGATCGACACCCTGCCCCGGCGTGAACGCGAGGTCTTCGAGACGCTGTGCCGGCTGGAGGCCGGCGCCACGGCCGAGGTCCGCAACGCCCTGTCCGATCCGCTCAGCGACTCAGCCGTCCGCACCATGCTCTCTCGCCTGGAGGCCAAGGGTCTGGTCAAGCGAACCCACAGCCCCGATGGCGTCCGCTACCGCCCCGTCTTGGAAACCGAGGCCGTCGCGGTCGGCGCCCTGCGGCGGGTGATCGACACCTTCTTCGCCGGCTCGGCCGCCAGCGCCGCCAGCGCCCTCCTGGGCATGGGCCAGAAGCTGACCCCGGACGAGGCCGCCGCCCTGGAGGCGATGATCGATCAAGCGACCGTGACGGACGGAAAGGACAAGGCGTGACCTGGACCCTCCTCCTTTCGCTGCTGGCCAAGTCCAGCCTCGTCGCAGGCGCCGGCCTGCTGTGCGCCCGCTTCCTGACGCGCCGCCCGGTCGAGCGCGTCGACATCCTGCGCGCCACGGTCTGCCTGCTGCTGGCCCTGCCGGCGATCATGAACATGTTGCCGCCGCTGGAACTGGCCCTGCTGCCGGCCCTGCCGGTCGAGGCCGTCGCCGTGCCGACGACCGCCCTGCCTCCGGCGCCGGCCGATGCTCCCGCGGCCAGCGTCTGGACCTCGCCCGGCGCGATCCTTGGCGGCCTGTGGCTGCTGGGCGCGGCGTTGATCGGCGGCCGCCTGGCCTTGGGCCTGCGCACCCTGGAACGCTGGACCCGCAAGGGCCAGCCGGTGACCGAGCCCGCCTGGCTGGCCCCGCTTGAGGACCTGCCGGTCATCGACCGCCCGGGCGTGGTCGGCAGCGACCGCGTCGCCGGTCCGCTCAGCTGGGGCGTCGCGCCGGGAACCATCCTGCTGGATCCCGCCACCCTGGCCCAGCCTCACACCGCCCCGGCCATCATGGCCCACGAGCTGGCCCATCTGCGCCGCCACGACTGGATCTTCCTGATCCTGTCGCGCCTGGCCCTGGCCATCTTCTGGTTCAACCCGCTGGTCTGGCGCCTGCACGCCAGCCTGGCCGAACGCGCCGAGGAAGCCGCCGACGCGGCCGCCGTCGGCCGCGTCGACCGCACCCTTTACGCCCGCACTCTGGTGCGCCTGGCCGCCGCCTCCGTCCCGCTCGGCGCAGCCGTCCCAAGGGCTGCTCTGCCCATGGCCGCCGACGCCAGAACACTGAAGACAAGGATCGCCTGCCTCATGACCGACACCCCCGAACGCCGCCGGCCCCTGCCGTCGGCCTGACCATCGCCGCCCTGGCCGTGGTCGCCACGCCCCTGGCCGCCTTCGGCCTGAGCCGCCAGGTCGCCCCCGCTCCGCCAGTTCCGCCCACACCGCCCGCCGCGATCGCCGAAGTCCCGTCGCCGCCCGCGCCGCCGGCCCAGGCCATGGTCGCCGCGCCGCCGGCCGCACCGGCTCCGCCCGCTCCGCCCGCGTCAACGGATCCCGACACCTATGAACGGATCCAGGCGCACGCCCAGGCCCAATGGGACAGCAACCAGGCGCGCGCCCAGGCGGAATGGGCCCGGGCTCAGGCCGAGGCCGCCCGCGTCAGCGCCGAGGACGTCCGTCGGATCGCCGAGGACACCCGCCGCGAGATCGAGGCTCATCGCGGCGAGATCGAGGCCGCCGCCCGCCAGGCCGCCCAGCAGGCGCGGATCTCGGCCGAGGAAGCCCGTCGCATCGGCGAACAGGCCCGTCGCGAAGGGGAGCGCGCCCGCGTCGTCGCCATGCGTCAGGCCCACCTCGACATGGCCAGGGGCGCCGACCAGATGCACGCCGGCGCTCGCCAGATGCGCGAGGAAGCCACCCGCCTCCGCGACCCGGCCTATCGCGCCCGGCAGATCGAAGACAACCGCAGCCGAGGCCATGAAGTCACCGATCAGGAACTCCAGGACGTCGCCCGCAAGCTGCCGGGCCAGGCCGACGACCTCGACCGCGAAGCGGACAAGCTGTCGCAGAAGGCGCGAGACATGAGCTGACGATTGCGGACGCCCGCCCAAGCAAAAAAGCCCCGGTCCTGCGACCGGGGCGTTTTCATTTGGCTGAACCTGACGACTACGAGTCCAGGAAGCTCCGCAGCTTGCGGCTCCGCGAGGGATGCTTGAGCTTGCGCAGGGCCTTGGCTTCGATCTGGCGGATGCGTTCGCGGGTCACCGAGAACTGCTGGCCGACTTCTTCCAGGGTGTGGTCGGTGTTCATGCCGATGCCGAAGCGCATGCGCAGCACGCGCTCTTCACGCGGGGTCAGCGAGGCCAGCACGCGGGTAGTGGTTTCGCGCAGGTTGCTCTGGATGGCGGCGTCGATCGGCAGGACGGCGTTCTTGTCCTCGATGAAGTCGCCCAGGTGGCTGTCTTCCTCGTCGCCAATCGGCGTTTCGAGCGAGATCGGCTCCTTGGCGATCTTCAGGACCTTGCGGACCTTTTCCAGCGGCATGGCCAGCTTTTCGGCCAGCTCTTCCGGAGTCGGCTCGCGGCCGATCTCGTGCAGCATCTGGCGGCTGGTGCGGACGATCTTGTTGATCGTCTCGATCATGTGCACCGGGATGCGGATGGTCCGCGCCTGGTCGGCGATCGAGCGGGTGATCGCCTGACGGATCCACCAGGTGGCGTAGGTCGAGAACTTGTAGCCGCGACGATACTCGAACTTATCGACGGCCTTCATCAGGCCGATATTGCCTTCCTGGATCAGGTCCAGGAACTGCAGGCCGCGGTTGGTGTACTTCTTGGCGATCGAGATCACGAGACGGAGGTTGGCTTCCACCATCTCCTTCTTGGCCTGACGGGCTTCGCGCTCGCCCTTCTGCACGGTCTGGACGATGCGGCGATAGTCGTCGATCGGCACGCCGGTCTCGGTGGCCAGGGCGGCGATCTCGCCACGGATGTCGACGACCGACTGGCTGTCGTTCTCGACGAACTTGGTCCAGCGCACGCCCATGCCCTTGACCTGGTCGGACCAGTTCGGGTTCAGCTCGGAGCCGAAATAGGCCTTCAGGAACTCGCCGCGGCTGATGCCGTAGCTGTCGGCCAGGCGCAGCAGGCGGCCTTCCAGGCCAATCAGGCGCTTGTTGATCGCATAGAGCTGCTCGACCAGCGCCTCGATGCGGTTGTTATTCAGCTTCAGCGTCTTCAGGTGCTGGATGATCGTCGCCGACAGGCCCTCATAGGCCTTGCGGTCGGCGTCGGTCAGGTCCTCGCCCCTCAGGCGGCTGCCGACCAGCTTGTCCTGCAGCTTGCGGAAGCTTTCGAACTCGCTGGCGATGGCGTCCAGGATGGCCATCACGCCTTCGCGCAGCTCGCCTTCCATGGCGCTGACGGTCGGACCGGCGCCGTCGTCGAAGTCATCGTCGTCGTCGCCGCCTTCACCCTCGGCCTTCTGCTCGCCGCCGGCCTCGTCGTCGACGGGTTCGGCCGGCTCGGCCTCCTCATCGGCGGCCGGCTGGGCGGCCACGCCGTTGATCGCGGCGTAGGTGGCTTCCAGGTCGATCACTTCGCGCAGCAGGATGCGGCCGGTGCCCAGCTCCTCGCGCCACACCATGATGGCTTCGAAGGTCAGGGCCGACTCGCACAGGCCGCGGATCATCGTGTCGCGGCCGGCCTCGATGCGCTTGGCGATGGCGATTTCGCCCTCGCGCGACAGCAGCTCCACCGAGCCCATTTCGCGCAGGTACATGCGCACCGGATCGTCGGTGCGGTCGTAGGCCGCCGGCTTGTCGCTGGTGATGACCGTGGTGTTCTCGTCGCGGGTCGCGACTTCGCCGCCCTCGGAGCCTTCGGCGTCCTCTTCGGCCTCGACGACGTTGACGCCCATCTCGCTGAGCATGGCCAGCGTGTCTTCGATGGCGTCGGGGCTGACTTCCTCTGACGGCAGCACCTTGTTCAGCTCGTCCATCGTGACGTAGCCGCGGGCTTTCGCCTGCTTGATGAACTTCTTGACGCCGGCGTCGGTCAGGTCGAGCAGCGGGCCATCGCCACCGGTGGCTTCGGGCGCTTCCGTCTCGGCCGAGGAATTGGTGCTCATCAAGCTCTCCGAAGTCGACGCCGGGACCTTTGCAAGACCGGCGCCGAGAAAATCCGTTTCGAAAAGGCGCTGCCCTACTCGGTCGGCGCTGTGATTCAGCGCACGCCCAGAGATCACGTTCCCGTCAGAATTCGCCCGAGCGCGCCTTTTCGCCATGTCCGAACGCTCCGCGGGAGACCCGGCGGAGACGGTGAGGCGTCGGCGCGGCCTGGCGCTTTTCCACTGGGGATCAGCGACCGCTGGGGACCTGTGGCGGCGGCGAGGGTGACATCCTGTTTCGATATAGGGCGCGCGCGACGGCGGCCCGGCCGATGTCAGTCAGCTGCTTGGCAGTTCCTTGAGTCGGCATGTGGCTTTGGGTGACGCCGGTGTCAAGATGGGACGCACATGTCGTCGCAAAGATTTGCGACAGGCTTCGGCCACTATTGCGCCCGCCAGAACTCTAGATTGCTGATCTGGCGCTGCAGGACGGCGATGCGGTCGCGCAGGTCGCGGGTGGCCGTCAGGCTGGCGGCGGTCACCTCCTCGCGGCGCATGCCGTCCAGGGCCCGCTCGCTGTCGGCGATCTCGATCACCGCCTGATAGCAGGCCGACCATAGCGCCCGGGCCTTGGCCGGGTCGAAGCGGGCGTCCAGGAAGGGCGCGTCGGCCAAGGCGATGCGCGCGATCTCGGCCAGCGGCTCCGACAGCCCCTTGTGGCCGAGACGCTCGCGCAGCGGCGTATCGTCCGGACAGTCGTCGCAAAGGGCCAGGAACAGCTCGTGGGCCAGGGGCTGCAGGCGCGGATCGCCGAAGCCCACACGCTCCAGCGCCTCGTCATAGGCCCGCGCCCAGCCGGGATGGTCGATGGCCGCCAGGGCGATGGCCGCGTTGAAGGGCTTGATGCGGCCGACGATCTGGGCGCGGGCGATCGGCCGCAGGCCTGGATCCGGCGGCTCTCGCTTGCCGTTCTTCCAGCCGCCGCCCCCATTGCGGGGCGTGAACGGGCGGTCGCGATAGCCGCCGCCTCCGCCGCCATAGCCACCATCCGGGCCGCCGACGCCCTGAGCCTCCGGCCGCCGACGCTGGAACAGCGCATCATAGCGCTCGCGCAGGTCGTCCTTGTAGGCCTGGGCCAGGTCCTTGTCGGCGATGGTTCCGGCCGCCGCGCGCAGGCGCTGGCGCAGGCCGGCCTTGCGCTCGGGCGTATCCAGTTCCTCCAGGTCGCGTTCACGCTCGAACAGGGCGACGACGAAGGGCTTGGTGTCGGCCAGCTGTTCGCGCAGGGCCTCGGCGCCCTGCTCGCGCAGCACGTCGTCGGGATCCTTGCCGCCGACCGGCATCGAGAAGCGGAACGAACGGCCAGGCTTGAGCAGCGGCAGGGCGCGGTCGATGGCGCGGTGAGCGGCGCGCTGGCCCGCCTTGTCGCCGTCGAAGCAGAGCGTGGGTTCGGGATGCAGGCGCCACAGGGCCTCCATCTGCTCCTCGGTCAGGGCCGTGCCCATAGCCGCCACCGCCGGCACGTTGGCGCGCTGGCAGGCGATGACGTCCATATAGCCCTCGACCACCACCATCGGCGTACGCTCGTTCGGCGCGGCGCTCTGGCGGGCGTGCAGGATCTTGCGGGCCTCGAACAGGCCGTACAGCACCCGGCTCTTGTGGAAGAGCCCGGTCTCGGGCCCGTTCAGGTACTTGGCGCGGGCGTTGGGATCCATCGCCCGGCCGCCGAACGACACCACCTTTCCCCGGCTGTCGGTGATCGGGAAGATGATGCGGTCGCGGAAGCGGTCATATGGCTGGCCGCCATCCTCGGGCGAGATCAGCACCCCGGCGTCCACCAGGTCGCCCGGCTTGGCGCCCTTGGCGACGAGGTAATCCTTCAGGCCCGTGCGATTGTTGGGCGAGAAGCCGACGCGAAAACGAGCCCACTCCGTCTCCGGCAGGCCGCGCTTTTCCAGATAGGCGCGGGCCGCCTGGCCGCTGGGTCGGCGCAACTCGGCCTCGAACCAGGCCGCAGCCAGTTCCATCCAGTCGCCCAGGGACGAGCGCTTCTGCTCCTCGCGGGCCATCTGCGGGTCGACGGCGGGCAGGCTCATGCCGGCCTCGGCCGCCAGCCGCTCGACGGCCTCGGCGAAGGTCAGCCGCTCGGTCTCCTGCAGGAAGCTGATGATGTCGCCGTGCTTGCCGCTGGAGAAGCAGTGATAGAAGCCCTTCTCGTCATTGACGAAGAACGACGGGCTCTTCTCCTTAGTGAAGGGCGACAGCCCCGCATATTCGCGCCCCTGCCGCCGCAGCTTCACCGTCTTGCCGACGACGTCGGACGGGCGAAGGCGGGACTTCAGTTCTTCGAGGAAGCGGTCGTCGAAACGCATGGAGGGGCGGTCAATAGGCCGGGCGAATGGATCTGTCAGGATATTATCAGCGGGACTGATAATTGGCCCGGGAAACGGCCGCGACAAGCTCCACACTCGGAACACCGACTCCGGCCCGTCCGTTTTGAAAGCCGGGGCGCCTTGACGCGCCCCATGCCCCAAAACGCCACGGAGACCCCCCATGCCGCAAAGATGGAATGATCGCGAAGGCCGCTTCGACGTCGAGCCGGACGGCGACTTCGACCGAGGCTACGACGCTCAGCGCCGCCGCGACCCCGAACCGACCACCTACGCCAATTCCGGCTACGACCGGTCCTACGGGTCCGGAGGGTATCGCGGCGAGCGGCCCCGCCGTCACGGCGGCGAGTTCCTCCGCGCGGCGCAGCAAGGCGGCGACATCGGCTATGGCCGCAGCCGGTCGGGCGCCGACTACGGCGCCGGCGCGACCGGCTATCGCCAGCCCGGCGACTATGGCCGCGTGGGCGGCCACGACTTCGGCGGCGCGACCGGCGACTATGGCGCCGGCGGTTATTCGAGCCGCACCGCCGACTATGGCGACGAGCGCTATTTCGAGCACCGCGACCGCGATCGCTACGGCTACGAAGGCGCCTATGGCGACCATCAGCCCTATCGCTCGTTCCGCAGCGACGGCGCGCATCGCCCCCATCACGAAGAGCGCACCTGGTTCGACAGGGCGCGCGGCGAGGTCTCCTCGTGGATGGGCGACCAGGACGCCCTGCATCGCCGCCAGGCGGACGGCGAACATCGCGGGCGCGGCCCCAAGGGCTATCGCCGTTCGGACGATCGCATCCGAGAGGACATCAGCGATCGCCTGACCGACGACAGCTGGCTGGACGCCAATGGCGTCGAGGTCTCGGTCTCGAGCGGCGACGTCACCCTGACCGGCTCGGTCCGCTCACGCGAGGACAAGAAGCGCGCCGAGGCGCTGGCCGAGAGCGTGACGGGCGTCGACAACGTCCAGAACAACCTGCGGGTCGACCGCGGGACCGACACCACGGCTTCGACCGTGCCGCTGTCGGATCCGCTGTAGGATCCTCTTCCAGATCCTCCCCCTCGCGGGGGAGGATTTGATTGCCACATTGTCGCCAAGTTTCAGCGACGAAACGAAACACCCTCCGCGTACCCACGTTCTGCACACGGAGGCCAACTTGCCCTCGACAAGCGGGTATTAACGCCACAAACATCCCGGCTTCTCGTCGCGGGAGCACGCCCGCGCACCGCATTGGGGTGTTTCGTGAAAGCGCTGTTCTTCTCCGTCTCCGTCCTGTCCCTGGCCGCCACGGCGGCGCTGGCCCAGACGCCGGCCGCCAACCAGCCCCTGCCGGAGTCCGCGCCCGCCACCGCGCCGATCGACGCCCCGCGCGACGTTCCCTATGTCGGCCCGCTGAAGCTGAGCGTCGACGCCACCGACCTGGACCGCAAGATCTGGAACGTCACCACGACCATGCCGGTCGCCAAGGCCGGCGACTTCGTGTTCCTGTATCCGCAGTGGGTCCCGGGCGGCCACTCGCCGCGCAACGACCTGGACAAGCTGGCGGGCCTGATCGTCACGGCCAATGGCAAGCGCATCCCGTGGACGCGCGACGTCGTCCAGGTCAACGCCTTCCACGTCGACGTCCCGGCCGGCGTCACCGAGCTGCAGATCAGCTACCAGTTCCTGACCGCCGTCGAGGCCAAGGTCGGCCGCACCGAGGTCACCCCCGAGATGCTGAACCTGCAATGGCTGCAGGTGACGATGTATCCGGCCGGCTACTACACCCGCCAGATCCCGATCGAGGCCAGCGTCAAGCTGCCGGAAGGCTGGAAGCTGGCCACCGCGCTTGAGACCGCCTCGACCTCGGGCCAGGTCACGACCTTCAAGCCGACCACGGTCGAGACCCTGGTCGACAGCCCGATCTTCGCCGGCAAGTACTTCAAGTCGATCGAGCTGGATCCGAACGGCCCGGCCCCGGTGCGCCTGAACCTGGTCGCCGACAGCCCCGAGCTGCTGGAGGCCAAGCCCGAGCAGATCCAGATCCACAAGGATCTCGTGCAGCAGGCCTACAAGCTGTACGGCTCGCACCATTACGACCACTACGACTTCCTGGTCGCCCTGTCGGACAAGATCGGCGGCATCGGCCTTGAGCACCATCGCTCGTCCGAGAACCGCGTGGTCCCGAAGTACTTCACCGAGTGGGACAAGAGCTTCGTCGGCCGCGACCTGCTGAGCCACGAATACACCCACTCGTGGAACGGCAAGTTCCGCCGCGCCGCCGACCTGTGGACCCCGAACCTGAACGTGCCGATGCGCGACAGCATGATGTGGGTCTACGAGGGCCAGACCCAGTACTGGGGCAACGTCCTGGCCGCCCGCTCGGGCCTGCTGACCAAGCAACAGGCGCTGGACAGCCTGGCGTCGACCGCCGCGGCCTATGACAACCGCCGCGGCCGCGACTGGCGCCCGGTGCAGGACACCACCAACGACCCGATCATCGCCAACCGCAAGCCGCTGTCGTGGCTCTCGTACCAGCGCAGCGAGGACTACTATTCCGAAGGCCTGCTGGTCTGGCTCGACGCCGACACGCTGATCCGCGAGAAGACCGGCGGCAAGAAGTCGCTGGACGACTTCGCCAAGGCCTTCTTCGGCGTCGACAACGGCTCGTACGTGCCGCGCACCTACACGTTCGACGACGTGGTCAGCACCCTGAACGGCGTGGTCGCCAACGACTGGGCCACGTTCCTGAAGACCCGCATCCAGGACGTCCAGGAAAAGGCTCCGCTCGATGGCTTCGCGCGCGGCGGCTACAAGGTCGTCTACGCCGACACCCCGACCGAGTTCATGAAGTCGGCCGAGAGCAAGTCCAAGACCACCGCCCTCAGCTATTCGCTGGGCCTGACGGTTGGCTCGGACGGCGTGCTGACCGACGTCCAGTGGGGCGGTCCGGCGTTCAAGGCCGGCCTGACCCAGGGCCTGTCGGTGGTGGCGGTCAATGGCGAAGCCTTCGACAGCGACAAGCTCAAGAGCGCCGTCACCGCCGCCTCCAAGCCGGACGGCCAACTGGTCGAGCTGCTGATCAAGGACGGCTCGCGCTATCGGATGGTCAAGATCGACTACCGCGGCGGCCTGCGCTATCCGCGCCTGGAGAAGATCCCGGGCGTCCCGTCGCGCCTGGACGACATCCTGACGCCACGCAAGTAGTTAACCGCACTCGCGGCCAGGTTGCGACCCGTTCGCAACCTGCGACGATTTGGGGGAGCGCGGGAAGACGGCCGGTGTGTCATCTTCCCGACTGTTCAATCCCTCTGAACGCGTACCGAAAAGGGCCCGCTCCCTCTCCCAGGCGGGCCCTTTTTTGCGCCTGGAACGCGGCCTAAAGGCTTGGCGTTCGGCGCGCGGCCCCGATATCTGTTGGACATCCGTCAGACGAGGCCCTTCGACCTACCGATGCAGGACTGTCCCGAGCTGCAGCGCGTCACCACAGAGTATGTGGTGACCGAAGACCGTATCCGGCTGGCCGGGGCGGCCGTCGACGACCAGACGGTGGTGCTGTGGCTGACCCAGCGGCTGCTGAACCTGATGGTCCCGCAGCTGACCGGGTGGCTGGAGCGGCAGGGCGCTTCCGACCTGATCGACAGCGAATTGGCCCAGGGCTTCGCTCAGGAGGCCGCCGAGGCGTCGCTGGCGCCGGAGCCCGCCGTGCGGGCCGCGCCCGACGAAGACGGCTGGCTGGTCGACTCGGTCGACATCCACACCGGAACCGACGGCGTGGTGCTCGCCTTCAAGTCCGGCGACGACGCCATCGCCAGCCTGACCCTGCTGACCGAGCCCCTGCGGCAATGGCTGGGCATCCTGCGTGGCCAATACGTCCAAGGCGGCTGGCCGACCAGCGCCTGGCCCGGCTGGATGGGCGAGACCCACGCCCAGCCGGCCAAGCCTCCCGGCGCGGCCCTGCACTAGCGAACCTTGCGCACCGTCATGTGCGCGGCCCGCGACGAGGGCGCGTAGCCAGCCATCTCATAGCCCAGAGCCGGCAGGTTCAGCCCCGCCAGCAGGGGCTCGCCCGCGCCCAGCAGGATCGGCGCGACGACCAGATGCAGTTCGTCGATCAGGCGCCTTTCCAGATATTGACGGATGGTCGAGGCCCCGCCCCCTATGCCGATGTCCTGGTCGCCGGCCGCCGCGCGGGCCTGCTCCAGCGCCGCGTCGACTCCGTCGGTGACGAAGTGGAAGCTGTTGCCGCCTTCCATCTCGAAGCTGGGCCGAGCGTGGTGCGTCAGCACGAAGACCGGCGTGTGATAGGGCGGATTCGGTCCCCACCAGCCTTGCCAGTCGGTGCCCGGCCACTCGCCCCGCACCGGACCGAACATGTTGCGGCCCATGATCCACGCCCCGATCCCGTCGGTGATCGCATCGGCGAAGCGCTTGTCGACTGGATCCATATCGGGGGCGAAGGCCCACTGGTGCAGGTCCTCGCCATTGACGCCCAGCGGATCCTGCAAGGACTGATCCGGGCCGGCGGCATAGCCGTCCAGCGAGATGCTGAAATTGCGAACGCGAACCTTGCCCATGGCGGTCTCCGAGGATGGTTATGCAAAACTGATTGCAATTTGAAACTGGTTGCATCCTGCATATCCGATTGTATTCTGCAACCGGTTTTTGCGAGGGCGTGGTTTTGGTTGACGCGCAACGATCGGGCTGCCCGATCAATCTGACCCTGGAAGCGCTGGGCGATCGGTGGAGCCTGATCGTCATCCGCGACATCATGTTCGGGAACCGGCGACACTTCCGCGAGCTGCTGGCCGGCTCGCAGGAGGGGATCGCCTCCAACATCCTGGCCAGTCGCCTGAAGAACCTCGTCGAGGACGGCCTGCTGTCGAAGGCCGAGGATCCGAGCCACAAGCAGAAGGTGACCTACAGCCTGACGGAGAAGGCCGTTCAGCTGGTCCCGATGCTGGCGGTGATGGGGGCCTGGGGTCGGCGATACATGCCGGTGACCCCCGAACTGGCCGTCCGGGCCCAGCTCCTGGAAGACGGCGGCCCCGAACTCTGGAACCGGCTGATGGACGAGCTGCGCGTCCAGCACCTGGGCGCCCCTGCTCCGGCTGGAGGCCTGACCGTCTTCCGGCAGTTGCGCGAAGCCTATGAAGCCGCCTGCGCCGCCCAGAAATGAGACCGGTACCATTTCCGGCTTGAGTGGTCTGACAACTGCCTCCATAGTGCCTTGACGAAGGCGGCCCAAGAGCCGCCAGGACGCTTTGCGTAGCCTCGGGGAAACGCCATGACCACGACCCTCACCCGCCGCCTGTTCGGCGCGAGCCTCGCCGCCCTCTCGACCGCCGCCATGCCCGGGCTGGTCCAGGCCGCCGAAAAGGCCGGGAAGAAGGGGGGAGACAAGCCGCTCTACAAGGATCCGACCCAGCCGATCGACGCCCGCGTCCAGGACCTGCTGGGTCGCATGACCCTCGAGGAGAAGGCCGCCCAGCTGATCGGCATCTGGCTGACGAAGAACAAGATCCAGACGCCGGAGGGCGAGTTCTCGCCGGAGCAGGCGGCCAAGAACTTCCCCAACGGCCTGGGCCAGATCTCGCGTCCGTCGGACCGCAAGGGCGCCAAGCCCGCCGCGGTGATCGACGCGGCCGCCGGCGCCGACGATGGCGCGGTCAACCGCAACGCCAAGGAAACCGCCCGCTACACCAACGCCGCCCAGAAGTGGGCGGTCGAGCAGACCCGCCTGGGCATCCCGCTGCTGATGCACGACGAGGCCCTGCACGGCTATGTGGCGCGTGACGCCACCAGCTTCCCGCAGGCCATCGCCCTGGCCTCGACCTTCGACACCGAGCTGACCGAGAAGATCTTCGCCGTCGCCGCCCGCGAGATGCGCGCCCGGGGTTCGAACCTGGCGCTGGCCCCCGTGGTCGACGTGGCCCGCGACCCGCGCTGGGGCCGCATCGAGGAAACCTATGGCGAGGACCCGCACGTCTGCGCCGAGATCGGCCTGGCCGCCATCCGCGGCTTCCAGGGAACGACCCTGCCGCTGGCCAAGGACAAGGTCTTTGTCACCCTCAAGCACATGACCGGCCATGGCCAGCCCGAGAACGGCACCAATGTCGGCCCGGCCCAGATCGCCGAGCGCACCCTGCGCGAGAACTTCTTCCCGCCGTTCGAGCGGGCCGTGACCGAGCTGCCGGTGCGCGCGGTGATGCCGTCGTACAACGAAATCGACGGCGTCCCCTCGCACGCCAACCACTGGCTGCTGACCAAGGTGCTGCGCGAGGAATGGGGCTACAAGGGCTCGATCCAGAGCGACTATTTCGCGATCAAGGAACTGATCGGCCGCCACAAGCTGACCTCGGACCTGGGCCAGACCGCCGTGATGGCCCTGCACGCCGGCGTCGATGTCGAGCTGCCCGACGGCGAGGCCTACGCCCTGATCCCCGAACTGGTGAAGGCCGGCCGCATCCCGCAGTTCGAGGTCGACGCCGCCGTCGCCCGCGTCCTGAAGATGAAGTTCGAGGGCGGGCTGTTCGAGAACCCCTACTGCGACGAGAAGACCGCGGACGCCAAGACGGCGACGGCCGACGCCGTCGCCCTGGCCCGCGAGGCCGCCCGCAAGGCCGTCGTGCTGCTGAAGAACGACAAGGGTTTGCTGCCGCTGGATGGCAAGAAGATCAAGCGCCTCGCCCTGCTCGGGACCCACGCCAAGGACACGCCGATCGGCGGCTACTCGGACATCCCGCGCCACGTGGTCTCGATCCACGAGGGCCTGACCGCCGAGGCCAAGGCCCAGGGCTTCGCCCTGGACTACGCCGAGGCCGTGCGCATCACCGAGCAGCGCATCTGGGCGCAGGACGAGGTCAAGTTCACCGACCCGGCCGTCAACGCCAGGCTGATCGCCGAAGCCGTCGAGGTCGCCAAGAAGGCCGACGTGGTGGTCATGGTGCTGGGCGACAACGAGCAGACCAGCCGCGAGGCCTGGGCCGACAATCACCTGGGCGACCGTGAGAGCCTCGATCTGGTCGGCCAGCAGAACGACCTGGCCAAGGCGATCTTCGACCTGGGCAAGCCGACCGTGGTGTTCCTGCTGAACGGCCGCCCGCTGTCGATCAACCTGCTGGCCCAGCGCGCCGACGCCATCATCGAGGGCTGGTACCTGGGCCAGGAAACCGGCAACGCCGCCGCAGACGTTTTGTTCGGCCGCGCCAATCCGGGCGGCAAGCTGCCGGTCAGCATCGCCCGCGACGTCGGCCAGCTGCCGATCTACTACAACCGCAAGCCCACGGCCCGCCGCGGCTATCTGGGCGGCGACACCAGCCCGCTGTATCCGTTCGGCTTCGGCCTGTCGTACACCACCTTCGACATCTCGGCCCCGCGCCTGGCCAAGGCCTCGATCGGCCAGGGCGAGAGCGTCAAGGTCGAGATCGATGTCGCCAACACCGGCAAGGTCGCCGGCGACGAGGTGGTGCAGCTCTACGTCCACGACGAGGAAGCCAGTGTCACCCGCCCGGTGCTGGAGCTGAAGCACTTCAAGCGCGTGACCCTGGCGGCGGGCGCCAAGACGACGGTGACCTTCGAGATCAAGCCGTCGGACCTGTGGATGTGGAACCTGGACATGAAGCGCGTGGTCGAACCGGGCGCCTTCTCGATCCTGGTGGGTCCGAACTCGGCCGACCTGAAGAAGGCGACGCTGACGGTCGCCTAACTGTTCTAAGCTCGTCATCCCGGACGGCCCGCGGGGCCGATCCGGGACCCAGGGGCCGGCGCACCGCGGTTGCCCCCAGGGTCCCGGCTCTCCGCTACGCTGCGACCGGGATGACGAGCAGTTTTCTATGAAAAGAGCGGTCAGCCAGACCGCCACTTAGGAGGACACCCATGCGCCGCGCCTTGCCGATCCTGCTGGCCGCCCTCACCGCCTCGCCGGCCTCGGCCCAGTCTCTCCTGAACGGCCTGTTCTCCGACCACGCGGTCGTGCAGCGCGACCGGCCCCTGCCCGTCTTCGGCATGGCCAAGCCGGGCGAGACGGTCACCGCCGCCTTCGCCGGCCAGACGCTCACCGTCAAGGCCGGCCCGGACGGCGCCTGGCGCGTCGACTTCCCGGCCACGCCGGCCGGCGGCCCCTACACGATCACCGCCTCCAGCCCCTCGGCCAAGGCCGCCGCCTCCGACGTCCTGGTCGGCGACGTCTGGCTGTGCTCGGGCCAGTCGAACATGGAGATGCAGGTCGGCGCCTCGGGCGACGCCTGGAACCAGATCAACAACGGCGCGCCCAACGACACCATCCGCATGGTGACGGTCGAGAAGGCCGACGGCCGCGCCCCCGCCGCCGACTTCAAGAAGCCGCCGGTCTGGAAGCCGACCAACAAGGACACGGTCGGCGGCTTCTCGGCCGCCTGCTTCTACTTCGCCCGCGAGCTGCAGAAGACGCGGAAGATCCCGCTGGGCCTGGTCCACGCCTCGTGGGGCGGTTCGGGCATCGAGGCCTGGCTGACCCCGACGGCCCTGCGCAAGGTCGGTGGCTACGACGACGCGATCGAGACGCTGAACCTGTCGATCAAGGACCCCGTCGCCGCCAACCGCCGCTGGGGCGAGACCATCAAGGGCTGGTGGAGCGCCAAGCATCCTACCGAGGCCGCCATCGCCCCCTGGACCGGCGGAGGGTCGTGGACGGCCGCGCCCGACGGCCTGGGCGTCTGGGAGCGCTGGGGCGTGCCGGCCCTGGCCGAGTTCAACGGCGTGGTCTGGTTCAAGGCCGAGGTCACCCTGACCGCCGCCCAGGCCAGGCAGGCCTCCACCCTGACCGTCGGCCAGGTCGACGAGATGGACACCACCTACGTCAACGGCGCGGGCATCGGCGCGACCTCGGGCGCGTGGCTGGACCGGTCCTATCCGCTGGCCTCCGGCGCGCTGAAGGCCGGCAAGAACACCATCGTCGTCTCGGCCTACGACACCTACGCCAATGGGGGGATGTACGGCGATCCGGCCAAGCGGGCTCTGACCCTGGCCGACGGAACGCGCCTGCCGCTGACCGCCTGGACCTACCGCATCGAACCGCGTGTCGGCGAGGATCAGCCCCGCGCGCCGTGGGACACCCTGGCCGGGGTGTCGACCCTGTACAACGGCATGCTCGCGCCCATGGGTCCCTACGCCTATGCGGGCGTGGCCTGGTATCAGGGCGAGACGAACGTCGGCCGCGACAAGACCTACGCCCCGCTGCTGCAGGCCCTGATGGCGGAGCGCCGCCAGGGCCAGGCCGCCGACCTGCCGTTCCTGGTGGTGCAGTTGGCCAATTACGGCGCCTTCGCCGAGCAGCCTGGAACCTCCGCCACCGCCGCCCTGCGCGACGCCCAGCGCCGGGCCGTGGTCGCCGACGGCCATGCCGGCCTGGCGGTCACCCACGACATCGGCAACCCCTTGGACATCCACCCGGGCGAGAAGCAGGAGGTCGGCCGCCGCCTGGCCCTGGCCGCCCGCCGTCTCTATGGCGAAGCCGTGACCACGGGGCCCGAGGTCGTCTCGGCCAAGCGCAGCGGCGACAGCGTCGTGGTGACCTTCGCCCAGCTCGGCGGCGGCCGTTTGGTCGCCCGCCAGTCCGATCGCGTCATCGGCTTCGAGCTGTGCGACGCGGCCTGCCGATGGGTCGACGGCAAGATCGCGGGGAACACAGTGGTGCTGACCGGCGCCGGGTCCAAGGTCCGCTTCGCCTGGGCCGACAGTCCGATCTTCAACCTGTTCGACGCCTCAGGGCTGCCGGCGGGGCCGTTCGAGATCGAGGTGAACTAGGTGCGCCTGGCCGCCGTCTCCGCCCTGGCGCTGGTTGCCGCCCTGGCCCTGGGCGCTCCGACCCTCGCTGCCGGACCGGCCGCCGTCTCGCTGAGCCCAAGCACCGAGGCCTTCCCGCTGATCGCCGCCGGCAAGCCCGCGCGGATCGAGTACGACCAGACCGACTTCCCCGGCGCCCTGCGCGCCATCCAGGGCCTGCGGAGCGACCTCGCCAGCCTGTCCGGCGGCGAGGCGGCCAAGGACGCCCCCGTCGTCATCATTGGAACACTAGGTCAAAGCGCCGCCATCGACGCCCTGGTCGCCTCGGGCAAGCTGGACGTCTCCAAGGTGCGCGGCCAGTGGGAGGCCTTCGTCCAGCAGGTGGTCGAGAATCCTCGTCCCGGCATAGCCCGCGCCCTGGTCATCGCCGGGGCCGACAAGCGCGGCACGATCTTCGGGGCCTATGACCTGTCCGAACGGGCCGGCGTCTCGCCCTGGACCTGGTGGGCCGACGTGCCGATCCCCAAGCGGACGGACGTCTTCGTCGCCCCGGGCGCGAACGTGCAGAAGCCGGCCGTGAAGTACCGCGGCATCTTCCTGAACGACGAGGAGCCGGCGCTGGGGCCCTGGGCCCGCCCCAGGTTCGGCGGGATCAACCACGCCTTCTACGAGCGGGTCTTCGAGCTGATCCTGCGGCTGAAGGGCGACTATCTGTGGCCGGCCATGTGGGGCAAGTCGATCTATGACGACGATCCCTTGAGCGCCCCGCTCGCCGACGAGATGGGCGTGGTGCTGGGGACGTCGCATCACGAGCCGATGAGCCGCGCCCATGTCGAGTGGGAGCGCTATGGTTCCGGCCGCTGGGACTACGCCAAGAACCCCGAGAAGCTCCGCCAGTTCTGGCGCGAAGGCGTCCAGCGGATGGGCGACAAGGAGAGCTTGGTCACGGTGGGCATGCGGGGCGACGGCGACGAGCCGATGACCCAGGGCACCGCCACCCAGCTGCTGGAAACCATCGTCGGCGACCAGCGTAGGATCATCGCCGAGGTCACCGGCAAGCCGCCGGAAAGGACTCCCCAGGTCTGGGCGCTCTACAAGGAGGTGCAGGACTACTACGACGCCGGCATGCGCGTGCCGGATGACGTCACCCTGCTGTTCGCCGACGACAACTGGGGCAACATCCGCCGGCTGCCCGAGCCGGGGAAGAAGCGCGCCGGCGGCTATGGGGTCTATTACCACTTCGACTATGTCGGTGGGCCTCGGAACTACAAGTGGCTGAACACCAACCAGATCGAGCGGACCTGGGAGCAGATGAAGCTGGCCGCCGACTACGGCGCCGACCAGCTGTGGATCGTCAATGTCGGCGACCTCAAGCCCATGGAACTGCCGATCGAGTTCTTCATGGACTATGCCTGGAACCCGGCCGCCATGCCGGTGGAGACGCTGCCCCGCTACACCACGGCCTGGGCGGCCCAGCAGTTCGGGCCCGAGCGTGCGACCGAGATCGCCGCCCTGCTGGACGGCTACACCAAGCTGAATGCGCGTCGTAAGCCCGAGTTGATCGACGCCTCGACCTTCAGCTTGACGAACTTCCGCGAGGCCGAGCGGGTCGAGGCCGAGTGGGCTGATCTGGAAAAGCGCGCCGACGCCGTGCGCGCCGCGATCCCCAAGGCCCAGGACGACGCCTTCTTCCAGCTGGTCTGGTTTCCGGTGAAGGCCAGCGCCAACTACAACCGCCTGCAGATCGCCGCTGGCCGTAACCGGCTCTATGCCAGCCAGGGCCGGATCGCCGCCAACGCCCAGATCGACCTGGTCCAGGCGCTGTTCGACCGCGACGCCGAGCTGACCCGCCAGCATGACGCGATCGCCGGCCGCAAGTGGCTGCACATGATGGACCAGGTCCACATCGGCTACACGGGCTGGCAGCAGCCGGACAGGAACGTCATCCCCAAGACGGTCCCCGTCGACGCTGCCGGCGGCTGGGGCGTGGCGCTGGAAGGCGGCGCCCAGACGCTGCCGCCGCTGACCCGCTGGGGGCAGCAAGGTCGCTGGATCGACGTGTTCAGCAAGTGGACCCGGATCAATGTCCGCCCCTCGGTCGACGCCCCCTGGCTGAAGGTCGACAAGGGTCCCGCCAACAGCTTCGGGGACGTGCGCCTGGAGGTCAGAGTCGACTGGGCCAAGGCCCCGAAGGGCGACCACACCGCCACCCTGACCCTGGTCGACGGCGAGACGAAGACGATCCCCATCCGGATCTCCAACCCCGACCGCAAGCCCGCCAAGGGCGCCTTCGTCGAGGCTGGCGGTCTCACCGCGATCGAGGCCGAGCACTACGCGGCGGCCATGGGAGGCGTGTGGAGGACGATCCCGAACCTGGGCCGCACCCTGTCGGGCGTGACCAGCTATCCCTCGACCGCGCCGTCCTCGACGCCAGGGAAAGGCTCGCCGTCGCTGGACTATCTCGTCGATTTCGAGGCCGCCGGCCCCGTCGACCTGACCGTGCTGGTCTCGCCCACCCTGGACTTCCGGGGCGGCCAGGGCCTGGCCTACGCGGTCTCGATCGACGACGGCGCGCCGGTGGTGGTCAACAGCCAGCCGGACCGCTCGGACAAGGCCTGGGACAAGGCCGTCGCCGACAATGTCCGCAGCCAGACTACGCGCTTGACCGTCCCCTCGGCCGGCCCGCACAAGGTGCGCCTGTGGCGGGTGGATCCGGGCGTGGTCTTCCAGCGCTTGGTGCTGTCGCGCGGCGCCGTGCCGGAGAGCTATCTCGGCCCGCCGGAAAGCGTCCGGACCGCCCTTAAGTAAGAATTCGAAGCCAAACTTTACTGCGGCGGGGGTTCAGTCGACGGGCCTAAGCGCCCATGTTCCGGCCATGTCCGTTCCGCCCCCTCAGTTCTCCGACGAAGAGATCGACCTGCTGGTCGAGCGGTTCTACGCGCGCGTTCGCCAGCACCACCGCCTGGGCCCGATCTTCGAGAAGGCCGTCGGCGAGAACGGTTGGCCCGCGCACCTGGCCACACTGAAGGACTTCTGGTCGTCGGTGCTGAACACCACCGGCCGCTACAAGGGCCAGCCGATGGTCGTGCACCAGCATGTCGAGGGCCTGACCAAGGGCCTGTTCATGCCGTGGCTCAACCTGTTCCATCAGACCTGCGTCGAGCTGTTCGACGCCCCGCGCGCCGCCCTGGTCGGCCAGAAAGCCGAGCGCATCGCCGCCAGTCTGAAGCTGGGCCTGTTCTTCAAGCCGGACGCAGTGGCTTGAGCGCTCTCCATGATCAGGGCTTCGTCCGCTTCGAGGCCGACGAGACCCGCGCGCTGCTCGGCCCGGAGGCCATGACGGCGTGGGAGGCGTTCGCCGACAGCTGGAACGACCTGGGGCTGGACACCTTCATGGCCGACGGCGGCCGCTATCGCCGCCGGCGCTTCGCCGCCTTCGCCGCCACGGCCGAGGGCGTCGAACGCAAGCCGCACCAGCCGCACTGGCAGAGCCGAGACTACAACCCGCTGAACGGCGGCGTGCAGCGCTGGTTCGATCCGGTCACCGACGCGATCGCCGCCAACCCCGTCACCCAGGGTGTCATCCTGGCGGGCCTCGACCAGTTCGGCTCTATTTCTGGATACGGGGGCCCCTGGCACGTCGAGCTGCACCAGTTCCGCATCGAGGCCCGGGCTGGCGAGGCCGGCCAGCCCACGCCGGAGGGTGCGCACCGCGACGGCGTCGACTGGGTGATCGTCATGCTGGTGGACCGTCGGAACGTCGATAGCGGCGTCACCGACATCTACGCCCCGGACGGGGCCAGCCTCGGCTCCTTCACCCTGGTCGCGCCCGGTGACGCAGTGTTCCTGGACGACCATCGCGTGCTGCACGGGGTGACGCCGATCCGTCCGCTGGACCCCGCCGCGCCGGCCGTGCGCGACGTGCTGGTCGTCACCTACCGACGCGAGGACGCGGAGACTTAGCGCCCAGGTTGCGGCTGCGACCGCGTGTCGCACGCGGTAACCATTTTGACTGTGATCACGGCGTGCCACGGTGAGGCTTCTCCCACCAGGATCGACGTCCGTCACGCATGTCTCGAGACGACCAAGCCTTGCCGCCGATCCTGGCCAATCTCATGGGCGAAAGACGCGCCGTCTTTTCCAGCGCCATGGCCGACGCCGTCCCGATCCTGATCAGCTATGTCGATCGCGAGGAGCGCTACCGCTTCGTCAACCGCGCCTATGAGCGCTGGTTCGGGGTCGACCGCTCCGAGATCGAGGGCAAGACTCTGGTCGAGGTGCTGGGCGAGGCCGCCTATGACCGCCTGCGCCACCACGTGGCCCGCGCCCTGGCCGGCGAGAGCGTCACCTTCGAGGGCGAGATCAGATATCGCGACGCGGGCCTGCGCCAGATCGAGGCGCAGTACGTGCCGGACGTCACCCGCGATGGCCAGATCCCAGGCTACTACGTGCTGGTCACCGACATCTCGGATCGCAAGCAGGCCGCCGCCGAACTGGAGCGGATGCTGGCGGGCGAGCAGCGGCGGGCGGCCCTGCTGGACCTGGGCCAGAAGCTGCGCGACGAGGCCGACCCGGTCGCCATCGCCCGGACCGCCGCGCAACTGCTGACCGAGCAGCTGGGCGTGGCCCGCGCCGGTTATGCCGAGATGGACTTCGACGCCGACGTGGCCGAGATCATGGCCGATGACGGCAGCCTCGAGGGCGGCGTCGCGCGGCTGCAGGGCCAGCGCCTGCGCCTGGACGACTTCGGCCCGACGATGAGCGCCGACATGTATGCCGGCCACACGGTGTCGGTCGGCGACGTCGCCCTGGACCCGCGCACCAACGATCCCGAGGCTTTGGAGGCCTTCGCCGCCATCGGCGTCCGCGCGTTCGTCACCATCTCGCTGGTCAAGGCCGGCCGGCTGGCGGCCTATCTGTTCGTGGCCCACGACGGCCCGCGCACCCTGGCCGCCGACGAGATCGCCTTCGTCGCCGACGTAGCCGAGCTGATCTGGACCGCCCGCGAGCGCGCCCGCGCGGACGAGGCCCTGCGCCGCGCCGAGGAGACCGAGCGCCTGCTGATCCGCGAGGTCGACCACCGGGCCAAGAACGTGCTGGCCGTCGTCCAGTCGCTGGCCCAGCTGACCCCGTTCGAGAACAAGGACCAGTACGTCCAGGCGCTGTCGGGCCGCATCGGCTCGCTGGCCCGCGCCCACAGCCTGCTGTCGACCGGCCGCTGGACCGGCGTCGACCTGCACGAGCTGCTGCGGCTGGAGCTGGATCCGTACGGCGTGGAGGGCGAAGGCCAGGTCTCCATCGAGGGACCGCCGGCCCTGATCGACGCCCAGGCCGCCCAGTCCCTGGCCCTGGTCGTCCACGAGTTGGCCACCAACGCCAGCAAGTACGGCGCCCTGTCGCGGCCGCTGGGCCGGCTGAACGTCAGCTGGAGCTGGGGTTCCCGTGGGACGTCGGGCGACGTCCTCAATCTCATCTGGCGCGAGGACGCCGGCGTCCATGTCGACGCCCCCGCCCGACGCGGCTTCGGCTCGACCCTGATCGAAAGCGCGGTCAAGCAGCTGGGCGGCAAGGTCGAGCTGCTCTGGCGGCCGCAGGGCCTGAAGGTCCGCCTCGACATTCTCAAGGGCGCCCAGCATCGCGCCACCGACAACGCGCCCACCTATCGCCCCGGCCTCCCGATCGAGGAGAGCCCGGCCCTGCGCGACCAGCGAGTGCTGATCGTCGAGGACGAGGCCGTGGTGGCCATGGAGCTGACCCGCGTGCTGACCGCCGCCGGCGCCAAGGTCGTCGGCCCGGCCGGCACGATCGAGGAGGCCCTGGTCCTGCTCGACGATCAGCCGATCGACCGCGCCCTGCTGGACGTCAATCTGGGCGGCCGGCTGATCACCCCGGTCGCCCGCGCCTTGACCCGCCGCCGCATCCCGTTCGTCTACCTGACCGGCTACCAGGAGCCCGACGTCGACGGCGGCCCGATCCTGCGCAAGCCCGTCGCCGCCAGCATTCTGCTGGGCGCCCTGGCCCGGGGAAACCCCGCCATTCAATAGTCCGAAACCGGTGCGACGAGGGGAAATAGCGCCTCTCGTCCCCGCCCGCGGTTAAGTGGCTTGAAATTGCAATTCGTTCTCAAGTAAGGACGAGCCTTCAACGTCAAGGTTTCGTCAGACGCCGTGAAGTCCGCCGCCGATCAGCACCGCCGCTCCTTCTGGCTGAAACAGCTGCACCAATGGCACTGGATCAGCGCGGCCCTGTCCCTGATCGGCATGCTGCTGTTCGCGATCACCGGCGTCACCCTGAACCACGCCGGCCAGATCGAGGGAAAGCCCGTCGTGGTGTCGCGCAAGGCGACCCTGCCGCCCGACCTCAAGGCCCTGCTGGCCAAGGGCCCTGAAGAGGGCAAGCGTCCCCTGCCCGTCCAGCTGGAGCCCTTCCTGGACAAGGCCATCGGCGCCGACGTCGCCGGACGCGAGGGCGAATGGTCGGCCGACGAGGTCTATGTCGCCCTGGCCCGGCCGGGCGGCGACGCCTGGGTCTCCATCGACCGCGAGACCGGCGCCGTCGAGCACGAGAAGACCACGCGCGGCGTCGTCTCCCTGCTCAACGACCTGCACAAGGGCCGCAATTCCGGCAAGGCCTGGGGCTGGTTCATCGACATCTTCGCCGCCGCCTGCGTGATCTTCACCGTCACCGGCCTGATCCTGCTGCAGTTCCACGCCCGCGCCCGACCGCTGACCTGGCCGCTGGTCGGCCTGGGCCTGGCCGCGCCCGTCATTCTCGTCATCCTGTTCGTCCACCTCTGAGGCAGACACCGTGAAGCGTTCGATCTCCCTGCTGACCTTCGCTGGCGCCGCAATCGGCGTTTCCGGCGCCGGCGCCCCGGCTCTCGCCGCCGATCTCAACGTCACCGTCGAGGTGCCCAAGCTGACGGTCGCCGAGTACCACAAGCCCTATGTCTCGATCTGGATCGAGAACCCGGCCGACAGCACCGCCGCCGGCACCCTGGCCGTCTGGTACGACGCCGACAACAAGGAAGACCACGGCGCCAAGTGGCTGAAGGACATGCGCCAGTGGTGGCGCAAGGCCGGCCGTGAAATGACCTTCCCGGCCGATGGGATCTCAGGCGCCACCCGCGCGCCGGGCCCGCAGAAACTGGTCTTCGCCGGCGCGAAGGGCGCCCTGAAGGGTCTGAAGCCCGGCCAGTACAACCTGGTCGTCGAGGCCGCCCGCGAAGTCGGCGGCCACGAAGCCGTCCGCGTGCCGTTCACCTGGGGCAAGCCCGGCAAGCCGGCCAGCGCCAAGGGCGCGTCCGAACTGGGCGCCGTCACCGTTTCCGTGAAGTGAGAAAAGCCATGACCTTCAAGAAGCGCCTTCTGGCCGTCGCCGGCTCGCTAGCCATCGGGGGCGTCGTGCTGGCCTCGCCGATGGCCGCCTCGGCCCACCGCGGCTGGATGCTGCCCGCCTTCACCACCCTGTCGGGCGACGGCGCGTGGGTGACGGTCGACGCGGCCGTCTCCAACGAGCTGTTCTATCCCGACCACCGCCCGATGCGCACCGACGGCATCCAGGTGCTGGGTCCGGACGGCGCGGCCGACAAGATCCAGAACGCCTCGACCGGCCAGTTCCGCTCGACCTTCGACGTCCAGCTGACCAAGCCGGGCACCTACAAGATCTTCACCGCCAGCAACTCGGTCATGGCCAGCTACACCGAGAACGGCGAGGTGAAGCGCTTCCGCGGCTCGGCCGAGGACTTCGCCAAGCAGGTCCCGGCCGGCGCCGCCGATCTGAAGACCATCAGGATGGCCAGCCGCAACGAGACCTTCGTCACCCGCGACAAGCCCTCGGCCGGCGCCCTGGCCCCGACCGGCAAGGGCCTGGAGCTGGACCCGGTGACCAACCCGACCGACGTCGTGGCGACCGAGCCTGCGACCTTCAGGTTCGTGCTGGACGGCAAGCCGGCCGCCGACCTGGACGTGACCTTCATCCCCGGCGGCGCCCGCTGGCGCGCCTCGCCCGGCGAGATCAAGGTCAAGACCGGCGCCGACGGTGCGGTGAAGTTCACCCTGCCCGAAGCCGGCATGTACTGGGTCAACGCCACGGTCCGCTCGGGCGAGACCGGCCGTGGTCCGGGCGGCCCCGGCATGGGCGGCCCCAATGGCGGCCAAGGCGGTCCCGGTGGTCAAGGCGGTCCGGGCGCGCCGCAGGGCCCCGCGCAACCGCTGGCCGGCAACGGCCAGAGCGCCAGCTACACCGCCGTGATCGAAGCCCAACGGCCGTAGTCGGAAAACAGAAAAGCGCGTCATCCTGGACGGCCCGCAGGGCCGATCCGGGACCCAGGGGCCAGCGCACGACGGTTGCCCCTGGGTCCCGGCTCTCCGCTTCGCTGCGGCCGGGATGACGAGCTTTTTCTACTCCTGAACAAGACATGCCCCGCGTCCTCGTTCCCGCCCTGACCACGCCGCCCGCCCGTCCCGTCGGCGGGACCGTGCGCGCGTTCGGCGGCGCGACCATGGGGACGACCTGGACGGTCAAGGCGGTGCTGCCCGCCACCATCGACCTCCCCGCCCTCACGGCCATGGTCCAGCGCGCCCTCGACGCCGTCGTCGCCGAGATGAGCCCCTGGGAGCCGCTGTCGGATCTGTCGCGCTACAACCGCGCCGCCGTCGGCAGCTGGACCGCGCTGCCCGCCGCGACCGCCACGGTCCTGCGTCGCGCGCTCACGGTCGCCCAGGCCACGGAGGGCGCCTTCGATCCGACCTTCGGCGCCCTGGTCGACCTGTGGGGCTTCGGCGCTCGACCCTCTTGCGGTGGGCCGCCGCTGGCGTCCGACATCGCTGCTCTCAAGGCCGCCAGCGGCTGGCAGCGCCTGACCCTGGACGGCGACGCCCTGTTCCAGCCGGGCGGGCTGAAGCTGGATCTCAACGGCATCGCCAAGGGCTTCGGCGTCGACCAGGCCGCCGCCGCCCTCGATCGCGCCCAGGTGAAGAGCTACCTCGTCGAGGTCGGCGGCGAGCTGCGCGGCATCGGCGCCAAGCCCGACGGCCAGCCCTGGTGGGTCGAACTCGAACGGCCGCCCACCGCCAACGACGCCGAGCAGACCATGGTCGCCCTGCACGACCTCTCCGTCGCCACCTCGGGCGACTACCGCCGGTTCTTCGACCACGACGGCCGCCGCTACGCCCACACCCTGGACCCAGCCACGGGCGCCCCGACCGCCAACCCGACGATCAGCGTCACCGTGCTGGCCAAGGACTGCATGAGCGCCGACGCCTGGGCCACCGCCCTGACCGTCATGCCTCCCGACACGGCCCTGGCCTTCGCCGCCGCGCATGACCTGGCCGCCCTGATAATCTCGCGCGGTCCGTCGTCGAATAGGAATGAGGGCGGCCTGGAGGAGCGCCTCTCGCCCGCCCTGCAGGCGATGCTGGACTGATGCTCGACCTCGACGCCTTTTCGCCCGAGACCCGTCGCCTGTTCGCCGCCGGCGCGGTGGCCGGCGTCTACGCCCTGTTCTGCGGCGCGATCGTGATCCGCGAGGCCGTGCGCGCCGCCGCCGTCCGCCGCGAGGCCAGGGCCCTGTCGCAGGGCGTCGGCGAACCGGTGCTCGTCGCCTATGCCAGCCAGACCGGCTTCGCCGAGGAACTGGCCGGCGCCACCGCCAAGGCGTTGTCGGAGGCCGGCGCGCCGGTCACCCTGCGCGAGCTCGGCGCGATCACCATCGCCGACCTGACCGGCCGCGCCCTCTTCGTGGTCAGCACCACCGGCGAGGGCGACGCCCCCGACCCGGCCCGCGCTTTCATCCGCGACGTGATGAAGGATGGCCTCGACCTCTCAGGTCTGCGCTATGGCGTGCTGGCTCTGGGCGATTCGACCTATGCCGAGTTCTGCGCCTTCGGCCGGGCGCTGGACACCTGGCTGGCCCGTTCGGGGGGCTCGGCCCTGTTCGACCGGGTCGAGGTCGACGACGGCGACCCCGCCGCCTTGCGCCACTGGCAGGGTCAACTCTCGCTGCTCACCGGCGTCACCGACGCCCCGGACTGGAGCCGCCCGGCCTATGGCCGCTGGACGCTGGCCGAGCGTACCCTGCTCAACCCCGGCAGCCCGGGCGGAGAGGCCTGGCGCATCCGCCTGACGCCGCCCGACGGAGAGACCTGGGAAGCCGGCGACATCCTGGAGATCGGCCCACGCAACGACCCCGCCCTGCCGCACCGCGAATATTCGATCGCCTCCCTGCCCAACGATGGCGCGGTCGAACTGATCGTCCGCCTGATGCTCCGCGCCGACGGCCAGCCAGGCCTGGGCTCGGGCTGGCTGTGCCGCTTCGCCGAGGTCGGCGGAACGATCGACGCTCGCGTTCGGACGAACCGGAGCTTCCACGCGCCGGACGCCAAGCGCCCGCTGATCCTGATCGGCTCGGGCACGGGCCTGGCCGGCCTGCGCGCCCACCTGAAGGCCCGCGCGGCCCTGGGGGTCCGCTGGAACTGGCTGGTTTTCGGCGAGCGCACCGCCGCTCACGACTATTTCCACCGCGCCGAGATCGAGGCGTGGCAGGCCTCGGGCCTGCTGGACCGCGTGGACCTGGCCTTCTCGCGCGATCAGGCCGAACGGATCTACGTCCAGTACCGCCTGCGCGGCGCGGCCGACGTCCTGCGCCGCTGGGTCGCCAATGGCGCGGCGGTCTATGTCTGCGGATCTCTGGAAGGCATGTCGCGAGATGTCCACGCGGCCCTGGTCGAGGTGCTGGGGGCAGAGACGCTGGAACGGCTCACCGATGAGGGACGGTACCGGCGGGACGTGTACTAGGCGGCCTCCCTCAATCTTTTTCCTCGTCATCCCGGGCGGCGTAGCCGACCCGGGACCCAGAAGCAGCCGCACTGCGCTGGCCACTGGGTCCCGGCTCTCCGCTGCGCTTCGGCCGGGATGACGATCTATTCTGGATTCAGGAGGGAGGATCTTTCCTCCGGCGTGTTGGCCCCCCGCAGCCGGGCCATCGCCCCCTCGGGCACGGGCAAGGCCACCAGTCCCGCCCGCTCGACCAGCCGCCGCAGCGGCCAGCCGGCCTGGGCGTCGGCCGGCAGGGCGCTGGCCTCCACCACCATCGGCACAGGCAGGCCCTCGTAGCAGCCGCCGGCGACCAGCAACGGCGCCAGGTCCTCGGCCCTCAGCGTCGGCGCGTCGACCGCCAGCACCAGAAGCCGCTCGGTCCCCAGGGCCTTGGCGCCCGCCAGCACCCCGCCGACCGGTCCGGCGCCGGCCTCGTCGTCGGGAACCCACGGCAGGCCGAGATCGGCGCCGGCGGTGACCAGAGCCTCTGCCCCGACCCCTCGCGCCAGGGCCGCGACGCGATCCACGGCCCGCAGGCCGTCCCAGTCGAGCAGGGCCTTGTCGCGCCCCATCCGCCGGGAGCCGCCACCGCACAGGATGATCGCGCCCAAAGAAGCACCGAGAGTGGTCATGGCCTTGTCTTAGCAGGATTTTGCACGGCTCTTCCAAGCTCTGCCCGAAGCGGTCTAGTGTCCGCCCCGCAAAGGGACGGAAAAGAATGAGCCAGCCTGCCGAGCGCCAGCGTCGTCGCACGACCCAGAGCGCCACGATCCGTGACGTGGCCGCCCGGGCGGGCGTATCGCCAATGACCGTGTCGCGGGTGATCAATCGCGAGAGCACGGTCAAGGAAGAGACCCGCGCCCTGGTCGAGAAGGCCATCGCCGACCTCAACTACGCGCCCAACCCCGCCGCCCGCAGTCTGGCCGGCAGCGCCCCCTTCCGCATCGGCCTGCTCTACGACAACCCGTCGACCGGCTATCTGTCGGAGTTCCTGGTCGGGGCCCTGGACGAGAGCAGCCGCACCGGCGCCCAGATCGTCATCGAAAAGTGCGCCGAGCCCGAGCTGGCCGGCGCCACCCTGACCCGCCTGCTGAAGACCGGCGTCGATGGCCTGATCCTGCCGCCGCCGCTGTGCGAGTCGCCCCAGGTCCTGGCCGAGGTCCGCGCCGCCGGCGCCGCCGCCGTGGCCGTGGCGCCCGGCATGGCCAGCAGCGACATGGCCACCATCCGCATCGACAACGAGGCGGCCGCCTTCGAGCTGACCCAGCACCTGATCGGCCTGGGCCACAAGCGCTTCGGCTTCATCAAGGGCCATCCGAACCAGACCGTCAGCCAACAGCGCCTCGACGGCTTCATGGCCGCCCTGAAGGCCGCCGGCGTGCCGATGGAGGACATCCGGGTCGAGCAGGGCTACTTCACCTATCGCTCGGGTCTGGAGGCGGCCGAGCGGCTGCTGGGCGTCGAGCAGCGGCCGACGGCAATCTTCGCGGCCAACGACGACATGGCCGCCGCCGCCGCGGGCCTGGCCCACCGTCTGGGCCTGGATGTGCCGGGCGACGTCTCGATCGTCGGCTTCGACGACACCTCGATCGCCGACAACATCTGGCCGGCCCTGACCACCGTCCACCAGCCGATCGCCGCCATGGCCCGCGCGGCCGTGGACCTGGTCCTGGAAGAAATCCGCCGCCACCGCGACGGCGGCGGCGAACCCCGCCAGTTGACGCACCCGCACACCCTGATCGTCCGGGATTCCAGCGGGCCTGTGGCCGAGTAGGCCGCCTTCGTCTTCGACCAAGCTCGAATTGGCCAGACAACGTGCTTGCCGTCGCCACATGTTAGCGCTACCAAGCATCTGACGAACGAGCGCCGCCGATAGGGTTCGGCAGCCTTGAGACGCTCGATAAAGGGGAGACGACGCCGTGGGCGTAAGTGAATTCCTTCCGGAAGACTGGAAAGACGCGACCCTGCTGGGGCGGATCGACTTCGGCGACGGCCCGACGCCCGTGCTGGTGCGCGGCGGACGCGTCGAAGACGTCTCGAAGATCGCCCCCACCGTCGCCGACCTGATGAACGCCTTCGGCCCCGGCGCCGCGATTCCGCGTGGCGAGGACAAGGGCCCCCTGGAAGCGCTCGACATCCGCCCGGTCTGGGAAGATCCCGACGGCGCCGCGCCCGTGAAGCTGCTGGCGCCCGTCGACCTGCAGGTGCTGAAGGCTGCCGGCGTGACCTTCGCGGTCTCGACCCTGGAACGGGTGATCGAGGAGCGCGCGCGGGGCGACGCCGCCGCCGCTCTGAAGATCCGCGAACAGCTGTCGGCCAGCATGGGCGGCGACCTGAAGAGCGTGAACCCGGGTTCGGAGGGCGCCGAGCGCCTGAAGCAGACCTTGATCAAGGACGGCCTGTGGTCGCAGTACCTCGAGGTCGCCATCGGCCCCGACGCCGAGATCTTCACCAAGGGCCCGACCCTGTCGTCGATGGGCTGGGGCGATCATGTCGGCGTCCGCTACGACAGCCACTGGAACAATCCGGAGCCGGAAGTCGTGCTGCTGTGCGACGGCTCGGGCCAGATCCGCGGCGCCTCGCTGGGCAACGACGTCAACCTGCGTGACTTCGAAGGCCGTTCGGCCCTGCTGCTCAGCAAGGCCAAGGACAACAACGCCAGCTGCTCGATCGGTCCGTTCTTCCGCCTGTTCGACGACGTCTTCTCGCTGGACGACGTCCGTTCGGCCGAGGTCGAGCTGAAGATCACCGGCCGCGACAACTTCGTGCTCGACGGCAAGTCGAACATGAGCCTGATCAGCCGCGACCCCGCCGTGCTGGCCGGTCAGGCCTACGGCAAGCAGCACCAGTATCCGGACGGCTTCGCCCTGTTCCTGGGTACGATGTTCGCGCCGATCCAGGACCGCGACACCCCCGGGCAGGGCTTCACCCACAAGGTCGGCGATCGCGTCCGCGTCTCGACCGCCAAGCTGGGCGTGCTCGAGAACGAAGTCACCACCTGCGACAAGGCCCAGCCTTGGACCTTCGGCATCTCGGCCCTGATCCGCAACCTGGCTGGCCGCGGCCTCCTCTAATCCAAGGACTTCCGGCATGACCGACACCCTGCGCCACTATATCGGCGGCGAACGCGTCGCCGCCGACGCTCCGGCCGAGAGCCTGAACCCGTCGAACACCAACGACGTCGTCGCCAAGGTGCCGATGGGCGGCCAGGCGGAAGTCGACGCCGCCGTCGATGCGGCCAAGAAAGCTTTCCCCAGCTGGTCGGAAGCTTCGCCGGAAGTCCGCTCGGACCTGCTGGACAAGGTCGGCTCGACCATCATCGCCCGCAGCGCCGACATCGGTAAGCTGCTGGCCCGCGAAGAGGGCAAGACGGTTGCCGAGGGCGTCGGCGAGACCGTCCGCGCCGGCCGCATCTTCAAGTATTTTGCGGGTGAGGCCCTGCGCCGCCACGGCCAGAACCTGGAAAGCACCCGTCCGGGCGTCGAGGTCCAGACCTACCGCCAGGCCGTCGGCGTCTTCGGCCTGATCACGCCCTGGAACTTCCCGATCGCCATCCCGGCCTGGAAGGCGGCGCCCGCCCTGGCCTTCGGCAACACCGTGGTGATCAAGCCGGCCGGCCCGACGCCTGCGACGGCGAACGTGCTGGCCGACATCATGGTCGAGTGCGGCGCTCCGGCCGGCGTGTTCAACATGCTGTTCGGCCGCGGCTCGATGGGCGACGCCCTGATCAAGCACAAGGATGTCGACGGCGTCTCGTTCACCGGCTCGCAGGGCGTGGGCGCCCAGGTCGCGGCGGCCGCCGTGGCCCGCCAGGCCCGCGTGCAGCTGGAGATGGGCGGCAAGAACCCGCTTATCATCCTGGACGACGCCGACCTGGAACGCGCCGTCGCCATCGCCCTGGACGGCTCGTTCTACGCCACCGGCCAGCGCTGCACCGCCAGCTCGCGCCTGATCGTCCAGGACGGCATTCATGATCGGTTCGTGGCCCTGCTGGCCGAGAAGGTCGCCGCGCTCCGTGTTGGTGACGCGCTCGACCCGAACACCCAGATCGGCCCGGCCGTCTCCGAAGACCAGATGGAGACCAGCTACAAGTACATCGACATCGCGCGTGGTGAAGGCGGCCGACTGGTCACCGGCGGCGATCGTCTGAAGCTGGACAATCCGGGCTGGTACGTGCAGCCGACCCTGATCGCCGACACCCAGGCCGGCATGCGCATCAACAACGAGGAGGTCTTCGGCCCCGTCGCCTCGACCATCCGCGTCGGCTCGTACGAAGAGGCCCTGGAAATCGCCAACGGCGTCGAGTTCGGCCTGTCGGCCGGCATCGCCACCACCTCGCTGAAGTACGCCCGTCACTTCCAGCGCCATGCCAAGGCCGGCATGACCATGGTCAACCTGGCCACGGCCGGCGTCGACTACCACGTGCCGTTCGGCGGCACCAAGAGCAGCTCGTACGGCGCGCGCGAACAAGGTTTCGCCGCGGTCGAGTTCTTCACCCAGACCAAAACCTCCTACTCGTGGTCCTAAGCAGCATGTCCTCTGCCATCTATCCCAGCCTGAAGGGCAAGCGCGTCGTCATCACCGGCGGCGGCTCGGGCATCGGGGCCGGCCTGGTCGCCGGCTTCGTGCGCCAGGGCGCGGAAGTGGTCTTCCTCGACATCGTCGACGAGGACTCCACCGCCCTGGTCGCCGAGCTGTCGAAGGACGCGGTGATCGCGCCGGTCTACAAGCGCTGCGACCTGATGGACCTGGATGCGCTGAAGGCGGTGTTCGCCGAGATCGGCGACGTCGACGTGCTGGTCAACAACGCCGGCAACGACGACCGCCACAGCCTGGCCGACCTGACCCCGGCCTACTGGGACAACCGCATCGGCGTGAACCTGCGCCACATGGTGTTCGCGGCCCAGGCCGTGGCGCCCGGCATGGCCAAGCGCGGCGGCGGGGCGATCATCAACTTCGGCTCGATCAGCTGGCACCTGGGCCTGGAGGACCTCGTCCTCTACGAAACCGCCAAGGCGGGCATCGAGGGCATGACCCGGGCCCTGGCGCGCGAGCTGGGCAAGGACGACATCCGGGTCACCTGCGTGGTGCCTGGCAACGTCAAGACCAAGCGCCAGGAGAAGTGGTACACGCCCGAGGGCGAGGCCGACATCGTCAAGGCCCAGTGCCTGAAGGGCCGCATCGTGCCCGACAACGTCGCCTCGCTGGTGCTGTTCCTGGCTTCCGACGACGCCTCGCTGTGCACCGGCCACGAATATTGGATCGACGCGGGCTGGCGCTGAGCCCCGGAGACTGTCATCTCGGCGACGCGCGGCGCGCCCGCCGAGATGATGGGAGGACGATGGAATGACGACCGAAGCCACTTGCGTCTGGGATCTGAAGGCCACGCTCGGAGAAGGCCCGATCTGGATCGCGGCGGAACAGGCCGTCTGGTTCGTCGACATCAAGGGCCACAAGGTTCACCGCTTCCACGCCGAGACCGGCCAGACCGCCAGCTTCGACGCCCCCGACCAGGTGACCTTCCTGGCCCCGCGCGTCGGCGGCGGCTTCCTGGCCGGGCTGAAGAGCGGCCTGCATCATTTCCATCCCGATACCGGCTTCGCGTTCCTGAGCGAGATCGAGCCGGCGGCGCTGAACAACCGCCCCAACGACGCCACGGTCGACCGCGAAGGCCGCCTGTGGTTCGGCACCATGCACGACGGCGAAGAGGCCCCCAGTGGCGCGCTCTACCGCCTGGAATTCGATGGCGCCCTGACCCGTCACGACGACGGCATCTGCATCACCAACGGCCCGTGCGTCTCGCCCGACGGCAAGACGTTCTACCACACCGACACGCTGGGTAAGGTGATCTGGGCCTTCGACATCGGCGCCGACGGCGCGCTGTCGAACAAGCGTCAATTCTTCCGCCTGGACCTTGACGACGCCTGGCCGGACGGCTCTGTGGTCGACAGTGAAGGCTTCGTCTGGACGGCCCTGTGGGGCGGCGGCGGCGCCCTGCGCTTCTCGCCCGCCGGCGAGATCGTCAGCCGAATCGCCCTGCCGGCGATCAATGTCACCAAGCCCTGCTTCGGTGGTCCCGACCTGAAGACTCTCTATTTCACCACCGCCCGCAAAGGCCTGGGCGACGAGACGCTCGCCGCCCACCCGCTGTGTGGCGGCCTGTTCGCCCTGCCCGCCGACGTCGCGGGCCAGCCGCAATACGAGGTACGCCTTGGCTAACCGCACGCCCCGCCGGTTCCGGTCCCGCGATTGGTTCGATAATCCCGACCATATCGACATGACCGCGCTCTATCTGGAGCGCTTCATGAACTACGGGATCACGCCGGAGGAGCTGCGAAGCGGCAAGCCGATCATCGGCATCGCCCAGACCGGCAGCGACATCTCGCCCTGCAACCGCATCCACCTGGACCTGGTGACGCGAGTGCGGGACGGGATCCGAGACGCCGGTGGCATTCCCATGGAGTTTCCGGTCCATCCGATCTTCGAGAACTGCCGTCGCCCGACGGCGGCGCTGGACCGCAACCTCTCGTATCTGGGTCTCGTCGAGACCCTGCACGGCTATCCGATCGACGCCGTGGTCCTGACCACCGGCTGCGACAAGACCACCCCGGCCGGGATCATGGCCGCCACCACGGTCAACATCCCGGCCATCGTGCTGTCGGGCGGTCCCATGCTGGACGGCTGGCACGAGAACGAGCTGGTCGGCTCGGGCACCGTGATCTGGCGCTCGCGCCGCAAGCTGGCGGCCGGCGAGATCACCGAAGCCGAGTTCATCGAGCGCGCGGCCTCCTCGGCGCCTTCGGCCGGCCACTGCAACACCATGGGCACGGCCTCGACCATGAACGCCGTGGCCGAGGCGCTGGGCCTGTCGCTGACCGGCTGCGCGGCCATCCCGGCCCCGTACCGCGAGCGCGGCCAGATGGCCTACAAGACCGGCCAGCGCATCGTCGACCTGGCCTATGAGGACATCAAGCCGAAGGACATCCTGACCAAGAAAGCCTTCGAGAACGCCATCGCCCTGGTGGCGGCGGCCGGCGGCTCGACGAACGCCCAGCCGCACATCGCGGCCATGGCCCGTCACGCCGGCCTGGAGGTCACCGCCGACGACTGGCGCGCGGCCTACGACATCCCGCTGATCGTCAACATGCAGCCGGCCGGCAAGTATCTGGGCGAGCGCTTCCACCGGGCCGGCGGCGCCCCCGCCGTCCTGTGGGAGCTGCTGCAGCAGGGCCGCCTGCATGGCGACGTCCTGACCGTCACCGGCAAGACGATGGCGCAGAACCTGGAAGGCCGCGAAACCAGCGACCGCGAGGTGATCTTCCCCTACGCCGAGCCGCTGGCCGAAAAGGCCGGCTTCCTGGTGCTGAAGGGCAATCTGTTCGACTTCGCGATCATGAAGGCCAGCGTCATCGGCGCCGACTTCCGCGAACGCTACCTGTCCCAGCCGGGCCAGGAAGGCGTGTTCGAGGCCCGGGCCATCGTGTTCGACGGCTCGGACGACTATCACCACCGGATCAACGACCCCGCCCTCAACATCGACGAGAAGTGCATCCTGGTCATCCGGGGCGCCGGTCCGATCGGCTGGCCGGGCTCGGCCGAGGTCGTCAACATGCAGCCGCCGGACCACCTGCTGAAGAAGGGCGTCATGAGCCTGCCGACGCTGGGTGACGGCCGCCAGTCGGGCACCGCCGACAGTCCGTCGATCCTCAACGCCTCGCCCGAGAGCGCGGTCGGCGGCGGCCTGTCGTGGCTGCGCACCGGCGACACCATCCGCATCGACATCAACACCGGCCGCTGCGACGCCCTGGTGGACGAGGCGACGATCGCCGAGCGCAAGAAGGAAGGGATTCCGGCCGTGCCGGAGACCATGACGCCCTGGCAGGAAATCTACCGCGCCCATACGGGCCAGCTGGAGACCGGCGGCGTCCTGGAGTTCGCCGTCAAGTACCAGGACCTGGCGGCCAAGCTGCCCCGGCACAACCACTGAGCTTTCTTGCCTCTCCCCTTGCGGGAGAGGGTGGCCGCCGGAGGCGGTCAGGTGAGGGGTCGATAAACGCAAAACGCCGCGACGAGCCGATGGGCCGATCGCGGCGTTTCTGTTTTGCGCAGGTCCTCATCCGGCCCTTCGGGCCATCTTCTCCCGCAAGGGGAGAAGGACCTACTCCTCGGCGAACGAGCGCCGCTCGGGGTCTATGCCGCTCTGTTGCAGCACGTCATTGGCGATGGCCAGAACCGCCTCCGCGTCCTGGCGCGAGGGCGAGACGAGCACGACCTCGTCACCAACCGCCACGGCCCAGCGGTCGCCGTAGCGGCGGACGGAAAGTTGTCGGCTTTGGTCTGTCATGCGGCGCACCCGTGCTCGCGCACAGTTTTGTCATCAAAAAAGGCCTCAAGGCGGCAGCTTGGCAGTCACCCCCGCTTAAGAAGTCCGCAAAAGCCAGCGTTAACTCAACGCAAGATAGCAATCACAGTAAATAAACGTGACCATTTCGCGAATGTTTAAATAATCCTTAAAAAACCTGCAGTGAATTGTAAAATTCTCCTGTAGGTTGAACCCAAAACAGGGAGTATAACAAAAAGCACCGGGGGCTCATTTTCAACAGCGCTTACAACATGTTGACATTGAACCGAGCCTTAGATCAGCGCCGTGAATCCCAGGCCCTCGTGGTCCTGACGAGTGCGCTGCAACTCGCCCTGGTGGTACTGGTCTGGCTCATCGCCCTCCTCCCGGCGGCGATAGCGGCCTTAACCGTCCTGGTGGTGAAAACCGTGCGCGCGGCGTTCCGCAAGGTGGCCGCCACCCAGCCTTCCGCAGAGGGGGACAAGCCATGACCGTCCGTCCCGCCCAAAGCGCCGATCTCGCCCCCCTCGCCCGCCTGTGGTGGCAGGGCTGGCGCGACGCCCACCTGCCGATCGTGCCCAAGCCCCTGGTGGCGCGACGGACGCTGGACAGCTTCATCGATCGCATGGCCGTCGCCCTGCCCCGCGTCCGCACGCTGGGCCCGGTCGGCGCGCCGCTGGGCTTCTACCTGCTCAAGGACGACGAGCTGAACCAGCTCTATGTCGACGAGGAGTCACGCGGCGCCGGCATCGCCACCCTGCTGATGGTCGACGCCGAGGACCGCCTGCTCGACGCAGGCGTCACCACGCCCTGGCTGGCCTGCGCCATCGGCAACGCCCGCGCCGCGCGCTTCTACCAGAAGGCCGGCTGGACCCTGGCGCGGACCCAGACCGTGCCGACCGAGATCCCCGGCGGCTGGTACCCGCTCAAGGTCTGGCGCTACGAAAAGGCGCTGACCCAGCCGTCAGCCTGGACCGCCCGCGCTGAAATCGAACTGCTCTGGCCGCGGTTTGCCCCCGCCGAAGGCATAGCTGAAGCCAAAGAACACCGACCGCACATTCGCGCTGCGCCGCGTACGATCATGTAGCGTCGAGGTCTCGGTGACGATGACCTCCTGGAACCAGTCCGCCGCGTCCTGGGCCGTGACCACGACCGAGAGCTTGTCGTTGACCTTCCGGCGATAACCCAGGTTCAGCATCTTGAACGGCTCGCGGTAGCCCTGCGGCGTCAGGCGCTTGCCTGAGCTGAAGATGTTGGCCTGGAAGAAGTCTTTCGGCGTGGCCTGCCAGTTCAGATTGGCGCGGCCCGACAGGGTCTTGCCCGAGCGCGTCCCGGTGAACCCCAGGTTCGCCGCGTCGATCTCGTTCCAGAAGGCGTTGCCCGAGAGGTTGTAGGTCAGGGTCTTGGTCAGGCGACCATTGGCCACCAGTTCCAGCCCGCCGCTGCGGCTCTTGCCCAGGTTCTCGCGCGTGGTCAGGAAGACGCCGCCGCCCAGGTCGTTGATCACGTCGGTGACGCTGTCGCGGGTGTCGCGGAAATAGGCCGTGGCCAGATAGGTGGTCGGTCCCTTCCGGTACTGCCAGCCCAGCTCGTAGGAGTCGGTGATCTGGGGCTTCAGGTTCGGGTTGCCCTGACGATAGTTGTAGGGATCGATATAGACCCGATAGGGGTGCAGGTCCTGGGCCCCGGGGCGCTGAACCCGGCGACTGAAATTGGCGCTCAGGGTCTGGCTGTCGCTGAGGCGATAGCCGGTGTGCAGGGTCGGATAGACCTTGAAGTAGTCGTTGTTGGCCCGCACCGCATGGGTCACGTCGTTCAGGTCGATCTGGACCTGCTCGGCCCGCAGCCCGCCCTGCACGGTGAAGTCGCCGAACGGCCGCTCGTAGGTGACGTAAGCGGCGTAGACGTCCTGGTCGTAAAGATAGCGATTGGTTCGCGAGGGGTTCACCACCAGCCCGCCGGGCGTGGCGCCATCGGCGCCGAAGTTGGTGAAGTCGGTGCTGGCGATCTCGAAGTCGACGCCGGTCTTCAGCTTGACGTCCTTGGGCAGCGGCTTGCTGTAGTCCAGCTTGAAATTGGCCCGCTCCTGATCGACGCCCAGGCCGATGTGTTCGTAGACGGTCGCGCCAGGCGTGTTGCGGGTGACCGCGTCGCTGTCGCGCTGGAAGTCGGTGACCTCGTACTCCAGGTGCGTGGTCAGCAGGTGATCGGCGCCCTTCATCTGCCGACGCCAGTCGCCGCTGATGGCGGCGTTGTCGCGGGTCATGTCGCCGGTCAGGTTGCGGACATAGGCGCGTGCCGAGCCACCGGCCGCGTTCAGGGCTGAATAGGTCTCGTCGATGTCGGTGTCGAAGGCGATGCGGCGGCCGCGCAGCTCCAGGCTCAAGCGGTTCTGCTTGTCGAGGTCGTAGTCCAGCCCGCCCCGCAGATTGATCATGCCGCCGCTGTTGTCGACGGCGGCGTCCTGGGTCGAGGGCAGGAACTTGCCGCTGGCCGTGTCCAGGGTCTCGCGCTGGATCAGCTGGCGGGCGTTCTGGGTGTCGTGGCGATAGCTGGCGTCGCCGGTCAGGGTCAGCTTGCCCGAGCGGCGGGTAACGGTGACGCCGCCGTTGTGGCGGCCTTGCGTGTCGACGTTGAAGCGGACCGTGCCATTGGTCCCCGGCTTCTGGGTCTTCTTGGTGATCAGGTTGATGATCCCGGCCGAGCCGTCCGGACGGTAGGCGGCCGAGGGGTTGGTCATCACCTCGACGCGGTCGATCTGGTCGGCGGGCATGGACATCAGGGCGTCGCCCTTGCCCTCGCCGCTGAACTGGTTGCTGGGCTTGCCGTCGATCATGATCGTGACGTTGGCGTCGCCGCGCAGGCTGACATTGCCGCGCACGTCGACCTCGACCGAGGGCACATTGCGCAAGGCGTCAGCGATCGAGCCGGCCTTGGCCGACAGGTCGTTGGCGACGCTGTAGCTGCGGCTGTCGATCGAGGTGCGCACGGCCGTGGAGTCCGAGCGGATCGTCACGCCTTCAACAGCGGTCGGGGCCTCCTTGGCGGGAGCTTTCGGCGCCGACTCCTTTGTCGCGGTTTGGGCAGCGGGCGCGGGCGTCGTCTGGGCATGGCCCATCGCGGGCGGCAGCAGCGCCGCAGCGGCGGCCAAGAGAACAAGCTTCAGGCGCACGAATATCCCCCCACAGATCCGGGCCCCGCAGCGACCGACCGCCGCCGACACCGGTATCATTACAAAATGTACATGTGTAATCTTTACGCCCTGCTGACTAGCCCTGCTTCCAGGCCGAAGGCAAATTTCTTTTCGGCAATGATTGGCGCCGGCCCTTCATGCGAAACGAACGTCGCGCCCGTCCGCCGGCCTCTGCTATCGATGGCGCCGCAATCATGAGTCCCGCGCGCGGGGCGAGAGGTCGCCAGAACCTCCGCTTGCACGCTGATACCGGTAACACTAAGGTTATCGCCAACCAAAGGTCCGACAAGGACCGTAGGGCATCAAACGGGCCGAAGCGGCCCAACGGGGAGGACTCCTGTGGCTTCTGTTTCCAACGCCGGTCCTAGCGCCGGCATGAGCGCCGATGGCGCGAAGGTCAACATGGCCTTCGTCGCCGCGATCGTCGCCGTCGCCACCATCGGCGGCTTCATGTTCGGCTACGACAGCGGTGTCATCAACGGCACCCAGACAGGCCTGAAGGCGGCCTTCAACCTGACCGAGGCGGGCGAAGGCCTCAACGTGGCCGCCATCCTGCTGGGCTGCGCCTTCGGCGCTTTCGCGGCGGGCCGCCTGGCCGACGTGTGGGGCCGCCGCACGGTGATGATCATCTCGGCCCTGCTGTTCGTGATCAGCGCCCTGGGCACCGGCGCGGCGCATACCTCGCTGGTCTTCGTGATCTTCCGCCTGATCGGCGGGCTGGGCGTCGGCGCGGCCAGCGTGCTCTGCCCCGTCTACATCTCGGAAGTCACGCCCGCGAACATCCGCGGCCGCCTGTCGTCCGTGCAGCAGATCATGATCATCACGGGCCTGACCGGCGCCTTCCTGGCCAACTACGCCCTGGCCCACACCGCCGGCAGCTCGACCGCCGAGTTCTGGCTGGGCCTGCCGGCCTGGCGCTGGATGTTCTGGATGCAGGTCATCCCGGCCGGCTTCTTCTTCCTGTGCCTGCTGGGCATCCCGGAAAGCCCCCGCTACCTGGTCGCCAAGGGCAAGGACGCCCAGGCCGAAGCCATCCTGTCGCGCCTGTTCGGTGCGGGCCAAGGCGCCAAGAAGGTCGAAGAGATCCGCGCCTCGCTGGCCGCCGACCACCAGCCGAAATTCTCGGACCTGCTGGACCCCGTCACCCGCAAGCTGCGCGTCATCCTGTGGGCCGGCCTGGTCCTGGCCGTGTTCCAGCAGCTGGTCGGCATCAACATCGTTTTCTACTACGGCTCGGTGCTGTGGCAGTCGGTGGGCTTCACCGAGGACGACAGCCTGAAGATCAACATCCTGTCGGGCGCCCTGTCGATCCTGGCCTGTCTGGCCACGGTCGCCCTGATCGACCGCATCGGCCGCAAGCCGCTGCTGCTGATCGGCTCGGCCGGCATGGCCGTGACCCTGGGCGTGATGACCTGGTGCTTCTCGACCGCCACCACGGTCAACGGCGCCCTGCACCTGGACGCCAGCGTCGGCCCGATCGCACTGGTCGCCGCCAACCTCTACGTGATCTTCTTCAACCTCTCCTGGGGTCCGGTCATGTGGGTGATGCTGGGCGAGATGTTCCCGAACCAGATGCGCGGCTCGGCCCTGGCCGTCTGCGGCTTCGCCCAGTGGATCGCCAACTTCGCCATCTCGTTCAGCTTCCCGATCATGAAGAAGCTGAGCCTGCCGGCGACCTACGGCTTCTACGCGGCCTGCGCCCTGGTCTCGTACTTCCTGGTCCAGAAGCTGATCCACGAGACCCGCGGCAAGGAACTGGAGGCGATGGAGGGCTGAGCCCCTTCATTCGCTGAAGACAAGAACGCCCGGGGCCAGCTCCCCGGGCGTTTTTTTGTGCGGTTTTCTCCGTCGGCGGCGTTGTTACGGGCCGGGCTGCACCGCCGGAAAAACTTCATAGAAATCAATCGCAACAAAGCATGACACCGGTGGACATCGTCGCAGGCTTGCCGCTAAGTGACGGCAACAGACGTAAGCGTAGTCGTCGGGAGGAATACCCATGGTCGATATCAACCGCCGCGGCGCGCTGGGCTCGCTGCTCACCGGCGCGGGCCTGGCCGCCCTGCCCGCGTCGAGCGAGGCTTCCGGTCAGATGGGCCTGCTCCCCGCCAAGAGCACGAGTGGCCCGACCTGGGCCAGGGGCATCGAGGGCCAGCGCAAGGCCGACCTGGGCGACGGCACGTTTCTGAACCCGATCCTGGCCGGCGACCACCCGGACCCGTCGATCCTGAAGGACGGCGAGGACTACTACATGACCCACTCGTCGTTCGACGCGTATCCGGGTCTGTTGATCTGGCATTCCAAGGACCTGGTGAACTGGACGCCGGTCACCACGACGCTGAAGACCAACGTCGGGTCGATCTGGGCGCCCGAGATCTGCAAGCACAAGGGCCGGTACTACATCTACCTGCCGGCCAAGATGCCGAACAACAACACCAGCTACGTGATCTGGGCCGACAAGATCGAGGGGCCGTGGTCCGAGCCGATCGACCTGAAGCTGCCGCGCTACATCGATCCCGGCCACATCGTCGACGAGAACGGGGACCGCTGGCTGTTCCTGTCGGGCGGCGACCGCATCAAGCTGGCCCCCGACGGCCTGTCGACCGTGGGCCAGCCCGAACACGTCTACAATCCGTGGCGCTATCCGGACACCTGGGACGTCGAGGGCTTCTCGCCCGAGGGTCCCAAGGTCATGCGCCGGGGCGAGTACTTCTACCTGGTCACCGCCGTGGGCGGCACGGCCGGCCCGCCGACCGGCCACATGGTCATCGTGGCGCGCTCCAAGTCGCTGGCCGGCCCGTGGGAGGACCACCCGCGCAACCCCGTCGTCCGCACCGTCGACAACAGCGAGAAGTGGTGGTCGCGCGGCCACGCGACCCTGGTCGAGGGCCCGACGCCCGGCGACTGGTGGACCGTCTATCACGGCTACGAGAACGGCTATTACACCCTGGGCCGCCAGACCCTGCTGGCGCCGGTGACCTGGACCGCCGACGGCTGGTTCGAGGTGGGCGGCGGCGACCTGTCCCAGCCGATCAAGAAACCCCAAGGTACGTACAAGGTAGGCGGCAAGCCCGGCCCGCATGGCAAGGCGCTGTCGGACGACTTCTCGACCGACAAATACGGCGTCCAGTGGGCCTTCTTCGACCCCAAGCCGGGCGAACAGAACCGCATCAAGCGCGAGAACGGCGTGCTGACCCTGAAGGGCGCCGGCGAGGCGCCGTCCAGCGGCGCGCCGCTGATCTTCGTCAACGGCGACCAGGCCTATGAGATCGAGTGCGAGATCGAGGTTGATCCCGACACCCGCGCCGGCCTGATCCTGTTCTACGACCGCCAGCTCTATGCCGGCCTGGGCTTCGACCAGAAGAACTTCGTCACCCACCAGTACGGCATCGAGCGCGGCCGCCCGGCCAACCCGCACGGCGCCAAGCTGCTGATGAAGCTGATCAACACCCGCCACATCGTCAGCTTCCACACCAGCGGTGACGGCGGGAAGACCTGGAAACGCTTCGACCGCGGCATGGAAGTCAGCGGCTATCACCACAATGTCCGCGGCGGCTTCCTGATGCTGAAGCCCGGAATCTACGCGGCGGGCAAGGGCTCGGCGCGGTTCAGGAACTTCAAGTACCGGGCGCTGGCTTAGACAGCATAGAAATCCTCGTCATCCCGGGCGGCGTAGCCGACCGGGGACCCAGGGGCCAAGCGCGATGCGACTGCCCCTGGGTCCCGGCTCTCCGCTTCGCTGCGGCCGGGAATGACGAACTATTTTGAGCTTGGGAGATCGAGATGCTGAAAGCCCTCCTAGCCACCACGGCCCTCTTGCTCCTCCCCTCTACGACCCTGGCCCAGACCACCTCACCCGCCCCCCTCTTCAAGGCCCCGAAGATCGTCCTCGTCGGCGACTCCACCACGGCCGTGAACAGCGGCTGGGGCGGCAGCTTCTGCGCCAAACACGTCAGCTCGAACGTGGCCTGCGTGAACCTGGGACGCGGCGGGCGATCCAGCCGGACCTATCGCGAGGAGGGCTCGTGGGCCTTGGCCCTGAGGGAGATGATCTCCGGCGGGTTCGAGAAGACCTATGTGCTGATCCAGCTGGGCCACAACGACCAGCCGGGCCGGCCCGAGCGCTCGACGGATCTGGCCACCGAGTTCCCGGTCAACATCAGGCGCTTCGTCGACGAGGCCCGCGCGGCCGGGGCGACGCCGGTGCTGGTCACGCCGCTGATCCGCCGCCAGTTCAAGGACGGCCAGGTCCATGACGACCTGGCGCCCTGGGCCGACGCCATCCGCAAGGTCGCGGCCGAGACGAAGACGCCGCTGGTGGACCTGCACCAGCTCTCCAAGGACGCCGTCCAGGCGATGGGTCCGGTCGAAGCCCTGAAGCTGGGTGAAGCCCCGCCCTCGCCCGAGGTGGCGGCCGCCGCCAAGTCTGGCACCACGACCGGCGCGATGTTCTACGAGCCGGCCATTCCCGGCGCCGTGGTCCCGCCGCGCCCGCCGGCCGCGCCGCCTTCACCGCCGTCGGCGATGGGAAGCTTCAAGCCGGTGTTCGACTACACCCACCTGGGTCCCGAGGGCGCCGACTACTTCTCGGCCGTCGTCGCCAAGGCCCTGGCCGTTGCCGCGCCCGAGCTGGGTCGGCAGCTGTTGCCTTAGAACGGGAAGCCGGCCAGCGTCCGCACGCAGGCCTTCTCGTCCTCCGGCGACAGGCCGGCGGGAACCGACAGCTTCTGGAAGGTGACCCGCGCCTTGCCCTCGGGCTTGTAGCGGATCACCCGCTCCTGCCCGGCCGCGTCGGTGACGCGATAGGCCAGTTCGACGCTGGAATCCCCCGCCGCCCCGCCCTCGCGCGCCAGGCGCTTCATGCCGTCGCGGAGTCCGGCGGCATAGGCCGCTCCGGTCGGATCGACGCCGGCGAACACCCCCTTCTGCGCGGTGGCGTCGGTGTCGAAGCCCACGTCGAAGACCGGCTGGGTCACCGTGCTCAGCGTCAGGCAGGCGAACGCATCCGCCGGCAGGATCAGGGTCTCGCCGCGCGTCTCATAGCGGTCGATGTCCGGCAGGGCCGAGCGGCCGGTGATCTTTTGGAACGCCGTCTCGAAGTTCGGCCGCAGCCCGCTCTCGGGATCCTTGACCTTCAGCAGACGCATCCAGCGCATCACCACGTCCAGGCCCGGCCCGTCCCGGCGCAGCTGGGCGTCGAACAGGGCGGCCAGCATCGCGCCGCGTTTGTAGGCGATGTCCTCGGCGTCGTGGTCCGTCCAGTAGACCTCGGTGATGTGCTTCTCGGTGGCGTTGCGGGCCGGAGAGGCGCCGTAGGCAAGCAGCCATTCGTTCCAGGACGCGGCATAGTCCTCCAGGCCGAACAGCCCGGCCCGCAGCAGCAGACGCTTGGTGTAGAAGTCGGTGAAGCCCTCCGACAGCCAGGCGCTGGAACGATCGGGCGCCTGGGCGCCCAGCTGGCCAGAGTTCCAGGTGTGGAAGTACTCGTGGGCCAGCAGCGGGTAGACCTCCTTGAGGCTCAGCGAGGTCCCGACCCACAGCGCGAAGCCGTCGGTGCGCCCCGTGCCGCTGTAGGCCTCGAACACCTTGGGGACCAGCGGCGCCAGGGTGACCAGGAACGGACTGGGATTGTCGCCCCAGAACTCACGCTCGGCCCGGATGATGCGGAAGGTCGCGTCGGCGAAGGCCCCATCGTCGAAATGATCGAACGCGCCCAGGGCCGCGATCCGCGCGTCCGGGCCCTCGATGAACCGCAACCGCGGCGAGCCGATCAGGATGCCGTGCAGCACGTCCTCGACCTTCCGGGGCCCCGGCTGGGTCAGGTCGGAGGCGAACCGGAAGCCCTCGGGCGCGCCGCTCCAGGCAAAGGTCGCCGCCTCGTCGCGCCGCCCGGCCGGAAAGGCGAAAACCACCTCGCCCGCCGCATAGAACCAGTCGGGCAGGACGATCGGCCTGGTCTGCCGGGCGTCCTGGGTGTTGGGCGGCGCGTCATAGGCCGAACGGATCCGGTAGCGCACGTGCAGGGGCGCGCCAGGCGCCGAACGGATCTCGGTCTGCTCGCCGTCCAGCGGCGTGATGCGGTCGGCGCCCGTCACCTCCAGCCCCTCGGCGTGACGGCCCGGGTGGGCGTCGCCCTGGAAGCTGTCGATGAACCGCAGCCGGGTGACGCCGTTGGCATTGGCTTTGAAATCGATGTCGACCGCCAGCGCTTTCAGCGCGCCGTTCTCGATGACGGGCGACAGGACATAGCGGACGGGGCCTGGATGGATGGATTGGGCGCAGGCCGGAAAGGCCAGCATCACGGCGGCCAACACGCCGATCGAGAACCGCTTCACGCCCCCTCCCATACATCACAACCCAAGGTCGCGTAGCGTGGCCACGAGGCGAGATCAAGGCGGTCAAAAGGATAGCGGCGCTTGCGAAGCGTCGCTGCCACCTGATCTAGGTCAAGCCGACACCGCGTCCGCCGCATAGTCTGCGCTCCGTTCCCCCATCGAGTGACCGCCGTGACCGAAGTTCCCCTGCCCACCCAGGCGCCCGACAACCACGCCCAGCTGACCTCGCCGTCCTATCGGCTGGCGGCCCTGGACCAGGACTTCCTGCTGGGCGAATCCATGCGTGGCGTACGGTTCCTGCTGGAGTTCGCCAAGGCCGACGAGGCCCTGCGTCGCTGGGGCGTGCGCTCGACGGTCGTGGTGTTCGGCAGCGCCCGCGTGCGCGAGGACGGCCCCGGCCGGCAGGCGCACTGGTACGGCGAGGCGCGCCGCCTGGGCGCCATCGTCTCCGAGCGCGGCGGCGCCAGGCTGGAGAGCGGCGAACACATCCGCGACAACGTCGTCGCCACTGGCGGCGGTCCAGGCGTGATGGAGGCCGCCAATCGCGGCGCCTACGACGTCGGCGCGCCGACCATCGGCTTCAACATCACCTTGCCGCGCGAGCAGACGCCCAATCCGTACTGCACCCCGGACCTGACCTTCCGCTTCCACTACTTCGCCATGCGCAAGATGCACCTGGCGATGCGAGCCAACGCCCTGGTGGTGTTCCCCGGCGGCTTCGGTACCTTCGACGAGCTGTTCGAGATCCTCACCCTGCGCCAGACGGACAAGGCTCCGCCCATCCCGATCGTGCTGTTCGACGAGGCCTACTGGCGGTCGGTCGTCAATTTCGAGGTGCTGGTCGAACAGGGCATGATCCAGGCCGAGGATCTGCAGTTACTGCGCTTCGCCGACGACGCCGAAGCGGTCTGGGCCGAGCTGGTCCGAGGCGGCCTGCGCCTGCCCGAGGGGCCCTAGGCCGGCTCTCCGGCCTTCGCCACCATCCTCGGCGCGATCAGCTGGGCGGCGTTCACGCGGTCGCCGCCGGGGGCCAGGATCTCCAGGTGCACGTGGTCGGTGATGCCGGGATAGTGGCCCTGCAGACTCTCCACCTTGCCAATCGGCTGGCCCAGGCGGACCGTCTGGCCGACCTCGACGCCGGGCGAGACGTAGAAGGCGCGGGCGGCGTAGCCCAAGGCGGGGTTGGTGATCTCGACGAACTTCAGCTCGGTGTCGCCGGCATAGGCGTAGCCGATCTTGGTCACATAGCCCGACATCGGCGCCTGCACGGCCTGGCCGGCCTGGGCGACATAGTCGACGCCCTCGTGGGCGCGGCTGCCGCCGTCGCGGCGCGCGCCGAAGAAGCCGTCGCCGAAATCGTCGTGGCCGCGTGGGGCCGCGCCCGTCGGATTGGCGAAGTCGCTGGCCCCGTCGCCGTCGATGTCGACGCCCTTCCAGACCCGTTCCATGACCGGCTCGGGCCTGGGCTCGGCCGGGGCGATCCTGGCCAGCAGCTTGACGATCGGCAACGGGCTGGCGCGGCGCGCCAACGGACGCTCCATGGCCGCCACGACCATCGGCGCGAAGACCACCGCCAGGCCCAGGGCGCACCGCGCGGCGGCGGGGCTGACGGTCTTCGCGAGCGATGCGGTCATGGGGGACTTTCTGCCGTTGAGAGGATGGCCGGCAGATATGGATGGGTTAACGCCCGCTCGCCATGCGACCGGACGCCGCGCCAAATTCACGCTTAAACTATGATTTCATTGGCAAATTTTGGACACAATCGTCCTAGGTCAACAGGTGCCGGACGGTCGAACGCAGCACGGCCGTCAAGGCCTCGCGGTCCAGGTCCGGGTGGTTGACGCCGCGCATCAGCAGACCGTCGAAGATCAGGCCGATTACCTCGCAGCGGGCCTGGAACTCGGCTTCGCTCCATTCGGGTTGGCGGTCGCGCTCCATCATGGTCTTGGCCAGTTCGCGCTCCTGCAGGTCGGCGGCGCGGACGATGGCGGCGACCTTGGGATTGCGGGCCGCCTCGGCCACGACCTCGAGGGCCAGGGCCGCGCGACGCGGGTCGAAGCACTTGTCGATCGCCTCGGGCAGATGATCGTCGATGGCGTCGCGCAGGGTGCCAGGCTGGCTCTCCATCTCGTCGAACTTGTCGCGCATCTCGGCCAGATCCTGGGCGACGATGGCGGCGATGATCGCTTCCTTGTTCTCGAAGTAGCGATAGATCTGCCCGACGCTGAGGCCCGCGGCCTTGGCGATGTCGGCCATGCTGGCGCCGTGGAAACCGGACTGGCGCACGCGCTCGCACGCGGCGTCCAGGATCTGCTGGCGGCGCGATTCCGGCGACGGGCGGGTCGAATGCGTCTCGTCAGCCATTGAAATTATCGGTTGGCATTACATTTCCGTTAGGTCAGCCAAAGCTGCGGCTGGGGAGGTTGACTTGCGACAGTACCGCTCCTATGTCCAGCCCGCTTGAGAATGAACGTTCATTCTCAGATTGTTCATCATGCCGGCCTAGTCAAGAGCAATAGCTCGCCAGGCCATCGCATCCGGGGTCAAATATGCAGTTTCAACGCTCCGCCACGAAGCGCTCGGCGGCCATCGGGGCCGTGGGCCTCGCCGCCATCGCCCTCACCCTCGCCGCCTGCGGGCAGAAGGGCGGAGCCGGCGGCATGGGCATGGGCGGGCCGACCGAGGTCGGCTACGTCGTCGCCCAGGCCCAGTCCGTGGGCCTGAACACCGAGCTGGCCGGCCGCACCTCGGCCTATCTGGTCTCGGAAGTGCGCCCGCAGGTCGGCGGCGTGATCAAGGCCCGCCTGTTCCAGGAGGGCTCGATCGTCCGCGCCGGCCAGTCGCTGTACCAGATCGACCCGGCCACCTATCAGGCCAGCGTCAACAGCGCCGCCGCCGCCCTGGCCCAGGCGCAGGCCCAGGCCAACGCCGCCAAGCTGAAGGCCGACCGCTACAAGACCCTGGTCGAGACCGGGGCCGTGTCCAAGCAGGACAACGACGACGCCCAGGCCGCCGCCGCCCAGACGGCCGCCGCGGTCGCGGTGCAGAAGGCCGCCCTGGACAGCGCCCGCATCAACCTGAACTGGACCCGTGTCGCCGCGCCGATCACCGGCCGCATCGGCAAGAGCTCAGTGACCCCCGGCGCCCTTGTCACCGCCAGCCAGGCCACGGCCCTGGCGACCGTCCAGGACCTGTCGAAGATCTATGTCGACCTGACCCAGACCTCGGCCGAGCTCCTCAAGCTCCAGCAGCAGTTCGCCTCGGGCAAGGTCGGCCGCTCCGGCTCGGCCCAGGTGAGCCTGAAGCTCGAAGACGGCTCGACCTATCCGATCCCGGGTCGCCTGGAGTTCTCGGACATCACCGTCGATCCGGGCACCGGCTCGGTCGGTTTGCGCGCGGTGTTCGACAATCCCAACGGCCAGCTGCTGCCAGGCATGTACGTCCGCGCGGTGCTGAGCCAGGGCGTCTCTTCGGGCGGCATCCTGATCCCGCAAAGCGCCGTGCAGCGCGACCCGAAGGGCAACGCCATGGTCACCGTCGTCAACGCCAAGGGCGCGGCCGAGCAGCGGCCCGTCACCCTGGGCCAGGTCCAGGGCGACAAGTGGCTGGTCACCAGCGGTCTCTCCACCGGCGACAAGGTCATTACCGAGGGCCTGCAGAAGGTGCGCCCCGGCGCGCCGATCAAGCCCGTTCCGGCCGGCAGCAAGCCCGCCGCCGCTCAAGCCCAACACTAAGGCGGGCCCAAGATGCTTTCGCGTTTCTTCATCGACAGGCCCATCTTCGCCTGGGTCATCGCCATCGTGATCATGCTGGCCGGGGCGCTCGCCATCCGGTCCCTGCCGATCGCGCAATATCCTGAAATCGCCCTGCCGCAGGTCTCGATCTCGGCCGTCTATCCCGGCGCCTCCGCCAAGACGGTGGAAGACAGCGTCACCCAGGTCATCGAACAGAAGATGAAGGGCCTGGACGGCCTGGACTACATGTCCTCGACCAGCGACAGCTCGGGTTCGGCCACGGTCACCCTGACCTTCAAGGCCGGCACCGACATCGACATCGCCCAGGTGCAGGTCCAGAACAAGCTGCAGACGGCCACCGCCCTGCTGCCGCAGGAGGTCCAGCAACAGGGCCTGACGGTCGCCAAGTCGGCCCGTAACTTCATGATGGTCGTGGGTCTCTATTCCGAGGACCCCAAGACCACCAACACCGACATGGCCGACTACCTGGCCTCGAACATCCAGGATCCTCTGAGCCGCGTCGACGGCGTGGGCGACATCCAGCTGTTCGGCGCCCAGTACGCCATGCGCATCTGGCTGGATCCGCAGAAGCTGGCCAGCTTCAGCCTGACTCCGGCCGACGTCGCCACCGCCATCCGCGCCCAGAACGCCCAGGTCTCGGCCGGCCAGATCGGCGGGACGCCGAACCTGCCGGGCACGGGCCTGAACGCCACGATCACGGCCCAGTCGCGCCTGCAGACGCCGGAACAGTTCCGCCAGATCATCGTCAAGAACAGCACTGGCGGCGCCACCGTCCGCCTGTCCGACGTCGCGCGCGTCGAACTGGGCGCGGAAAGTTACGTCTCGACCGCCAAGTACAACGGCCACCCGGCCGCCGGCATCGCCATCCGCCTGGCCCCGGGCGCCAATGCGCTCGACACGGCCGCGGCCGTCAAGGCGCGGATGGTCCAGCTGGAGAAGAGCTTCCCGGCCAACTACAAGTACGTCGTCCCCTATGACTCGACGCCGTTCGTGAAGCTGTCGATCGAGGAAGTGGTCAAGACGCTGATCGAAGCCATCGTGCTGGTGTTCATCGTCATGTTCCTGTTCCTGCAGAACTGGCGCGCG
>Ga0209050_1000558_pt1 | contig 61174 bp, 36 predicted proteins | sample Araplavi_mTSA_r2_FD_184276 | JGI IMG/M metagenome (GOLD analysis project Ga0209050, IMG submission 184276) | Arabidopsis root microbial communities from North Carolina, USA - plate scrape MF_Cvi_mTSA_r2 (SPAdes) (version 2) | ecosystem: Host-associated > Plants > Roots > Endosphere | place: USA... | reverse complement strand
CTCCGGTATGCCTACGGGGCGGATCACCAGATCACGGAGGTGCTGGATGAAGCAGGCGCGGCATCCGCGACTGCTAACTTCGACGTTTACGGGCGGGTCAGCAGCACTACTCAACCGGGAGTGGATACCCCGTTCAGCCAATCCTATAACCTGGCGGCGCGCACGTCGAATTCCACGGGGCCGGAAGGAGTGACCCAATCGACAGTTTACAACGACCAGAACGACCCGATCGAAATCACAGATGCTCGCGGCCGAAAGACTAAACTTGAATACAACGGAGACCGGTCGCCGACGGTTATGACCCGGGCGGATGGTGAAAAAGCAACGCTTTATTATGATAGCTTGGGGCGGCGGGTAGCGACGGTGACGCCAGGTGGGCGCGCGGACGTGACTTGGCAGGACGAAAACGGAAACCCGGTGATATCTTTCCACGCACCAGCCGGGCCGGAGTTTGCCGCTGCATTTGACAATGAACACCGGGTTACTACTGGGGACTTTCCCTACTACACGACCGGTATCACCGAATACGCCTACGATACGAAAGGCAACTTGACCGGGATTACCGACGCCAACGGACACACCCGAACCCGGGGCTACGATGCGAAAGGAAACCCGAGCTTCAGCAAGGATGCGCGCGGCAAACAAACCACCTACACGGTGGATCCGTTCTCGCGCCTAACGCGGGTCACCGATCCCATGGGGCGGCAGGTGAATATGACCTATGACGCCCGCGATAACTTGACCCAGGTCGCCACGCTCGCGGGAACGCTGGATTATACCTACAACGAAAAGGGCCAGATGGCCTCGATCACCACGGGAGACTCCGGTGCTCGCCGTACGACGCAGTTTACCTACAATGCCAAGGGGCAGATTGCGACGGTGCGAGAGCCAAATAATGTGCTTACCGAATACGCCTATGACGCGCGAGGTAACCTCACGCAGATCGTTCAGGACGCCGTGGCTCGGTTTACGTTCGAATACGACGGGCAGAATCGTCTCGTCGCCACCAAGTATCGAGGGACGGCTGGCGGCGCCCGGGCCAGTATCATCCCGATTTCACCAGTCGGTGGCGAGAGGCTGCCAAGTGGGCCGATCACGGTTCGCTGGAGCAAGGTCGGCGAATGGGAGGGCGGCAACGGGAATGTCACCCTGCAATACTCCCTCGATGGCGTAAACTGGATCGACATCGCGACGGTTTCGGCGGATGCGGGCAACTACGTCTGGGCGGCCCCGGTGAATAGCCCCAGCCTCCGGCTTCGATTTGTGAGGCCCGGCGATGGCACCTTTGCCTCCGCTGCTACGGGGAGCTTCGCCTACAATAGTTCTGCGCACTACTACGTAAACGATGCCAACACCACCGGAGACGTCTTTTGTACGGCGATCGGCCGGGCCTACAACGGAACGACGGTGACTGGGCGCACCCCGGCAGACCCGGTCAATGATCCTCAGGATATCATCGATCACTATGCTCTCCAGCCCGGGGATGTCGTTCACCTCGATACGGGGAACTACACCCTGGATCATGATATCGAGATCACCGAAGAAGACTCAGGCAGCCCAGCGATGCCGTTGACCTTTGAAGGTCCGTCGAGTGGAGCGGGAGCGGTCTTTACGCGGGCGGATTCCTCCAATCCAAATAACAACGGGGTCTGGTTTCTCCGCGATTCGGACGATTCGGATACTGTCGCCTTGCAGAACGTCGTTCTGAGCCGGATCAAGACCATCCGAGGTCGCGCGGGGATCTGGCTTTATGGAACGATCGGGTGCCAGGTCCGAAAATGCGATACATCCTATAGTGCCGTGGTGGGGGCGGCGGGAGAGCTGAGCCGAGGGTTTGGAATTCTGGTCAACAACGGCACTGATAACACGGTGGAAGGATGCGTCTCTCATCACAACGGAGCTGCCGGTGCGCCGGCCTTGGGAACCGGCGCAGGGGGAGAAAGCCGTGCGACCGGCATCTTCGTATATCAGGAGACAAACTGCACGATTCGAAACAACGAATGTTGCGCCAATCAAGCGACCGGGGCCCCAGGAGGCGCGCCATCTTCACCGGCTGGATTGAGCCAGGGGCACGGCATCTATGTTTCGGAGAGCAGCCGGACTTCGATCATCGAAAACTCGGTGCACGATAACGCCCCGGTTGGCGTTTCCTCCACCAATGGAAGTGCCGGTGATGCCTTCGCCTACGGGATCGCGGCGATCAATTCCTCCGGAACGGTGATCGAAAGAAACGTCTGCGCAAATTTGAGCGCCACCGGTGGTTCTTCTTCGAGCCGAAACGGAGGCGACGCGTTCGCCCGTGGCATTCAATTGGTGGGAGAGACTGGCCCGGGCGCGCGGGTGACTTTCAATATTGCCCGCGGAATTCAGGGGACGGCTGGTAACGGTGGTAGCGGAAGCAGTGCAAACCATAACGGACGTGCCCAGGTCGAGGGGGTGCTGGCCGGAGAATCCTCCGACACAGTTATTGTCGGGAACCTCTTCGTGATGAACAACGCGACCGCTGGACTGCCCCGCGGGCTCGAAATCGCGGGCACGGCAGGCTGTCGAGGGGTGTCGTTGTTTGGTTCGCCGGATTGTGTGATCGCGCATAACACCGTGGAAGGAAACCGGCCAAGGCTCACCGTCGGTACGACGACGGTCGACGGTGCCGATGCGCAAATCTTGCTTGGTTATAGCGACGTCAATCAGCTTGGCTCGACCGGGGCTACGGTGAAAAACAATATTGCCGGAGGGTTGTCCCCCTCATTGGGGGCATTCTATTTCGACAGTGCCAGCAGCGACGGCGTGGTTTCGGATTACAACGACTGGTATGCCGTGGCGGAGGGCGCCGCGCTGGCCAGCAACGGTGGTGCGTTCGTGACAGATCTTGGCACTTGGCGAAACGTTTCCGGATTGGATAGTCACAGCCTGAGTGCCGATCCGTTTTACTGGGATGGTCCAAATGGAAATTATCATTTGCGGGCTCAATCTCCCGTGGTCGACCGTGGAATGTTCATCTCGTCGATCAAGGAGGATATCGACGGCGAACCGAGGCCGAAGGACGGCCCCGATACGGACGCTACCGCGGATACCGACATGGGATACGACGAATTCGTCGATACCGATGAAGACGGCCTCGCGGACATTATCGAGCTGCAGGTGACACACACATCGACCACCCGAGCCGATTCCGATCGCGACGGTCTGCCGGATGCGTGGGAAGTCGCCCACCATCTGGACCCAAATAGTGGAGCAGGTGATGACGGAGCCGAGGGCAACCCGGATCACGATGCCTACACGAATCTGCAGGAGTATCTTGGTGGCTCTGATCCGAGACTTAATAACTCGACGCCCTCCCAAGGCGTGGTCATTACATTTGCGTCCCCGTCCGCATCCAATCTATTGATCCTCGAGGAGGAAAGTGTCGCGTTTTCGGCCGCCGCCTCGGACTCAAAAGGGAATTCCGTCACTTACGAATGGCGTGTCGATGGAAGCCTGAAGAGCTCTACCGGCAGCTTTGTCTTTCAAACCGATGGGGAATCGAGTGGAGCGAACACACTGGTTCGCACGTATCAGGTCGAGTTGAGCGCGAAGGCCGGGGCCAGTATCACGAAGCGTCTTTGGACTGTGGTGGTGAAGAATCGGAATCATGCGCCAGTGCTGCAACACATCGCAAATGTTTCGGTGCAGCCGGGCGATACGATTGAGTTTCATTCGATCTATTTTGATCCAGACAATCAAAACGCCGTAGCCGGCGACGACAACACGCTGACCGTGACCTATTCCGGTTTTATGAGCAGCGCCTCCAAGCTGGTGAGCAGTACGGACCGCGGCCCTCACACCGTGGTGGTAACCGTCCAGGACAATGGCATCCCACCGCTGAAGGCTCAACAATCCGTCCATGTCGAGGTGTTTGCTGACGGGGAGAACCCAACTGGCACAAACGCGCCGGTCATCTCCAGCACCACCTCTGCCTACGCGGTGCAAGGAGAGCCTTTTACCTATCAGATCAGCGCGACGAATAGCCCCACTTCATTTGCCGCGATCGGGATGCCTGCGGGCCTGGTCGTCGATTCTGCGACAGGTCAAATCACCGGTATCCCCACGGTGCTCGGAGCAGCAAAATTCACGATTGTGGCCAATAATGCAGAAGGTCGGGGGCTGGCTACCCTGACCCTGACGGTGGGGACTACTCCGGCCGGTGGTGATGCCTATTTATGGACCACGTTGGCGGGGAGTACGAGGGGAGCCGGCAGCCGGAATGGTACAGGGAGCGATGCGCGTTTTGCCCAGCCTTTTGGCGTGACGGTGGATCGTCGCGGCAATCTTTACGTGGCGGACACGTATAACCATGTGATTCGCAAAATCACACCGGCGGGGGTGGCCAGCACTTTTGCCGGGACAGATGGAATTCCTGGATCGTCGGATGGTTTTGGCTCGACGGCCCGGTTTAACTTTCCGTTTGGGCTGGCGATCGACGCACGTGGCAATGTCCTTGTGGCGGATTCGGTCAACCACGCCATTCGCCAGATCACTCCCATCGGGGTGGTAACGACGTTGGCGGGAAATGCTCACCAAAATGGCTTCGCGGATGGGCTGGGCGCTATGGCTCGATTTTCTTACCCATCAGGCATCGCAACCGATGCACTCGGTACGATCTTCGTGAGTGATACCGAAAATCATGTGATCCGCCGGATCGCGTCTGGGACTGTATCCACTCTGGCCGGCAGCGGCGGTAGTTACGGGTCTGCAGACGGCACGGGAGCTGACGCTCGATTTCACTCTCCGAGAGGGATTGCCCTCGGGCCCGATAACAATCTCTATGTGGCGGATATTAACAACTCGGCGATCCGCCGGATCACTCCGGCTGGCGCTGTGACCACGATCGCTGGTCAGGCGGGTGCTAATGATCTGGTTGATGCAACGGGTTCGTCCGCGCGCTTTTTCTGCCCGAATGGGATTACGGTCGATCCCGCGGGGAATTTTTATATAGGGGATACTTATAATCACGCCATCCGCAAAATGACGATGGCTGGGGTCGTGACGACGGTCGCAAATCCTTCTGGAATCAGGGGGAGCAGTGATGGGGCCGGCACCGTCGCCAGGTTCAACAAGCCCACTGGGATGGCGACCGACCGCGATGGGAATATCTACGTCGCAGATCTGCTGAACAGCGAGATTCGCAAAATAACTCCGGCGGGTATGGTTAGCACGCTGGCTGGAAGCGCACCCGAGCAGGGCAATTTGGATGGCACGGGAACGACGGCGCGGTTTTTTTATCCAGATAGTGTGGCATTGGATGCTGATGGGAACGTGTACACGACTGATTTTTCGAATCACACGATTCGCAAAATCACGCCGGCCGGGATCGTGACGACTTTTGCCGGTATGGCCCAGCAAACCGGAAGCGCAGACGGCCTGGGGGAGAGCGCCAGGTTTTTCGAGCCGAGCGGCCTCACCTTGGACGCTGGAGGAACGATCTACGTTGCGGATCAATCGAATCACACGATTCGCAAAATCTCGCCGGTGGGAAGTGTCTCCACCCTGGCTGGCAGCCCGGGCCAGTCTGGCAGCGCCGATGGCACCGGTGACGCCGCTCGGTTCTCAAACCCAGGTGGGGTGGCTGTCGATTCAGCGGGCACGGTCTACGTTACGGATTATTCGAATCACACGATTCGCAAAATCACGCCCGCGGGAAATGTGAACACCCTGGCGGGCAGCCCCGGAATCCAGGGGCAGGAAGATGGCGTCGGCCTGGCTGCGCGATTCACTTTTCCTCGGCGGATCGCGGTCGATGGATTGGGCAATCTGTTTGTGGCCGGCGGCGCGAATATTCGGAAGATCACGCCGGCTGGTATCGTTACTACGGTGCCGGGAAGTTTCGGAGTTTACCCTGCGTCAAATATTTCATTCTATACGCGAGAGGCCGCGGTGGACGCAGCGGGCAATCTCTATGCAGCCGATCAGATCAATCACGTCATTCGCAAGATTACACCCGCGGGGGTGGCGAGCACCATCGGAGGGCTCGCTCTGGCCGACGCCGTACCGGGCAACGTGGATGGGATCGGCAGCACCGCCCGGTTTAATATTCCCTGTGGGTTAACCGTAAATGCCGCGGCCAGCCTCATCGTGGTGGCGGATACGGGTAATCATCGGATCGTAGTCGGGCGGCGGTTGAGCGGACGAATCGAGGCGAGAACCTATGCCGGTTTGATCGAGGGCGTCACTGGAGCGCGCGAAGAGATGGGCCGGTTTTCGGTCTCGATTCGGCCGAGCGGCACGTTTACCCTGAAGGGTATTCTTGGAGGAAAAAGCTTCTCGTTCGCTGGGTCGCTCGATTCGGCCGGCACGTTTAAGAGCCGCGTACTGGATCGTGCGGGGCATCGGCTCATCCTGCGGCTCGACCCCGACCGTGCGGGCCGTGCCCTTGGCACGATCATCGGCTCGGACCTTTCGACCTTCGCCGCGGTCGTCGCAAATGAAGTCCCCGTTTTTAGCGCCAAAACTCCGAGCCCGTTTGCCGGTTTCTACACTTTCACATTCCCGCCGGATCCGACCCAGCCCAGCTCCTCTTACCCGCAAGGTACGGGTTACGCCTCGATGAAGGTGTCGGCCACGGGGCAGGCCGTACTCTCGGGCGTTCTGGGTGACGGGACTGCCCTTACCGCCGGCGGTTCGGTTACAGCCGGCGGCGAACTCTCGCTCTATCTCCCCCTGTATACCAACCGCGGTTATTTTTCCGGGCGGCTGAATCTGCACGGCCCGACGGCGAACGACGTGGCCGGAGGCAGCCTTCGCTGGATGAAACTTCCCACTGCAGGCAAAGCCTTCGGGGCTGGGTTTAGCGGAGAGATTGTGGCGGAAGGCTCCGGCTTCCAGCGCGGAACGACCCACCCACGTGTACTGGAGATGGCAGATGGAGGAACCCTGAGTGTCTCCGGTGGGAATGTCGGCCTTATCGCGCCGGCGAACTTCACACTCGATAGCTCAAACCGGGTGACCTTTACCTCGCCCGCATCGTTCAAGCTAAAGTTCCTGCCCTCGCCAGTCGGCCAATTTTCAGGCGCGTTTCCCTTGTCTGGAACTAACAAAACTCGTCTCCAAGCCTTTCGTGGCGTGGTGTTGCAAAAGCAAAATCGTGCATTCGGCCTTTTTAAGGGCGACAAGCAAACTGGCACAATCAGCGTGCTTCCCTCAAACCCTGGCGATTGACTCAAGCTAAATGGGCCACTTCGCCTGTAAACTGCGGCGAGCTAGCTGACTGCCCATCGCTCAAAAGTATCCGCGGAGTGCGCCTTTGGCGAGTGGCGAAGGCGCTGCTGCTTCGGGGGAATTGAAGGCTTCTTCCTGGTGACTCTTCACTCTGAGCGGAGATATAGCAACGGGTAGGTCGTTTTTGGTTGACCACTCGCGTGAAGGCATCGGCAACGATATGGCGACTCCGGTATCAAGAATTGACCGAAGTTTGCGACTTGCTTGGAAGCTCAAAATATGAGAGCTGTTTGAAACAGAATTCCAGCATTCTGTTTCAACCCAAATCTTGGTCTGATAGGCTGCTTTTCGGTGGCGAGCGCCGAACGCGTCTTCCGGAGCCAGCTTTTTTCCCCTCCGGATGATTACTCGTAGAAATTCAAGCCCATCAACGGAAGGGCAAGGTAGGCGCGCGTGGGCTGTACCCCGCCGCCGGGAGGGCGGGCGGGTCCCCACAGCCGAGACGCGCCCAGAGAAGAAATAAGGCGATGCGGCGGGCTTCTGCCGCCGCGAATGGAGTAGAACATTGCGTGCGCTCTGCGCAGTGAAGGCATCAACTTACTCGTTTTCGGTGATCTCCAAATCGCGGTCGAAATCGCGGTCTGCTTGGTAATCATGCGAAGCCTCCATCGCCTTAAATTTCTCCGGGGCCGGCCAGCGCGGCTTCGGCTCCGCCTCGTGGATTTCGCGTTCCGCGTCTGGTGATAGAATGAAGGACATCGGATCTTCGGTTTCGTACAGGTGGTTCGTCTCCTTGCTTTGGTCTTGGTTCATGTCTTTGTGTTTTGGGTCTGGATTTGTGTTTTGGTGATTCGTTCGGGGCCCACTCCGCCGGGAAGTGGTAGAAAGTGGTCGCTCTGCGCCGGAAAGAGCCTTCCCGATTTGTCTCGCCCTCTCCGGGCCTCTTGCCCGCCTCTCCTCGTTCCTCTCGCGCTCTCGGGCGGCTTCGCGCCGCCTCGCCCGGTTCGTCTCTCGTGCGCGTCGGGCCAAGCCGGCCCGTGTCGGCTAGGGGCTCTCTTTCTCCGCGGGCTGCCGCCGTTGGGTGGGGCTAGTGGGGTTCGCTCCGCCCTTTTTTTTCTCCACCACCCACCCCCTTCGACTTCCCCACGCGCGAGAGGCGTCGGGAAGTCCCACCAGTCCCACCCCGGAACCGTAGGGGAGGGAGCCTGGTGGTGGTGGTGGTGGGTCGAGAAGCAGCCGCCGATGCCGAGCCGAGCGCGCTCTGGCGTCACCCGGCCCGTCCTGGTGCATCAGCCGACGTTGCGCGTCTGGTGGCCCATTACGAACTCGTCCTGGTTCCTCGGCGGGTTGATGGTCCAACGGGCGTAACCATGAGTCAGCTTCCCGCGTTTCACGCGATCCGGGTGCGCATTGGCGAGGTTGCGCAACAGCATGCCAGCGCTGTTTCCGTATTTGAAGATCTGATCGGTGCCACGGTTTCGGTATCGGCTCCGCAAAATCGCTTCGAATTCCGAAGAGCTTCCTTCCCAAGGTTTGGTCCGATAGATCGGATCACATTCACCCTTCGGAAGCGGATCCTGTTTCGAGTCGAACCTTTCTGAGAAGGTGTCGTAGGCGAACATATCGTCGATCATTTCCATGACGCGTTCCTCCGTGGTGTCGAGTTCACTGAGCAACGCGAGCAGTTCCGGGTGATGGAAATGCTTCACACCGAACCGGCCTCCCCGGAGCGCCTCTGGAATCTCGAACTCGTGGAGAAGGAAATGGGCGAACGCCGGTAATTCGCTCATGAGCTGGTCCCAGAAAGCGTTGCGCAATTCTTGGGTGGGCGTCGGCATCGGCATTTCACATTTTCTTGCCTTCATCAGCATGAGTTTGTCTTCCATGCTCTGATCCAGCATCGGAAGCACCATCATATTCTCGGGTTCGTCGTTCACGCAGACGATCAGCCGTTGGCAGGGCGTGAGCGTCACTGGTTTCTGGTACTTCGGATGAGCGCGTTGCCGCGGGTTCGCCACGAGTTGCTTGATCTCCGCAGCTAGTCTTAGTCGATCACGCGGATCCTTACTTGCAGCCTCATCGTCGATTTCAAGGATTGGCGCCTCGACCAAGTCAGCGTTGAAGGTTGTTTGCCCGAGCATGTGCTCATGAGGCGCCGCAACCCTTCCGCCGAATAGCTCGATGAGCACGGACTTCAGGAGCGTTTTACCACAATCGCGTGGCCCACAAAGGATGAGAGCCTGCCCCGGCATTGGGTTACCCTTGCCGTGATAGGTGGCCCAATACCCTTCGAGGAACATTTTTGCATGGCCGTAAAAGTAAGGCGTCTGGTCGTACTCTTCCGATTTGAGCAGGTTTTCGATGACTCTGCGAAGCGTCGGCCACTCGCCTTGGTGCGCTGAGATCGGTTTAGTTTCCGCGGTGACCAAAATGCGGAGGTTTCCTGGCTGGTAATGAATGCCTGTTGGATAACCTGCCAACGGACCGGCGTAGTTTACAGAATGCTTCTCCTGCAGGTAGCCAATAGCCACTTCCACTGGACTCGCAAACTTAGCTCCTCCCATGCGGCTTAGCCCCATCTCGACCAACCGCGGGACGACCACGCTGAGGGGGGTCATATAGAACTGGCCATCGTCGGACGGTGACCACCATTGCTTGCCGTCCCAATAAAAGGGTGGGAGAGGACTGCGCTTGAACACACCGCTCGCGGTAAAGTCGATATCGGCTTTCAGCAATTGCTGCTGCAATCGAGTAACAGCACACTTCCATAGCGGGATTGGGGAAATGCTCTTCTTCATGGATTATCGAATGATGGGATCTCCTTCCGCATCCCGGTTGAGATAAAGCAACCGCTGCTCGCCATCTCCGGCGCCATCAATTTTACGAATCGCGCCGGGAAGTCGCGAAAGGCGACTCGGGTTGCTGTTGACGATATCGAAGCCCAGGACGCGAAGGCACCGAAAGATACCAAACGCAGCGGTTTCATAATCTTCGGCGTCTTTCGCGCCGACATGGACCAATGCATGGGCACTGGAACCTCCACTGGTTACGATAGATACAATAGGAAGCGCGAGCCGAGCGAGGACGCTCAATTGCACCGGGAGCGGCAGTGTGTCGGACTCAACCAGAAGGAAGTTGAAGGAACCAATATCAGCGTCCGTGTACGTGCCCTTTGACCCTGAACCGACGCTGGCGACCGGGTTCATGCGGAACCAGGCTCCAGCGTCACCAGAGGGAACTCCATTGCGACCGGAAAATTCAGCCCAATGCTCGGCAGTCCGGGTATCGCCGGCACCCCGCGGAGAGCAGGTGACATGGCCATCGCGTTCATCGCGGCGAAAGTCCGTTATGATATTAATCGCTTCGCTTGGGGGATAGAGTTCAGCAAAAAACAGCGCCGCCTGTGCGGCCCCGTCCGTCGGAATCTTGAGCGGCGAAAGCTCCATCAATGCCTCAGGCTCGAGCAATGCGCCGTGCGTCAGCCTTTCGATATTTTCGGTGATCAGGGCCGGTGGAAGATTCGGCCCGAAATGTGGCGCACCAGAGCTGGGCGCTTCACTGCTTTTCTTCTTCATCAGTTTGGAAGGCATGGGCGGAGGTGATCATAGACCACCTCCGCGCGGTGCATTTTAGAGGGCCCAGCGAATTTGAGTTCGCAGTTCAGGGCTCTCGGTTTCCGTCAGATACCAGCAACCCAGCCGGGCGTGTTTTTCGCCTTGCCCAGAATTGGTTGCCAGGCCTCCTGCGATACCGGCCAGCGCAGCCAGCCCGGAATAGCCCATCGCGGTGAGTTCCTGGCTTCGCGCAGCTAGGTCCTCGGGCGCCAACCCAATGGCGCTGAGATCAACCAAATGGACGCCGTTAAGCCACACGTGAGGCACGATGAGCCCGAGGCCCGGCCAACCACCCCCGGGGCGGAGATCTTCTTCCTTGATCACATCCTCCTCAAGCAGAGCTGCCAGAATTTGCGACCACATGAACAACGCTTTGTTGTTCCAGCGCGTCTGGATCACGTCGAGATGGGAAGCAATCAGGGCCGAAAAGCTCAAGCGAGGGCCGCGACGAGGTTGGCCACGGCTTTTCTGCATGAAGTTCGTGACCGCCTGGATCTGAGAAGGTTCCAGGTCGGTCCCCTCCATCAGGAAGGTGTCCATCGCGGAGAATTGATCGAGCATGACAAACGGTTCACGGGGCCACGCAATGTTGAAGTAGCGCTGACCGTCAACGTGATAGGGCAGGAAGTAGCGGTTGCAGACATTCCAGATACCCGAATGCGTGAACTGAGCTTCGCCGTGCATTGCATTCACGCGCTCCCTGATGACATAGGAGGACATATAGGCATCCTCCCAATGGGTCTCTGCCATCGCGCGGATCACGTTGGACCAGGGAATATTCTTCTGTGCGGCCTGTTTGGGCTGTTTTGTTTTCATTTTCAACGGTGGCCGTCGCGCCACTGACGTGGCGCGACGGGCTGTTTGGATTAGGCCAGCGGCTCCTCGATCTTGATTTCACCGACCAGCAGCGCGAGCACCTGGGAGGGGACCGTGCTGAGGTATTCTTGCCGCGCCTCCTTCTCCTCCGGCGCCGCCGTGACGAAGGTCAGATCATAGTAGCACTTTCCGCGGAAGGTAACCTTCGGAAGGTCGAGGTTTTTCGTGCCAAGATGGTCTCCAAAACCTTGATAACCGCGCACGGGGCGGTGCAAGCGGAGGCTAATGAGCGCGTTGCCCACCGAGCGGCCAGTGAGGAGCGGCTTGCCGCCGCCCATCTGGATCAGTTTGGGCGCGTTCTCGACGATGATCGGCGCCATTTCTTGGCGCGAGGTAGTTTCTTTCTTCGCCTTGCCCGCGTTGCGAAGCTTGGCATCGAGTGCTTCGATTTCCTGTAGGAGTACACCGGCCTTTTCCAATTCGGCGCGGTGCTCCGGAGTGAGCGAACTTTTTGTGGTGGGCGAAGAGCCCGACGGAGCGGGTGCGATTTTACTCATGTTGTGTGGATTTTGTGTTAATCCGCCCGCACGAGGTCCACGAACTGCCGTGGCCCCTGGGGCGTGCGTAGAGACTCCGACAGCCGGAAGTCGGAGTCGTCCCCCACAACTCAGTCCTCGAAAAGGTCGCTACTTTGCGAACCGCGCGTGGTACGCTTTCCAGAGCTGTGTCTTCATCCCTTCTCTTATGTTGGCCCGTTTAAAACTTTTGCTCCGTCGAGAGCCCTTAGATCGTTCCTCTCGATAAAATCCGACACCTTTTAAGTCAGGCAAGGTTTCAGGGTTGCCGTCGGTCAGTTGGAGCAATGCAGCCCAGCCAATCTCAAACCATTCCTTTGCGGTCGCCTTACAAAGTGGCCTCAACTCATCAGCTTCAATCATCCATTGAGGCACCAAGACGCCTCCGGCCACCAGCATATCAGGATCCTCCACATCGGCTTTTGAATAAGGAATACGCCGTCGCAAGCGTTTTCGTGAAACGAAACGTTCGCAACACCGGCGTGTCGCCTCGACCAAGTCCGCAAGGCGGTTCGAAAATACGTGAAGGACTATGCGGCGATGGTAGCGCTTAGCCGGGAATTTCGTGATGCGACGAAGATGTTGCAGGGGGTGTTTCGCTCCCAAATTGATCTCCTTGATGATTTTTGCGTTTTCACGTTGCCAATCTCGGTGGAATGAAATCAAGGATGGCCATTCGCCTTTCGTTTGTGCCAGCTGGCACAGCAGATCTGGTCGATGCAAACTCAGCTCTTTGACTTTGCCGGCGAAGATCGTGGCCACCTCGATCAGCATATCCACGGCTTCTTCTCCTCCATCGGCAGCGCGAAAGGACAAGATGTCGCATAGATTTCTCATTCCTTTTTTGAAGGCAGCGTTATCGCCTTTACAGAGGTCGAGCGCCGCGAGAATCCCCGTCCGTAGCAACTTTGGAGAGGTAGGAGGTGCTGAGTGAATTTTTCGTAGTGGGTGAGGGTAATCCTCATCCGTGAGAAGCTCGGTCGTGTCTGCGCTGACCGGCTGAAGGAGGTAAGCCCGCGCCTCGGAGAAGAAGTGATTCAGTGAGGATAGTTCGCGAACGTTGTCCGATAAGGTGGTGATGACAGTCGTGGCCATGGAGAATTCTCCGACCTTTTCGCAGTTCCAATTGTGGGGGACGAGTCTGAAAGCGGCGTGGGCGATTGATTGCGCATGTCCAAGCCCGCTAGAGTTTCTGGCACCGATTCTCTTCTGAATGTTCGACCTTACGGATCTACACCGGCGGTTGTGACGTTGCTGCTGAGGAGCCTCCGCGATGAGGAGGAGGCCATAGAGCGGCTCTGCGAAGCCGTCGCGTCCGGCGACACCTCAGCTATTCTCGCGGTCGCTCGTCACCTCGCCGAACTCCGTCGCCGGCAATCTTCGTCTGCCGGTGACACAGAGACTTCCCACGATTTACCGGCCTGATTTTTCCTCCTCCGATGCTGGCCGCTACGCACCAATCCCACAATGAAACGACCCCGCGCAATCGGGTCGTCGGGCTTGTGCGTGTGTCCACTTTCCGGCAGGCGGACGAGAATGCTGGTGGAGTTCCAAGACAGCGGCAGGTCATTGAACGTACGATCGCGAATCGGAACCTCGACTGCCTTCGCGTCTACGAGATCGCTGACTGTTCGGGAACCGAGGTTCGGAACCATCCCGACATTAGGGAACTGCTTCAATTGATCGCGACTCGGGTGGTTGATGGGCTCGTCGTAGCGGACCTTGATCGACTCTTCCGCCCGGATCAACCGACGGACTTCGCGCTACTCCAAGTTTTCAAAGACACCGCCGCCACCATCTATTCCGGCGACACTGTCTACGAACTCGGAACGAAGGATGGGCTCCTCTTCTCAGGAATTCGTAGCGCCATCAGTGGGTTTGAACTGCAACTGATGCGGGAACGGCAACAGGGAGCGAAGGAAGAGAAGCGCAAGAAGGGACTGAACCCGTGCAACGAACTGACTCTGCCTCTTGGAATTGGGTATGATCGCAAGAACCAGCGGTACTTTCACAACGAGCGAATCGCCGTGGTAATCGACCTGTTCAACCTCTACGACTCCGGCGTCCGTAACTTCGCGGAACTCCAACGTCGCACGGGAGTGAAATCGGCAACCATTCGCGGTATCCTGCGCAATCCGATCTACACAGGCTACCGGCTGTACAAGCAGAAGCGCGGAGAGAAACGCACCAGCAAGACGGGCAAGGTCTATCGCGTGAAGGTGGCACGGCCGGCGGAGCAGCAGATTCACGTCAAGGTGATGGAACCCGTGGTGAGCCAGGAACAATTCGACCGCGTCCAGGAGTGCATGGCGAAGACCACGTTCAACCATCACGAACGCCGGACGGCGAACGAAACCGTGAACCTCGGCGGTGGTCTTCTAGTTTGCGGGCACTGCGGCCGTCCGATGTATTGCACCTCGGGGCGGCGGAAGAAGGGCGCTCGGATTGGATACTACTACTGCCGAGCGAACAGCTACCTCTTCAAGCCCACCTCCGGTGGATGCAAGCAGGTAAATCTCCGGGCCGATCACGTGGACAAGGCGATTGAGGATCTTGTTTGGCGTCTCCTTTCCGACCCGAAAAATCTCACGGCGCTGGTCGAGGAATCGCTGAAACGCACCGCGGAGGTGCTGACGCCTTTTCCGGCCGCAAATCGCGACGCTGAGGTGGCTGCCCTGAAACGCCGCGAGCGCCGCCTGCTCGATGCCTTCGAGGAAGGTGTCGTGACCCTGGATGAACTTCGCCAGCGGCGGGATGAAATTGAGAGGTCGATCGCAGCCGTGGAACGCCGCTGCTCCGCGGCGGCCGAGCGCCAGCAGCTCGATCTGGAATCCTTTGCGCGGTTGGTGGTCAAAGGCGCCCTGCGTATCCGGCGCATTAAAGCCCAGCGGGAAAAGAAGGCCATCATCCACGCCTTGATCGGCAGCTTGGTTGCCAAGGATCAGGCGTTGGTCGGTCTGAAGTTCTGCGAGGAACTGCGCCATGCTATGCCGGTCAGCCAAGTGGCGGCGAATGCTGTCCTTCCCCTTGAGCCGGCGGTTCGTGTGACGCCGCAGGAAAAGTTGCCCGCTGGCCAAAAGCGTTGCCTGCACTGCCACGAGGCCAAACTGATTTCTGAATACCAAGGGCGGAAGAACGTCTGCCGGCCCTGTATCAACACCCAACTCCGGGAGGCCTATAAGCGGCGGCAGGAAGGAAAGCCGGGAGCGTAAGGGAGCGTGAGTGGCTGCGCCTGCTGGCTCCGGGGCGATGCCAGCAGCAGGGGCTGCTGCTCGTTTCGCCGATGCGATCTTAGCGGCACCACCGCGGGGGCTCATTTTTCGGCCGGAGAGAGAGCTGAAATGCTTCTCGCTTCCTTCCCGCATTTAGCCAGCGATTGGAGCACGCGGGAAAAGATGATTCCAAGCCGAGCGGGCGGCGCAGGGATGGAGTGCAAGCGCGCTCGTGTGCGTATCTCGTCCAAAGGATCTTCCCCGGGCGGCTGGGGCAAAGTTCGGCGCGCTGCTCAACTCCGCGTTGTTGTCACTGGACGTCACGTCGATTTACTAGCGAGATACTACCCGGGTCTTGCCGGACATGGCCGCCGCCGATTTCGTGGACTCCGGGCAAGATCGAGGCCGCAATATCTACGTAATGAGTGCACTACTCGATGGTGAGTCAGGGCGTGCCGTCGAACAGCCGAAGGGACGCATCTTCATCAGCAAGCCGTGATTTCCTATGCGCGGCGAAGACGAACCGGGACGCCGATCACTTACAGAACTTCCTCTATGACCAGTGCGCCGGCCTTGATGCCACAAGCCCGCTGCTGAGTTGGAGAAAGCCGGGTGCGAGCGGATTCCCGACTACGCCTTCGACTGCCACACGCGGAAGGGCCGCAGGATGGGCAAGACGAACGCGGAGTCCGTCCGAGACGGGCAGGCGGCTCTGGAGCCAGCCCTGCCGGGTTTGCTCGACGATTACTCTGGCTCATTGATGCTGCAAATGCAAGGAAGCTGCTGGTGGCGGCCTGTTGATGTTCCTGATTCTTTTGCGCCTGCACCCGTAAACGTTCAGAGAACGCATTAGATTCCGTGTAAGAGCCACGGAAATCCTTCCCTCAATCGTCAGGATCGGCTTCCGCGAGAAACTGGGCGACGCGGGACTGGTGTTGCGGGTCGAAGAGCAATTCGGCGGCGATGGGCTCGAAGTGCGCGAGGTGATTCCGCAGTGCGCGCAGCCAGTGGAGAAAGCCAACCAGTGCGCCGAGTGCCGCACTGCGCTGACTGGCGAATTGCGTAGCCAAATGCCCGAACTCCAAATCCTCATGTCGCGTCACAGAACGGTCATCAGTCTCCCACGGAATGCGCAGGAGGCCGCGATAGCGGGCGATAAAGGCACGCCGCAGACGTTCCAGCACCGGGAAAAGCACGGTAGCTTGTCCGCTCCAGATGCGCCCCGCGAGCGCCTCGGCTTTTCCTTCGAGGGCCAGCCAAGCCGAGTGAAAGCGCGGGCGACCTTCGAAGTGCTGGCGGATGCCGAGCCAGTCCAGCGGGCCGCGAGTGGACGCCGCTGTCCAGCCACGTCGCTCGGCAACCGTTCGAAGCCATGCCATGGGCGCGAGCAGCGCGCCGGGGGAGAGCGCTGCTGCCTCTTCGCAGACTTCGGCGTCCCACAGCGCGAGTTCCGCCGTCACAGCCACCGCGACTTGCTGCTGCCACGCCGGTTCGACGCGGGCTCGGCGCAGCGTGGTCGCAAATAGTCGGAGATCAAGCGAATCGGCGTGTCCGCGCCACCGGTGGATGCGAAGAAGATTGGCTGCCGGCGGCGCTGTAGCAGCGGCTTCTCCTTGGAGGCCAATGCAGAGCAGTGTGCGCTGGCTGACGGGTACCGATCGGCAGCAGTCCTCGTATTCTTCCAGCAGTTTGTTCCACGCTGGCAGGTGGGCGAGGTCCAAGCCGGCGACATGCACGAGCCGATGCTGGAAAGACGGCGTCTGGGCTAGGGTGAGCGGGTGCGGTGCGCGCGCGGCGAGATCGGGTGCAAAAGCACGGGCGAGTGCCTCGATGGGTGGCGCGCCATCCACTTGGAGTTCGCACCATTCAAGCGAAAGACGTTGCACGCAGCCGCGGCGCAGGATCGCCGGCCAGCCGGGGGGCAGATGCTGCGGCTGGGCAAGGACGACATTGTGCCCTGCCTCTATATCCGCCAGTGCAGCCTCCAGGTAGCTTGCCGGCCCGGGTAGCGTCCAAAATTCGCTCATGCCGCCGGAATGGCCTGCAGTGCAAAGACAACGAGTGGGTCGAACTGCCAGAGCCCAGCGTTGTAGCGCAGCAAACCATAGTCGCGCGCTTCGAGCACCGAGCGTTTCATCTCATCGTCTAGTTCCTCGATAGCGAACGCAGCGCGAGCCGCGAGTCGGGCGAGTGGACCGTCCGGAGGAATTTTCTCAAGGCCGAAAAGGCGGCAAAGCTCAGGGCCAAGTTGGCCATCGAGCAGCCTGGCTTCGTGTTTTTGCAGTAGAGCTTTCCACTCCGAAGGTTTGGCTGCAGCCAAACTGGCGAGGAGTATGGGCCAGCCACCGGTTAGGTCTAGGAGCTGCGCGCGGTCGGGCGGCTCGCTGGGCAGCCCGCGATCATGCAACCACAAACGTAGCATAGCGTCATGTACGGGGCCAAGGGTCAGCGCACGCACCCCTGGCGGAAACGGGAGTGCGCCGCGACCGAGCCGTGGCGGATAACATTCGGCGAAAACGACAGCGGTGAATACTCGCTCCGAGTGAAAGCGTGCCAGACGCTCGAGTGCGGTCGTCAGCCAGGTTCCATCCCACGGAGTTTCCGAAGGCACGAAAACGGCCTGCGCCCCAGACTTATTGTCGCGATCCAGCAGCTTGTGCAAATCCGCGGGCGTGCGGCACATGTTGGCGAGAACTAGATTCTCAGAGCCGAAAAGTTGGCGCAACGCGCTTGGAAGATCGTCGAATCCTCCGGCCTTCGATCCTCGCACCACGACCACGCAATCGCTTTGGTTACGAAGCTCGTTTTCCTGCATCGCGGTTAACGGACTAAGCCGGTCCACGCCGTTGGCCAGAGTTCGACGGAATTTTTCCGGCTCGTAGCGCTGTGCCGCCTCCCAGTCGGCCGCAGCCAGCAGCTTAGTCTCGATCTCATCCTTCGCGCCGAGCAGCGTGACTACGTTTGGGTTACGCAGCGCAAACGCGCGCGTCTCCCTCACCTCGCGCAAAATGCCGAGGCCGGCCATTTCTTCGAGGAGGACGCGAAACTCTTCCTCCGCCTGGGTGTCCACGAAACCTTTAGGCCAATACTGGCGCGCTTCACGCCAGATCTCCGCAACAGCCACGCCATGCATATCGGTCTGGTTCAGATGATAGTAGGCAAGGAGGTAGGCGATGAGTTCGTAGCGGCGATCAAGGTCTAGCGTGAGCTTGAACTTGTCGTGGATGGCCGCGCGAATCTGCACGCTGTAAGCATCGTCGACGTGCGATTTGCGGATTAGGCAGGGCGGCGTCTCCCGCCATTGTGGAAAACGCGCGAGATGGTTCCGCGCGAGATCTCGCAGCAGATGCTGGCAAAAAAGCTGGATTAGGCTCGGATAGTAATTTGTCAGTGCGAGCATGCGGCTCACAGCGTCGGGCGACTCGAACCAGTACCCCGCACATGCTAGCGGACGCTCGATTAGCTCCCGGGCTGCGCGCGCATCCGCTTCCTCGATTAATGGCCCGACGCAAATTGGCGTTCCGAAATGGGCCAGCGGGTTATTAGCCACCCGCGTGGTTCGCTGCACGTTGTGGAGGCCCGCAAAGATCACTTTGAATCGCCGGGCGGTCTCCTGCATGAAGGTGCTCAGCAGGCGGCAGCGGGAGAACGGTTCGCGCCCGGCCTGGGTGTCCGTAGCATCGGCTTCGAGAAATGAGTCCGCCTCGTCGAGAAGCAGAAGCAAGCGCCGATTTGGATCACCGTCGAGCCACTCGCGCAAGTGCTCAAAGAGCCGGACCTGCCCCGTGTTACCCACAAGTTTTTTGGGGAGAAAATTCGCCGCATTCAGCTTCTCCACGAAGACCGTCCAAAGGTCGTCGAGCAGTCGGCCACCGCGCAGGAGTTCATTTTTTAGGTCGAGCCAGACTGCGATGCGGCCGAGCGCAGGCCGGTGCAAAGAGCGTTCGAGTTCGCGCAGCAGTGCCGTCTTGCCGAGCTGGCGCCCGCCGTAGACAAAGCAAGAACCGCGCGGATCTTCGAGCGAAGCGAGTTCGCGGTTGCGCCCGTAGAACATTTCCGGTGGCACCAGCCCCGCAGCATCGCTGTATGGCGAGACACTGGCAAATGGCAGCGCACCTTCGAGAATTACTGAGAGCCGGGGCCCTGGCTGCGCGAGCGCGAAGAGGAAGAGCGCGCGGTCGATGACAGGCGCAGGGAAAACCTGTTCGCGCGCCTGGCGGCCTAGTGCGCGCCGGTCGCGTAGCGTGAACGGCGCGCCGAAGCGTATTACGATGAGCGGATGCGCACCACGCGCTTCGGTGGCGCAGGAGCTAATCAGAGAATCCGGATTTGGCTCACCCCAGACACAGAGCACCGTATAGTGGCCGCGCGCGTCCGATCCATAGGCGGGCACGGGCGAAAGGGTGCGGTCTGACACGGGCTCGGTCTGCACATTGAAGATCAATACCGACGTCGCGCCACGCCGCTCACCCCGACGCGAAGCGCGTACCGGAACGAAACCAATCGTCGCGCAGAGCTCTCGAATCTGCAGCTCGCTGGCTTGTCGGGTGCGTTCAAGTTCCAGCCAAAGCTGCAGCTCATTCGCCGCTCGCTGGCGTTGCGCAGGGTTCAACCGATCAAAGTCGAGGCCTTGCCATTGTTCTCCCGCATTGAGTCGGCCCAGAAACTCCGTCACGGAGAATTCCCGCACCGCTGCCTCCGCGTTAGGCAGCCAGCCCTGCGCCCCGCAGAAGCGGTGGAAGAGCGCGGGCTCGTCTGTGGCCTCGGGCAAAGGCCGGCCCGCGGAGGTGATTTCGAGGTATTCATTGGCGGTGTGAACGTCACCGTCGGTAAGTAGCTTCTCGATGCGCGCACGCGCGGCTTTTGGAATTGCCACTTCCTTCTCCAGTCGCGACCGCACTTCTCCCGCCGCCTGGGTGCGACGGGCGCGCATCTCGTCCTGCAGTTCCGTGAGCTGTGCGCGCGGCGCGCGAAAATCCTCTACCTGCCCGAGGGCCCGCTCGACTGCGCCGAGGCGGTTCGCCCACTCGTCATAGTCCTGCTGGCGACAGAAGCCGAGGCCGACGGTATGATCCAGCTCGCGGCGCACGTCGCTCGCTAGCCCGTGAAGCCGGTCGCGGCACAGCCTTATCGCGTCTTCGCGCTTAGCCGCGAGAGCGGTGACATTGATCTCCGCCGGCGGCTGCCACGCAAACCCCTCCAGAAGCGCGCCGGTGGCGGTGTGATTCTCCGCTGCCTCATGCCGCGTCCACGCCGCGCCCCAGTCCGGCACCTGTGCGGCAAGGGTCCGCAGCGTTTGGCGCCGGTCGCCGCTCGTCGGCCAGTTCCGCGCGCACAGTAGTTCGGCATCTATCAACCAGGTTGCCGCTGGCTCGTTCCCTATTTCGGGCAGCCTTTCCTCCAGCACGATTGTCCGTAAGCATTGTAGCGCCACCGCAGCCGTTGGGACGACCGCGGCCATCGGCCCCGCCTGCGCGGCCAATTCTGCGAGTTCTATTTCGGCAAGAGGAATCGCCTCGGTGCAGGATTTGCGCAGCCGGCCGATCTGGGCCGTTTCGCTGTTGGAAGGAGGCTCGCCGGCCAGCAGCCGTAGTCGGCTGGCAATCTGACAGGCTTCGCTGACGCGGTTGAGCAAATGCTCGCGCGCCCAGCCGTCGATTAGTGCCCGGCGCCCCAGGTTGAGCGCTTCGGCATCGATCAATTCTGCTGCCGTTTCATTCCAAGGTTGCCACTGCGGGCTGAGTGTTTCCCAATCGCGCGTGGTGGCGTCGAGGCTCTTCCGCATAAGACTGCTAAGACGGCCTCCGGTGCCGGTCCATCGCCGCCAGATCTGCGACGCGGGCGCAAAATTGAAGCCGTATTTCGGAGCCCGCTCGAACCACTCGCGCGCTTCATGTTGGGTGGCTGCCCGCTGCTGCGCGCGATCCGGGCCGGATGCGAGATGACCGGCCAGCTCGCTGGTCAGTGGCGTACCGCGGCGACCATAATCCGCGACAGCGTCGACCAACTTTCCCCAACCCGCGAGCTTCAGCCGTTCGCGCACCTCGGTATGGGCAAGGCGGTGAGCCGCACTCGTCATTGGCGCCAGCAGCGCGGGCCGGAGTAAGTTGGCCGCGAGTATCAGCCTGCATGCCCGCTCCGCTTCTGGCGCGAGGCGAGCAAGCTCCGATTCATCGAATGAGGCGAGTGTCTCGGCAAGCGCTTCGCTCACGCCGCTGATCTCATAGCTCACATGCGAGCCAAGTGCGGCCACGCGGAACACCCATCCGGGCGGCATCGAGGCGGAAGTTCCTTCCGCTTCGGCAAGATGCGCGGCCAACCCCCAACGTTGCGCCCTGCCCAGCGCCCACACATCCACGTCTGGCGCGGCAGGGACGAAAGTTTCCGGCGCTGCGACAGATTGCGCCGGAGCGAGGGATGATTCGGCGTTTTCGGCCACGATCGCCGCTTCCGGGGAGGGCTCTGGAAAGGGTGCGCCCCTCGGACTGGTCGACGGCTTCGGGTCTCCGGAGGGGGGCGACTCATTCTCGTCTTGAGATGTGTCGCTGCCCCCTAAATCGCCCTGATCGACGACCGTCTTCACCGCGATTGCTCGTGGCGGTTCGTTGGAAATACTAGGCGCGTCATTATTCAACGCGGCCACAGACTCGGAAGCTGGCGGAGTCGCGATCGGAAAACACGGGGCCTGCGGTGCATCGGTAAGCAGGTTCGCCAAAGCCGGCGCGTGCGGCGCGATCTTTTCCAACACCGCTTCGAGCGCTGCGCCCTCCTGCTGCCAGAGCCATTCTAGCCAGGCGGCACCCTCCGTTGGGCCATCCATCGCGGGCACGGGCTCCGCCTCGGCTGCGGCTTCGAGTTGTGTTGCGGCGTCGCCGGCGAGCGCCACCAATTCCGCTGCGCGCTTCGGGAGCTTGTGCGTGAACTTCGCCGCGGACAACCGCGCCGCAGCCGACCGCAGCCGTTGAGTCGCAGCTTCACGGTTCCGACAGCGGGCGTCCTCGATGGCCCGCCGCAGGCACCCGCGCAGGGCGCGTAACTCCTCGGCGTCACTCCAACTCGGGGTGCCTTCGCCTGCCTCTAAAGCTAGAGTAAGGGTTTCCGTGCGCACCGCGTTGACGCGCTTGATCGCAATTTCGATCAAGGTGGTCGCAGAAACTGGTTCGATCTTTTCCGCGCCTTCGATTTGATCCGCGAGCGCCCGTAAACGCTCAGCGTCAGCCGCCAGTTCGGTAAGTGCCGCATCTTCCACCGATTGAAACGCGCACATCCATCGCACCGTCGCGGCGAAGAGCTCGCGATAGGGATCGTCAGGGAACTGGGCCAGCGCGGCCGCAAGCGAAGCCGGTGACGGGTTTTGTTCTCCCGCTGCCGCTGCATGCGCTAGCATTGCGTCGTTCATCGACCGGCGCCCCTCGGCGAAATACTTCACCAGCAAATCTCGAAACTGAGTATGGAATTCGTCAGCCAGCAATAGTGGCTCCAAGCGGGGCAGTTGCTCCGGGCGCAGCCAGTTGGCGACCCGTGCGGGCTGGAAAGAAGGAGGAATCCGGGCGCCTCGCAACAACGCGCGCGTCAGGCGGGGGCAACGAGGGAGCGCTGTTTTTAACAGTGCGACCCGCTGCGCCTCGGCCAAGTGCAAAAAGGCGTTGCGGGTTTCTTCGGCTGCAAAAGTTGCGTCGTCGTTCAACAATGGGGCTTCCATACTTTCAAGAAAACGCTGCGGAGACTAGCTGCGAAGGGTGGTTACGCCTAGAAAATTGCGCTCGCGCGTGCATCGCCGAAACGTGCAAAACGTTTAGGGTGTGTTTAAAAAATTGCTGAGCCGGTGTTATGAGAGCGGTTGATGATTGATTGCACACGCTCCGAAGAGGTGCGCTGGCTGTGCTGGCGTGTAATGACCATAGGCGTGTAAATTTTATAAGCGGGCGACCGGCGACCCAGGTAGGCCGTCCGCGGATGGCACTCGAACGAGTTGTTGGCGATGTGCTTATCTCCTGCGAGCCGGATGCGCGTGGAGCGATCTCGCAGCGTTGGAGAAGCGCCTGTGGAAACTTCGCTCAGTGGCGCGATGAAGGGCTCTGGGATCGGTTGTTCACTTTGGTCAAATGGAACCGCGGTGCCATGCTTTGCATCGATTCGACTTACATTCGGGTCCAGCAAAGCGGCGCTGACCCGGCGGCGGCCAGCCTACAAACCATGGGCCAAGTCGGGGTGGACTCACGACCAAGATAGGGCTTCAATCAAAAAATGTGTACTTCGCGTTTAAATGTCCTTTCTGCATTGCAAGGTGATGTAAGCGTGGATCGCCATGGTTGCAGGTTGCTAGTGGGTTCGAGGGGGAGGTGTTGGCTGCTATGTCTAAGTTGAACACGCTTTGCAGAAAAAGCTCTAGTGCAAAAGATGAGCCATCCATTATTCACCGGTCATGTTTAATGAGCTCTTCACGAAAGGAGGCTTGTCGCTCGATCGCCTGCGAGCCTTTTGCGGCGTTGCAGATGCTGGGGGCGTGACGAAGGCCGCAGGAGGACGCTCCACTCGCCAAAGTCAATTTAGTCGGCAAATCAAGGAATTGGAGGCTTTCTTTGGAGTTGAACTCACCCAGCGACGCGGTAAGGGCATTGCTTTGAGTTCTGCAGGCTTGCGGCTTGCCAGAATCGCCAGAGGATTCTTCACCACACTCGAAGACTTCCACCGAGAATGCAAAAACGAGCCGAAAGAATTTTCGATCGGCGCGGGAGACGCCCTTCTTCAATGGTTGCTATTCCCGAGGCTTGCGGAACTCCACGACTCTTTTCCAAGTGTTGTTTTCCGCGTTTTGAGTCTTCCTACGATGGACATTTCCGAGCGCGTATCCGACTTCCGGTTGGACTTTGGGTTGCTTCGAAAGGATGCTATTTCCCCGCTTCACAATTGCGAACCGCTGGGCACACAGACTTACTCTCTCTTTGTTCCGCTCAAACTCATTCCCGACAAAAAGAAGCCGGGTTGGAGACAGGTAATCTCTGACATCCCGCTTGCAACGATCGCAGGGGACGGGGTGTTTCGGGCGAGCTTGGAAAAAGCCGCTACAAAGGAAAAACTGAAGTTGAGGCTTGCTCTGTCTTGCTCTTCGTTTCCTCAAGTAGCAAAGGCTCTGCAATCGGAGCGATACGCCGCAATCCTTCCAACCATCGCTTCCGCAGAGCTGGACAGAGAGCGTTTCACGGTTGTCCCCGCGCCCTTTCTCGCTTCGCAGGCAAGAGAAGTCTGTTTGATTTGGAACACTCGTATTGCGGATCTTCGTCCGATGTCCATGGAAGTACGAGAGCGCCTTACTAAGCTGTTTCGACTCTCGCGGGCGCGTTAGCTCGAATTATTACTGCACAGTCATGGGACTTGAAAATCCCGCATTAGCCTTCAACGAAAGGGCCTGCCATGATTGCCCCGAAATACCAACACAACATGGCCTCACGACACGAAATTCGCTGCATCAACAAGACAGATCGTTACAACCCTCACGAGCGCATCCACAGTATTGGAGGTCGAAATGGAGACGGGAGCGCTTGGCGGCTTGGTCTGCAAGAAGCCATCGCTGGTATCGAAGCCGGCAAATGGGCGTTCTACGTCTCTCAACAGGGCCGAACCGTTGACGTGATCGTCGCGGTCAGTGCCTACGGGCACAAATATCTGAAGACCGTGGCTGACGGGCAACAACCCGACAATCTCTTGAGCCTTCCGGAGTGCCCTCAATAGCCGTCCATTGACCGCAGCTGAATCCCACAAACGCATATTCTATGCCCATACCCCTACCCCAACAGAAGATCGTCGCATTTGCTTCAGGAGGAGTCTGCGCATTCCCAGATTGCGGACGTAGCCTTGTGAATCATGACGCGGGTTCCGGCGGAACAGTAGTCGGCGAGATCGCGCACATTGTCGCCGAACAGCGCCAAGGCCCGCGTGGCCGTACCGAAATGTCGGACGAAGAGCGAAACAAGGCCAGTAATCTCGTTCTTCTTTGCGGCGAGCATCACACCGTCATTGACCGCAACCCGCATATTTACAGCGTTCATATCCTGCGGCAGATGAAGTCCGATCACGAGAGGCGCGTGGCCGCTGCGACTGAAAGAAGACTGCCGCCCTCTCCGATTGCGCTTTGCGATGAAACCGTCCACAGCACGCTTCTCCGCGTCTCGCAGCTTCCTCTGTACGTCTATTCAGCGGAATGCGAATACAACGAACGTCAAAAGGAGGATGTTCGGGCGCTAATTATCTATAACGGAATTCCGCGCGATGAACTTTTGCCCTTTCTCCTCCGAGAGGACCGGCTCTTCGCCTTTCAAGATTTGACCGCCCTCGACAATCCGTTCGCGAAGGCCGCTAATCCCATCGGCGCGCTTCGTATTCTCACCGAAGACTTTTGCTCAGAACCCGAGGGCCGGAGACGGTTCGTCAGCCTGCTGAATAGCGCCATCGCGAAACACTGTGGCCGACGCCAGGTGCGTTTCGATAAAGAACATCACCGCTTTTATTTCGTCCCTCTCGAAAAAGGTGTCGATCGCACTGAGAACTACGGCACACTAACTGGCCGCAGCGATTCGCGAAATGTCGTTTGGAACCCCAAAAAACGCAGCACCGGCGAAGGTCGCCCCTTCTGGCTTCACCTCGCTGCAAATCTCGCCTTTCACCAAATGGCCTCCGACCAATGGTGCCTCAGCATCCGGCCTGAGCGCCACGTTACCAAGGACGGCGAAACACCCTACAACCCCAAATACGTCGGTCGCAAAGTCACGAGCTTGAAAGCTCGGATGTTCAACGACGCCTACCTCGGTGAAATCCAATTCTGGCGAGACTTTCTCTCTAGCGGCAAACCACGTTTCATCCTCAACTTTGGCCGACAATCAGCCATCGTCGAAACGGAATTGCTCGCTCTGCAAGTCAGTTGGGAAGGGGTCCCCGACGATACCAAGGCTTTTTCTAACCAAGTCTTCGAAGAAGACCTATTTACCTTCGGCGAACTGCGGTCGGCCACCGGAAACATGAATGACGATGGGGAGTCCGAAGATGATTTCGACGATGAGACGGAATAACCGCCACACAGGTCTGCGCCTTGGCGCGCCTTGCGTTTCCACACAGTGGTTCGAGGAGCCACCGCTTACCTTTGCCAGTTCGCATCAGCACATCGATCCCAAGGTCGGCATTCCGCTTTACGGCCCCGCATCACTCGGCTCTTCGCGCCACAAAAGCGAAGTACATGTCGGCTTCATCGGCACCGGCGAAGGCATTGAAAAAGCGATGCGCTTCTACAGCGCTTGCTGCGAAGGGGTTGATGGAGATGAGCAGCACGAACCTTTTCCCGGCTGCAAAGCTGATCGTGGTTACCGCTGCGATCTTCGCATGTCCGATGCCTTCAATGAAAAGATCACCCAGCACGAACTCTCCGAGCTACTGAAAATCCGAGAGTCCCGCCAGCGCTTCGTCGCCGCGCTCGATCTTCTTCTTGAGAAGCTTCGTCTTCTTACCAAAGAGCATGATCACCCGCTAGATTACGTTGTCGTGGTCGTCCCTCCTTCCCTCTACGACAAATGTAGAGTCGCCGACTACCATGAAAAAGGCGTCGGCATGGTTCATCGTGATCTGCGGCGCGCATTCAAGGCCCGAGCCATGGATTTTCACAAGGCCACGCAATTGATCCAAGAGAGCACCCTCAGCGAAGAGTCTGTCGGTCGCGATCTCGATCACAAGTCTGAGCGGGCATGGAATCTCTTCAACGGTCTTTATTTCAAGGCGGACGGCCTTCCTTGGGGACCGGCGAGCCTTCCGCCTTCAAGCTGCTTCGTCGGCGTCAGCTTTTACCGTCCTTTGGGCAGCGCCTCCACCCTGCGCACTAGCCTCGTACAAGCTTTCGACGAAAACGGCGAAGGCCTCGTTTTACGCGGTCACAGTTTTCATTGGGACGAAAAGAAGGACGGTAAAACGCCGCATCTCACCGAAGAGCACGCAGGCATCCTCATCGACGATGTTCTCGTTCAATATGAGAAGCTTCGTCATCAGAAACCTACCCGCGTGGTGGTTCACAAAACTTCGCGATTTGAACCTGCAGAGACCCGCGGATTTCAGAGTTCCTTGCAAAGGGTCTCGCAGTGCGACCTCGTGGCCATGCGCCCAACAAGCGAAATCCGCCTGATTCGCGCCGGCTCCTATCCGGCACTTCGCGGCACGAGCTTCAGTGTTGGCGACATCTCTTTCCTTTACACCACTGGCTACATTCCCTTCCTTGGCCGCTTTCCTCAGGGCCATGTTCCGAGTCCGCTCGAACTCGCCGATCACGTTGGAGACACTTCGCGCGCCCAGCTACTTCGCGAGGTTCTCACCCTCACGAAGATGAACTGGAATTCCGCAAGGATGTACGGTCTTATGCCAATCACCGTTCGCTTCTCTCGGTTGGTCGGCGACATTCTTCGGGAGGTGCCGGAGGACACCGTTCCGCATCCGAAGTATAAATTCTATGTCTGATGCCGTCTCGATTTTCGGACGGGAATCTGGGCATTTTCAGCGGTCGCCTTTGGCCGTGGGTCCAGCCGCCCAGTGAATTGAAGTCGCTCGTACGGCAAATTCCTTCTGAGGCTGATTCCCGTTCTGATCCCTCGCAAGCCTCAATGGCTTCTTGGAAAGGACAAATTACCACTCACGAAAGCTCAACGGCTACAATCCCTGAATGACGGCACCAGCTGCGCTGCCTGATTCTCATTCGACGGCCAACCCCGCGCGAGCCACGGTGCGCAGGCGGTGAGGTGTCGGACTGGCCCGAATTCGGGTGGCCGGAGGGGACGAGAGTGGCCGCAACGGCCACTCTGGAAGGTCGACCGCTTTCACCTCTGTCCCAGACAGGTGGCTTTGGAACTCAAAACTCGGGTTTCGATTTGCAGCTATCCCTCAGCGGGTTCATCAACAGCGCTATCTCGGCCGCTTCGGACGACTTTGCCGAGCTTTGGCTCGATCCAGGAACGCTCTGAACTCGATTGAGGGCGACGGGGGCGCCTCTGAATACAACAGCAGCTAACGCCGTCCGAAGCGTCCGAGTTCCCTGCGGGGAAAGGGGAGGGCTATGTCCGAAGGGCTTTTCCGGAGGTCGGGCATGGATTGCCCTTTTTGGTGTCTAGAGTTCGAGAGCCCCGTCGGAAAAGGCTCAGAAGCCCATCCATGCTCGGCTCACCGTCATTGGAATCCATACGCACAGGGGTTCATCGCGGCGATGAGCATGAGGTTCGCGGGGAAGTCATCGAGCCGGCGGCGCGGGTGACGGTGACTTTGGAATCCTCGAACGATTGGTGGCGGCCATTACCCAAAGTGTTTGACTCGCCCAAGTTGGGCCGGCTCTCGATATTGTATGGGAAGAGTCACTCGATTTATGTAGTCAAACCCCGGATGCCTGCGGATGTTGACTGCTCATGAAAGCAGTGCCCGGAACTTTGCAAGAGAAGCCTGCGTCGTTCCAGACGACGCATTGGACTGTCGTCTTGCGAGCTGGACAGAGGGAGCCGGATCGCTCGGCGCAGGAGGCGCTGGCTGCTTTTTGCGAAGCGTATTGGCCGCCGCTCTACGCCTTCCTGCGGAACCGGCGATACAGACCTGAGGATGCAAAGGATCTCGTGCAGGCCTTCTTCGCTCATCTGCTCGCTCAAAATGCGTTGAGCCATGCAAATCGGGAAAAGGGGCGGCTGCGCACATTTCTCCTCGGCTCGCTGCAGAATTTCCTGAGCAACGAATACGATCGGGCCAATGCACTCAAGCGGGGCGGCGGTCTTGAGATCGTTTCTTTTGATGAGCACTTTCCGGAAGCGGAGGCGTCAATGCTGGCTACGGCGCACCTCGATGAAGTGAGCTGTTACGATGTGACGTGGGCGACAAATGTCGTCGCGCGGGCGTGGCAGCGGCTGCGCGCCGCGTTCGCCGAGGAGGGCAAAGCGGAGTGGTTCGATGAGTTGAAGCCGTTTCTGGCCGGTGGAACCACGGTGCCCCCGAACCAGGAGGAAGTGGCGACGCGTATAGGCGTGCCGGTGGCCACGTTGAGGACCTGGATTTCACGGCTGCGTCAGCGCTACCGGGAGGCATTGCGAGCGGAGGTCGGCAGTACGGTTTCCGATCCGGCGGAGATCGATGAGGAATTGCGCTATCTTTACCGGCTTCTGATGGAATGAGCTGAACCCGCGGGAAGGTCACGATGATGCCCGACGAATACATGACGACCGGAGCTGCCAGCCAGGCCGGCACGCAGAATTGCCTGACGTGCGGGCGTCCGCTGTTGCGACGAGGCCCAGGCGGCGAATGCCTGCGGTGCCTCGTGCGTTTGATCGATTTGCCCGACGATGAATCGGCGGGAGCGGAAAGCAGCGCGCCTCATCAATCGGCGCCGGAACCACTGCGTTACGCGCACTTTGAAGTCGATACCGGCGAGGATGGATTCCCGGTGGAACTGGGGGCCGGGGCAATGGGTGTGACTTATCGCGCGCGGGACACCATCCTGCACTCGATTGTCGCGCTCAAAGTGATCGCCCCGCAATTGGCGAAAAATGCGACGGCGCGCGCGCGCTTTCTGCGCGAAGCGCGGGCGGCCGCGCAACTTCAGCATCCGAATGTGGCGCGGGTCACATACTACGGCGAACAGGAGGGCGAGTGCTTTTACGTGATGGAGTTTGTCGAAGGCGAGACGCTCGAGCGGCGGGTCCGGCGGGACGGGCCGCTGTCGGTGGGGTTGGCTCTCGAAATCATCCTGCAAGCGGCGCGCGCTCTGGCGGCGGCTGAAGCGTGCGGGGTGGTGCATCGCGACCTGAAACCTTCGAATCTCATGATCGCCGCGCGCCTGGGCGAAGGGGGCACGAGCGATTCGCTCCTCGTGAAGTTGATTGATTTCGGAGTGGCCAAAATCGCGGGGCCTTCCGCAGAACAGACCCACGGTGGCTTTGTCGGCACGCCGGCCTTTGCCAGCCCGGAGCAGTTTTCGAGTGCCGACCAGATTCCCATCGACACCCGCTCGGACATCTACTCGCTGGGCATCACGTTTTGGTATCTGCTGAGCGGCCGGACACCTTTCGCGGGGCGGACTCTGGACGAACTGCGGGCGCGGCAATCCGAGGCCTTGCCCTTCGATCAGCTGGAAGCGGCCCGGCTCTCTCCGTCGGTGATTCGATTGCTGAAATCGATGCTGGCTCTCAATGCGAGCAGCCGGCCGCAAACCGCTCGCGAACTACTGGCCGCCGTCCAGAAATGCAATCAGGGCGAGCGGGAAGATGCCGCAAAATCGCAGGCGGAAAATCCTTCCAACCCCACGGTCCAACGTCATTCCGTGGGCCGGCAGAAAGAACTGGCGGAGTTGGGCCGGGCCTTCGATTCGGCCGTGGCCGGTCCGGCTTTGTTCCTGTGCGTGACAGGCGAGCCCGGGATTGGGAAGACGACCTTGGTCGAAGATTTTCTGGGCGAGCTGGCCGCAAGTGGCCGTCCGTGCTTTCTGGCCCGCGGGCGCTGTTCGGAGCGCCTGGCCGGGACGGAAGCCTATCTCCCGTTTCTTGAAGCCATGGAAAGTCTGCTCCAGGGGGAGGGATGCGAGACGGTGGTCCAAGTGATGAAGGCGACGGCCCCGAACTGGTATGCCCAGGTCGCGCCGTTGGCCGCGGACGAGTCCCTCATCCGTGCACTCGCCGAATCGAAAGCCGCCACCCAGGAACGCCTGAAACGCGAGCTGTCCGCCTTTTTGCAGGAGTTGTCGCGCCTGAGGCCGCTGATCTTGTTCTTCGACGATCTGCACTGGGCCGACGCCTCGACGGTGGATCTTCTGACCTACCTCGGAGGCAAGTGCGCCGAGCTGCGCACTTTGCTGATCTTCACCTACCGCCCGACTGACCTGGCCGTGAGCCGGCACCCGTTCGGACCGGTCAAGCTGGACCTGCAGGCACGCGGGGTTTGCCGCGAGCTGGCCCTGGAATTTCTGCGCCGATCGGATCTCGATCGCTATCTTGTGCTTGAGTTTCCCGCACACCACTTTCCGGAGGAGTTCGCGGTGCTGGTCCACGAACGTACGGAAGGCAGTCCGCTCTTCATGGCCGATCTCCTACGTTACCTCCGCGACCGGCAGGTGCTCGCGCTGGAGCAGGGTCACTGGACTCTGAAGGAATCGGTGACGGAGCTGCAGCGCGCTTTGCCGGAGTCCGTCCGCGGGATGATCCAGCGGAAAATCGACCAGCTTGGTGATGACGACCGCCGCTTGCTCGTTACGGCCAGCGTCCAAGGGTACGAGTTTGACTCCGCGGTCCTCGCCCGCGTGCTGGAGCGGGATGCGGCGGAGGTGGAAGAACGGTTGGACGAATTGGACCGAATTCACGCCTTTGTGCGGGTGGTGAAAGAGCATGAGTTTCCGGATCGGACCCCGACGCTCCGTTATCGGTTTGTCCACGTGCTCTATCAAAACGCCCTCTATGCGACGCTGCGGCCGACGCGGCGGGCTCAACTCAGTGCCTCCGTCGCGGACGCGCTGCTGGGGTATTTCGGGGAGAAGAGTGCGGAGGTGGCGGCCGAGCTGGCGCTCCTGCTCGAGGCGGCACGGGATTTCGCGCGGGCCGCCGGTTATTTTCTTCTGGCTGCTCAGAATACGGCCCGCGTCTTTGCCAATCAGGAGGCGGTGGCGCTGGCGCGCAGAGGGATCAAGATCCTGGCGTCGCTGCCGGAGACTCCGGAGCGCGACCGCCAGGAGTTGGCACTGCAAATCACTCTGGGTCCGGCTCTCTTCGCCACCGCGGACTGGACGGCGGCCGAAGTGGAGAAGGTCTACACCCGGGCGGACGTTCTGTGCTGCGAGTTGGGAGAGTCGCCGGATTTGTTTCCAGCCCAGTGGGGGTTGTTCCTGTACCACATCGCGCGGGGGGAAATCGAAACCGCGTTGGATCAGGGCTTGAAGCTGCTCGGGCTGGCGCAACGAGCCGAGGATCCGGCGCTCCTGCTCCAGGCGCACCACGCCTTGGGCCCCACCTATACGCTGGTGGGAGACTGGGTTTCCTCTCAGACCCATCACGAACAGGCCATCGCTTACTACGATTCAAGGAAGCACTTTACCCAAGCCCATCTCTATGGGGGCCACGATCCGTGTGTCTGCTGCCAGAGCTTTGCGGCCAAGTCGCTCTGGATGCTCGGCTACCCGGAGCAGGCCTTGCAAAGGGGGCGCGAGGCCCTCGGTCTGGCCCGGGAGCTCGGCCATCCCACCAGTCTCGCCCACGGGCTGCTTTCCATCGCCATTCTGCATCATTTCCGCCGGGATGTGCCCGGGACGCTGGCCTTGGCGGAGGAGCTGCAAAAGCTCGCTTCCGATCAAGGACTCCTCTTCTACCTGGCCGGCGGCTCCGTGCTGCGAGGCTGGGCGCTCGTTAATCAAGGGCAAGGCAGCGAGGGCATGGCGCAGGTGCGGAAGGGATTCGAGATGGGCGGGGCTACGCGCGCCCATTGGCAGGCCTACTTCCTCACCGTGCTGGCGGAAGCCTGCAGCACCGTCGGCGACTACGCCGAGGCACTCGCCGCGCTCGCGGAAGCGCTGACGGTCGTCGAGAAAACCGGGATCCGTCTTTACGAGCCGGAAATGCACCGGCTCAAAGGGGAGTTTCTGCTCGCTCTCGACCGGGAAAAGGCAGCGGAGGCCGAAGCGTGTTTTGGCGAAGCCATCGTGATCGCCGGCCGTCACCAAGCCAAGGCCATGGAACTGCGGGCCACGATGAGTCTGGCCCGGCTCTGGCAACAGCAGGGCCGCAGCAACGAAGTCCACGCCAGGCTGGCCGCCATCTACGACAGCTGCACGGAAGGCTTCACGACGCCGGACCTCGCGGATGCGGCGGCGTTCCTGAGCGGACCGGCCTGATCGCATTCGCGATCAGTTTCGCCTCTCTGCATAGAGCGGCTTACGACGGCTCCTTCCCTCCACCAGCGCACCCTCGCGCCTGCGTGCCGGAAAACTTTCGAAAGAAATCTTCGGCATTTCTGAAATGTGCCGCCGCCGAACCTTTAGAAAGAAGTAGCAGGCCAAGACGCCGTCTCAGACGCCGGGTTTGCTGAAAACAAAAAACCAAACATCACAAAAAGATATGAACAAGAAACTGAAGATCGTCGTTATCGGAGGCAGCGGCCTGATTGGGAAAAAGGTCGTAAACAACCTGCGCGAGGAAGGCCACGAAGTCATCGCGGCCTCCCCTTCGACTGGCATCAACGCCGTCACCGGCGAAGGCCTGGCGAAGGCGCTCCAAGGCGCACACGTCGTGGTCGACGTCGCAAACTCTCCCAACTGGGAAGACCAGGCGGTGCTGGATTTCTTCGAGAAGTCGCAGCGCAATCTCGCCACGGCGGAAAAGGTAGCGGGTGTGGGGCATCACGTGGCGCTGTCCGTCGTCGGCACCGAACGTCTGCTGACCAGCGGCTACTTCCGCGCGAAGATGGCGCAGGAAGAGCTGATCAAGACTTCGCCGATCCCCTACACGATCGTGCGCGCTACGCAGTTCTTCGAGTTTGTGGGCGGGATTGCGCAAGCGGCGACGGATGGGCAGACCGCGCGGCTGTCACCGGCGCTTTTCCAACCCATGGCCGCGAGCGATGTCGCCGACTTTGTGGCGGAAGCCGCGGTCGCGGAACCGGTGAACGGCATGATCGAGGTGGCCGGGCCCGAATCGCTCGGCTTGGACGAAGCTGTCCGGAAATATCTCGTTGCCAACGGGGATGCGCGGTCGGTGACGACGGATCCGCAAGCCAAATACTTTGGCATCCTGGTGAACGATCGGAGCCTGCGGCCCAGTGAGGGGCATCCGCGGCTTGGGGCGACCCGGTTCGGCGAGTGGCTCAAAAGTTCGAACTAACAAACGTCAAAACTCTGCTCCGAAAAACAGAACGATGAAGACTAATATGAAATTCCAAAATTCAGCCCAGCCTCCGGCTTTCCGCCGGATGAGTTCCGGGATTATCGGACTGAGCCTCCTATTGGCGTGCGCGGTAGGGAGTGCGTCGGCGGCACCGCAGCCAAAGGTCACTGAATTGATGAAGAAGCCTCTGGAGGGTTGCCCGGGCAAGGAGGTCACCATGATTACGGTGGAATATCCGCCCGGCGGCAAAGACCCCATCCATCGCCATCACGCGAGCGCCTTTGTCTATGTGCTCGAAGGCTCAATCGTGATGCAGATGAAAGGAGGCAAAAAGGTGACCCTCCATCCCGGGCAAACCTTCTATGAGGATCCCAAAGGCGTGCACCTGGTGGGGGAAAACGCGAGCAAGACAAAGCGCGCGAAGTTCGTGGTGGTGCTCGTGAAGCAGAAGGGGGCGCCGATTCTGGTGCCGGTGGAAAACTAACGCATCGCCGCAAAACGCACGAAAATGAAAGCGATCAACCCATCCGAAAATCCGAAGGTCGAACGTCGCATCCGGGAGTTTCTCACCGCACTCAACTCCGGCGGTGGCCGACCAATCGAAACGCTCACCCCCGCCGAGGCGCGCAAGGTTCTCGTGAACGCGCAGGCCTCGGTTCCGCTGGAACTGCCGGCCTGCGACATCGAGGAAAAGACCGTCACGCAGGACGGCTTGCAGGTGAGCCTCACCCTTGTCCGTCCAGCCGGAAGCAGAGCGGTCTCGCCGGCTTTCATCTTCGTCCATGGCGGTGGCTGGATCCTCGGCGACTTCCCTACGCACGAACGTTTCGTCCGCGACCTCGTGTCCGCCAGCGATTTCACCGCCGTCTTTGTGAACTACACGCCCTCGCCCGAGGCGCATTATCCGACGGCGATTCACGAAATCCACGCGGCTGCCAAATGGGTGGCCGCTAATGGACCTGAGATCCGAGTTGATGCCGGGCGGTTGGCTATCGTGGGGAACAGTGTCGGCGGAAACATGACTGCGGCCGTGGCGCTGATGGCGCATCTCCAGGGCGGCCCGAAATTCAAATGCCAGGCGATGCTTTGGCCGGTCACGGATGCTAACTTCGAGACCGGATCCTATCACGAATATGCCGAAGGCTATTTCCTCTCGCGGGCGATGATGAAATGGTTTTGGGACGCCTACACTTCCGATCCCGGACAACGGCGTGAAATTTACGCCTCTCCCCTGCAGGCCACGACGGATCAATTGGCCGGACTTCCGCCGGCTTTGGTCCAGGTAGCCGGCAATGACGTCCTGCGTGACGAGGGCCTCGCCTATGCGCGAAAGCTGGATGCTGCCGGCGTGGATGTGACCGTCGTGAACTACGAAAATCTGATTCACGACTACGGCTTGCTCAACGCCATCAGTCGGGTGCCGGCCGTGCGCGACGCGTTGCGCCAGACCGCGGAGTTTCTGTGGAAGCACCTGGCGTAGATTCACTTCTCCCCGCCAAGCCCAGCCGACGAGCAAATCAGTAGACCATATGAAAACACCGTCCATCGACCCGCTGGCGAAAACTAGCGACCCCATCTTCACCTCGATACCGAAATGTCCCGAGTTGCCCGGATTTGAAAAGGAGGCAGGTAGCTGTGGGCCTGCTCAGTCGATCAACCTCCTCCTGACCACAATTCATCCCGAGTCGGCGGATGCTGGAGCAGGGGAGGTGGTCTACGTGCCCGTCGAATTCGTAAAAGGAGCGGTGCTTCTCGATCTCAAGGAGGTGACACAGATCGATAGCAGAGGCCTCGCACTTCTCCTTGAGGCCATGCAGCGGATTACCGCGCGAGGCGGAAGCCTCATCTTAACCGGGATTGATGAGCGAATCCGCGGCGTCCTGGAAACCGCGAAGCTCGATCGAGTCTTTCAGATCGCCCCTACGCGCGAACACGCTCTGGCGGAACACTGCCAACTGCTCGCGGCGTGACAAGCAACTGGCAGGAAATGGGGGACGGAGAGAAGGGCACTGAGTTAAGGGCGGATTTCCGGAGTAAATGGCGGTGTGAGATCGCCAGAATTTTCACTTAACTCAGTGCCGGTCGGGTTGGAGGGGGCAGACTTGAAGCTGATTCTCCGGAGAAGCGGTTACGCCCAGAGGTTGCGATCCAAGGTGCGGTATTGGACGGCTTCACCGACATGGTGGGCTTGGATGTGGGCGCTTGATTCCAGGTCTGCGATGGTGCGGGCGACTTTGAGGATGCGGTCGTAAGCGCGGGCGCTGAGGTGGAGTTCGTCCATGGCCATGCGCAGGAGGCCTTCGGATTCGGGGTCGAGTTCGCAGAAGGCCTTTTGTTGCTTGGGATGCATGCGTGCATTGCTGCGCACGGTGGTCCGGCCATCGGTGGCAAAACGGCGCTGCTGGAGTTGTCGCGCGGCGACGATGCGCTCGCGCAGCGCGGCGGAGGATTCGCCGGCCTGACGGCTGGCGAGTTGCTGGAACTCGACGACGGGGACTTCGATGTGGATATCGATGCGATCGAGCAGGGGACCGGAGATGCGGTTGCGGTACTGTTCGACCTGGCGCGGGGAACAGCGGCACTCCCGCCGTGGATCGCCGAAGTGTCCGCAAGCGCACGGGTTCATCGCCGCGATGAGCATGAGGTTCGCCGGGAAAGTCATCGAGCCGGCAGCGCGGGTGACGGTGACTTTGGAATCCTCCAGAGGCTGCCGCAGCACCTCCAGGGTGGAGCGTTTGAACTCGGGCAGTTCGTCGAGAAAGAGGATGCCATTGTGGGCGACGCTCACTTCACCCGGCGTGGGGTTGGTGCCGCCGCCGAGCAGACCGATATCGGAGACGGTGTGATGCGGGGCGCGAAAAGGGCGCGTGGCCACGAGCGAATGTTTCGAGTCGAGCAACAGGCCGCAGATGCTGTGGATCTTGGTGGTCTCGATGGCTTCTTCGAGATTCATCGGCGGCATCACCGTGGGAATGCGTTTGGCGAGCATCGATTTACCGGAGCCGGGCGGGCCGATCATCAAGAGGTTGTGGTTCCCCGCCACGGCGATCTCGATCGCCCGCTTGGCGGCTTCGTGGCCGCGGACATCGGCGAAATCGAATTCGTACTCGTGGTGCTCGGCGAAAAGGCGGCCGAGGTCTTCACGGAAGGGGAGGAGCGGTTGCGCTCCGGTGAAGAGCTCGAAAGCTTCCCGCAGATTGTGCACGCCGAAAACCTCGAGGCCTTCGACCATGGCGGCTTCGCGGGCATTCGCCGTGGGCACCACGATTTTGCGGCGGCCCTGTTTGCGGGCTTCGAGCGCGATGGGCAGCACGCCTGCGACCGGGCGAACGGCGCCGGTAAGGGCGAGTTCCCCCACGAAACAAAAATCGGCCGCATCTTTGATGGCGACCTCCTGGGCCACGGCGATAAGCCCCAGAGCGATGGGCAGATCAAAACTCGGCCCTTCCTTCTTCACGCTGGCGGGCGCGAGATTGATCGTCATGCGCCCGCGCGCCCAGTGGTACCCGCTGTTGCTGATCGCCGTAGTCACACGATCCTTGCTCTCCTTCACCGCGGCATCGGGCAGACCGACGATCACGATCGCAGGGTCGCCGCGACCCCCATTCACTTCGATTTCGACCTCGAAGGCATCGACCCCCAACACCGCAGCGGAAAAAACTTTGGCCAACATGCTTTTGCTCCCGCGCACTAATCCAGAAGTCAGGCGTGGCGGGAAGCATGAAGAAAATTTTCGCCACTCTGGAAAAAAGCCGCCCCGTGGATAGCCCTGCGACTGAGCGGATTACTTCGGCAGCGGCACGGGGCGGTGCTGCGCGCAATCGAAAAAGAGCAAAATCTCTCTTGAACCAGCGCGTGGAAAATTGGTAAAACGACCCTCGTTCTTTTTTCGGGCCTTGCCCACCTGACGCTGCTTTCCTCGAAATTTTTCTAAGGGAATGGGAGCAGCAGGGTAGGTGCCCTTCCGTCTCAGGCCGGTTTCATTCTGGCTATAATTTCTGGGTCGGTAATTGAACGGACAAATGGGAGCACTGTCGAAACGGGTAGTTGTTTAACGACCTTGACCGTCTAGGCGGTTCCATAATACGATTCTGATTCTGATAATAAATTTCTTGAAAACCGGCGTATCCGAAGCCATTGTAAATACATCGTCGACCGAAATTGCTTCCCGACCGCTCCGACACCGCCGGATCCGCTGACCAAACCGTTACTTTTTACAAAACATACAAAAGCAAACCACCTGCTAAGGTTGGTTCACTGAGGAGACACACAACATGACCTACCGTTCCGGCGAAGACTCCGATTCGGGCATCAAGATCTACCTTCGGGAGATCGGGCAGATCCCCCTGCTTACGCCTGAGCAGGAAATCGAATTGGCCGCCAAAATCAAAAAAGGCGATACCGAAGCCCGCGCCCTGATGATTCGTTCGAATCTTCGCCTCGTGGTGAAGATCGCGCACGACTACGCGAATCTCGGCCTCCCGCTGCTCGATCTGATCAGCGAAGGCAACATCGGCCTGATGAAGGCTGTCGAGCGCTTTGACCCCGCCAAGGGCGGCAAACTCTCGACCTACGCGGCTTGGTGGATCAAACAGTCCATCAAGCGCGCCCTGGCCAACCAGTCGAAGACCATCCGTCTCCCTGTCCACCTCGTGGACAAGATTTCCAAGATGCGCCGTGTGGCCATGCAGATGAGCGAAGAGCTCGGCCGCGAACCCACCGACGACGAACTGGCTGAAGAAGTCGGTCTGTCCGCCGCCAAGGTTTCACAGCTCAAGACGGTCGCCATCCGCCCCGCCTCGCTCGACGCCCCGATCAGCGACGACGACACCACCGAGTTCGGTGAAATCGTCGGCGACGCCGAGGCCCTCACGCCGTTCGAACGTCTGCGCGACAAAAATCTGCGCGACGAAGTCGGCGATCTGCTCAGCGTGCTCGATGAGCGCGAGAAGAAAATCATCTTCTCCCGCTTCGGGCTCGATGGTGGCAAGGCCAAGACCTTGGAAGAAGTTGGCAAGAAGTTCGGCGTCACCCGCGAACGTATCCGCCAGCTCCAGAATATCGCGCTGATGAAGCTCCGCCGCGCTCTCCAGAAAAAGGAGAAGCCGATCGAGCACCTCATCCCGTCGAACGCCGCGTTCCACTTCGACGATTAGTCGTCGGAGTTAGAGCACGAACTCTTTCCCGAGTGAAGGGGCGTGGTCCGCAAGGGCCACGCCTCTTATTTTTTTTCTGGAACGGAGCGCGAAAGAAATAATCGCTGTTCCAGCTGGAAGGCGGCGCCAGGTTCTCACCCCAACGGCGGCTCTGGCGGAAATCGCAAATGGCTGACGGGGATGATTTTTCACCAAGTGGCGAGCCTGCGACGAGTTTTTTTATGGCCGGCTCGGTGGCGATTTGGTTGTGACGGAAAGCATGACGCGCGTGGGGTTTGGGGTGCGCTGTCACCCAATTGTCAAAAATTGCAGGCTTGCGTGCTGCTGGAATTGTTTTATCAAGGCGACCCGTGCCGGTGGACCTACGAGTCACCGCCGGGCCTGTTTCGGCTTCCTCCACCGAAATAGAAAAAATGGGTTAGTCCGACTCGGAAAGCCATCACACCGAACCAAGGAGACAAAATTATGCTGAAACAATCGTGCCGTCATGCCCAGAGGAAGCCTGCCAAGGGGAAACGCACCCAAAAATTTCACGGGACGGGTGCTTTGGGAATTGCTGCCTTGTGTTTCTCGGCGGTCGCGGGCTTGAGTGAGCGCGCCCAAGCCGCTTCGCTGGTGGAGTGGAATACTTTTGGAAATGCGGGGACGGAGTCGACAGAACCAACGAGCTTTGTCGCCACCAACGCCACGGCTTCGGCGCTTTCGCTCGGAACTGGTGTCGTGGGGGCGGCGAACGGAAATCGCCTTGGTGGTAACGCTTGGTTCGATACGGGGGATACCAATCCGACCACTTTGGCCGAATCCATCTCGGGGAATGATTACATCGAGTTTACGATCACTCCAGATGCCGGATATTCCTTCACGGCGACGGGTTTCAATTTCATCTGGGACCATTCGAGCACGGGTCCTGCGGCTGTAGCCCTGCGTTCCTCGGCTGATGGATTTTCGACCACTCTTGCCTCGGCCACCGGTTTGGTGAGTACTCAAACGGCCTTCACCAACCTTGCGTTCACTCTGTCAAATATCACCGCGGCAACGACCTTTCGGCTTTACGGTTATTCTGCTACCGCTGCGAACGGTACCGCAGGTTTTGATACGTCGGGCACCGTCGTCGGAGCTAACGTTTTGCTGATCGGCAGCGTCACGCTGTTGGGAAATTCCCTCTATTGGGATACCAACAGCACCGCCGCTGGGAGCGACAATACCGGTGGTCTCTGGTCGGGCGCGAATTGGAACACGGCCGAAGATGGTACCGGAACTCCGGCGACTTTTACGACTGGGAAAACGGCGGTATTCGCTGCGGGTACAAACGCGACCGGGACTTACACGGTCACGGTCGACACCGCGGCTAGCGTCGACGGTCTGACCTTTGAAGAAGGGACCGTGACGGTGGCGCATGGCACCGGTGGCAGCTTGACCTTCACAGGTACGGGCCGGGTCAACGTGGCCAGCGGGGCGGCCGCGGTGGTCGGTGAAGCGATTGGTGGAACGGTGGGATTGACCAAGGATGGCGCGGGACCGCTAGCTCTGAGCGCGACGAATACGTACACCGGTACGACGACCATTAATGCCGGGGTCCTGGAAGTGAGCAGCGATGCAAATTTGGGTGATCCGACCAACGGAGTGGTTCTCGCCGGTGGCACGCTGAAAACCGCCACAGATCTTTCGCTGGCGGCCACGCGTAATTTCGATGGAAGCGGCGGGCTGGATGTAGCGGACGGCAAGACGCTCACCATCAACGGACGAGTGGGTGGAATCACTCCCGGCACCCTTACGCTGAACAATACGGGTACCGTGGAATTGGCGAACGGCGACTTCGACAAAGCAACGACCGGCGTGATCTTCACGGCGCCGGGTACACTCAAGAATACGACCACCATGCTGATCTTGGGCGGCAATGTGACCACTTCACAGACCAACGGGACGGCCGCGATTACGGGGGACGCTATTTCTCTCGGCTCAACGTCCCGGACGTTCACGGTTGGTGATGGCTCGGCGGATACGGACCTTCTGATTTCGGCCGCAGTTACCAGCACAGCCAGTGCTCGCATTCTCAAACGCGGTGCTGGAACCCTGAAATTGACGGGCGATAACAGCGGCCTCTATGGCATTCAAATCGGTGCCCAAGGACCGGCTGCCGACGGTGGACGCGTGGTGATCGACAATCCCAACGCTCTGGGAGCGGCTACGACCCAAATTCAGCTAAATTACGGTAAGCTGGAAGCCGCGACTGATTTGACGGGAGCCAATGCAATCGTGAGCGGCTCGCTGGTCGCGGTGGGTAGCAGCCAGCTTTCGTTCGGTGGCCGAACGACGGGCTACCTTACTTTGGCCGGTTCCCCGATGGAATTCACCGCCGGTATGAGCTTCTTCCGCGCGACCAATACCACCGGCGAATTGCGTTTTAATGTGGATAACACGACGACGATTTCCGGACTTGGCGTGGCTACCTCCGGCAGTGGCTCCGCAACTGGCGTCACGATTGGCGGCTCCGGTAAATTGATTCTGAAGGGCGACAACAGTGCGATCACCGAAACGATCACCACGATTGATTCTTTGAATCTGGTGGCCGGTGGAACGCTCAATGGAGTCAACGTGAGTGGCACGAGTACACTGAGTGGCGACGGTACGGTCGGGGCTGTGACGGTGGCGACTGGGGCCAAGGTTTCGCCGGGGGATAACAGCGTCGACACGTTGACGGTGGGCTCGCTCACCCTCGGCGATGGAGCTGTGATCTCGCTCGAACTCGATTTTGCCAATGGCGCCAGTGGGAGTGCGTTTGGCGACCTCATCGTGTCGAATGGCGCGGTCGCTCTCGGCAACGGTACCGCGATTCTCCAACTCGCCGTCCTCAACTTCGGAAGCCTTCCCTCCGGATTCACGTTCACCCTGATCGACAATACCAGTGGTGCGGGAACCTCCGGGTTCTTTGCGGGGCTGCCGGAAGGCGCATCATTTGATGTCGGGGGACAAAGTGCGTCGATTACCTATCAGGGCGGCATCGACGGCAAAGACGTCTTGATCACCATTCCTGAGCCGAGCACGGGACTGCTGGCGCTCACCGGTCTGGTGGGAGCGCTGGGCTGGCGCCGGCGCCGTCAGGCGGCCTAGTCGCGTGTCATAAAGTTCGACGTAAATCGATCCAAGCCCGTCGCTGCCTTCCGGTGGTGACGGGCTTTTTTCGTTGCCGGTGAGGAGGTTAGCGATGGCTGGTGCGAGCGGTGAAGAAATTTGGGAATAAAAGACCGGCGGATTTCACGAAATGATTCGTTGAGCATTTGCGGGGGTTTCGTGCACCGTAGCGGCTCACTCACGGCCGCATCCTTCTTCACCACGAATCGGATCATCCCATGACTGCACCCACGACGCTCCCAGCCAACCCGACCTCGGCATTCACTCGTTCTTTTCCGCCGTTCAGCCTCACGCGGCTGCTCACGACGGTCTTCGACCCCAAGGGGGGGGAACGGGTGTGCATCCTCATCGATCTCGATGATCCGCGCGACATCACGGATTATCGCTTTCTCCAAAACCCGGACTACACGATCCAGCGGCACGCCTACGAAGTCTTCTACCAGGGCCTGAAGAATGGCGGACTGCAGGAACTCGGCCTCACAGGCGGCGAAATGTTTGCCTACCAAATCACCGGCGGAAGTAATCTCGATCTGCCCGACACGTGTGTCTCGCCGGATGGCCGCGAGCAGCCGCTCGTCGATGCCGTTTACCAGCAGTACGACATCGTCCTCTGTATCTCGACTTACAGCGCCACCGCGCCGCTCACGGCGTTTGCCAAGAAGTACGAATTCCGCGGCGCAACCATGCACGGGATGAACCCGATCATTTTGAGCAGCGGCCTGGCGGTCGACTATTTCGACGTGAGCAAGCAGGCCGAAAAGCTGCGCCTCGGCATGACTCGCGCCGATTGGGTGGAGATCGACTACGTGTACTCGGGCGACCGCTACACGCTGCATCTCGACCTCGGCCAACAGGAGGCCCAGAAGAGCCACGGCCTCTGCCGCGGCGAACCGGATATCGCGAATCTCCCCGCCGGTGAAATTTACTATGTGCCGACCGGCGTCGAAGGGCAGTTCCCGATGAAGTACGAAGACGGTACCATCGGCCTCATGCGCGTGACGGGTGGCCGCATTGTGGAATCCACGCTGCTCCAGGGCAACCCGGAGACGATCGCAGAACACAACGAAAAGCTGAAGAGTGATCCGGTGACGGGCGAACTCGGCGAGCTCGGTTTCGGCACGCAGGAGCTGCCGGTGAGCGGCCGCGACATTCAGGATGAAAAGGTGCTCGGCACCATGCACGTGGCCACCGGCCGCAGCGATCATCTCGGCGGCAAACTCACGCCCGATCGTTTTGCGAACCGCAAAAACGCCACCCACGACGACATCCTCTTTGCGCCGCACAAGACCCCTGAGATCGCGGTGCCGCAGGTGCGGTTGCATCGCGACGGGCAGACCGTGGTCCTGATCGAGGACTTCGCGCCCGCGGCGTACATGCGCGAACTGCTGGCCTAGCCGCGCGCGTGAATATCTACGAAACCGACAAGCTCCTCGGAGAGTACCTGCTCTTTCACTACGGCAGCGCCGCGGAGATCGCTCCGCCGTTGCCCGGCGTGGAAGGTGCGCTCGATTACGCCGTGCGTTGCGTCACGGAATGCGTCGACGCCACCGTCCTGCCCGCCAATGCCCGCGCCCTCGATCTAGGCTGCGCCGTCGGACGCTCGACCTTCGAGCTCGCCCGCCTCGGTGCGACCGCCGTGGGCCTCGATTTTTCGCAGCGCTTCGTCGACGCCGCAGAGACGATTCGCCGCGAAGGCTCACTCGGTTATACGCGGACCGATGAAGGCGCGCTGACCACGCCGCTCATCGCCCGCCGGCCGGACATTGATCCGGCAAAGGTGAGCTTCGAAGTGGGCGACGCGATGGACCTCCGCGAAAACTTGCAGGATTTCGATGTCGTCCTCGCCGCGAATTTGATCGATCGCCTCACCGACCCCGCGCGTTTTCTCCGGCGGCTGCCCGCGTTGGTCAAACCCGGCGGCCAGTTGATCATCACGTCGCCCTACACCTGGCTCGAGGAGTTCACTCCGAAAGACGCCTGGCTGGGCGGCTACTCCCGCGACGAAATGCGCGTCTCGACGCTTCTCGGCCTGCGCCAGGCGCTGGATGGCGACTTCACGCTCGTGGATAAAAAGGATCTGCCGTTCCTCATCCGCGAGCACGCCCGCAAATTCCAACTCAGCTCCGCGCAGGCCACGGTCTGGCGGCGCACGGATTATGGCGACTAACTGGGAAGAGCAGTACCGGAAAGGCGAGACCCCTTGGGAAAAGGGTGCCCCGAGTCCCGGCTTGGTCGATTTCCTCGCGACCGAACGCGTCACTGGAAAGGTCCTCGCCCCCGGGTGCGGCCTTGGCCACGACGTCCGCGCCCTGGCCGCGCAAGGTGCCGAAGTGACCGGGCTCGATCTGGCGCCCTCCGCCGTGGCCGCCGCGAACGCGATGCTGCGCGCGGGAACCGAGCAATACGTGGAAGGCAACCTCTTCAACCCGGCGCCCGAACTGCGCGGCGTCTTCGACTGGGTGTGGGAGCACACTTGCTTTTGTGCCATCAATCCTGCGGACCGGCCATCGTATGTGGAAGGTGTCCACACCGCGCTGAAATCCGGTGGCCATTTGCTGGCTATCTTTTACCTCGATCCCGGCAACAAATCGCCGGACGAAGGCCCGCCCTTTGAAGTCTCCCTCGCCGAGCTGGACCGCCTCTTCTCCCCGCGCTTTGAACTCCTCCGCGAGTGGCTCCCGCAACACGCCTACCCCGGCCGCGAAGGCCGCGAATGGATGCGTATCCTGCGTCGGCTCGATTAGTTCAACGCAAAGGCGCAAAGGACGCAAAGAAGCGCAAAGGACAAACAGAGGAAGAGAGGGCGGCCACGGACTGACCACGAATGTTCCTCCCGAATCTTTGCGCCCCTTTGCGCTCTTCGCGTCTTTGCGGTGAATCTTTACGCGTGCTCGACCTCGGCTTTCACCGTCGCATCGGACACGGCAAAACGTTTGTCCAGAAAGTGATCGAGCGAGGCTTTGCCCGGGCCAAAGACGAGCACGATGAGCGAGGCGAAGAGGAAGAGGAACGGCGTTGCGGTGACGAATTTGTCCGGGTCGCTGAAGATCGCCTGGAGCGCCTCTTTATCGGCCGTGGAATAGGCCACGATCATCGTGAAGATGAGCGGGATCGAGATGAGGCGGGAGCCGAGGCCGACGAGAAGCAGCACGCCGCCGAAACATTCCGTGGCGCCAGCCAGAGCGGCATTGGCCATCGGAAACGGCAGCCCGAGCGACCCGAAGAATTCCGCGGTATCGGAGAGATGACGCAGCTTGCCCCAGCCGGTCTGGGCAAACTGGAAACCCCAGTAGAGCCGGATGCCGAGCAGGAGGGCGGATTGCAGATGGGAAGCGGCGAGGACGAGCGTTTCGTAGGCGCCTTGAGCGCGGGTGAGCAGAGTCGGTTTCATGTTTTGATGTCGGTCGGATGTTGAGGATGGATTCAGGGAAGAGCGGAAACGGGTTCGGGCTGGGTGGTGAGCAGGGTGTGGCAGCGTTGGCGAACGGGGGCGCTGGGTTCGCTCTCATCCGCCGAGATGGCGGCAGAGCGGGTATTGAGGTATTGCACGAAGTCCTTCGTGAAGAAGACGTCGAGCGCCCAATCGAGCGCGACCCGTAGCTTCTTTTCTGCGCGCGGAAGTTTCATCCAGTAGATCGTCCGCCACATCCACCAGGCGAGGAAACCGGAGAAGTTGAAACCGAGGATGCGCGCGACGCCTGTCCGGCGGCCGATGCTGGCCAGCAGGCCGAGCGTTTTGAAGCGAAAGGGTTTCGGCTGCTGGCCGCGCTCCACGGCGATGATGTTCTGCGCGAGGCGTGCTCCTTCGCGGGAAGCGTGTTGTGCCGTGGGTGGATGATACCCCCCGCCGTGCAGATCCGGGATGAGCGCACAATCGCCCAGCGCCCAGATATGGGGATAGCCTTCCACTTGCATGGCGGCGTCGGTCTTCACCTTGCCACGTTCCTTCGGCAGATCGATCAAGGAAAGCAAAGGATGCGGGGCCGTGCCGGCGGTCCAGACGAGGGTAAAGCTGGTCACCTGGGAGCCATCGCTGAGTTCTACCTCGCGCGGGGTCACCGATTTCACCTTGGTATTTGGGCGCAGTTCGATCCCGCGTTCAGCCAGCTTGCGGCTGGTGTAGCGGCCCAGCTTTTCGCCGAGCTCGGGCAGCACGTAGTCGCCCGGGTGCACGAGCACAAAGCGCAGCATCTCCGGCTTGAGCCCCGGATAAAAAGGCAGAGCCTCGGTCGCGAAATCGTGGATGCTGCCGATGGTTTCGACTCCAGCGAAACCGCCGCCGGCGACGACAAAAGTGAGCAGCGGTTCGCGGTCGCGTGCCGCGCACTCCGTATCGGCTTCCTCGAGATGCGCGATCAGGCGATTGCGCAGGCCCATCGCGTCGCCGAGCGATTTCATGGTCAGGGCACGCTCAGCCAGGCCGGGGAGATTGAAGAAATTCGTGATCGAGCCAAACGCGAGCACGAGGTGGTCGTAGTCCAGCTCGTGAGCGTGATGATCGAAGCCGTGTTCCACGGTGACTTTTCCGGCAGTAAGATCGACGCGTTTCACCGCACCGGCAAAAAAGCGGACGTGGCGGAGAAGCTTGCGCAGGGGGCTCACAATCGTGGTGAGATCGAGGTCGCTGGCCGCGACTTCGTGCAGCATGGGCGTGAAGAGGAAGAAGTTCCCGTCGCTGACGAGCGTGACTTCGAGATTCGGGTCTTTGCGGCGTTCGAACTCGAGCGCGGCGTACAACCCGCCAAACCCGCCCCCGAGGATCAGTACCTTGGTTTTCGTGCTCATGACTGGGAGGAGGGGGAATGCGAGCCGCCGAGCTGCAGCAGCAGCGCGACGGACGCGAGGATGAGAGGCGTAAGTGGGTCCATGTGAGTGAGAGCACGATGAACCCATCCGGGAAGAAAATTGCCGCCCGCGCCTCTCAGCGCGTTTCCGCGAGGGAAACTGGAGGGCACCGCTTTGCCTGCGGCCGTCTCCGCTGCGCTCCGGCTGTCGGTGCCGGGCGAGCGACGCACGCAGGTAAACCCGGTGCCGGATCGTCCGAACCAAACAGGGATGCGGGGGTACCCCGACTCGGACGGGATCAACCCTCCGGCATCGACGGAGCGAAGCCCTCCAACCTCCTACAGCACCCCGGAGCGTAGATCGCGGAAGGCGGTGCCGAGATTCGCCAGGAGGGCCGTCGGGCGTAACGTCTCGGCGGATTCCGGACCGAGGAAGACCGCGTTCTCCGCCGCACGGCCGATGAGCCAGGAGCCGAGGCGGGCGGCGTGGTAGAAGGAGAGGCCCTGCCCAGCGAGGGCGGCGAGCAGGCCAGTGAGAACATCACCGATGCCGCCGGTGGCCATGCCGGGATGACCGGTGGAATTGTAGCTCAGCGCGTGGCCGGCTTGGCCGACCAGCGTGCGGGAGCCTTTGAGCAACAGCGTATGCGGGTTGCGGGCGATGAAAGCTTCGACCGTGGCCGCGCGGGTGCGTTTGGGCGACTCGGGATCAAGCCGCGCCATCTCCCCGGGGTGCGGCGTGAGCAGCCGTGGGCCGGCGCAGAGTTCGAGCATGCCGGGTTCGGTGGCGAGCAGGTTCAGCGCATCGGCATCGAGCACGGTAGGCTGAGTGGGGCGGGTGATCAGGTCGAAAATCTCCGCGGGATGTTCGCGGCCGAGACCCGGCCCGATGGCGATCACGTCGTAGCGTTCGTTCAGGATCTGGCTGGGGCTGGTGAACGATCGCACCATCACTTCCGGTGAAGTGCGCGGCGCGATGAATTCATAAATCTCCCGCGGCACATGCAGCGTGACCAGCCCCGCGCCGCCGTGCACCGCCGCATCGGCACAGAGCACCGCAGCGCCAAGATAGCCCCGCGATCCTGCGACGATGCCGACCCGGCCACAGGCGCCCTTGTGGGTGTCGAACGCCCGCGGAGGCAGCAGGCCGGCCAGCGTGGCTGCGGTCGCGATGGAAGGTGCGGCCGCGGCAGGTTCGACCCGGCGGGCCAATTCCGGTAGCGGAACCACCGCGAGCCGGCCGACGTGATTGAGTGCACCATCCGCCAGAAGGCCGATTTTGCCGAAGGCAACCGCGAGCGTGGTGTCGGCGATCACGGCGTCCGGGTCGGCGGCGCCGGTATCACCATCAAGCCCGGTGGGCAGATCGAGCGCGAAAACGTGGGCGCTTCGCTCACGGCGCAGGCGATTGATTTCCTGGCAGGCGCTGCGAATCGGTTCCCGCAGCGTACCCCCGGTGCCGATGCCGAGCAATCCATCGAGCACGACGAGTGGGCGCTCTTTCGCGCCGCTCGAATGGGCGGGCAGACGCTCATGCTGGCGTGCCGTCAATTCGGCCCACGCCTCCCGCGAAAACGCGGGTCGCAAATCAATGCTCCAACCTTCCGCCGCGAGGTGACGTGCCGCAACGAGCGCATCACCACCATTGTGGCCCTTGCCAAAGACCACCACGCAGCGTCCGGGCGTGGCAAAGAATTGCTGTACTGCCCGGGCGATGCCGCGGCCTGCTTCCTCCATGAGGATTTCCGCAGTGATTCCTTCCGCAAACGCGCGTTCCTCGACGGCGCGCATTTCGGAGCAGGTCAGCAGCATGGACGGAGAGCGAATTTACCTCGGACCTTGGAATGGGGGAAGTCGTGAAATTTTACCAGCGCGGCAGCTGGCGGCGCCACGCCGGGTCGACGTGTTTGCGCATCTCGGCTTCGTCGTCGCGTTTGCGATACGGGCAGCGCGCGTAGCGTTCGCGGCCCCGCGCGAGTTGGTCGTAGTCGAGTTCGGCACCGAGCCCGCCCTTCTCGGGAATCTTCACGTGGCCATCGACGATCGGCACGCGGCCTCCGAGGACGACTTCGTCTTTCTCCTGGCTCCACGGATAATGCGTGTCGCACGCATACGTGAGGTGCGGCGTCGCCGCGGCCACGTGCGCCATGGCGAGCATGGAGAGGCCGAGATGCGAGTTCGAATGCATCGAAAGGCCGACGCCCCAGACCTGGCAAATCTTCGCGAGATGCTGCACCTGGCGCATGCCGCCCCAGTAGTGGTGATCGCAGAGCACGATCTGCACGGCGCTTTCGGCGAAAGCGCGGGGCAAGTCGGCGAAACAGGTCACCGCCACATTGCTGGCCAGCGGCACATCGATGCCCTCGGACATGAGCCCACGGCGCACCGCAGCCATGCCTTCGATACTCGCGGTCGGATCTTCGAGATAACCGCCGGTGTGCGCGCCGAGCTCGTGGCGCAGGGTGCGGCCGACGCGGATGGAAGTTTCCACGGTCCAGGCGCTGTTCGGGTCCATGCGCACCGGCAGACCGAATTCCTTGCTCAGCTGCTGCACCGTCTCGATCTCGACGTCCGGCTCGAGCACGCCGGTCTTGAACTTGATGTCCTTGAATCCGTACTTCGCGATCATCTGGCGGACCTGATTCACGAGACCTTCCGGAGTGAGCGCTTCGCCGTATTCGTCTTCGCGCGTATCGTCGCCTTCGCCGCCCCCGCCGGCGTGCTTGTAGAAAGGGTAGGCGCTAAAGGGCACCGCATTGCGCACCCGGGTTCCGAGTAGATCGCAGAGCGGGATATTCAGCGATTTGCCGATCAGATCGAGGCAGGCGGTTTCCACCGCAGAGTAGGTGCGGGGTAGGGCGTCGAGCGGGTTTTCCCCTGGCACGAGCATGGTCTGCGAACGGGCATCACCGCTGCCTTCCCCACCGATGAGGTCCATGAGCAGCCCGGTGAGCTTGAAAGGATTTGCGCCGATCAGCCGCGGCTTGAGCGCTTCAAGCGCGGCGGCGGGAGCTTCGCCGCCGTAGGTCTCAGCGAGGCCGATGATCCCGTCGTCGGACTTGAGCTCGAGAATGGTGCGCAGGGCATAGGGCTGATGCAGCCCGTAGCTCGAACGGAGCGGAGGATCAGCGATGGCGATTTTGTGGACGAAGACTTCGGCGATACGCATTTGGGGACGCGCAGACTGCCAGTACCCCACACTGCTCTGCAAGCGTGACTGGAGGGGCCGAGGACGACGAAAAGACGCCAACGCCACGCGGGGGACACTGCGCTCTGGACGATCGACCATTGATCCAATCGATGATCGTTCCAAATTTATCAATTCACGACTTCGAGCCGGGAGGTGGCAGGATGCGCGCATGAATTCCGCCGATCGCCTTGAGTTGGAGAGTATCCAGCGCAGCCAGTCCCACTTGCATCAAAGCATGGGCCAGCTCGACGAACGCATCACCAACCTCGCGAAACGGATGGAGGCGCCGGCGGTTTCGGTGGCGACCACTCCCGTCGTGCCCCCGCCACTCCCTTCCATGGCTCGCCGGGAGCCGGCTCCTGCGCCCGCAGCGGCTGCGGTAGTTCCGCCGCCCCCGGTGCACCCTGCCCCTGAGAAACCGGTCCCGTTGCCTGTGGTTCCCAAACCGCAGCCGGTGCCGCCTCCGGTGGTGGAGAAACCGAAAGCGGAGACGGTTGAAGCAGAGTCGTCCCTGGAATTGCGGGTGGGGACGTACTGGATGTCGCGCATCGGCATTGTCATCCTCCTGACCGGTCTCGTTTTCCTCGGGAACTACGCCTATCACCAGATCGTGCCCATGCTGGGGGCCTGGGGGAAACTCGCGCTGGTCGCGCTGGCCGGCGGAGCGCTTGCGGGCTTGGGCGCGTGGCTCGAGCGCTCGCGGGAATCGCTCGCCAGCTACGGGCGGGTGTTGCTCGCGGGTGGTGCGGCGACGCTTTATTACACCGCTTACGCGGCTCATTTCGTGGTGGGCTTGCGCGTGATTGAGAGCCCGTTGCTTGGCGGTGGTCTGTTGCTCGGATTGACCACCGCCTTCATGGCGTATGCCGATCGACGTCGCTCCGAAGCGGTGGCGGTGCCCGCGGTACTGCTGGCTTATTATACGTCGGCGATCAATTCGATCGGTCTCTTTACGCTGTTCTCGAATCTGCTGCTGACCGGCGCCGCGGTTTTGTTTCTCGCCCGGCATCGCTGGACCCGGCTGAGTTTCGCCAGCCTGACAGCCACCTATGGCAGCTACGCCTTTTGGAGCTTGTCGCACTGGATCCAGGGACAGCCGGGTTCCGGTTCAGGGATGGGGCTTACTTTTCTGGCCTGCTATTGGGTGCTCTTCACGGTGGCGGCCTTCGTGGCGACGCCGCAGGCAATGTCGGGTGCGACACGAGTGACCTTTGTGGTTTTGAACAACGTGGCCTTTTTCGCCGGGGCCGGGTTGCACTTCTATCGGTATCAGCGCGACGAGTTTTGGCTGTTTCTCCTCGTCTATGGAGGGGTCCTGCTCGGCCTCGCGGCGGTGGCGGCGCGATTCCGGAGCGAAGAGCGCGAACTCGATGGCGCGTATCTCGCCATGGGCTTGGGTGCGGTCACATTGGGCTTCTGCGCGAAGTTCACCGGGCCGCAGCTTTCCGTGATCCTGGCGGCGGAGAGCGTTGGGCTGATCCCGCTGAGTCGCCGCCGGCATGGCTGGCTCTATGAGATCGCGACGTATTTCTGCGCAATCGGGGCTTTCGTGCTCGGCTCGGTGGCGGTGAGTTTCGAGCAATCGTCGCCGGTCGCCCATGGGCTGCCGATCATGCTCCTCTTTGGTGGCGCCGCGTGGTGGATGAAGCAGATGCGGGCTGAAGCGGAGGGTTTCAGTGTGCGGGCGGCAGTTTTTGCCTCGCTGGGTCTTGGGCTGCTGGCACAGGTACTTTGGCAGGTCGTGCCGGCGGCGTGGCTGCCGTCGGTTTATGCGATTGCGGCGCTGCTGAGTTTTGCGGCGATCCTCGCGCGTCGGCCGGAATTGACCTTGCCGGGGCAGGGCCTGCTCTTCCTCGGTTGGTTCGTCTTTTTACAACGGTATGAGCTGGTGGCGTCGCAGCCGGTCTGGAGTCCGCTGCTGCTGCTGCTCGTTACGCTGGGATCGATGCACGTGTGGTCGCGGGCGGTCCGCTTTGGCCTGCCGGGCGATCTTTGCCGGGGGCTGGAGTGGGCTTGTGCGATGGCCGCGGTCGCCATCGGTTTGATCTGGATGCATGGTTTTCTCTCCGGCAGCGCGTGGCTGGTGGGGACGAGTCTTGCGGCGTTTGGCACCCTGCTTTACGGGAGCCTCACCGGGGCTTCGGCGCTGGCGGTTTGCGGGCAGATTTTCACCGGTTGGTCGGTCGCGAGTTTCGTGATGATGCTGGCGCTGGGGCATCCGGCTTGGGGCGCGGCGCTGGTCCCGATCTCGAATCTGGCTTTCACTCCGTTGGTGCCGCTCAATCGCCTGACTCCGGCGGACGGGACGCCTTCCGCTCAAATCGTCGAAGCAACGGCGCACAGCTATCGCTGGATCGCCACGGTGCTCTTTGCCTGGTGGGGCTTCGAATACGTCGAACCGGTCTGGCGGATCGGTTTCTTTACGGGCATGTGTGTGGTGTATTTCGCGGCTGGGGCGCTGGGCCAGCAACGCAGCCGGATGCATGTCGGCGCGGCCTATGCCGGCCTGGCTCTCCTGCTCTTCTGGCTCAAGACCGGCCCCGTGGCTTTTTGGGGTGATCTGGGGGCGATCCTCTTGATCCCGGCGAGCCTGCGTGTTTGCCGGCGTCTCGTGCCGGACCTGGCCATCGATGGAGTCGTGCGCGATTTGCTGGTTGGCGCAGCGATGGCGAGCCTGTGGCTCTGGACCACTCGCTGGGCGGTCATGCATGATCTCGGCGGACAACTCACCGCGGTGTGGGCCGGGCTGGCGCTGGCGATCTTTGCGGGTGGGCTGAGTCTGCGGGAGCGGATCTATCGCCTCGGTGGATTTGGCGTGCTTGCCCTCGCCTTGAGCCGGCTCTTCTTCTTCGATGTCTGGCGCTTCGACGCACTCGCCCGGATCGTCAGCTTTCTCGCGCTCGGCGTCGTGCTACTGGTCCTCAGCTTCGTGTACCACCGCTTCGCGCCGATGTTGCGCCGGTGGTTATAGGGCCGGCAATTGTTAGGAAGTGGGGCCGCAAATGCTGGGTGAAGAAATGTTAGGTTTGTCTTTGACATTCCCTGCGCCTGACCTCACAAAAGGCTCTCAATTTCGTTCCATGCGTTCGATGCTCGCCAAACACAACCGCAAATCCTGCACCGTTAAACCGGTGACCTGGCGTGTTGCGGTCGTGCAGATTGGCAATCGTCATCTTTTTGAGGTTCCGCAGGAACGTACCTGAGCCCATCCAACCAAGCTTTCGGACGAAACCCTGCTAACCTCTGGTCAGCAGGGTTTTTTATTTTCCCCGAAAGCGGCCACCGCCTAGCCGCCATGACCCAATCCAAGAACTCACTTCTCACCGATTTACGGGCGCTTCCCCGTGCTTTCTGGGTGCTCGTTGTGGGCACTTTCGTGAATCGGTTCGGCTCCTTCGTGTACCCGTTTCTCACCATCTTTTTGGGTTCACGCGGGCTCTCGTTGGGCCAGATCGGAGCTGTGATCGCCGGCTACGGCGGAGGTGGCCTGCTCGCCTCGATGATCGGGGGCTGGTTTGCCGACCGGTTTGGGAGACGAAATACCATTGTGCTGGGAACCCTCGCCAACGCGTTATGCGTGGGCGGACTCTATTTCATGCATAGCGTTCCGGGGCTCACTTTGTTGACCTTCCTCGCGGGCGTTTCCGGCGGATTCTATCATCCGGCCTCGAATGCACTCGTGGCCGATCTAGTGCCATCGGAACGGCGGCTGGGTGCCTATGCCGTATTGCGCCAGGCCGCCAATGCGGGGTTCGCTTTCGGGACCTCTGCGGGTGGATTTCTCGTGAGCCATTCGACTTTCTGGCTCTTCGTGGGAGACGCCCTGACGACGGCGACCTTCGGCGTCATCGCCTTCTTCCTGCTGCCGCACGGACTGCGGACTTTGAGTCATCAAGCCAGCTGGGGCCAAGCGCTCCGGCATATCCGGAACGATGGCCGTTTTTGGGCGCTCTTCGCCGCGCAATTTCTCACCGCGCTGATCTTCACGCAGTTCGTTTCGAGTTATGCTCTGGAAGTGACCAGCCGGCATCTGTCACTCGGCAGTCTGAAGCCGGAGCAGATCTTCGCGATCTTGATCGGCTGGAATGGGCTGATGGTCATGTTGCTGGAGCTGCCTTGCACCCGGGTCACCCAACGGTTCAACCCGCGCCGGGTGATGTGCCTCGGCTATACCCTCATCGGGATCGGCTTTGCTTTGAATACCATGCCGTTCGGCCTCACCGGGCTGTTCACCGGGATGACTCTTTTCACCATCGGGGAAATGTTGGCCATGCCCATGGTGAACACCTGGGTGGCGCATTTGGCGCCCGAAGCGATGCGGGGGCGTTATATCGGCGCTCTTGGCACCGCGTGGTCGAGTGCGAGTATGTGCGGCCCGGCCCTGGGCCTTCAGATCTTTGGCTGGAATCCGATGGTGCTCTGGCTGGGCTGCGGCCTGCTTGGCGCCATGGCCGCTTTCATCCTGGCTCGCTGGGGTGAAGGCCGTGCGCACTCGGGAGTAGCCGACCGCCTGTCCCCCGTGCTAGATGCGGCGGAGTGAAACCTCTGCTTTCTCTTTTGCTTCTGCTGGGCCTGAGCCCGCTGTTTTCCCAGGCTGCCGACAAGTCGCCGGATGCCGCCATGTTGGCTGGCTTCGAGAAGGAACTCGCCGCCCTCGACAAGGTCGTGGCCGATGGCGGCGGCACCGTCTCGCAGTATTCTCGCCGCGGCGACCTGCACGTCTTCCTCGTGAAATTTGAGGAAGCCGTGAAGGACTACGAAAAGGTGAACGAACTCGACCCCACCCAGGAGGGAAAAAACTGGCGTCTCGGCATCGCGTATTACCTCGCAGGCGACTTCGATAAATCGATCGCAACCTTCGAGAAGTACTACCAGGGCGACAAGGAAGACCGGGAGACGGGTCTCTGGCACTTCATGGCCGTCGCGGGCAAAACCAGCGTGGCCGAAGCGCAGATCAAAATGCTCAAGTACAACACGGAGGCCAAAGCGCCGTTCAATACCCTCTACGACCTGTTCCAAGGGAAATACGAGACGCAGGAATTCTTCCGCGACCTGTACGACCGCAACCTCAGCGCCAAACAAGACGTCATGTTTTACGCCCGGCTGTACGCCGGCATTTTCGAGGAAGTGAACGAGCGCCCGGAAACCGCGGCGAAATTCATCAAGATGGCCTACGACAGCCAATGGGGCCGCAAAGCCAGCGATGGCCCCGGCTACATGTGGCAAATCGCCCGCATCCTGGCCACGGCCAAGGAAGAAGCCCCGGCGGAAGGCGAAAAGAAAACCGAAGAAAAGAAGTAGTAGGTACTGTTCGCTTCTCGACCCGCTTCCTGACCATCTCACCTCCCGCATGAAATCCGCCTCCCTCCTTCGTTCCCTCGCCGTCGCGGCTCTCGCCCTGGCGCCGAGCTTTTCGTTCGCCGAACCCACCCCTCTTTTCGATGGCAAGACCTTCGAAGGCTGGGAGGGCGATACGGCTAAGACCTGGCGCATCGTCGACGGCGCTTTTGTCGGCGGTTCGCTGGCGGAAAAAGTGCCGCACAATGAATTCCTCGCGACGAAGAAGAAGTATCACAACTTCGAGCTCACGCTGAAATTCAAGCTGCTCGGCAGCGAAGGGTTTGTGAACGGTGGAGTGCAATTCCGCAGCGCACACGCGGACGAGCCGGAGTACGAGATGGTCGGCTACCAGGCCGATATCGGCGATCCAGACATGTGGGGCTCGCTCTACGACGAATCGCGCCGGAAGAAATTCATGGCGAAGTCCGACATGGAAAAGCTCGGGCCGATCTTGAAAAAGGGCGACTGGAACGAGTACCGCATCCGCTGCGAAGGGGCGCGCATCCAGATCTGGGTGAATGGCCAGCAGACGGTGGATTACACCGAGGAAGATGCGGCCATCGCCGCCACGGATGGCCACATCGCGGTGCAGGTGCACGGCAACGGCAAAACCGAAGCCTGGTACAAGGACATCGTGATCACCGAGCTGCCCGAGAAGTAACGGGCAGCACTGCCCCGCGCTGACGCTGGGACTGCTCGGCGGTCAGCTCGTGGTTCACGCAGCCCTCTGCGTGAAACGATGATTGCCTGCGCCTTCCGGCGCAGGGTGATCTTTTCATCTCACGCAGAGGCTGCGTGAGCCACGGGCTGACCGCCGCGCGTGTCTTTTGATTTCGCTACTCGCTCCACTTGAAGCCCACCGTTCCGAGCGGGGGCAGGCGGAGCAGGATCGAGTGCGGCTGGCCTTGCCAGGAGATCGGGTCAGCAGGCAACCCGCCCATGTTACCGATGTTCCCTCCGCCGTAGGTCTGCGCATCGGTGTTCAGCACCTCCGAATACCAGCCCGGCTTCGGCACGCCGACACGGTAGCCTTCGCGCGGGACCGGCGTCGCGTTCACGACAAAGACGATCACCTGCCCGTCGCGGGATTTGCGCATGAAGGCGACGACCGAATTGTCCGAATCGTAGAAATCGATCCACTCGAAGCCATCGTAAGTATCGTCGAGATCCCAGAGCGCGGGTTCGTTGCGGTAGAGGAAGTTGAGATGCTGGACGAGGCGTTTGAGGCCATCGTGCTCGGGGTAGGCGCAGAGGTGCCAATCGAGCGAGAAATCGTGATTCCACTCGCGCCACTGGCCGAATTCGCCGCCCATGAAGAGCAGCTTTTTGCCCGGGTGCGCGTACATCCAGGCATAGAACATCCGGAGATTGGCAAACTTCTGCCAGATGTCGCCGGGCATCTTGTTGATCATCGAGCCCTTGCCGTGGACGACTTCATCGTGGCTGAGCACGAGGACGAAATGCTCCTGGAAAGCGTAGAGCAGCGAGAAGGTGACGGTGCCCTGGTGGTACCGGCGGAAGAGCGGGTCCTTCTGCATGTACTTCAGGAAGTCATGCATCCAGCCCATGTTCCACTTCAAGCCGAAGCCGAGGCCGCCGAGGTAGGTCGGGCGGGAGACCCCGGGCCACGCGGTGCTTTCCTCGGCGATGGTTACGATGCCGGGATGTTTCTCGTAGCAGACTTCGTTGAAGCGCTTGAGGAAATAGATGGCGTCGAGGTTTTCGCGGCCCCCGTGAATGTTCGGCACCCACTCGCCGGGCTGCCGGGAGTAGTCGAGGTAGAGCATCGAGGCCACGGCGTCCACGCGCAGGCCGTCGATGTGGAATTCTGCGAGCCAGAAGAGTGCGTTCGCGATGAAGAAATTGCGGACTTCGTTCCGGCCGAAATTCGGGATCAGCGTGCCCCAATCCATGTGCTCGCCCTGGCGCGGATCGGAATGCTCGTAGAGCGCCGTGCCGTCGAATTTCGCGAGGCCGAATTCATCCTTCGGGAAGTGGCCCGGCACCCAGTCGAGGATCACGCCGATGCCGGCCTGGTGGAAACGATCGACGAGGTAGCGGAATTCGTCGGGATTCCCGAAGCGGGAAGTCGGCGCGAAATAACCGGTCACCTGGTAGCCCCAGGAACCATCGAAGGGATGCTCGGACACCGGCAGCAGCTCGACGTGCGTGTAACCCATCTCCTGCACATACGGGATGAGCGAATCCGCCATTTCGCGATAACTGAGGTAGCGATTGCCTTCCTCCGGCTTCCGCTGCCACGAGCCGAGGTGCACTTCGTACACACTCATCGCGGCACGCGTCCACTCCTTGGACTTGCGCGCTTCCATCCACGCGTCATCGCTCCAAGTGTAGCGGTCGAGATCGAAAACCAGCGAGGCGGTGGCTTTGCCGTGCTGGCCGAAGAAAGCGAAGGGATCGCTCTTCACGCGCAGCACGCCATGGCAATCGCGCAGCTCGAATTTGTAGTGCGCACCTTCCGTCGCGCCGGGAACGAAAATTTCCCACACCCCGCAGCCGAGCAGCTTGCGCATAGGGTGCACACGGCCATCCCAGCCATTGAAATCGCCGATCACCGACACGCGCTGCGCATTCGGCGCCCACACGTGGAAAGTGGTGCCTTTGGCGCCGTCGACCTCGGTCAGATGCGCGCCGATCTTTTTCCAGAGTTCCCAGTGCTGGCCTTCGCCAAAGAGATGCAGGTCGAGGGTGCCGAGGAGCGTGCCGAAGGAATACGGATCGCGCGAAGTCCACTCGTGGCCGTTGGCCGCGGTAAAAACGATTTCGTAGCGGAAGCGTTCGGTGGCGCCATCGAGGGCGGCTTCGAAGAATCCATCGGGGTGGACGCGCGCGGCCTCCCAGACCTTGCCGGGTTCATCGAGGTTGCGGATCTGGACCGAGCGCGCTTCCGGCCGGACGACCCGGACGACCAGCGTTTCGCCGGCTTGGTGCATACCCAGAACGGCAAAGGGATCGCCATGCCGGGCCTCCAGAATCGCGTACAGGGCACCATCATCGATCGTGGGTAGCGAGGTCGAAAGCTTCATCGGTTGGTTTTGATGGAATCGGGTAGGGGCGCTTTCGCCAAGCTCGAAAGCGGGGAAGGTGCTGAAGGAAGTCGCAGCAGGGGTGCCAGATGCTCCTGCCAGACGACTGGCCAGGCGTAGCGGCGCAGGGCTTCGCGGCGGGCGCGCTGCGCCGGTGTACGATCCAGCATCCGCTCGACGAGGCGCGCAGTTTCGCCTGGCTCGGAGTCGGGGTCGAAGACGTACAGGCCGTGGCTCAGCAGCGAATTCATTGGCTGCACATCGGTGCAAAAGATCGGCAGCCGATGGATGGCGGCCTCCACGATGGGCAGCCCGAAACCTTCCTGCCGGCTGGGAAAAAAGAGCGCGTCGGCGACCTGGTAGAGCGAAGCCACATCGGCATCCGCGACCGCGAAATAGTCGCCGATAAATATCGCCGTATCCTGCAAACCCAGCCGTTCCCGCGTCTGAAGCAGCGCGGCGTGGTAGTCCTGACTGCGCGCCTGATGCGGATCGGCCGCGGCGGTGATCAGCGCCACCGCATCCCGCCCGCGCTTGCGCAGCTCCGCGAGCACTTGCAGCCCGTACTCCACATTCTTCCGCCGGAGTAGCCGGGTGGGGTGAAAGAGGACGATCTCCCGGCTCAGCAGCCGGTGCGTTTCGACCAGCTTGGCCACGCCGCTCGTGAGCCCCAGCACCGCGATCGGGTCGACCCCATTGGGGATTACCCGGGCCTCGCTGCCGGTCAGCGTGGAAAATTGCCGGGCCCGATGCTCGGACACAGCCACATAGGAAAAGTTCGGCGAGGCTTTGGTGAGCCGGGACCACGGTGCCTGATGCCACGCATAGTCGTAGTCGGGGTTGCAGGCGGCCAGGTCGTGCACCCAGGCGACCCAGTGAATCTGCGGCATATCCCCGGCCAACTCCCAGAGCATGTCGGTCAGCGCCAGATCGAAAGGCATGCCGAGGACATTGTGGACGATCACGACGTCGCAGCCGCGCACCCCGGCGCGCAGGCTTTTTTTGAGGTCGGCCGCCCCCAGAATCACATCGGCGCCTCCCCTCCGGGCGATCGTTTTCACTTGGCAGCCGGCAGCGGTCAGGACGCGCGCCTGGGCTGCGACGATACTTTCCACCCCGCCGACGATGGGCGGCACCGAGTAGTGCAGCAGGGCGACTTTCACCGGCGATGGCTCCCCGGACTTCCGGGCCTCCGTGGACCGTTTGGCGTATAGCCTGCTGTAGGGGGAGTCATGAGAATCGTCGCTCTCCTCATCGTCGTGGCAATCGTGTATCTCGTGATCGCACGGCGGAGTCCAGTCGCGCCTGCCGTTGATCTCGCAGAAGCGAAAGAAAGTACCCCCGTCGCCGCGGCGACTCATCCCGCTCAGCCGCCTGCGGCTCCCGCCGCCCAGCCCTCCAGCGGGCTGCGTCAGCCGCTCGATCGGACCCGGTCGGTCCTCGATCAGGTGAAAAGCCGCAACGGGAATGGCGAGTTTTAAGGCATTTCCCGCGATTTTCGCCGATGCACTTTCTGCACTTGCGCGAACGGCGGACCTATCTATTTTCCCCGCCCACCAAACGCCAGGGTAGCTCAGTGGTAGAGCGGGGGACTCATAAGCCCTAGGTCGGGAGTTCAATCCTCCCCCCTGGCACCATTTTTCTTCTGGAGCTCTTCTGCTCCAGCCTTTTACGCCGGTGACGCCGCCCGCCAGACGATGTGTTTGGCCAGCATTTTCTCCCCGTCGAAGACGAACCATGCGTCAAAGCTTTCTCCCGCCAGCACTTGCGGCAACCAGTGGCGATCGTCCTCCCACATTTCGCCGTAGGGTACGCCCTCGACTGGATACCAAAGAGGGATGGCTTCCGGGGTTTCGATCGGCTCCCCGGAGAAATCGCGGGCGATAAAGACGGCGCAATGGAGCGAATAACCGTCGGTGAACTGAAAATGCAGCACGCCGTGATCTTCGAGGTGCAGCGGAGTGACGCCGATTTCCTCTTCGGTCTCGCGGATCGCCCCGGCCATGTCCGTTTCGCCCGGTTCGAGTTTGCCGCCTGGTGCATTGATCTTCCCGGCGCCGAGGCCGCGCTTTTTGCGGATCAGCAGGACCTGGCCGTCTTTCTGGATGAAGCAGAGGTTCGCCCGCTCACGCGGCGTCCAGTCCGGCGGAAAGGGCAGGGAATACGTGGCAGATGACATGCGGCGAGGTTTCACGCATAACGTGGGATCATGTCGCTTGTCACGAATCCCCTGCCTTTTCGCCGCGCCGCG
>Ga0209050_1000557_pt1 | contig 61218 bp, 31 predicted proteins | sample Araplavi_mTSA_r2_FD_184276 | JGI IMG/M metagenome (GOLD analysis project Ga0209050, IMG submission 184276) | Arabidopsis root microbial communities from North Carolina, USA - plate scrape MF_Cvi_mTSA_r2 (SPAdes) (version 2) | ecosystem: Host-associated > Plants > Roots > Endosphere | place: USA... | reverse complement strand
CGGACGATGAACCGCCGGGGATCAGCCGCCGCCAGCCGCTCACCGGATTGCGTGGCGTACCGAAGTATTCGTTAAAGCCCGAAGGAGCCACGGCGAACTCGCTCATGTTCGTCTTGCCCACGATCTGGACGTGACGCTCGCGGGCGATGGCCAGCAAAGGGGCATCTTTCTTTGCGGGCGGTCCGTGCTGGGCCAGAAAACCGGAGCCGGCGGTGGTGACGACGCCGCGCATATCGATGTTGTCTTTCACCGCGAGCCGCAGGCTGTGGTCACCGGGAGCGTCGGGCCAGTAGTGAATGAACGCCCGGTTCTTTGGCCTCGCGGCTTCCTGCTGCGGCAACCAGGCACACGCACTGGTCGAAAAAGCGAGCGAGCCAGCGAGTGCACCAAGCAACAATCGCTCACAAGATAAGGAAGGCAGCGGCATATCGGTTACCCACCAATTCGCAGCAGCTCTCCCGATGGATGTTTCAGGGCGCGCGCCGAGTCGCATTTTTCCTCGCCTCCGGGCCAGCTCTTCCCTTTCTTACCGCCGCTCCGCAGGGTTCCGCAGGGCGGAATTGGGCGGTTCCGGTCCTGCCGTTGCGATTCTTTTGCCTGCGGTTGCGTTCCAGAGGGCTGGGACTTGTGATGACGGCTTTATTGAGAATGACTCTCATCATGCTGCATCGGACACCCCAAGGGGCACGTAGCCTTGAGGGAATTTCTACCAACCACAGGCTCCGCACTGACGCGGCGTCCGATGCTGTGGAATCAGCCGTCGAGGCGAATCCGATCGAGGCCGCCGCCTGGCGCGATATCGCGGGAACGTGGCAGCCTCTGTTTGGCAGTTTTCCCGACGAAGGAATCTCGGTGGAGTGGCACGACTTCTCGCTCGGGACGGATATGGATTGGGCGCGGAGCTTTCATCCCGACAGCCTGGAGATCTGCCTCAACTTTTCCGGCGAAGCGCGTTTGCACGATGGCGCGGCCATCCGCGAACTCGTGCCCGGTGCGCTCGCAGCCTACACGACGCGGGCTCGTGAACCGCGGGCCACGCGCCTGAGTGGTTCGCTGCATCGCTTTCTCACCGTCGAGGTCTCGCCCGAATTTCTCCGCACCCAATGCGCCGGCCAGCTTGATCTGCTCAAAGCTCCCTTGCGACGATTCGTGGCCGAAGGGGGCGCGTGCCCGCCGTACCTTGAGGTGCGTTCGATGAATACCCTGCTGCTGGGGCTGCGTTCGCAATTGCTCACCCCCGCAGTGCCCCAGGCGGCGCTTGCGGCCTGGTATCGGGCCAAGGTGCTCGAAATCCTCGCACAGACGGTCTTCCGCGAAAACGAACCAGACCTGCTTTTCTGCGCCAAACACAAGCGGCAGAATCTCGCGCGGATCGAACGCGTTCGCTATCTGCTCGAACGCGATTTGGTCAACCCGCCGTCGCTCGACATGCTGGCCACCGACGTGGAGTGCAGCCCCTTCTATTTGAGCCGTATTTTTTCCGAGGAAACCGGGATGAGTATCCCGAAATTTTTGCGCTCCTGCCGGATCGAACGCGCGGCGGTGCTCCTCAAAACCGGCAAAATGAATGTGACCGAGGTAGCGATGGCGGTGGGCTATTCGAGCTTGAGCGCCTTCAATCGCGCCTTCGTGGAATTGATCGGGTGTAACCCCGGGATATTTCCCAAGCGCGCGGCGGGGCGCACGTCACCCTAACAAAATCGGGCACTCCTCCCAAGCGGGGAAGGATCAGGGAAATATTTACAAACAGCCTGCGCTAACGCCAGGCGCTGCAACGGCGGGCAAATCGAGCGCAGGCGATGGAAAGCGCCCTCCCCCGGAATCTGTCAGGGTCCCGGTCTTATGATCGCCTATCATCACCGCGCCAGCTTGGGCCAGCGCGCGTTTACCCTTGTGGAGTTGATCGTGACTTTCACGATCGTGGCCATCCTCGCCAGCTTGACGATGGTCGTCCTCGCGCGGGTCCAGGACAGCGGAAAATTGGCGCGCGACGTCCACGCCGGGCGTCAACTGGTCGCGGCTTACCTGGCCGCCGCAGCCGATCAGAATGGACAACTCCTCGCCGCGCACTACGAGGGCCGGGCGGACGGAATCTCAGACGTGCATCTTCCTGACGGGAAAACGGTGAGCGGGGCCGCGCTGCACCGCTATCCGTACCGTCTCGCGCGGTATCTGAACTACAAGCTGGAAGGCACCATCCTGGTGAACGACAATGTGACCCAGATCCGCGAGAACTTCAAAGGCTCGCTCTATGACTACGGCGTCAGTCTCTGCCCGGCGTTTGGGATCAACTACTACTTTGTCGGTGGCTACTACGTCGACGGCGAGATCCAGGGTGCCGCTGAATGTGTGACCCATCTCGGACAGGCGGAAAAGCCTTCATCCCTGCTCGTTTTTGCGACCGCCTTCACCGAGGTCAACAATCAACGGATCGAAGGCCGCTTCGGCGTCGAACCGCCCTACTACCGCGCCAAACTCTGGGATAGCAACCTCCACGTGGACGCCCGGCATAGTGACAAGGCGGTTTGCGCGTTCCTCGATGGCAGCGTCCGTAACTACACCATCGAAGAACTCCGCGACATGCGCTTGTGGAGCAAGAACGCAGCGGCGGAAAATAATCCACGCTACACGGTGGCCGTCACCGGCAATAGCGGCATCGGGGGCGGAGGTCGCCGGTGAGATTGCTTCGGAGGCTTTGGTTAAGTTCCGCGGCAATCGTCGCAAGCGGTCCGCTGCACGCCGCGTTTCTTTACGATCCGTCGAGTCCGACGCCGAATGGCTTTTTCACGCCGACGCTGGACTATGCAAACCTGACCTACGAGTACAGCGCGTGGGACGTCTTTTACGCGCCCTACAACCTCGCCAACTATCCCGACATTTTTGCGCCCTATGGGGGAACGCAGATTTCACCGGGGGTCTGGGCGCCCGTCCCCCGCTCTTCCGTTCCGGGCTTCCCCGCTGCACCGGGCGTCTACAATCCGGGTGATCCGTATGCGTTTTGGGATACGCGCAATGCAACCATCACCCAGGTCGGAGGGAATGGTGCTTTCATCGTCGGCGCGGATGTTTCCGGGAACATCTACTCCTTCAGTCAGGTCAATCAGTTCGTCCTGAAAAACACGGTCGACTATGGGGCGACCGGAATCGGCAGCGTGATTTTCCAGTTTCAAACCGACGGAAGCACGGCCGATTTCTCCAGCATCCGCCTCGTTTATAACGATGGGGTGGGCGGCGAAATTTCGATCCCTGCGCTGGAGGCCGAATATCTACGGGAGTACCAGACCTCGGGCGGCGGGCACTGGAGTGCAGCGGCGGGCTACGCAAACCGCGCAGCGATCCAATGGGACCTGAGCGACATCGTCGACAACAATGGCCATCCGATCAGCTCGTATCGGATCCTTTGGAATGCCTCTTCGACGAGCATGAGTTTCCAGAAGGCGGATCTGGTGACCATGTCCACCTACGATGCGGGCATTCCCATCTCAGCCGCCTGGATCGGGGGCAACGGCAACTGGAATGCGGCCGCCAACTGGCAACTCAAGGCGAACAGCGGCCTCACCCTCCCTCAGCAGAACGGCAATATTCGCTTCCAAAACAACAGCGCCGTCGCCGTCAATCTGAACCAGACTTTCACGCTGGGAGAACTGATCTTCGAAAGCCCGGCGAATGTTAATATTTCGACGAGCAACAATTCAGCCCTGAAGTCGAACACCGGCGTGGCCACCCGCGAAAACGCAACTGGCGTTTATACCATCAACCCGAATTTCGAATTCGGCGCGGTGAACTTCTTCGACATCGCGGCGGGGAAAGTCGTGATGAATGGGGTCATCTCGGGATCTCATGGCCTGGTCAAATCCGGCCAGGGGACGCTGGAACTCAAGAACAACAATACGTTCTCCGGTTTCATCGGCATCCAGGGAGGCACACTCAAGGTTTCCGGCAACAATACCTACACCGGTAATACGAATGTAGTGAACGGCCGGCTCATCGTCACGCAAAACGCTGGCTCCACTGGAGCCCTGGGTAGCGCCACCAGCGATATCAATGTCGGGGCCGACGAGAGTTTGTATCAATACTCCGGAGACGCACAGAATTGGATCGGCGAGCTGCTGATCGAAGGCGACTACACGCTCAGCCGGAATGTGGCGCTGGCGCCGGGGAATTTCCGGAAGCGGATCGGCGCGCTGAATACTGCAAGTGGGGCGGTGTTTTCAGGCACGATCAATATGACGAGCACGCCGACTGATCCGGAGAGTCCCAGCTCCGCTTCCGGGCGAGTCTTCATCACGGCGCAAGGAGCAGCGGATCGAGTTGTGTTCAGCGGCAGCTTCGCCGGAGGGCATCCGACTTCGATGGTGACTTTGGACGGACTCGGCACGGTCGTTTACTCCGGGAGCGTCAAGGCCTACGGCAATTCGACCACGATCCAAAGCGGGACGCTTCAACTGGCCGCCGGCTCGGGCTATTCGGGGCCCGGCGCCATCACCGTGAAAACCAGCGGCCGCCTGGTGGTGGACGGAACTCTGAGCGGCAGTGGGGCGCTCAACCTCGAAGGTGGGACACTCACGGGGACCGGCACGGTCAGCCGCGGCTTCACGGTCAACGGCGGCACCCTTCTTTCGCCCGGCAACAGAGTCGGCAAACTTCAAACCAGCACTGAGGAATGGGGAAGTGCCGGGCGGTTGCGCCTGGAGATCAGCAATGCGGTCGGGGGCGGTGCAGTGGGGTGGGACCTGCTCGAAATCACCGGAGCGCTGAACATCACCGCCAATTCAACGAGCAAGTTCACCCTCGAGTTGGCGACCCTGAACTCGGCCGGCCTCAACGGTCTGGCCACAAACTTCAATGGGGCGACGGACTACAGCTGGAAAATCCTCACCACGACCACCGGCATCAATGGTTTTGATCCGGCCAGCTTCGTCTTCGACTTAACGGGTTTTCAGAACGCAACGCCCGGCTTCTTCAGCCTGAGCCGATCCGGCCAGGACCTCTACCTCAACTATGCCGCGGTGCCGGAACCCTCCTCCGCCCTGTTCCTCGGTCTCGGCGCGTTCGCGCTGCTGCGCCGTGCCCGCCGCTCCCAACCTTAATTTTCCACCTCGCCCGCCCTTTCTATGTTCGCTGCCCAATCCCGTCCCGCCTGCCCTTCCTCGATTCTCGACACCACGATCACTCCGTGCCACCCGAAGAAACGTCGTCGCGGGGCGCTCCCGATCGGCGGTTTGCTCTTCGCTTCACTGGCGGCGTTTTTCTCCACCGCGGCCAAGGCCGATACGCTGAGCCTCGCGCTGACCGGCACGACCGACGTGGATTTGTGGGGTGCCAATTCGCTCACGGCGGCCGCCAATCCTGGCTTTCCGAGCTTTCCGGGAACCAACGCCTGGCCCAATCCGATCCAATCCCCCACCGGCGGTGACGGCTATCTTTACAAGGTTTCGAACGGCACCGGCGGCGGCCCCTTTCCTTCGGGCACTGGTATCTATTTTGGCGGGGCCGATACCACGCCCAATACCAACGGCGGGACCTTGGGTCTGGTCGACCCGACTCCGGTGACAGGGGTGAAAACGGTGACGCTGCAAATGCAGATCGGCCAAGCTTTCGGCTACGATCTGCTGGATAACAACCTCTCGCTGGTAAAGCTGAGCTACACCACCTCGGAGGGCACTTTCACCCTCGGGGCACAAAGCAACAACGGTCTGCTCAATCGTTTTTACAATGGCACCGTGGACATGCCTACCGGTCCCGGCGGCTCGCTCGAGCCGCAGGATATCTATGTGAACCTGTGGGGCTTTCAGTGGGATCTGAGCGGGATTTCCGAGCCGATTCTCTCGTACGAAATCCAGTTCACCGCGGTGCAACACGCCTCGCTGGCGCAGTTACAAGTCGATCAGACCAACACGGCCTATGGTCTGGCTTCCGTTTTCCCGAAAGACTTCGTCTGGAGCGGCGCCGGGGAGAATACCAACTGGACCACGGCGACCAACTGGATCGGCGGGGCCGGGCCTGCTCCCGAGCGCAATGTCACCTTCACCGGGCAAGCGGCGGTGCTCGACGCGGACCAAACGATCGGCAGCCTCACTTTGCAAGGGATCGGCGACGTCTTGATCAGCGGAGCCAATGGCGCCGTGCTGGAGACCGTCTCGGGGATCAAGACTTCGTCCACCGGGGAAGCTCACTACCAGATCGAGACCCCGGTCCGGATGAGCGCCTACAATTTGATCGAAGTCGGCGCGAATACCTCTCTGAACATTTCGGGCCCCATCACCGGCGCCGGCTTTTACAAGCAAGGGGAGGGCGACATCCTCGTCTCGGGAAACAACACGTATGACGGCACCAACACGTCCTTCGTCACCAACGGTGTGATCTTCCGCGGCGGCACGAATACCATCACCGGCACCAACACGATCAACGGCGGGGGTGATGTGAACTTTCATATCCGCCAGCAAACCACGGTGGTGCTCAAGGGCGGAGACAACCGGCTGGATAGCAAATTCGTGGTGAACATGCCGGGGGTGGGCGGCAAACTCGTGCTCGGCGACGCCGAAAACGCTTACAACCAGACGCTCGCCGGTCTGAGCGGCGTCGCGGGCTCCCAAGTCGTGGCCGGTGGGGCCGCGGGCATTTCCATCCTAACGATCAACTCGACCGGAGCGTATGTCTACGCCGGACGAATCGGCGGGGATGGCGCCGGCGAAAATAACATCGCGTTGGTAAAAAACGGCAGTGGTTCCCTGACCCTCAATGGCGTGAACAGCTACAACGGCGGAACCAACGTGAAAGGTGGCGCCCTGCTCCTGGGCGCGGATACCGCCCTGGGGTCCGGGCCGCTCGTCGTCACCGGCGGCACGATCAGCTACAGTTCCGCCTTCGACAATCTCCGCGCCTTCAGCATCGGGGCGGGCGGCGCCACCATCGACACGGGCGCCTTTTCCGTGTCGTACGGGTATTCGATTTACGGCAACGAACGCCTGACCAAGGCTGGGACCAAAGGCATCCTGCGCCTGACTGCGGCGAATGAGTATCTCGGCGGCACGGCGGTGACGGGCGGCTTTTTGAGCGTGGATCAAGATCGGCAGCTCGGTGCAGTTCCCGCGGCCGCCACGACGGGGAACTTGAACCTGAACAACGCGGGGCTTCTGGCTTCAGATTCCTTCACCCTCCATGCCAATCGCGGCATCACTCTGGGCAATACGGGCGGCGGCAGTGGCTGGTTGAACGTGGCTCCCGGCAAGACCCTCAGCTACAGCGGAATCATCGCCAATGCCGGTGCCACCGCGGCGGCGCTATATAAAATGGGTGCGGGTACACTCGCCCTGAGCGGAGTGAATACCTACACGAGCACCACAGATATCTATCACGGCAAGCTGCTGCTCGATTTCGCCAGCGCGCCGAGCAATACCAATCTGATCAACAGCGCCTCGAATCTCCGCGTCTACGGCGGTGATCTCGAGGTCAAAGGCCAGAACATCGGCACCACCTCCCAAACCTTCGGCGCCACGACCACGTTTGGGGCCGGGCACTCCAATATCAAGGTGGATAGCAATGGCGGAGCGGGCACCACTGTCGCGCTCAACACCGCTAGCCGCACCCTGGGTGCTACGGTGAATATCGACCTGCCCGCGAATGGAAACGTGACCATGACGGGGACGTCGATCAACGGCGTGATCTCATCCCTCGCCACGGCCAGCGCCGCTTACCTCACCGTGAATAAGTCCGACTGGGGTTCCCTCAGCAGCTCCAATGTGGTGCCACTCAGCACCTATCAAACCAGCACCACCTCGACCGTTTGGGCGGCCACGGAGAATGTCGCACTCAGCGCCAGTGCATCGGGCGTCACCACGCGGACCATCAACACGCTGAAGCTCAACAATGGCGCGAACCTCAGCCTCGACAGCGGCCAGACGCTCTCCCTGGCCACCGGCGGCCTTTTAGTCACTGGCTCCGGCGCGAGCGAAATCTCCGGCGGCAGTATCTCCGGGTCGACCGGCGCAGCCAACTCGGGCCGCGAACTCACCGTCTTCCAGTACAACACCACCAATCCATTCACGATCTCGTCAGTCGTCGCCAACACCGCCTCCGGCGTCACCGCACTGACCAAAGCCGGCGAAGGCACGCTGATTCTCACGGGCACGAACACCTATAGCGGGGTGACGCGCATCAACGAAGGCACCTTGAGCTTCAGCGCGCACAGCAACCTCGGCGCCTCCTCGGCGACCACCAATACGAACCTCGTCATCGATGGCGGCACGCTGCAGTACACGGGCCCGGCCGCCACGATCAGCCGCGCCTTCACTGTCGGCTACAACGGCGCCACCCTCGACGCCTCGGGTTCAGGCGCACTGGCACTGTCAAACACCTCGCCGCTGGGACTCACCGGAAACTATCAACACACTCTGACCCTGACCGGTACCAACACGGGAGACAACAGCCTCGGCGGGATCATCAACGACTCCGGCTCGGGCGCGACCACCGTGGTGAAAGACGGCCCCGGTACGTGGATGCTAACACCCGGGGGAACTTCGACCTCGAATAACGGTTTCACCGGCAGTGTGGCCATCAACGGCGGCACCCTCAAGCTGGGCCGAACTGGCGCGCTAAACAACCAGGGCGTCAATCGCGTGGACTTCGGTCCAGCGGCCAATACCAAGCTCGCCGTAAACGGGTTCAGCGTGACCCTGGCGGGATTGGGTTCGGTCAATGCGAATCCGATCGTGGAGAATGGTTCGAACACCAATGCTACGCTGACGATCAATAGCGGCAGCCATGATCTTTTCGGTGGCAGCATGCAAAACGGCGCCGGTACGGGGACGCTGGGTTTGACCAAAAGCGGTTCGGGGATTCTCGAACTTAGCGGCACGAATTCCTACACCGGCGCGACTTCGGTGACGGCGGGCCAGCTCCGGGTGACCGGAGCGCTCACCGGCAGTGCGGGAGTGATTGTCTTGGGCACGGGCCGGCTCGAAGTCGACGGCACCCTGGCCAATTCGATCCCTGTCACCGTCGATGCCGGCGGCACGCTCGGGGGTGAAGGCACGCTGGGCGGTGTGACCCTGAAGGCAGGCGGCACGATCGCGCTCGATCAGCTTTCTGGAGATCTGCAAACCACCTCGCTGATCTGGAATCCGGACAGCGTCATCCAATTTCACCTCGGCGCAGATGCGCTCAGCGTGGAGCAACTCTTGGTCTCCGGCGCCTTCAGCAAAGGCAGTGGCTCCGGCAGCTTCACCCTGGAGCTGGTCGACCTCGGCGTGACCCCCGGGACGACTTACGAATTGATCCACTTCGGCTCGACCGATCTCACCGCCGCGGATTTCAGCTTCCTCACGGCCAGCGCCACCCTGCAAGGCACCTTCAGCGTCGATGCCGACAGTGTGAACTTCTACGCCGCAGTGCCCGAGCCTTCCGCCACGGCGCTGCTGCTCACGAGCGTCGTCTGCCTGGGCCTCCGCCGACACCGCAAATGACGGGCGGCGTCAGGGCGGCGGTCCAAGTCGAAATTGACTTGAGCAGGACGGGGGTTCTGGCCCACTCGCGCGATGCTTTGTGAACTTCATCTGACCCGTCGCCAGGCGCTCCAGTCTTTTGCCCTCGCGGGAACCGCTCTGCTGGCCGGATGCGGCGATTCGTCCTCGTCCGGGAAAGCGACTTCGCCCAAGGTGAAGCGGACGCTGCTCAACGTTTCCTACGACCCGACCCGCGAGTTCTACCTGGAGTACAACGAAGCCTTCGCCCAGCACTGGCTCCAGAGTGCCGGCGAAGAAGTGGTCGTCCGCCAATCCCACGGCGGCTCCGGTAAACAGGCGCGTTCAGTGATCGACGGGCTCGACGCGGACGTGGTGACACTCGCCCTGTCGCTCGATATCGACGAAATCGCCGAACGCACGGGCCGCCTGCCTAAAGACTGGGCCACCCGCCTGCCCCACCACAGTTCGCCGTACACTTCGACCATCGTCTTCCTCGTCCGCAAAGGGAATCCCAAGGGCATCAAGGATTGGTCCGATCTGGCGCGCGAGGGGGTTCAGATCATCACGCCCAACCCCAAGACCGGCGGCGGGGCCCGCTGGAACTATCTCGCGGCGTGGGCGTGGGCGGCGCATCAGTTTCCCGGCGATGAAGCGAAGATTCGCGAGCACATGCGGCGGGTCGTGAAAAATGTGGCGGTCTTCGATAGCGGAGCGCGGGGGTCCACCACCACTTTTGCCCAGCGCGGCATCGGCGATGTCTTCCTCAGCTGGGAGAATGAGGCGTTCCTGGCGCTGAAAGAATTTGGCGACGCCAACTTCGAGATCGTGGTCCCTTCGCTCAGCATCCTCGCCGAACCGCCAGTCGCCTGGCTCGATACCAACGTGCAGAAAAAGGGCAACGAAGCCGTGGCCAAAGCCTACCTCGAATACCTCTTCAGCCCCGTCGGCCAGAAGCTCGCGGCGAAGCACTTTTTCCGGCCGGCTTCCCGTGAGCATGCGGCGCCCGAGGACCTCGCCCGCTTGCTTGAGGTAAAGATGGTGACGATCGAAGAGGAATTCGGCGGCTGGGCCAAAGCGCAGGCCACCCACTTCGCGGACGGCGCTATTTTCGATCAGCTCCGGAGCTGATTTCCGCTTCGGCTCAAAAATGAGAGGACAGCAAAAACCCAGTCCATTCGGCTAGGTAGACGATCGTAGACCCGTGGAATCTGCACAGGTTTACTTGCTTCGTGAAAGCGCTCTCCGTCCCCTGCTCTATCGTCGCCGCCCTCCTCGCCACCGCCGGGCCAACCCTCGCGGAGGATGTCGGCATTCGTGTGCGTTTTGGTCTAACCGACAAGGAAGCCACGAACTGGGATGGCACGGTCGCGGTCGCGCCCGGCAAGGTCGCATTGATCAGCGGCTGGCGTTTCCTCCAGCAGGACGCGGTGGAGGGGACGACAGGCTGGAAAGCGCGCACCCGGCCGGTAGTCCAGCAGGGCCGCCGCAGCAACAACCCGGGCAAAGCTGGCAAAGGTAAGAACGCGGCGGCCAATGACTCCGGGGTGGCCTTGAGCGACAATGGGGTGCTGCTCACTTTCACGGACGTCACGCCGGAGTCGCAGGTCACGATCAAGACGCCACAGGGCGAGTTTGCCTTCAAGTTGGCGGATGTACCGGCGGGCAAGCTCGTCGAGCAACTCGCGGGCGCGATCGAGCTTCAACGGACTGCGGCGGCACTTCCCCTGACCAGCGAGGGCGGCGACGACGACTACCCGAGCGCGGCCGTGGCACCGGACGGAAGCACGTGGGTGACATTCACGCGCTTTACTCCCGGACTCGATCGCGACGAGCGGGCAAAAAGTTACGACAAAGAGCCGGAGGATCTGCGCTTTCTCGCGAAGGCGCCGGGAGCCGATCAGCTCTGGCTGCAGCAGGTGCGAAGCGGGGAAAAGGCTGCGCCGGTCGCGCTGACGCCGGCAGGACGCGATATATACAAGAGCACCGTGGCGATCGATGGCTCGGGTGCGGTGTGGGCGTTTTGGGCGGAGAATTCAGCCTACAAGGCGTTCCCAGAAAATCCGGCGCCGAGCTTCGATATCTGGGCGCGTTCGTATAAAGACGGGAAACTGGGCGAGCCGGTGAAGATTTCCGACTCGCCGGAAAGTGATGTGTGGCCGGTGGCGACAACCGACTCCAAGGGCCGCGTCTGGGTCGCCTGGCAGGGCGCTCGTGAGCGGATCTTCCGCATCTTTGCGCGGCACCAGGAAGGTGCGGGTTGGAGCCAACCGGAACAGGTGAGCACGCAGACACGCAACAGCTGGGCACCCGCGATTGCCGCTTCGGCAGATGGCCGCGTGACAGTGGCCTGGGATACCTACGAGAAGGGTGACTACGATGTGTGGATGCGGGAATTCGCGGAAGGCAAAGCCACGGAAGCGCGGCCTGTGGCGAACTCGGCGGACTACGAAGCGCGCCCGGCTTTGACCTATGATCGCGACGGTGCGCTCTGGGTTTCCTGGGAGCAGAGCGGGCCGACGTGGGGCAAGGATTTTGGCGCCTACGCTCCGAATGGGCTCGGGCTCTATCGGGATCGGCAGATCGGCTTGGCCGTTTTGAAGAACGGCGCTTGGCTGGAGCCGGTCGGTGATCTCGCGAAAGCGCTGCCGGGGGCGACCAAAGGGCGCCGGCAGAACAATCTGCGAGTTCCTCCGATCGAGCCCGGTGGGGAATCCCGCAAAGCTGGGGAAGAGGCCGAAATTCGCCGCGACAATACGCACAACAACATCGCCCGCATCGTGTGCGATGCCGCGGGCCGGATGTGGCTCTTTGCGCGTGCGCGGCAGAACGATTTCCGTACGCCGCTCGGCTCGCTCTGGTTCAACTGGGCCACGTACTACGACGGCGATCAGTGGGTCGGCCCGATCCTGGTGCCGCACTCGGACAATCTGCTCTATAACACGCCTGCGGTGGTCGCGGCGAAAGACGGCGGGCTCGTGCTCGCGCATTCGAGTGATCACCGGCAGGACCGGCATGTGCAGAAGCGGGGTGGTGGCAATATCGCGCTCGATGCCGAGGGTGATCCTTTCGACAACGATCTCTATTTCAGCCGGCTCGCGGAAGCGGGTGCAGCGAAACCGGCGCAGCTTGTTCCCTCGAAACACGCACCGCAGACGAATGCAGCGCCCTTACCGGCGACGGTCGCGGAGCGGGAGGCGATCGCGCGATGCCGCGACTACCGCATCTCGTCCAACGGCCAGGATCTTCGCATTCTGCGCGGCGAGTTTCATCGGCATACGGAGATCAGCGGCGATGGCGCCAACGACGGCCCGCTCGAGGATATGTGGCGCTACGCGATCGACGTTGCGGCCATGGATTGGCTCGGCTGCGGGGATCACGACAATGGCGCCGGCCGCGAATACCCATGGTGGCTGACGCAAAAAACGACCGACGCGTTTTTCCTGCCGGGTTCGTTCAATCCGATGTTCACCTACGAACGGAGTGTGCGGTATCCCGAGGGGCATCGGAACGTGGTCTTCGCCCGCCGCGGCATCCGCACGCTGCCCCGTCTGCCGATCACCGATCGTAACAACGAGGCTCCCGCACCAGATACGCTGATGCTCTACAAGTATCTGCATCTCTTCGATGGCGTCTGTGCTTCGCACACCAGCGCCACGGGCATGGGGACCGACTGGCGTAACAACGATCCCGCCGTGGAGCCGATGGTCGAGATCTACCAGGGCTGCCGCCAGAACTACGAGCGGCCGGGCGCTCCGCGCTGCCCCACCGAGGCCGATGCGATCGGTGGCTGGGAGCCGAAGGGTTTTGTGAATCTCGCCCTGCTGAAGGGGTACAAGTTTGGCTTCGAATCGAGCAGCGATCACACGTCCACGCACATCAGCTACGCGATGGTGCTGGCGGCCGATCATTCGCGCGAAGGAGTCGTCGCGGCGATGAAGCAGCGTCACACCTACGCGGCGACGGACAATATCGTCGCCGACTGCCGGTCCACCGCGAGCGGGAAAGAGCATCTCATGGGCGATGAGTTCACCACTGCGGAAGCGCCGAAGCTTTCGCTGAAGCTGCACGGCACCGCGCCTTTCACCAAGGTGGTGCTGGTGAAGGACGACGTGGAGATCGAGACGCAGACGCCGAATACGGAGAAGTTCGAATTCACCTGGACCGATCCGAAGCCGGAGGCCGGCAAGACGAGCTACTACTACTTCCGCGGTGAACAGCAGGACGGGAACCTCGTCTGGGTTTCGCCGATGTGGATCACCTACCAGCCGAAGGAGTGAGCGTCTGGCGCCGCGCCTGGCTCTGGCTCTGGCTCGCCGCGTGGCTGGCGTTCGGGATTTGCGCCGAAGCGCACAATCCAGATACCAGCTACGTGCGGACGATCATTCAGCCGGAGACGCTGGAGCTGCGCTTCACGCTGGATATCTTCACGCTGCAAAAGATCACGCAGGTCGACGCGGATGCAGATCAGCGCGTGACGCCGGCGGAACTGCAACAGGCAGCACCGGCGGTGCAGGAATTTCTGCGCCAGCATGTGCGGCTCGATCTCGAGGGTGAAAAGTCGCCGCTGGGCGAGGCCATTCCGCCCAACTGGCCGCGCGATGCGGGTGAAGCCCTCGGCGCGGCCGATTGGCACAATGCCACTTCGCTAATCGCTTTTCCGTTTCAGCGGAAACAGGTGCATCCGCCCAAGGAGATCGCGCTGGCGTTTGCGTATTGGGAACCATTCGGTGTGCGGCACACCGTGCTGGGTGCTTTTGAATATGCCGGGCGCAGCGAGGAGGTCACCTTTACGCAATCGGAGCCGGACTATCTCTTCGATACCGAGTGGGCGGAAAACGGGGGGGCTACGCCTTCACCAGCGCCGAGCCTTTCGGCGGCGCTCTTCCGCTTTTTCAAGCTGGGGATCGAACACATCTTCCTCGGCTACGATCACATTTGCTTTCTCATCGCGCTGCTGGTGGTGAGCCGGTTTCGCGAGCTGGTGAAGATCGTTACTTCCTTCACCGTCGCACACAGCATCACGCTGATCCTGGCAACGCTCGATATTGCCCGGCTGCCTCCGCGGCTGGTGGAGTGCTCGATCGCAGCGACGATCGTCTACGTAGCCGTGGAAAATCTCGTACGCCAAACGATGCCACACCGGTGGCTGCTGACGTTCTGCTTTGGGCTCATCCACGGCTTTGGCTTTGCCAGCGTGCTGACGGAACTGGGGCTGCCGACGGCGGGGAAGATTCGTTGCCTGCTCGCTTTCAATGGCGGCGTGGAAGTCGGGCAACTGGCGATCGTGACGGTGGCGTTTCCGTTCATCGCGCTGCTGGCGAGGTCGCGCTATGCGGTGCCGGCGCGGGCAGCGATCAGTGTCCTGGTGGGATTCTTTGGGCTCTGCTGGCTGGTGGAGCGGGCGTTCAATTTGGGGTTCATGCCGCTGTAGCCATCTTCGATTTCCGCTTATTCGCGCAGGCGGTTCAGCGTGTAGTAGGCGGTCGCGTTGGTCAGGGGCGCGCCATCGGCTCCGGCGATCGCGCTCAGCGTGAATTGATAGACCTGCTCTTTCACCAACGGCAGTTCGAGTTCGGCGGTCAGGCCGTCGGGCGAGACCTTCACCGAAGTCGGCCGCAACTCGGTCAGGCCGACTTTGGGCGAGCCGTACTCGGCCTGGTAGATGTAGCCCCAGTGCTTCACCGCGTAGTTGCCAGGTTGCTCCGCGGCCGCGCGGTCGATGGGCTTGGTGAAGCGAATGTGAAAGCCCGTTTTGGTGAGGCTGACGGAGTGCATTTCCATCGGCGCGGTTTTGCCGTCCCAGACGATGCGCTGCAGGCCGAAGGTCTTTTCGCCCACCGAACGCCAACCGCGGCCCGTCTCGCCGAGCCACAGGCTTCCATCCGTCGCGAAGCGGCTGCGGATCACGCCACACTGCATCGGATCGGCAAAATCGAAGACCACCCCCTGATACTCACCGCCCACGCGTTCGAGCCATCCGCGCATGACGTTCGATTTGGTCTGATCGCCGATGAAAACCTGGTCGCTAAAAGGGCCGAACTTGCCGCCGGTTTCGTCAAATACCGGCTCACCCGGGGAGCTGGCCAACTCGGCGTGCGGAAGGTAGAGCGCGGGGCGGGAGCGCATTTGCTCGTACTCATCGACGGTAATCCGATTGAGGTTTTTGCAGGCGAAATCAGGGTGATCGGCGAGGGAGGCCGGGTGGCCGTAGAAGCGGCCTTTGACGACGTGGTGCAGGCTCGATGTGCAGTTCCAATCGCCCTGGTTGTCGGTGTAGAAGAGTTCGTTGCGCGAATTGATCGTGAGACCGGCGGGTGAGCGGAGGCCGGACGCGAAGGGGACGAATTTGCCCTGCGGAGTGATCTGGAAAAACCAGCCGCGATAGGGACCGGCGTGGCCCATCTTGCTGTCGTGCACGCGGCCGATATCCCAGCGGTCGCTGCCGGCCCATTTCACCCAGCTCAACGTCGTATTGAGCGTGCCGTAGAAATTCCCTTCGCGGTCCCGGACGGGGCCGAAAGCATATTCGTGATAGTTATCAGCGAGCCCCCAATCGGCATTCACCGTCTGGTAGAGGTCAGCTTTGCCGTCGCCGTCTTCGTCGATGAGCTTGGTCAACTCCGGCCGCTGCATGACCCAGACCTCGCTAGTTTTCGGATCGACGTAGAGGCCGAGCGCCTCGTGCAGTCCGCTGGCAAAGAGAGACCAGTCACCACCGCGATACCGCCAGACTTCACCTTCACGCGTGCAGATGAGCAGGTCGCCCTTCGGCGTAAAAGCGAGGCCCCCGACGCCGAGCGTAATGTGCGCCGGGATCTCGATCGTCTCGACGGAATAACCGGCCGGCAGCTTCGGCGCCGCAGCGGCCTGAGCGACCAGCAGAGCGGTGAAGAAAGAAAAAACGAAAGGCTTCACGGATCTTGAACAGGGGTTTTAGGTTTCGCGTCGGCCTTGTCGGCACGGGCGATGGTGACGCTGAATTTCCGAGCTTCACCGGCGGTCAATTCGAGCCGGCCCGAATGCCAGGTGCCTGCGGAGGACGACAGGTTCAGCCCAGCCGGCGAGACGTAGAAAAAGACCGGGCCACCGGGGTCCTCGGCGAATTCGAAGTCCGACTGCAGGCCGAGGCCGGTGGGTGCGGAGCGGATCGTTTGCGTGACGTGACGGCCATCGATGGTGAAGAAGAACTGCGGCCCTTCTTTTCCCCGGACGCGATAGCCCGCGAATTTCACGTCGTGCTTTACGTCGCGTCCGCCAATGCTGATCGGGAAGCCGGAGTCGCCCAGGTCGAAGCGGTCTCCGAGAATACGGCACCGTCCGCCGCCACGATCACTCTCATTGCGCCCGACATTGGGCGTCACATCGAGGAACATCCCCTGCCAGCCAAAGCGCACATAGCACTGTTGGGCATCGAAGAGGTAATTGATGCCGCCGGGCAGTCCGACCGAGATGGAACGCGCAGGCCCGCCCTCGACGTAAGCGCGGACGATCTTTGCTTCGTCCATGACGTGGACGTGGATCTTCGCGCCGGTATCCGCTTTGCCGCTTTCCGCCTTGGCCACGACGATGGTGGGGCCATCGGCTTTGCTGACCCGCATCTTTCCTTTCATGGAAAAGACGTGACCAGGCAAGGTGCAGACGTACGGGTAGTCGCCTTCTTTATCCGGCGCGGTGAAAGTGATCGTATCCGACTGCTGCGGATCGACGACCCGGGTGTGGAAAAGCGTGTCCGGACCGTCGGGCACCCAGTTCTTTTTCGGGGCATCGGCGCCCAGCGCCCAGGCTTTCTGCGCCACTTCCATCGGCTTGTTTTCACCCGGCGTGACGATGACGAGATTGTGCTGCATCTCATCGCTGTTGCGAAGAGTGAGCCGGACGCTGGCGCCGGGCTTCACCTGAAACTGTTCGACGTCGAACTTCAGCTGGCCGTGCAGGGTGCCGATCTTCACATCGACCGGGTCCGCGGCGTAGGCCCCGGTCATCAACATGACGACGAGAGCGGCGAGTGGGAGACGAGAGGGTGATGGCGGGCGGCGCATCGAGGAGGCAGTGAGAGTGGTCCCGACCGGGTCGGGACGGTGGGTTTTGGGGCGGCTCCGGGAAGAGCCGCCTACGTTCCCTGCGGGGAGTTGAGGCCCGCAGGGAATGATGGGCAAATTCTTTAGATGAACTCGTTGATGAGGTTCTCGAGGAACTCCTGGCGACCGCTGGTATTCGCGGCGGCTTCGCCTTTCTCGAGCATGACTTTTTCGAGGGAAACGAAGCTTTCCTGGCCGGCTTCGATGCTGGCGCCGAGGCCGCTGTCCCACGAGGCGTAGCGGTTCTTCACAAACTCGGCGAGGCGGCCATCGGCGCGGATCGCCGCAGCGATCTTGAGGCCGCGGGCGAAGGCGTCCATGCCGCCGATATGCGCGTGGAAGAGATCTTCCGGGTCGATGCTTTCGCGGCGGACCTTCGAGTCGAAGTTCACGCCGCCGGTGGTGAAGCCGCCGTACTTCAGCGCCACGAGCATGCACTGCGTGGTGAGGTAGATATCGGTGGGAAACTGATCGGTATCCCAGCCGAGGAGCAGGTCACCCGTGTTCGCATCGATCGAGCCGAGGGCACCGGCAGCGCCGGCGACTTCCATCTCGTGCTGCATGGAGTGGCCCGCGAGCGTGGCGTGGTTGGTCTCGAGGTTGAGCTTGAAGTGCGGGAGCAGGTTGTACTCGCGGAGGAAGTTCAGGCAGGCCGCGGCGTCGCTGTCGTACTGGTGCTTGGTGGGTTCCTTCGGTTTCGGCTCGATGTAGAACTGGCCCTTGAAGCCGATCTGCTTCGCGTAGTTGACGGCGAGGTGGAGGAACTTCGCAAGGTGATCGAGCTCGCGCTTCATGTCGGTATTCCACAGCGTGGAGTAACCTTCGCGGCCGCCCCAGAAAGTGTAGCCTTCACCACCCAGAGCGTGGGTGACTTCGAGCGCTTTTTTCACCTGGGCCGCAGCGAAGGCGAAGACCTCAGCATTCGGCGACGTAGCCGCGCCGTGCATGTAGCGCTGGTGGACGAAGAGCTGGGCGGTACCCCAGAGGAGTTTGATACCGGTGCGTTCCTGCTGCTCCTTGAGGAGGGCGACGATGGTGTCGAAGTATTCGTTCGACTCCCGCAGGGTCAGGCCGTGCGGGGCTACGTCGCGATCGTGGAAAGCGTAATAAGGAGTGCCGAGCTTTTCGCAGAACTCGAAGAAAACGGGCACGCGAGCCTTGGCCAATTCGATGCCGCTCTTGCCGGCATCCCACGGCCGAATCGCGGTCGGGCCACCGAACATATCGGCACCCTGTCCACACATGGTGTGCCAGTACACCGCGGAGAAGCGCAGGTGCTCGGCCATGGATTTGCCCTCGACGATTTCCGCCGGGTTGTAGTGCTTGAACGAGAGTGGATTCTTCGACTTCGGGCCTTCGTAGGCGATGCGCGAGATGTTCGGGAAGTAGGCGGACATAAGGTGAGAGGTGGGAGGTGGAACTGTCGGGGGTGATACGGCGGGCAGCGGGGGCTGCGTTGACACGGTGTTGTTTACCCGGCATGGACGCTGGGCGTGACGACAAAATTTATGCCAAATGCGCCACGCAAGGCAAAGCCGGTTTCTACGCAGAGCCGGCGGCAAGGGGTCACGCGCGAACGCGCTGCGTGGCTGAGCAAGGTGCACCCCAACGACCATTTTCACGTGCTGTTCGACCACCTGCCGGGCGTCAGTTTTTACTGCAAGGATGCGCAAGGGCGCTTCATGCTCGTCAGCCGCAGCTTTCTACAGCACCACCAATTGCGCCACGAGCGGGAGCTGATTGGGCTGACCGATTTCGATGTCGCGCCTCACCACATGGCCGCTGGCTATGTGCGCGACGATGAGCGGCTGCTTTCCGGCCAGTCCCGCTGCGTGGAGCGGGTGGAGCTTTGGTTCGACAAACAGGGCACGCCGGACTGGTTTTTTGTGAGCAAGCTGCCATTGAAAGATATCCAAGGCCGCATCTGCGGCACCGCCGGGGTGGTGCGGCGCGCGGCCGAGCATGAAATGCAGCTTCCGATGATCCAGGGTGTGACGCGGGCAGTGGAGATCATCCGCCGCGACTACGCCGGGGCGGTGATCCTGCGCGAAGTGGCCCGCGCGTGTGGCCTTTCGATGCGCCATTTTCAGCGCCGGTTTCAACATGCCTTCGGGTTCAGCCCGCAGGAGTTCCTGATCAAAACCCGAGTGACTGCAGCGATGAAACTGCTCGAGGAAACCAACCTCTCCACCTCCGAGATCGCGATCCGCTGCGGCTTCGCGGACAGCAGCAGTTTTGCGGAGCAATTTCGCGCGCGGGTGGACCAGAGCCCGACTGTATACCGCCGGCACATCCGGAGCTGACGCCCCCCCTCTTGCCCCCCGAGTGAGGGAGAAGATTCCCCTCCTTGCGTTGCGGCGTGCAAAATCGGCGGGGATTGTGTTGGATACGCGTTCTCGCATCCTTCCCAACTGCCACGCTATGACGGTCGCCTATCGTATCCTCCGCAACGTCGCCATCGGCGCTGCGCTGGTCATTGCGGTGGTTTCGGCGGTGACCTATCGCCTGGTTTATCAAGCCGCCGAGCAGCGGACGGTGGAGCATTTGAATACCTACGTCGCCGAGCGCACGCGGCGCGAGGAGGCTTCGTTTCGCACGATTTATAGCAACCTCGAGGTGGTCCGCGGGCAATTCCTCAGCCGCGACGATGCGCCCCCCTATCCCGACGTACAGGCGCGGTGGGACAAGCGGTTCATGCTCTATCCCGACGGGGCGTGGCGCAACCGCGAGGAGTTTTTCGGCCCGCGTACGTACTCGAATCTCTGGCTGCACAAGAACGCGCCGCTCACGCCACTGTTCCAAAATCGGGTGCTGCGCTCGATGGAGGTCTGCGAGGAAATGCAGCGGGGCTGGATCGATTCGTTTTCGAGCCTCTATTTCATTTTTCCCGGACCGGCGACGATGGGCTACGACCCGCGCATCGCCCGCTGGGCCTGGCAAACGCCCGGCGATTACGACCTCGACAAAGAGGAGTGGGTGAAAGACTCGCAACCGGAGCGGAATCCCTCACGCGGCTTCGTTTGGACCGGGCTGTTCGTCGATCCGCCTTCGGGGCAACCTTTCGTGACGGTGCAGCTCCCGGTGGATAAGGATGGTGCGCAAATCGCCACGGTCGCACACGACACGCACATCAACGTGCTCTTCAATGAAATCACGAAGAGCGATTTTCCCGGTGCGACGCATCTGATCTTCCGGCCCGATGGACGACTGATCGTGCATCCGGCCTTGCGGGAAAAGATCCTCGCGAGTGGCGGGGCGCTCACGGCGGCGGAGTCAGGCGATCCGGCGCTGGCCAGTCTCTATCAGCTCTGTGTCGCGCACCAGGAGCGGCAATTCTCCGGCTACGAACCGGTCGGCGGCACCTATTTCTCCGCTTCACGGTTGCCGGCGGCGGAGTGGTATTTCGTGACCGAGATGCCGCGGAGCGAAGTGGCAAGACAGGCGATCCGTTCAGCCCAGTGGGTGTGGATTTCGGGGCTCGCCTCGCTCGGGCTGCTCGCGGCCGTCTTCGCCGGGATCCTGCGCCGCGAAGTCACGCGTCCCCTCGCGGCACTCACGCGGGCCGCACGAGCGATGAGCGCCGGAGAGCGCGATGTGCCGATCGCGGTGAACCGGCACGATGAACTCGGCGAGCTCGCTTCTTCCTTCCGCGAAATGGTCGCCAAGGTCGCCGCGCGGGAAAGCGAACTGCACGAACTCAACCTGACGCTCGAAGGCCGGGTGGCCGCCCGGACGGCGGAACTCGAGGTTGCGCTGGCCAAGCAGACCGAGCTGGCGAACTTGAAGACGGAGTTCGTTTCGATCGTCTCGCATGAATTTCGCACCCCGCTCGGCGTGATCCTCTCCGCTGCCGACGTGCTCGACGGCTATTTCGAACGCCTGCCCCCGGAGAAACGCGCCCGGCATCTGAAGATGATCCAGCGCAGCACCAAAAATCTCGCGAACCTGATCGATGAGGTGCTCGTGCTCAGCCGGGTCGAAGAAGGGCGGATGCAATTCGCCCCCGAGCCGATCGATCTGGAAAGCCTTTGCCGCTCGCTTTGCGGCGAGCTGAGTTCGGCCACCAACGGCGCCTGCCCGATTTGTTTCACGACCGAGGGTGAGCTGGCGGGGGCGGTCAGCGACGAAGCGCTGCTCCGGCACATCCTGTGCAACCTCCTCTCCAACGCCGTGAAATACAGTGAGCCCGGCACCACGGTGGATTTTTCCGTGCGGCGCGACGGCGCGAATGCCGTCCTGACCGTGCGGGACCGCGGCATCGGCATCCCGGAGGAGGATCAAGCGAAGCTCTTCACCAGCTTTACGCGCGGCAGCAATGTTGGGGTACGCCCCGGCACCGGCCTCGGCCTCGTGGTCGTCCAGCGCTGCGTCGTACTCCACGGTGGAGAGCTCGGTATCGCGAGCACGGTTGGCCAAGGCACGACAGTCACCGTCAAGCTGCCGGCCTTTAGCCAGCCGCAATAGGCGGCTATTGGGGCACCCAGTGGTCTAAAAGTTCCGCGTCGTGCCGGATGGGCTGAAGCTCATCAGCGGGATGTAGGAATTGCTGCCGACGCTGTCCGCGGGGATGGGGCGGCTGCGTTTGGTGGGATCGAGGATCCACCAGCGATTGCCGTCGTTCCACTTTACCCAGGCGTGATTCATCCGGCTGCCCCGGTGGGCTTTGCCGATGACGTAACGCGCGTTGCGGTCCCCCATCTGATCGATCAACCAGAGGCTGCGGTCTTTGCAATCGCCCCGCCGGGTCCGGGCCGTCTCGGAAGGAAGGGCGGCCAGATAAGGGTCGGTGTGTTTGTAGCGAAAGCTGCGGCCGGTCCGGAGGAGCTGTTCCACTTCCTCCATCGAGGGTTTGTCGCCGTCGAGGTGATTCAGGACGTGCCGCACCCGACCGGTCCAAGCTCCGTTGGTTGAGGCCGTTCGGGCGACTGAGCGCCCTTCTGCTACCCCCGCACAGGTCAGACATACCGCGAGAATTCCAGTGATTATCGCTTTCATGGGATTTTTCCTCCTTTGCTCATAATTCGTATCCCGCGGATGGGACGGCGCCCTGCCGACGGCTCCATCGGGGCAGACCGCGTTTTCCCTAGGAAAGCCGCCCGACCTCGCTTCACCCGACACGCGGGCCGGAAGTGGTTCCCAGAAAAGCGGTTTCTCCCAAAGAAAGTTGCCGCCCCTCGCTTGTCAGTCGAAGCCTTTACTCTTGATGAACCGACGCAGCTTTCTTCTTCGCTCCCTTGGGGTCACGCTCGCCCTGCCGAAACTGCCTTCGCTGATGGCGGCGGCAGTGGAGGGAAATCCGGCCGTGCAGGCAGTGCAAGGCGCGGGGGCCGGGGCGCGACGTTTTGTCGCGATTGGGAACCTGCTCGGCTTTCAAACGAAGCAGCTTTTCCCCACAACCACAGGCAAAGACTACGAGAAGACAACCCTACTTGAGCCGCTCTGGGACAATCGCGGCCAGATGACGGTTTTCCGCGGGCTGGATCACGGCGTGAAGGGTGGCCACTTCGCAGTGCATTCGTTCCTCTCCGGCGTGCTGAATTCCGAAGCACAAAATCGCCCGGACGGGAATGTGACCATCGACCAATTTCTCGCCGACGAAGTGGGTTACCAGACGCGGTTCCCCTCGCTCACGGTCGGCTCGGAAGGCGGCATTCATGGCGGCTGCCAGATCGCGTGGACGAAGTCCGGCGTGCGGGTGCCACCGGTGACCGGGCCCTCGGAGTTGTTCGACAAGCTTTTCATCAGTGATTCGCCGGATCGGCAGGCCCGCCGCACGCAGGAAAACCATGTGCAGGCTTCGATCCTCGATTCCGTCATGGGCGAAGCCAGCCGCCTTTCCCGCCAAGTGAACCAGGAAGACAAGGACAAGCTCGACGAATACCTGACCTCGGTGCGCGACGTGGAAAAGCGCCTGGAGCTGCGCCAGAAATGGGCCGACCAGCCGAAGCCGAAAGCGCCTTTCGAAAAGCCGGCCAACCGCAACCTGGTCGAGGATCTCCCGCTCATGTACGAGCTGATCGCGCTCGCGCTGCAGACCGACTCCACCCGCATCGCTACGCTCGAAATCGGCGGTGACTTTTTGCCGCAGCACCTCGGGATCAAGCGGGACTACCATGGCCTCTCGCATCACGGCAACGCGCCGGATGCGATCGCGGACCTGATCACGCTGGAGAAGTATCAGATCGAGCACCTCGGCAAGTTCATTACGCGTCTGGCGAAGATCAACGACGGCGAACGCATGCTGCTCGACTCCACCACGGTGCTTTTCGGCAGCGGCATGGGCGATGCAAATTCGCACAAGAACTCCGACCTGCCGATCATCCTGGCGGGCGGCGGCTACAAGCACGGCGAATTCCGCCAGGTGCCGCGGGAAGGCAGCGGCAAAATCCCGCTGTGCAATCTCTTCGTGGATATCGCGCAGAAGATGGGTGTGGAAACGGATGCGTTCGGCAGCAGCACCGGCCACTTCGCTTAATGCGGGCCCTTCATCTCGTCAGCGTGGTCGCTGCTTCCGCGGCGATGGTTTCGGCAGGCGTCGCGCGGGGAGAAGAAACTCTCACGCCGGCCAAGGCCGTGGGGCAGTTCCTGGATAAGTACTGCCTGAATTGCCACGACTCTTCGACCCAGAAGGGCGATCGCAATTTGGAGTCGTTTACGCTGCCACTGAAGTCGGTGGCGGACTTGATTTCGACCAAGGACATCATCGATCAGATCACGCTGAAAGAGATGCCACCGAAGAAGGCGACCGATCAGCCGACCGAGGAGGAGCGTATCGCCATCCTGCACGTACTGCGGGAAGGGACCGCGGCGGCTCGAGGCAAACTGGAAAGCACTGGTTCGCGCACGGTGATCCGCCGTCTTTCGAGCCGGGAGTACGAAAATACGCTGGCGACGCTCTTCAATCGCCGGGTGGATACACTCGGGCTGACCGCAGATTTTCCGAAGGAGAAGACCACGCAGCACATCGATACCATCGGCAAGGGGCTGGTGACCTCGGGCTTCCTCGTGGATCAGTATTTCCAGGCGGCGAATCGCCTGGTGGAAACGCGGATTGGCAAGCCCCCGACGCCATCCCAGCAGTGGCGCTTCAATGGCCACTTCGTGCAGTACGAAGAGTTGTACGGCTCGCACAAGGACGCCTTCAACTTCGGCTTCCTCTGCCTCTACGAGCAGCCGAACACCGACACGCGCCAGGGCGGTTACGGCCACATCGAGGATTTCCAAAAAGGCGTGCCCGTTTCCGGTCTCTACGACATCGACGTGGAGGCGCAGGCGAAGCATCGCAATACGCACTACGATCCCGCGATCTTCGGCATCGATTTCTCGGAGCCTTTTATCCTCGGGGTGGTGCCCGGGGATATCACCAAAGGCCACATCCATTACCCGCAACCAATCGAGCCCCTGCTCGCCAGCAAGCCGGTGCCGGATGAGCGGCCGGCGACGCTGCGATTTCGCGTGTGGCTGGAGGCCGGGCAAACCCCGCGCTTCATCTTCCCGAATGGCCCTTACGAGTCGCGGGCTTCGGTGATCGCGGTGAACCAGAAGTACAAAAGCGAATTCAAAGAGAAGATTCCTGAGTCGCTGGTCGGACGCGCGCACATCCTCCGCGAGGGCGAGCTGCCGCACATCCGGATCAGCGAGATCAGGATCCAGGGGCCCATTCAGGAAAAGGGCGGCAGCCTGGAAGAAGTGGCGGTCTTCGGCAAAGACGGCTTTCAGGCCGAACGCGCTCTGGACCAGCTTTTCGCCTTTGCCGAGAAAGCCTATCGCCGTCCGCTGGCCGACACCGACCGGCAGCCAATCCGCGCGCTGTACGACAAGCGCCTGGCCGAAAAAGCCCCCCCGCGCCAGGCTGCGCTGGATGCGCTCAAGCTCGTCCTCTGCTCGCCCTCGTTCCTCTACCTCAGCGAGATCACGGACGAATCAGCCAAGACGCTGAAGCCCTACGACCTCGCCTCGCGCCTGGCCTTTGCCCTGTGGGCGGCGCCGCCCGATGCGACCCTGCTCGCTACCGCGAAGTCCGGCCAAATTTCTCAGGAAGCCGAGCTGAAAAAGCAGGTGGATCGCATGATCAACGACGATCGCAGCGAAGCGTTCGTGAACGGCTTCCTCGATAGCTGGCTGAACCTCCGCGACCTCGGTGGCATGCCGCCACCGCGGGAGACGAACCGGGCGTACTACGCCGAAGATTTGCCGGCCTCCATGCGAACGGAGGCCCGGCTGTTTTTCCGCGACCTGCTCAAGAACAACGGTTCCGCGGCGCAGTTCCTCACGGCCGATTACACCTTCGTCGACAAGAAGCTCGCCAAACTCTACGATCTGCCGGAGCAGAAAACTCTGCGTCTCGCGGATGGCTTCAAAAAAGTCAGCCTTCAGGGCAATGAGCATCGCGGCGGGCTGATGGGCATGGCCGGGGTGCTCACGGTGAGCGCCAATGGAGTCGAGACATCACCCGTGACGCGTGGGGTCTGGGTCAGCGAAAACATCCTCGGCATTCATCCACCACCGCCGCCGGACGTCGTGCCGGCCATCGAGGCCGATGTATCTGGCGCGACGACCGTCCGCGACCGCCTCGCCAAACACCGGGCCGACAAAACTTGCGCGGAGTGCCATCGGAAGATCGACCCACTCGGCTTCAGTCTCGAAACTTTTGATCCGATCGGGAAGTGGCGGAGCGAATATCCGAAGCCTCCAAAAGGGAAGCTTCCGGCGCAGAAGATCGATGCTTCCGGCGAGTTTCCATCCGGAGAAACCTATCAGGACTTCGCCGGCTTCAAAAAGATCATCGCCGAAACCCGGGAAGATCTCTTCATCCGGCATCTCATCGGGCAGATCCTCAGCTACGGCACCGGCCGCCTGATGGAACCCGCCGACGATTTCGTGATCGAGGACATCCACGAGAAGGTGAAGAAACAAAACCTCGGTCTCCGCACCTTGCTCGTCGAGTGCCTGACCAGCGAGATCTTCCGCTCGCGGTAGCTTGGCAGCGCGGTTCCTATTGAGGTTCCGCGCCGTAGACGTTGAGTTCGTGGATCGACCAGTAGCCCCCTTGGGCGGTCTTTTGGACGACGCGGAGGAAACGGGTGACGGTTTTGGGCGGGAGGTCGATATTGATCACCGTCTGGCCGTTGCCGGAGTAAATTGGCTCGGACCAGGTTTCACCATCGTCGCTCTTCCGCAGCTCGAACTGTTTGGGGAAGTCGTTTTTCGAGTCGGTGGTGTCCATGGTCAGCCGCGACACTTCGTAGGATTTGCCCATGTCGACCTGGAACCACTGGCCGACCTCGCGGGCTTTGTTCGTAGACCAGCGGCTCTTCGGATTTCCATCAAAGGCACGCCCGGCTTCCTTCGAATTCTCCGACGCCGAGAAGACCCAATTGCGGGTGGCCTCGCGCGGGATCGAGAGGAAGAGCGCGAGTTCGCCCATCGTGAACGGCTGCTCACGATTGAGGGTGGCTTTCCGGATTTTAGCCACATCGTCGGGCGTGATGGTCGGGGCGAGGTTGCCAAAGCTATTGCGAATGTAGGTGAGCACCTGGGCTACCCAGAGGTCGTCGTTGGCTTTTTGCGGGATCATCGCACCGGGGTAATTTTTGCCGTCGATCTCGCCGATGATGCCGTGAAGAACGATACGGACCAACGCTTCAGGACTGCCGAGGACCCGCGGTGAACCGGAGAGCGGTGGCGCGAGCTGGACCTTGTCGGAAGTGACTACGCCTTTGCCATCCGCACCGTGGCAGGCGAAGCAGATGGTCGCGAAGGACTCCTGCCCCTTCTTCATCAGCGCGAGGCCGACGGGGTCGATGTTAACCTTGATACCACTCGGTTTCGCGGGATCGAACTGCAGGCTTTGCTGGGCCGAAGCGGTGACGATTTCATTGCCGAGGTGAGCCGCGGCGGCTGCTTCGACGAGCGGACGGGCAGTGCCAGCGGGTACGTAACGCAGGGAGTTGATCGCCTGCACGACAACGTCGATCGAGGCATCCTTGAGCAGCGGAGCGACTGCCCGCACGAAGTCGGCGTCGCCTTTGCGAAGAAAGGCTTCGCCGATGCGAATCGCCGTCGCGCGCACCCGCTCGTCCTTGTCGGCCAAAGCCTGGACCAGCAACTCATGGTCGGTCGATTCGAGGCCGTCGAGGGTCCACAGCGCGTGCACCCGGCCGAGGGGAGACGAAGAGGTCACGGCCAGCTTTTTCAAAGCCGGGACGACGGACTTGTCGTCTTTGATGACGAGCAGCTTTTGCGCGGTGTCGCGCCACCAGCCATTCGGATGCTCGAGATGCGCGACGAGTTGCGCGGGCGTCTCGTTGAGCATGTTCGGCTTGGGACCGGGTTTGAAGCCATCCGCGACCAGCCGATAGATACGCCCGTGGCCCACATGTTTGTCGTAGCCTTCGCGCACCACGGTATCGCGCAAATAGGAGCCGGGCGTGACCCAGGCGCTTTCCTGGATGATCCCGTGGTGCATATCCACGATGTAGAGGCAGCCATCCGGGCCGGTCGCGGTCCAGACTGGGCGGAAGGCGAGATCGGTGGAGGTGATGAACTCGGCACCCGGCGTCGCGTTGGTGAGGACGCGTTTGCCTTCCACGTTGTTCACCTTGGCGCGCCGGATGAGCCGTCCCACCGGCTCGGGCAGGATGTAGTCGCCGACGAGATCCTTGGGCAGGCGGTCGCCGCGGAAGATGGATTGGCCGGCGACAGCAGTGAAGTGATTGAGCGTGCCCTTGATGCTGTGAATGCGGCCGAGCCCGCCTTGGGTGTCGAGCGTCTGGACGGCGGGGAAGGTCTCGTCGAACCCTTCGGCGGTTTCACCGGGCAGGCTGAGGTTGCCATAGACTGGAAGTTGCTGGAAGCCGTAGGCGGGTTTTTCACCGCCGGCCGACGAGCAGAAAAAGCGACCGAGATCATCCATCGCGAGGCCCCACTGCGAACTATTACCCCAGATCTGATTGGACTCCATGATGTCGCCGATGAAACGGAAGCGGCGGCCGAGAATGCCGCTGTAGAGATGGTTATCGATACCCCACTGCAACGCGGTGTCCTGATGCTCGAGGTTCGCCTTCGTTGGCTCGCCGGTGAAGAGGATCTTCTTTTCGTCGGCGACGCCGTCGCCGTTGCCATCGCGATAGCCCACGAACTGGCCGGTGTAGGTCTCAGCAATGATCACGCGGTCATCGAGCGGCAGGACCATCCGCGGAAGGACGAGCTTATCCGCATAAACGGTGGCCTGATCCATGACGCCGTCGCCGTTTGAATCGATCAGCCGCGAGACGCGAGAGACGGGTTCGTTTTCCCGGCTGCCATCGGCGTCGAGCATGTAGCTGCGCATCTCCGCGACATACATCCGCCCGTTGCCATCCCACGTGCACATGACCGGGTGCACGATGGTCGGATCGGAGGCGACCAATTCGAGATGATAACCCGCGGGCACTTTGATCCGCGCCATCGCCTCCTTCGCCGCGAGGTCCACCATCGGCACACGCGGCAGATCGCTGGGATAGCGCTGGCTCGTGCGGTCTTCGGTCGGGAAGTCCGCGGGAATCGGCGTCGTGCAACGCCCGGTGACCAGCCACTCGATCGAACGGAGGAATACCGTCTGGAAGCCGACGCAGGACAGCGGGCCGGAGTTTTCGCCCACATGCCCCATCACATTGGTGAGGACCTTGCCTTTGCCGTACGGCACCCACCACACGATCGGCTCGTGTTTTCCGGTGCCCTGGTATTTGGCGTCGTCGAAGGCGGACACGATGATGTTCACGTCTTTCGCCGGGCCGCGTTGCCCGTGGTAAAGCTCGTCCTTCACGTGCTTCCACTTGGGCGGCATACCCGCGGTGATCGGGTGTTTCGCGTCGCGGACCGTCACCTGCCAATCCCACTGTTTGCCGTGGCCCATCGGTCGGCCCTGGCGTGGCTCCTCCCGGACCACCTTGCCGGCATCGTCGAGGTAGAGGCTGGCGCCGAAGTCCGGGCTGCGCCAGAGCAGGCCGACCATCTTTTCGTACTCCGCCCAGCCGGTGAAGCTGTTGTTAGCCGCATGCACGAGCACGACCGAGCCACCGCCTGCGACATACCTTTCAAACGCGGTTTGTACCGCCGGCGGCCACATCTCGCCGTTGTAGTCGAGCACGACGCACTGATACTTCGCGAACTGGGGATTCCACGCGGCCCACTCGGTCGCGGGTGCGCCTTTGGCCGGGGTGTTCGATTCCGCGACCGAAAAGCCGCCGCTCCGCTGCAGCAGGGCGATCAGGAACTCATTCCCGATTTTCCAGTCGTGGTTGTTTTGTCCGCCGACGACGAGGACTGGAATAGGAGCCCTTGCCGGGCTGGCGACCGGCTTCGGTGCAGCATGGGCTGCAGGCAGGCAGACGACAAAACACGAGACGACGAACGCGACGAGACGGGAAAGGAGGGGGACGCGAGAGGACATGACCCCGCCAACTTAGCGAGCACGCCCCTGCCCCGGTATCCCCTAAAGCGGGGATGCGAGATGCGGCGTAGATTCAGGAAAAATGTTTGGCGACCGCCTCGGTGCGGTTCTTCACCTGGAGTTTCACGCAGATGTTCTTCACGTAGGTGCGCACCGTCTCCGTGCCGATGCCCAGTTGATCGGCGATCTCCTTGTAAATGTAGCCCGAGGCGAGGAGTTCGATGACCTCGATTTCCCGAGGTGAGAGCTTCTCGGTTTCACGCGCCACTTTTGCGGCACCCTGGAAGTGCTGGACGACTTTGCGGGCGATGTGGGCGGAAAACTGCGCGCCGCCGGAATGCACGTCGCGGATGGCTTCGAAGAGTTTTTCGGGCGGCCCCGACTTGATGAGATAGCCGCTAGCCCCGGCTTTGAGCGCGCTGAAGATTCGCTCCGCGTCCTCGTAAACGGTGAGCATGATGAACTCCAAGGCCGGCAGGCGTTTCTTCAGCGCGGCGACGCATTCGATACCGGACATACCGGGGAGCTGGATGTCCATGAGCACCACATCCGGCGGGCGATCCGGGATCGTCTGAATCGCTTCCTCGCCGGAACTCACCACGTAGAGACACTCGATATCGCGCGCACTTTTGAGCACCCGCACGAGCTGATCGCGCAGGCCGGCATCGTCTTCCACGACGACCACAGTCTTCTTTGCTTTCATCGATTCATCTGGCGGGGATCGGGACTTCAAAGCGGATGCGCGTCCCGGTGGAAGTTTCCGTAAAAATGACACCGCCGATCGACTCCATCCGTCGGCGCATATTTTCGAGTCCGCGACCTGGCGTCACGGTTGTGGGATCGAAGCCGCGGCCGTTGTCTTCAATGATAATCACGAGGCGCGGATCAACGAATTCCATGCGCGCCGTGATCTCCGTCGCAGCGGCATGTTTGATCGCATTGTGGAGGGCCTCCTTCACGGCAAGGGTGATATTGTGACGAAGTTCGCTCGTGACGCCACGTTCACGCGGCACCTCGCATGAATGGATGCGGCAGCGGATGCCTGCGGTTTCGCAGACATTCTGCGTGAGCTGGCAAAGGAAATGGATGAGCGCCTCGAGGTGGTCGTTTTCCGGATTCACAGTCCAGACCGTTTGGTAAAGAGCCGCGACCAGTTCCCGTGTCATGCCGGAGATTTGCTGAAAGCTTTCGCGGGCGGCAGCACTTTGCGGATCGTTCTCAGCAAGGCCGCTGACGAGCGAGATATGGGTGAGCCGCACGCCCAGGTCATCGTGCAAATCGCGTGCGATCCGCAGGCGTTCCCGCTCGACCAAGTGCTCCTGCTCCGCCCGCGCGAGGTGCTGCCGGATTTTTCTCCGCATGATCGCGCGGAAACTCAGCCAGAGCAGGATCGACGTCGCAACCAAGGCGCCGACCACGAACCAGGCGCTTTTCCAAAATGGCAGCGGCACCAGCAACTCGACCGTGCGGGGAGAACCCAGCGGCGCCCCCGTCGCGTCTTCTTCCTGAGTCCAGAGCCGATAGGTGCCTGCGCCGAGCAGCCCGTAGTTCACGTCGAAGCGGTTGCCCATGCCGATGTCGTGCGTCTCGGACCATTCCACCGTGAGCCACTCGCCAGGCTGCACCGTGGGAGCAATCGCCCGAGAGGAATGCCACTCGGCGTGCGCATTGGGGTCGTCATCGACGATGCAAAACGCATCACCCGAACCGACCCGGACCATTCGTGCCATGGAGGGCCGGGTGCCACTGCGACTCCAGCCCTCGGGAGGAGCCCCGGTGTATTCTTTGCCGGATGCGGCGGCGAAGATCGGTTCCAAACCATTCGGGCTCGCGCGGAAGATCCGGAGATCCCGCACCGCAAAGACGCCCAGCGCCGTCGGCGGGCCCGAAGAGGAGATCGCGGCAGTGACAAATGCGCTCTCCGGAGGAACCTGCGCGGTTTCCCGGCGCTGGGTGAAAGAAGAGTGCTCGATGCTTCCCTGCCATCCGCTACTGGTTCCGATCACCCGAAAGGTATGCTGTCCCACCTGGTCCCCCGCGGCGTTGCCAAACCGCACCATGAGCGACATTTCGCTCGGGATCTCCCGCCACGCATTGTCCACCCCATCCAGTTTGAACCGAAGCCGGCGGCTTTCCTGATTCGAATTTTCTGCCGGGGTGCCGAGCCGGACGCTGACGCTTTTGTGCGAAGCCGGAATGCGAAATCCCGCGGAAGACGAATCGATCGCCTTCCCATCGACCAGGACTTCGATCGGGGGCAAAGAAGAGTTGGGCGACTCGGCCGACCAAGCTGGGACGGGCAGGACGTGCACGCCGAGCAGCAAGGTCAGGTATTTCCAAGTACGGGAGGAAGGCATGGAGAAGTCACACAACGAAGCGAGGCTACCCGAACCCGGAAGCCTCGCCGCTTAAAAAGTTCATCCGGGAAAAGTAGCGTTCCCGCCCGAAGAGAGCTCGACGCCGTTTTCGGCCAGGCTTCGCTGGATCTCGGCGATGTGGGCGCGGTCTCGCGTTTCCACGGTGCAGAGCACGTGCACGCGTGACAGATCGGGCCCGGCAAACGTGCGGTTGTGGACGATCTCCGTGACATTGCTGCCCGCGGCAGCGAGCACCGAGGAAAGATGAGCGAGGCCGCCCGGACGATCGCTGATCAAGGCATCGAAGCGATAGATACGGCCGTCCGCAGCGAGCCCACGCTCGATGACTCGGCTATGAGCCAGCGGGTCGATGTTCCCCCCCGTCAGCAGCATGACCACGCGGCGGCCTCGGAGTTCAGGCAAGCTGCCGCCGAGCAGAGCGGCCAGACCGGCGGCACCCGCGCCTTCGATAACGCTCTTTTCCATTTCGGCCAGCCGGAGCATTGCCAGGGCGAGCTGTTCCTCGCCCACCTGGACCATCTGCCGGACCAAAGGTCGCGCGATGGCCAGCGTATGCCGTCCGGCCTCGGCGACGGCCAGACCGTCAGCCAGCGTGAAGCGGGTATTCACGCGCACCGGGGCTTCAGCGGAGAGTCCGGCGGCAAAGCAGGCAGCGTTGGCCGGCTCGACGCCGATGATTTGTAAATCCGGTTTGAGCGCATGGAGCACCGTGGCCATGCCGGCGAGCAAGCCACCGCCGCCGACAGGGATGAGGACCGCTTCGGCGTCCGGGACCTGTTCGAGGATTTCAAAGGCGAGTGTGCCCTGGCCTGCGATTACACGCGGATCATCGAAGGGGTGGATATAGGTCAGCGAGCGCTCGGAGGCGAGCCGGTCGGCTTCGCTGCGAGCTTCGTCAAAGGTGTCGCCGTGCAACACGACATTGGCGCCGAACTGCCGGCAGCGCGCCACTTTCACCAGCGGCGCAAACCGCGGCATCACTACCGTGACCGGGATACCGAGAGAGCGGCCATGCCACGAGAGGCCGAGGGCGTGATTGCCAGCAGAGGCGGCGATCACTCCGGTTTGCGCTTGTTCGGGAGTGAGCTGGGCCAGCGCATTGCGGGCGCCGCGCTCTTTGAAACTCCCGGTCCGCTGAAGGTGCTCCTGTTTGCAGAAAACCTGGGCGCCGGTGAGCTCACTCAAGGCAGCCGACTCCACGCAGGCCGTGCGCGTGATTGCTCCATGCAGACGCGAGCGAGCAGCAACGATCTCGGAAAGTGAGACGGTGGCGGTGGTGGAAAGAGTGTTCGTAGGACTGAATGCGGACATAAAAAAAGCCCTGAGCGGGAAGCTCAGGGCGGCGGGAGTTAGAAGCTTGCGGTGAAGTGCGCGCGTCTATCCCTGCCCTGAGTGGGCGCCAATAATGATCGCAATGATCATGAAGGAGTGGATAGAGGCGAGACGCATGGAGAAGGCTGCCTCTCTTCTGCACGAAGCCATGGTTGTCAACCGGGAACCGGTCAAGCCCGGCTAGGGCGGGAGGATGGTGAAGGGGCGCCAATCGGAAGTTCCGAAGCCGTTGTTCACGACGAGGCGGTAGCGGTAGTAGCCCGGCGGCAGAGCGGTCGACAGGGTGGAGAGCGTCGTGACCGACGGAAGCCCGAGGTCGGCGATGCCGTCGAGATCGTCGTCGATCTCGATGGTGTAGTTCGTGCCCTTGGGCGCACCTTTCGGCCCGACCCAGGCGAAGCGAACCGGGAGGCCGGCGGAGGCGGTGGCGGTGATCTCGGCGCCTTCAGCCGGGGCCGTCCGGTAATCGACGGTCAACGTGCGATAATCGGTCGCGTCCGTTTCGTTGCCGGCGGCATCCAGCGCGTAAACGTGCCAGTAGTAGATGCCCTGCGGCAGCGGCTGGGCGGGCGTGTAGCTGGTTTTGGTGCCGGTGGCGGTGCGGACGGGCGGCGCGGTGAAGCTGGTGTCGTCGTCGAGTTCGAAGCGGTAGCGGGTGGCGCCGTTCGCCGCCTTGGTCCACGAAAACGCGGGCCGCGCGGAGGTCGTGACCGTCAGGTCGGCCGGCGCTTTCAGAATTGGCACCGAGGGATCGGTCGTATCGACGGTAAAGGCAGAGACCTTGGAGAAGGCGCCAGGCACGTTGAGATTGGTGATAGCCCGCACGCGCCAGTAATAAGTGGCGCCCGGCGGAAGGTCCGAGGGCCAGTCGTAAAAGGTGTCGGAGGGGATAGCGACCGTACTTCCGATCAGCTGCGTGAACTTCTTATCCGTCGCGACCTGCAACTGATAGGAGAGCGACCCTCCGGGGGGTGGGTTGACCCAGTTGGCGGGGACCTTCCAGTCGAATCGCGGGGTGGTGTCGTTGGTCAGGGCCGGGATCGGGTTTTCGATCACGGGAGCCACGGGCAGCGGCGGCGTGACGATGAAACGATAGGCCAGCGAGGTCGGCGGGGTCGCGTGTCCGGTCACGACGACGCGCCAGTAGTAGGTACCGACGGGCCGGTTGGTAAACGTATAGGTCGAGGTGGAGGGGCTGAGGATCGGCGAGGTACTGATGGGACTGGAGAAATCGGAATTGTTATCGATCTGGACGCGCTGGGTGTTGGCGGAAGTCGGCGCGAGCATTTTGCTCCACTTCAGGACGACGTTGGCGGTGTAAGCAGGCGCCTTCGCCACGATGGCTCCTTCGTTGGCGGGTGATTTCGAGTAGTTGAGCACAAAGCGGCGCATTTCGCCGAAGCCACTCCAATCTCCCTGCGGATCTTTCGATTCCACGCGGAACCAGTATTCGCCCTGCGGCAGGTCCGTCGTGGGCGTGAAGGTGGTTTTGTTCAGCTCGACCTCGACAACGGCCGGACCGCTCCCATTGACGTCGTCATCGATGCGGACGCGATAGCCGGTGGAGAGGGCGACGGGTTTCCATTTCAACGTGGGCCGCGAGGTCGAGAGGATCGTGTTCGCCAGGGGCGTGGTCAGCACCGGGATGGTGGCGCTCGCATCGACGATGGTGAAACGATAAGTCTCGGAATAGGGGGAGATGAGGCCGGAGGGCATGTAAGTCTCCCGGACCCGCCAATAATAGGTGCCCGGCGGAAGCGGGATCACCGGTTGATACGTGGTGGCGTTGGAAGCGCTGGGTGGACCTTCCTCGAGCACCTGGGAAAACTTGCGGTCGGTCGCCAGTTGCACTTGGTAGGTGTAGACGCCGCTATCCAAGGCGACGGAAGCTTTCGTCCAGGAAAGGACCACCGGCGTCTGGGTGGTGATGACATCATCCTGAACCGGCGCCACTCCTGCGGGACCATTCGGAGCCGTGCCCAGAATCGCAAAGGAGCTGAAGTAGCTCGGTGGCGGGGTGGTTCCGGTCCGGTAAACTCTCCAGTAGCGGATGGCGGAGCCAGCCGTGGGGAGGTTCACGGTGCGGGTGGTCCCGGTGACGTCAAAACCACTGACGCTGCCCGTGAAGCTGGTGTCCCCATCCAGGGCCACCTCGAGCCGGTAGGTCGTAGCTCCCTGCATCGGCTCCCATGTGAAGACGACGTCCAGCGAATTCGCGGGAGCCTTGGCTACGAGAATCGCCGCATCGGCCGGGGTCCGGGCCAGGTTGACCTGAAAAGGCAGTTGCGCGGTCGTGAATCCGCTCCAGTTCCCGGCGGCATCTTGCGACTCTACAAAGAAGAAGTAGTCTCCCAAACTGAGAGCGGCGGGGGGAGTGAAGCTCGTGCTCTCGACGATCGCGTCATTTTCAGGACTCCATGACGTGCCGTTCAAGTCGGTGGCAATCCGCACATGATAGCGAACGGCGCCATCGACCGGCTGCCATTTGATGACCGGGCGCTGACCGGCTAGCACGCGAGTAAGCGGGGGAGTGAGGGCCGGACTGGTGACGACGGGGGATGTCGGCGGCTGCGTATCGAGCGTGAAAGTGAAGGTCTTCGAGTACGCGCCCGGCAATTGGAGATTGGTCATGGCCCGTACGCGCCAGTAGTAGGTTGTGCCCGGCGTGGGCGGAAGGTCCGCCTGATCCCACACGTATTCGGCAACCGGGAGGCCGGTTCGATGGAGGACCTCCTGGGTGAAGCTGCTGTCGGTGGCGAGTTGGAACTCGTACGTGAGGCTCTGAAACTGGGGCAACGGGACCCAATTGGCCGGCACCGTCCAGTCGAAGGATGGCGATACATCATTGGTAATCGCCTTGTCGGCCAGCGCACCGGAGAGGCCCGGCGTTTGAATCATGGGAGCCTCGGGCAGTGGCGGCGTGACGGTGAAGCTGCGGGCGAGCGACTGCGACGGGTACGCTCCATTCACGGCGACTCGCCAGTAGTACGTGCCGAACGGCCGGCCCGTCAGCGTGTAGCTCGCGGTGCTGAGCGGACCATATTCGTCCAGGACAGAAAAACTGGAATCGGTGGCGACCTGGAGGGTGTACGTGGCCCCGGGAACTTCGGTCCAGGTCAGGACGACATCCGCCGTGGTCGAGGTACCTTGGGGGAACACGTTTGCGCCCTTGGCCGGGGTCTTCGAGACGTTGACGATGAAGTGTCGTTTCTCGCCATACGGGCTCCAGTTTCCAGCGGCGTCCCGCGCCATCGCGCCGTACCAGTACTCACCCTGTGGCAAATCGGCGGAGGGGGTAAAGCTCGCGGTCGCGACGTCGACATCGTTGGCGGGAGATTGCACCGTCGTGAGGCTGAAATTGGTCGTGATGCGGAAGTGATACCCCGTGGCATCGGCGACGGGCTGCCAGGTGAACGTGGGGCGCAAGGTATCGGCGACCCCATTCACCACGGGCGAAATCAGCGCCGGCGGCTCTGGGGGCTGCGTATCGAGCGTGAAGGTGTAGGCCGGAGAAAACGTGCTGGTCTGGCCGAGGAAATTCAGCGCGGCGACACGCCAATAGTATTTCTCCCCGGAGGGCGGGTTGGGGGGATTCAGCGCCGGTGCGACTTCCCAAAACCGGGTGGGCTCCTCGATCACCCCGGAGCTCACGAATGACGAAAAGGACGGGGTATTCGAGACCTCAGCCAGGTAAGCGTAGGGCGTGATGGACGGCCGGGGCGCCCAAGCCAGGACGGGCTGCAGGCGATTGGTGGCGCCCTTGTCTGCGACCGGTGCGGAAGGCGCGGTGGGCGCGCTCTCGCTAATGGCTGGCGTACTGGGCACGGCCACGTCCGCCGGATCCACGATCCGGAACTCGAAATCACCCGAACCCTTCCGGCTTCCCAACTGGATGTAGTAGGTCTTCGTCGAATCCAATGGCAGCGTGAGCTGCGCCTGCAAAGAACCGGTCACGTTGTCAGAACTCGCCACCTCGGTCAGCGAGCCGAAAATGGCCGCGGGGCCGGTGTACACGGCCAGGACCGTGTCGAAGCTGCTGCCGAACGTGGTGAGCAGATACTGCCGGCTCGCCGGGGGCGTGAACTCATACCAGACGGTTTTGGTGATATCGAGGGCGGCGGCCGGGGCCGGTTCGCCCCCTTCTTCGGAGGCGGTCGAATTGTTGCCGGAGGTCGAGAAGCGTCCGCCGGTGGCAACATTCCGATCCGCAAACTGGTCGTTACCTGGCGCGAATTGCGGTTCAACCGGTGCGCTCTGGAGCGCCATGGAAGATTCGGCCGGAGCGGTCGACGCTGGGGGCGCGACCTCATCCGAAGGGACCCAGACGGCGTAGTTGTCGAAGATCAAAGCGCCATCGGTGGTCGCGAATACCGCTCCGATCTGGTTCGCACCGGGTGGCAGTGCAGCCGGATCCGCGGCCGTCAGGACGTCGATCCCATCGACCGTCACGCGCAGAGCCCCCCCCATGGCCGAAAGCTGCATCGTGCGCGCCGAGCCCGGAACGGCCTGCGGCTCCGCGGCGGCACTCCACGAAGAAATGGCCGTGCCTTCGCTGTCGCGCTTTTCCAGCGTGACCTTGCCGGAAGTATCCAGCTGCGCGACATACGAACCGGCAGCACTGACGCGCGCGAGGAGTTGCGCGGAACCAGCGGCCCCCGTGAAGGTGAACTGGCCTTCGATCACCACATCGCCGAAATTGCCTCGCGCCTGAGCAACGCTGTTCAGGCCCGCCTGCGCCGCCGCAACCTTCAAGGCGAAGCCCTGGCCAAACGCCGCCCGCGTCCACCCCGGCGAAAGCAGCCATCCTGCGGAGGGCGCTGTTTCGAAAAGTTCGCGATCAGCCAGCCGCAAGGCGGCCTCAGTACCCGCGGACGTTTGCGCAGCGCTGGGCCGTACCAACGAGACGAGAGCGGCCATGGTCAGCGCACCGAGGAATGTGGATCTCATCATAAAAAAGGGGGAAGTCGCGCGAAGCCCGGAACTAGTCAATCGCCTGAAATAAGGCCGGTCCGCTCGGCGCTATTGCACAGCAGTTCGCAAACCAGCCGCTCCCCCGTCTTAATCCGAAATGCCCCTCCGACCCAGCGCAGAAAGAACCTGCGTTTTCATGACCGCTTCGCGGGGCTGAAGGCTTTCGCGCTTGGGCTCGATCAGCTGGAAGCAGATGAAGCCGGCGGAGAACAGTCTCTCGCGTCGCCTCCGCTAAGCCGGCAGCGCGCGCGACACAAACGCCCGCAAGCCAGGGAAGGTTGTGAACCAGTCCGTTCCTGGGCGGGCACGGCAGCAAAATGGCGCGGGGATTTAGCCACGCGCTAATTCCAGAGGAAGTGCTCGACGCGGAGCTGGCGGGCGCGGGCCTGGGCTTCGGCGGCGCGGGGGCCTTCGATCCGGGCAATTTTGTCGTAGATGGAAACGGCGCTAGTCCAGGCACTTTGCTGTTCGTAGTGCCGGGCGGCTTCGAAACCGGCTTTGTAGAACCAGAAAAACTCCCGGTCTTTCGCCTCGAGGTTGCGATCGAGCACGTCGTTAAACACGGTGATCGCCTCAGCTTTGCGGCCGAGTTGATCGAGGGCCTTGCCTTTCTTGAACAGGGCCTGATTGCGCCAGGCGGGACCCATATCGGAGCGGGCGGCGAGAGTTTCGAAGACCGCGATGGCGGCGTTGAGCTGCGCGGGTTCCTTGCGGCTGAGTACAACGAGGGTGTCGCCCTTGCCAATCAAGGCCAGGGCCTGAAGCTCGGAATCGGCGGGGGGTTGTTTGGCGTCGAGGATGAGATCGTAGAGGGCCACAGCTTCGGTGTCCTTGCCGAGGCTGCTCTGAATTTTGGCCTGCTGCTCGCGCGCGTGCAATTTGAGCGACCCGTTGCGCTTGACCACTTCGTCGAAGTAACCGAGCGCGCGTTCCGTCGAACCTGCATTGATCGTCCGCATGGCCGCCTGCCCGGCCAGGAACAGGGCCATTTCCGCATACGCACTCTGCGGCGTCTCCTGGACCAGTGTCCCGAATTGCGTCTCGGCATTGGGGTAATCCGTCTGCCGGAAATAGACCTCGCCCAGCTTCATGCGCACATCCGGAACGAGGGACGATTTTGGGCGATTGCGCAGAAACTCGCGGCCAAGCCGGATGACTTCCTGCGCGTTCTGTTCCGCCGAACCGGCCTTCGCATCGGCGAGGAAAATCGCGAGGTACGCCCCTTGATCGTCCACCTCTTCGGAACGCGGCTTTTCATTGGCGACCCGCAACAACTGCGAGGCTTCCTCCGGCTTGCTGGCAGCGAGGGAGATCTCCGCATCGGCGAGGCGTGCTTCGCCCACCCGCGGGTGGGAAGGAAACTGGGCGATGAAATGGCGCAGGGTTTCGCGCGCAGCGGGATCGTGCAGGCGGGTGCGCACGAGGCCTTCCTCGAGGGCGAGGTTTCCCCGCATTTCACCGCTGGCGGCGCGTTCGCTCAATTCCTGGAAGGCTTCGAGGAAACGTTCGTAATTCGTCTGATTCAGCCACGCCAGGGCGGAGTCGTAGAGCGCGATATCCGCCACCGGGGTTTTGCGCTCGGCGGCCTGATCGAGGCTGCTGGCCGCCAGCACGAATTCCCGCTGGCGAAACTGCACCAAGCCCGTACGCAGCTCGATTTCCGCTCGCAGCGCGGCGTTATCTCCAGCCGTACGGGCGGCTGCTTCCAGGGCGCGCACCGCATCGGCGAAGTCGCCTTTTTCAATGAAGACATCGGCCCGCATGAGCTGGGCAAAGGGTGCAAAGGCGTGGTTCCCGTAGCTCCGGACAAAGGTATCGAGCGAGGCGATCGCCTTCTCCCATTTGCGGCCGCGCACCTGCAATTTCGCGAGGTAGAACTGCGCCAGGGTCGCGCGCCGGGCCTGCGGCTTTTTACTCCACTTTTGCAGCTCACTCTCCGCCGGGTTGCGTTCGCTGGCGTAGACCTGATCGAGGCGGCGGAAGGCCAGCTCCAGCCAGGCACTCTCCGGATTGCGCCAGATGAAGGTCTCCAGTTCGTTGTCGGCCACTTCGGGGCCCTGCAACAACAAACGGGCTTCGACCGACCCAAGGGTCGCGGCGACGAAGAGGTTTTCGGTGAGATGCGGCTGCGGTGTGACGATACTCGCGAAGACCGTGCGGGCGGCGGCGGGCTGGCGCTCCAGCAGGAACAAACGGCCCTCGATGTAGCGCGCCCAGAGCACGTCTTCCGGTTCCTTCGGTTGCAGCGTGCGCAGAATCTGGCGCGCACGGGAGCCCTGCGCATTCTCGACGTAAAGACTGGCCAGCCGCAGACGCACCGACATGGGCGTGCCTTCGGCCTTGGCCAGCGGTTCAATGGCGGCGATGGCTTTGCCGGTTTCCCCGAGGGCCTGACAGGCTTCCACCACGCCCAGTTTCGCGGCCAGCGGGGCATCGGGTGTGGCCGACAGGCGGGTATAAATCACGCGGGCTTCGCTCCAGCGGCCGGCGCGGGCCAACGCGTGAGCCTGCAGCAGGCTGATCGCCGGGTCGTCCTCACGAATCCAGGGCTTGAGCGTCGTCAGCGCGGCATCGGCCTGCCCCAGCGCGAGCAGTGCTTCCGCCCGAAGGCGGGCCGCTTCGGCCTGGAGCGAGACATCCGCCAGCATCGAGGGGTTGAGCGCCTCGAGCTTTTCGATCGCAATCTGCGGGAGATTTTCTCTGAGTGCAGTCTGAACTCCCGCGAGCGGTGATTCCGCGGGATAGCCCGCAACCCCAAGGCTGCCCAGCAGGGCTAAAGCGAGTGCGGCACGTTTCACCCGAGCATCCTCCGCAGGTAATTCGCCGTGTAACTTTTCTCCACCCGGGCGACTTCTTCCGGGGTGCCTTGGGCGACCACCTGGCCGCCGCCGGCACCACCTTCGGGGCCGAGATCGATGAGCCAGTCGGCGCACTTAATCACTTCGAGGTTGTGCTCGATGATGATGAGGGTGTTGCCCGTGTCGCGCAGTTTCATCAGCACTTCGAGCAGGGTATGGATATCGGCAAAATGGAGGCCGGTCGTGGGTTCATCGAGGATGTACACCGTGCGCCCGGTGGCTTTTTTCGCAAGCTCGGCCGCGAGTTTGATACGCTGGGCTTCACCGCCGCTCAGGGTGGTGCCGCTCTGGCCGAGGTGGACATAACCGAGGCCGACATCGAGCAGGGCCGCGAGCTTTTCGTAGATCTGCGGCACGTTGCGGAAAAAGCGCGCGGCTTCGTCGACCGTCATGTCGAGAATGTCGGCGATGTTTTTGCCCTTGTAGGTGACCTCGAGGGTTTCGCGATTGTAACGACGACCGTGGCAGATTTCGCACTCCACGTAGACGTCGGCGAGAAAGTGCATCTCGATCTTCTTCACACCGTCGCCCTCGCAGGATTCGCAGCGGCCGCCTTTGACATTGAAGCTGAAGCGGCCGGTTTCATAGCCGCGGATGCGGGCGGCAGGCAGGCCGGCGTAGAGTTCGCGGATCGGGCCAAACGCACCGGTAAAGGTGGCCGGATTCGAGCGCGGGGTGCGGCCGATCGGGGTCTGGTCGATGACGATCACTTTATCGACCTGCTCCAAGCCGAGGATGCGGTCGTATTTGCCGGGGCGATCCTTGGAGCGGTAGAAATGGCGGAAAAGCGCGCGGCGGAGGATGTCGTCGACGAGGGTCGATTTGCCACTGCCACTGACGCCGGTGACGCAGGTGAGGCAGCCGAGCGGGAAGCTGACGGTGAGATTGCGGAGGTTGTTTTCCGCGGCGCCGACGAGCGTGAGCCAGCCGTCGTTGTGCTGGGTTTTGCGCGCTTCGGGCGCGATCCACTGGGGGCGTTTGCGCTGTTTCGGCACCTGGATGCGGGCGCGGCCAGAGAGGTATTTGCCGGTGAGCGAAGTCTCATGCTCCGCCACTTCCGCCGGGGTGCCCTGGGCCACGATGTGACCGCCGCGAACGCCGGCACCGGGGCCGAGATCGAGGACGTGATCGGCTTCGCGGATGGTGTCTTCGTCGTGCTCGACGACGACCACGGAATTTCCCAGATCTCGGAGGCGGCGCAGGGTGACGATCAAACGATCGTTGTCGCGCTGGTGCAGGCCGATACTGGGTTCGTCGAGCACATAAAGACAGCCGGCGAGGCCGGAGCCGATCTGGGTAGCGAGGCGAATACGCTGGGCTTCCCCACCGCTAAGGGTGCCGCTCTCGCGATCGAGCGTGAGGTAACCGAGACCGACTTCGCAGAGGAAACTCAGGCGATTGCCGATCTCGCGGCGCACTTCAGAAGTGATCGTCTTTTGCTGCTCGGTGAGGGTGAGCGACTCGATAAAGCCATGCGCGTCGCTGATCGGGAGACGGCAGAATTCGTGAATGGAAATGCCTTTGCCCGTCCGGCCGCCGATGGTGACCGCGAGGATTTCCGGCTTCAAGCGCGCGCCCTGGCAGACCGAGCAGGTGCGGCGGCTCATGTACTGGCGGATGCGCTGGCGGCTGAGCTCGCTGTCGGTCGTATCGTAGAGATGCTGCAGCGCGGCGACCACGCCCTCGTAGGGTTTGCTCGTCGCGGTGCGCTTGGAGTCTTCGCCCCAGGACATTTCGATCTCGACGTCGCCAGTGCCGAAAAGGACCGCGTCCCGGAACGTCTCGGGCAGTTCTCCCCAAGGCTTGTCCTTGTCGGCCTTGTACGCACGGCTGAGGGACTCGATGACGCCGGAGTAGTACTGCTGCATCCGCTTCGCGGCTTTGGCCCACGGAGCAATGGCACCGTCGGTCAGCGAGCGTTCGCGATCGGGGATGACGAGGTCTGGATCGATGAAGGATTCGGTGCCCAAGCCCTGGCAGGCCGGGCAGGCGCCGAAGTGGGAATTGAAGGAGAAATGCTTCGGCGTGAGCTGCGGCAGGGTGAAGCCGGTGTCGTGATTGGCGAAATCCGTGGACAGGCGCCGCTCTTCCCAGCGCTCGGGCTCCACGCCTTCGATACGGCGCAGGTATTTCAGCCGTCCCCCACCCCAGCGCAGGGCAGTATCGATGGAATCGGAGAGGCGCGCGCGCAGACCGTCCTTAATGACGAGTCGATCGACCACCGCCTCGATCACGTGCTCGGCGCCCTTTTGCAGTTTGACCGGTTGAGGGCCGGCAAGGTCGACAATTTCGCCGTCGATGCGGGCGCGGACGAAACCTTCCCGCTTCAGCTTCTCGATGACGTCGCGGAATTCGCCGACCTGGCTCTGCACGATCGGCGCGAGCAGCACGATCCGGCTTTCCGGCGGGAGGGCCAGGAGCCGGTCGACGATGTCCTGTGCGGTGAGCTTCTGGACGGGCTGGCCCGTAGCCGGGTCGTGGGGCTGGCCGATGCTGGCGTAGAGGAGACGCAGATAATCGTAGAGCTCGGTCGTCGTCGCAATGGTCGAGCGCGGGTTGCCCCCGGAGCTGCGTTGCTCGATGGCGATGGCCGGGGAGAGCCCCTCGATGAAGTCCACATCGGGCTTCTGCATCTGGTCGAGAAACTGACGGGCGTAGGCACTCAGGCTCTCCACGTAGCGACGCTGACCCTCGGCATAGAGGGTGTCGAACGCGAGCGACGATTTACCCGAGCCACTGAGGCCCGTGATCACGACCAACTTCTCCCGGGGAATCTCAAGCGTGAGATTCTTCAGGTTGTGGGTACGAGCGCCGGTGATTTTGATGACTTCGGCTGGCATCTTTCCTGCACTTGTCGGAACTGCCAATCAGAGCAAATCCCGAGGCACAGTGCCATAGGAACTTTCAAACCCGATATTTTAAACAATGCCCGAAGACTCTCTGTCCATCACGCGCGAGGAATTACAGGCGCTCCACGACCAATTCCGGGAGATCAAGCACAACATCAATAACACCCTCGCGGTCATCATGGCGCTGTCCGAATTGGCTCAACGCAACCCGGCGCACTACGAAAAACTGGCCAAGGCCGTACTCCAGCGTGGGCCCGAAGTGGTGACCTCGCTCCAGGATTTCCAGAACAAACTCGGCGGCAAACTGAAAGACGGCGACACGTCGCACGCCCAAGCCGCCGCTTAAACCAGACATCCCATTTCCAGTGAGACTCTCGCAGTTCTGCGAGAGCGCACCGAAACCCGAGGCCCACTCCTCGGGTTTTGCCATTGGCACTTCTGTCTCAGGGTAGAACACCTGCACCATTGAGAAAGGGGAGCGGCTGTCTTTCACCGGCCCGCACGATTCTCAATCGCGAGACCGGCACGAGGGGTCTGCAGCCCGGGTCGCTCGCCCGGCACCGACGGAGCGGTGCCCTCCAGCTCCCGGTCGCCCGGGTTTGCAGGTTGGAGGGCATCGCTCCGTCGATGCCGGAGGGTTGCGCCCATAGTCGGGGACAGGGCGTCACCCCGGCGCTAAACGGCTTTAAGGCCCGTTCGGATCGATCGTCACGGCCCCACTCTCGCCCGTGCCGCCGTAAACGGCGGGTGGGAGGGTGAGGAAGTAGCCGAAACCGGCGTGCTGGGCGCCTTTGTTGAGCAGGATGCCGCGGTAGCTGTTCGTCGCGCCATCCGGGCGGACAAACGTGCCGCTGAACATACCTTTCGACGCCACGAAGCTGAGTTTGTAGGCGGTCGTGCCGGGCGGGACACTCTTCACGGCGCCGGTGCGGGGGTCGATGCTGATCGGGCGCACCAGCGGGCTCGGGAGCAGGCCACCGGTGAAGACGAGGCTCGCATTGCCGGCGGTCGGGCGGGCGTCTCCCTGGCTGAAGTCGAGCGACAATGGCGTCGCGTATTTGGCTCCGACCGGGGCCAGCACACGGCCGGCGGGCCAGCCACCCGGGAAATACCGGGCACGCGGCTGGAGCGGGCGCAGCCAGGTGAGGTTCGAGCCGCTCACATCGGAATTGGCGGACGCGGGAGCGAAGGCGAGCTCGCCCGCGATGGCGCCGCGCTTGCGATAGAGCTGGGCGAAGATCGGCGTGGAATCGTCCACGCGCAGCCTGCTCGAAGCGCTGAAACTGGTGCCGTCGGCGAGGTAACCCGCGAGCGTGATGCTGCCGGTGTCGCTGAGGGTCAGCGTGGCGAGGCCATCGCCCTGCGGAAAGGCATTGGCGGGCCATTCCCCGGTGGGTTCGAGACCGGGGAAGACGACGGTGTAGTTGCCACGGGTCGGGTAGTTCAGGAACGCGGGCGGTACGTGGTTCGTCTTGCTATAGGGCGCATTCCGAGCGGTGAAGTTCGCCAGGGTGCTGTCACCGGCCGAATTCGTTGCGAGGGTGCCAGTCATTGCGTTCGTTTCGTTCACCGCGAAGGCGAGGGTGCCGAGGAAACTTTCGAACTCGGCCTTGTCGAACAGGTCGTACGTGGTGCCGAGCGTTGGTTTGAAGCGGGCGGCGCCATCGTTGTTCAGCAAACCGCTGATCGGCACGGACACCCCACCAAGGGTCACCTTGCCGGTGAAGCTGCCGGTCGCAGTCACGGTCACACTGACGAGGCCGGTGGTGTCATTGTTCGGAGTGCCGGTCGCAACGAGCAGCGCATTGTAGGTGCCGGCGAGACCGGGGCGGTTGTTGGCAAAGGACACCTTCTTGCTGGTGGTCCCGACGTTGCCACTGGCGTCGGTCGCTTCGACGACGACGGTATTGCTTCCGTTTTCCGCGGTCGCGCCGAGCACGCTGTAGGCGAGCGCAGTATTCGCAACGAAGGTGCCGCGCGGGTCGGCAGCGAGGGGCAGCGCAACACCGTTGAGCTTCACGGCGAAGGCCGACAGAGCGTCGTTTTCTTTTACGGTACCGGTGATGTCGAATTTACCATCCGCCGCCGGAACGGTTGTCACGAGGGTGAGCGTGGGTTTCGAGGTGTCGCGGGCGGTGATTGTCACGACGACCTGGGTCGGTGCGCTGGTCGTCGCTCCGCCGGTCAGGCTACCGAGCGTGAGGGCGAACCGGCCCTTGCCGCTAAGGGCCGTCGCTTTCAGGCGCACGTTCACGGTGGCACTGGTCTGGCCGTCGGCGAAACTGGCCAGCGCTTTGCCGGTCGCGATGGCGTCGACGAATTCGTAGTCGGTGCCATACGCGTAGCTCTTGTAGCCGCTGAGCGGGCTGGCTGCGCCGGCGTTCACTTCCACGGTCACCGCACCGCCGCTGCCGCTGGTGCGGGTCAGGGTGATCGGGATGACATTCGGCTGGCCCGCCGGGTTCACCGGGTTGGCGGCGACGGTCGCATTCACAAAGCTCAGCGCGCCCGGGTTCGGCGTAGACACCACGACATCGAAGCTCGTGCTGGCGGAATTGCCGCTGGCGTCGCGTGCGGTCAGGGTCACGTGTACCGTGCTGGCGCCCACGAGGGTGCCGGCGGCGGGCAATTGTGTGATGTTAGCCACGCCGACGTTGTCATTCGCCACCGCCTGGCTGGTGTAATCCGGCAGGGCCACGGTGCCACCAGCCTCGGTCAGGAGTGCGAGCGGAGTAAAGGTACCGCTGATCGAGGGCGGAGCCTGATCCGCAGCGGTGATGTGCACCACCCCGGTCGCGATATTCGAAGCCTCGTCGCTGACGGTGATCGTGACATTCTGCACGCCAACGCCGACCACGGCGCCCGCGACCGGACTTTGCGTGATGGTCGTGACCCCGATATTATCCGCAGCCACCACCTCGCCGACGAGATTCGGCAGCACCGCCTGGCCATTGGCGCCGACGGCGAGGGTGCGGTCGGGCGGCAGCGTCGTGATGGACGGTGCGATCGTATCGGGCTTGAGGAGGGTCATCGTATCGCCCGTCGCGCCGGTTTCTCGGACGAAGGTCAGCTCCAGCCGGTTGTTGCTCACATCGATCACGGTGGAGCCGAGATTGTTCAGCGAGATGTAGTGGGCCGGGTGGTTCAGCGACCCCCCGCTGATCTGGCCTGCGGAACCCGTCACACAATAGACCGCGCCTTTGTGCGTGCGGTCGCCGGTCAGCGGCTTGAGGTAGGCGCCCGTACCGGTCGGACGGCCGTCGCCGCCGTTGACCTTCATCGCACTCGTGAGCGTGCTCGAAACGCCGTAGTGGCCATCGAGGAGATAGGAGCGTTCGTAGCAATGGCTGTGGCCGCTCAGAACGAGATCGACGCCGCCGGCCTCAAGGATCGGCAGGATGTTCTGGCGCATTTCCATGAGCTCGATCTCGGCATCCGAATCATGCGACCCCTTCGTGTAGGGCGGGTGATGGAAGAGGCAGATGATCCAAGTGGCCGTGGTGCTCGCGAGATCGTTCTGTAACCATGTGGCCATCGCGCCGGTGGGGCTGCGGCTCGCAGTCATCGAGTCGAGCGAGATGAAGTGGATATTGCCGTAATCCCACGAGTAGTAGTGCTCGGTGCCGGAAGCGACGCCGCCGCATTCACCATTCTTCGGGAAGCTGTAGACGGAGAAATACGGATAGGTATCAACGAACGAGGTGGCTTGGTTCGTCTCGTGGTTGCCGAGGCACGACCAGAACGGAACCCGGCGCATGAGCGCGCCGTAGATATCGAACACCTTCGACTGGAACTCGGCATCGAGGCCCGAGTTGTAAGCGTTGTCGCCGAGCTGGAGTACCAGGTTCGGATCGCGCGCGCCAGTCCAGGTGTAGAAGGCGTCGCGCACCTTGGTCTGGTTTGTCGTGCCGGTGCCCGCGTCACCGAGCACCCAGATGCGGGTATTCGGCGCGGTGCCGCCGGCGGGCGACGTGACAAAGAAGTGTGCGGGGTCAGCGCCCTCAAGGGTGTCGAAGGCCGAACCGACGCTGTAGAAGTACTTCGTATTCGGCGTAAGGCCGGTGAGTTTCACCTCGTGCTCGGTGGTGGCCACGGATTCATCCACCGTGGTGGTGAGCGCATCGGCGGCCGGGCCGAACTTCACGCGACCCGCGACCACCTGGCTACTGCGCCAACGCAGGGTCATCGTGGTCGGGCCGGCCTGTTGCAGATAAGCTGCACGGGTGAGGGTACCGCTGCCGGGAGCCGGATTCACCGTCACGCTGACGGCGCTGGAGATGGCGATGTTGCCGTCGTTGTCGATGGCCCGGGCGCTGAGGCTGTAGGTGCCCGCCGCCACACCGGTCCAGGCGAAGCTGAACGGTTCGCTCGCGGCTTCGCCGATCTTCGCCGCGCCGTTGTAGAACTCTACTTTGGCCACGGTGCCATCGCTATCCTCCGCCTGCGCCGCGAGGTTGATGGTCGCGGGAGCGTTGAAGGAATCGCTCGGGGTCGGCGCGGTCAGCACCACGGTCGGAGCGTGGCCGAGCAGGGCGCTGGTCGCGATGAGCGTGACGTTGTCGAGACCGATGATTTGATCCGGAGAAGTCGCCACCGCGTTGTCGTCCACCCAGCGGAGGAGCAACTGCGCGCCCGGCGCCCAACCGCTATTCAGGGCGAGGTCCGTCGCCGGCACGGTGGTCACGCCGACGGTATTCGGCACCGTCACACCACTGCCGTTTAGCGTCGGGTTCAGGGCGGCCACATTGGTCCACGTGGTACCGCCGTCGAGGCTGTAGAAGAGCCAGTAGCCGGGCAGTTCGTTCACGGCCGAAGCGGCGGTGAAACGGCGGGTATCGTAACCGATGCGCAGGCCGGTGAGGGTCGCCGTACTCGTATTGGTGACCTGCCATTGGATCGCGCCACCGGCGATGCTGGTGGGTGCGGTGGTGAGGACGCGATCAGTGCTGCTCGTCCCCTGGGCGTTGTAGCCGCTGTTATTCGTCGTGCTCGGCGCGTTGTTCGCCGTGAGACCCGCCGAAGCGGCCACCATGGTCGCGACGCTGGTCGTTCCAGTCGCAGCGATCGGGATGGAGTCCGTCCAGGTGGCGTTGGTGCCGCTATTGGCAAGGTAGATCGACCAGCCGCTCGGCGGGGTGGTGCCGCTCGTGCCCATGGAATCGAAGTTTTCCGAAAGCGATAGCGGCGAAGCTTCAACTTTGAGCGTCACCGGAGAGGAAGTGGTCACCCCACCATCGTTATCCGTCGCCCGGGCTATGAGGGTGTGCGTGCCAGCGGGAACGCTACTCCAGGCGAAACTGTACGGCGAGCTGGCCGTTTCACCGAGTTTCGTGGCGCCGTCGAAAAACTCGACCTTGGTCACCGTGCCGTCGGTGTCGGACGCGGTCGCGGCGATGGTGACGCTGCTCGTATAAAGGATGCCCGAGGCCGGTGCGGTGATCGCGACCGAAGGAGCGGCGTTGTCCGTATTGGCAACGCTGACGTTCAACGCATCGGACGCCGTGAACCCACCCCCATTGTCCGTCGCCTTGGCGGTGATGGCGTAGGTGCCGGTGTGGACGTTGCTCCAGAAGAACGCGTACGGCGCGGCGCTGGCTTCGCCGACTTTGCTGCCATTGGCGAAGTATTCCACTTTCACAACCGAGCCGTCGATATCGGCGGCATTGGCGGTCATGTAGACCGAGGCGGGAGCATCGTAGCTTTCGCCTGGATCCGGCGAAGTGAGTGCGACGGTCGGTGCTGCATTGACGACCGCGATCGCAACGGCAGCTGAAATGGTCGTAGCTCCGCGTTCGTCGGTGGCTTTGGCGGTGAGTTGATACGCGCCGGGAGTCAGGCCGGTCCAATCGAAGGTGAAGGGTTCGGCGGTGTTTTCGCCGACCTTCATCGCACCCGCAAAGAACTCGACTTTCGTGACGGCCGCACCGCTGCCCGTCGCATTCGCGGCGAAGTGGACCGTGCCATTCATCGGGAAGCTGGCGCCTTCGACCGGAGCAGTCAGCGCCACACTCGGCGGGATACTGGTGACCGTGATATTCACCGCGGCGGAAGTGGTCGTCTCGCCGTGATTGTCCGTGGCTTTCGCGGTGAGCGCGTAGGCGCCGACGTTCATACCACTCCAGGCGAAGTCGAACGGAGTGAAAATCGTTTCGCCAATCTTGTCCCCATTGGCGAAGAACTCGACCTTGCTGATCGTCTCGCCTGCGCTGGCCGTGGCATTGGCAGAAACCGTGATCGCGGCGGGCAGCATGAATGTCGCGTCCACTGCGGGAGCTACGATCGACACGGTCGGGGGCGTGGGAATGCCGTTGGCGACGACGGTCGCTTGCGTGACCTGCACGGAATCGACATCCAACACATCGCCGACACGCAGACCGACGCGATTGAAGGTGTAGGTCGGCGGGGTGAGATCCGAGCCGGTAAAGGCGGCAAACAGGACGTTGTCGGACGCGCGGATGAACGCGGCATGATAGTCCAGCGCGCCCGAAGCGGTGCGGGAGAGCGTCATGGCCAGGCGATAGGTGCCGTCGGCAAACGCGGGCACGGGCAGCGAGTAGGAAGTGAGCGTCGTCGCGCTGGTGGAGGAATGGAACGCGGTGGAGTTGCCCGTGTCCTTGCGCCAGATCGATTCCTTGCCGGTGGCATCGACTGTATCGTTGCCCGCGAGGTAACCGGGCCAGCCGGTGACGCCGCTCTGGCCGTTGGCATTAAAGAGGCCCCAGGCGAAACGGGCATTGGGCGCAGCCTGAGTGGTGGCCATGCCGCTGAGGGCGACCGTGGCCGTCAGCGTGACGGAGGAGCCCGGCTCGCTCAGGGTGAGCTCCGGGAAAGCGGAATAGATCGCGGTGTTATCGGCGCCATTGGCGCCGGTACCCCAGACCGGGGAATCGGTCGTCGCACCGGTGATCTGTGGCGAACCGAGCGCAGCGCTCCAGCCAGTGCTGACCGGGTTTTCCTGATCGCGGCGGGTGGGCGCGGAGAAGTCTTCGCCGGTGCCCCAGGTCGTCGGATTCGGCCCCATGACAAACGCGAGCGTCTTGCCTGCGGCGATGTCGGAGTGATGAATGACCGGCGTGCTGAGCGGCTGGCCATCGAGCGTCGCCGATTGCACGTACAGATTCGCCGAGCCTGCATTGGCCGCGGTGACGGTGAAGGTGTGCCCGCCACCGACATTGAAATCCAGGCGCGGGACGCGCGGGCCGTGCAGGTAATAGGTATCCTCCGTGGCCGCCGGGACGAAACCCGCAGTGAGGAAGAAATAGAGCGACGACATGGCGCCGGAGTCTTCGTCGCCGGGGCAATTGTAGGTCGTGAAACGGGTGCGCACGTTCTCGGCCCAGTAGGCGCTCAAGCCGGGACGGAGTGCGCGGGAGAGCAGCGGCACGGACTGCAGGTTCACTTCGTTACCGAAATCGAGATAGCTGGTGTTGCCCTTGCCGAACGCGAACTCGAGGCGCTGGATGAAGCGCGCGCGGCCGCCCATGAGGTCGATCATCGCGTTGCGATCGTGAATGTTAAACGAGTAGTTCCAGCAGCTGCCTTGATAGAAATCCGTGCCGGAACCGGCGGTGGGTGCAGTCGTGGAGAAGGTTCCGTTGCGATTTTTGCCGCGGACAAAACCCGAGAAACCGTCGCCCGCTGCGGTGGTGTCCCACACATTGCGCCAGCTTTCCGAACGCGCGAGCAGAGTCTGCGCTTCGGTCGTGTGGCCGAGGCTGGCGCCGATCTGCGCGGCACACCAGTCGCCATGCGCAAAGGCGATGGTCGAGGAGCCCGAGCACATGCGTGAGTCGTACCCGTTGTGGCTGCCATCGATGGAGACGAAGCCGAGGTTGCGGTAGTCGTCCGTGCGGCGGCCGGCATTGAACTGGAGCAGCGGCCAGAGCTTTGCCCAATCGATGCCCGGGATGCCTTTCACATAGGCATCGGCAATGATGCGATCCACTTCATCGCCACCCTGGCCGACCTGGAAATCCTTGCCCTGGATAAAGGCCGTCTCCGCTTTGCCGTTGCGGGCGTAACGTTCTCCGAAGGAATTCACGATCGAGGCGACCGCGCCTGGATTCACGATGTCGAGCAACGGGTAGAGCGTCTGCCAGGTGTCCCACGGGGTGTATTGATCGTCCCAGAACGGCGCGTCCGCGGGCCAGCCGGCCGGATCGCCGGTGCGGTTGCGCGGCTGGATGAGGCTGTGGAAAAGCGCGGTGTAGAGCTTGCGGGCCTCGGCGATCGTGATGCCCGGGGTTTGCAGCACGGACAACGTGTCGTTCCAACGAGTCTTGGCCGTGGCTTCGAGCCCGGCGAGGTCCCACGCGGGGATTTCGCTTTCGACGTACTGCTGGGCCTTGGCGACCGATTGAAACGAGACGCCGATCTTCATCCGCACCGTGCGATTGGTGCTGGTATTAAACTTCACCCACGAGCCAATGCGCTGACGGCTCGCGGTGGAGACGGCAAGGGTGCCGTCGGTCGGTGTGGAATTCAGCCAAGTGCCGCCGGAAGCCGGCGTGGTGTCGAGCTTGGCGTAGAAGTAGACGTTGTACGCCGCGGGGTTCCAATTGCCATCGAAGGTGCCGCCACCGCTGACGGTGCCATTGGCCAGATCGACCGTGACCGAACCACTGGTCATGCCGGTGGACGAGTTCAGCTTGCGGGCGACATCGAAGTAGATACGCGCGTCGGTGGAAGCCGGGAAATCGAATTGATAGATCGCGCAATTCGCGGTGGGGACCACGGTGCAATCGATGCCCGGCGTCGTCAGACGGCCACGATAGGAATAGGGACGCGCCACGACGTTGGCGATGGGCGAGTTGTTATCGTCTTCCAGGGTCGAGCTGTTCGCGCCGAGGCGGGGGGAGACGAGGAAATTGCCAAACGACATCGTCGAGGAACCGGAGCCCGTGGCGTGCAACTGGGAAAAGCCGACGGTGTCACTGCCGGCGGAATACCCACCCGCAGCGGCAGCCACGGTGTCCGGGCTCGGATAGATGGAGGCAAACGGGAGGCACGGGCCGGGAACGGTTGAACCCGTATTGGCCCCACCAGCAACGCCGATCATCGTATCGACCACATCGGCCAGCGGAGTGCCTTCAGGCAGCGGTTGGCTCGTGCTGGCCGGGGGCAGGTTGCTATTCAGCGTAAGGCCCGGGTTTTGATACAGCTGCAACGCTTCGGTTTCGGTGAGCGGGCCGTCGTAGACTTGCAGGTCATCGACGTCGCCATTGAGATCATCCACGATCTGGTTCGAGCGGAGAAACGCGCCGACGGCGAAGCGTGTGATCGGTTGTCCCGCGACGAAGGACACGGCCGTAGTGCTCGATCCCGCCAGCACGCCATCCACGTAGACGGATCGTCCACCTGCCTCAAAAACGACCGCGATGTGATGCCAGCTGCCGTTGGCTACATTGAGGCCGGTCGCGATAAAACCAGTGCCGTCGCCGGTGCCACCCGCGCGGGCGCGGATCCGTACGCCAAGGCCCGCGGAACTTTCGCGCGTGGCGACTTCGAAGCCGGTGTTGTAGTTTGGCGTTGAGGCGGCGGTGACCGTGGATTCGGTCGTCATGCCAATCACCCCAATGGTCCCCGAAGCCGCCTGGGCCGCGGTCTGGCGCACCCAGAAAGAAAGACTGAACGAGCGGAAGGTGCTGTAGTCGCCGAGCACCGACAGGTTGCTGCCTGCCGTAGCCACGAGATAGTCATCGGACCCGCCCAGCTTGAGATAGCCGCCCGCGGCGCCGCCACTCGCCTGGAAGGTCACGGAATCGCCCACCGACGTGAGGTTCGTGACGCCCATGGCATCGTTCGCATTCGTGTTGAACGGATAGTGGTGCCGCAGCGTGGCGGCGTCGGACCCGGTGACACTCGCGACCGCCATCGCGGCGAGGGCGAGGGCGCGCAGGACAAATGGTTTGAACAGGTTCATCGGATGCAGTGGAGACGGACGTTGGCGGGACAGCGGAAAAACAAAGGGGATGGGCAGGCTCCGCCGGTGGCGGACCCTGAAAGGCGACACCGGGAGGGAGCGGTGATCGTTTTGCTGCCGGGGGAGGCAGGCGCTATCCGCGTGACGCCATCGCCGTCATTTCTACCGCCGATTTCGGACGCACGATGAGCGTGCGCGAGCGGCGACCGCTCCGCGAAGAAAGCGGGCGGGACGGAGACGAAAATGCGTAACGAAGAACAGCGAGTTGCCAGTGGCGGCGCGCTGTTTCGCAGACCCCTCTCCGCTGCCAAGTGACATGCATCGGCGACACCGAATTATCACCCCCGCGTCGCACGCCTGCACCCTTTCCGTCGTCAGCGCGACAGATCCGACGCGCATCCGTCACACTGGCACCGCGAGTCTTTTCGCCGCCTAACGAACCTCGGCCAGGACACAGCGAAACCCGAGATCCGCGCTACGGGTTTTGCCGTCGAGCAGTTTCCTCGAATCGGAACGGCACTCCGCCGCCGAGGAAGTCCAGGCGCCACCGCGAGCGACGTGGTTCTCATTCGCCAGATCGGAGCACCATTCCCAGACGTAACCGTGAAAATCGTGGAAACCCCAAGGATTCGGCTTTTTCGCACCCGCAGGCGGATCGTTGCCCGCGGCATTTCCATCGTACCAGCCGTAGTCCCCCAGATCGGCGGGATTGTCGCCAAAGGAATACGCGGTCGTCGTCCCGGCGCGGCAGGCCACTTCCCACTCGCGCTCGGTCGGCAGGCGGATCGACTGTTTTTCGCTGAGTAGACCTGCGGCCTGGAGCAACGAGGTCGCTTTCCGGCAAAACGCCACCGCGTCTTCCCACGAGACCATTTCGACTGAATTTCGGTCACCGCCCCAGCGGCTGGGCTGCTGTCCCGTCACCCGCGCATAGACTTCCTGGGTTGTTTCCAACCCTTGCATCCGGATTTCGGCCTCCGGCAAGGGCAGGAAACCGCGGACCCAATCTTTCAAGATCGGGTCGGCCTCGGCGGCCTGGCCGGAGCAGCCGGAAGCCAGGGCCAACAGGAGGGCAACCAGCCGCCGCGAGCTCACGGCTTGGCTGTTTTGCCGTAGCTGCTGACGAGGTAGTCGAGCAACGGGTCGACGGTTTCGGCGGTTACCGGGGCGCCGTATTTGGCCTGCATCTTGGTGACTGCCGCTTTCCATTGATCGCGGGTGAGCAGCGGCTGCGTGGTGAGGTACTCGGTCGAGTGGCACATCACACAATTGGCTTTCACCAGATCGGCGCCGGGATTCGGTTTCAGGACGATTTGCTCGGGCGGCAGGACCCACTCATCGGCAGCAAATGCCGCGAGGCTCGTGAGACTGAGGGTAGCGAAAAGGAGACGTTTCATCGATCAGGCCTTGGTGACGGTAACGTGGGTGGTTTCGACGACATTGCGCATGTAGCCTGCCGGGTTCCAGAGAGGTTCCATGGGCTGGGATTGGCCGAGGCGATTGGAGGCCTTCACCCGCAGTTTGTATTCGCCCGCTTTCTTCGGCGCGAACGGGATGGTCCACTCGCGAAAAGAGTATTTGCCGAGATCGGCGCCCAGGGTGGCGGCGTGCCAGCTCTGACCGTCGTCTTCGCTGAAGAGCACCTCGCGAATGCCGTAGCCGCCGTCGAAGGCGATGCCGCGGGCAGTCACGGTGGACCCAGCGCGGACCTTGGCGCCATCGACCAGGCTGGTGAGGAAGGAGCGCACATTGAAGCGAGAGATCGGGACCGTGTGCTTTGGCGTGGTGCCGGGTTCAACCGCGGCACACTCGGTATCCGGGATGCGGTAGGCGGGGTCCATCCAGAAGCCTTTGAAGGTCTCATCGACGACCGTGATCTCGTTCAAGTGCTTCACCCAATAGGTGCCATAGTGACCGGGAACGACGAGGCGCAGCGGGAAGCCGTTCAGCCACGGCAGCGGCTCGCCATTCATCTCGTAGGCGAGCAACAGATCGGGATCGAGCGCCTGCTCGGCTTCGAGGGCTTTGACGAAATCCGGCACCTTCGGCGCGGGCGGATTGTCGAGGCCGTTGAAAAGGACCTGCTTCGCTTCCGGAGCGACACCTACTTTTTCGAGCACATCCTTGAGGCGCACGCCCTTCCATTTTGCGTTGCCCATGGCGCCGTTGGCCAGCTGGCCACCGGGAACGCGCGGCTGGAAAAAGCCGCGACTGTTGCCGCTGCATTGATTCACGGCGGTGATTTCCACCGGCTCAAATTGCTTCTGCAAATCCGCGACGGTGAACGTGAGCGGGGTCTTCACTTTGCCGCCTACCTGGAGCTTGAAAGCCTCGGGCAGCAGCACCTCGCGCGGGGGTGGCGACCCGCCCAGATGGTAGCGGACGAAGAACGCGTCGTTCGCCGTAACGGTCCCTTCGTTGAAAACCTCAAAGGGCGTCTCCAATTGCGGCGGGCGCGAGGTGAGCCGCAGCAGCGCGCGCTTCTGCGGATACTTTACCAGCGAGCGATCGCCGTTCTCGAAAGGCAAATGAACGATGGTTTCGTCGGCCGCGCGCAGCCCAATAGGGAGCGCAGCAGCTGCAAGCGCCCCACGGCGAAGGAAAGCACGCCGGGAGAGTTCGGAGGAATGGGGAATATTCATCGCAGGGAAATTTCTGCGCCCAAAGCTCCCGCAACGCAACCGCGCGAAATGGCAGATCGCGACTTACAGTTCCTAATTATTTCGGTGCCGCCGCTTTCTCGTCGCGGGCTTTGTGGGCCGAAGCGCCTGCTTGAGCACGTCCTCCTGCTGCAGCTGGCCAATCAGCCCGTCCCCTTCCCCTAACAATCGCTCGGGCACTCCACTCCGTTGAGAAGTTTGGTCATGACCAGCTCGGTGCCTTCGCGCATGAGGTTGTAGTCGACCTCGGAAAAGGCGCGTCGGATGAGGTGGATGCCAAGGCCACCAGGTTGCACGAGATCGAGCGGACGGCCTTTGAGTTTCTCCGGGGTAGCCTGGGTGCCGAAATCGCGCAGGCGGAAAACGATGCGGTCGCCCCGCAATTCGCACACGAGCACCATGAGCTGGTCGGTGCGGTGGGCGTAGGCGTAGCGGATGACATTCGTGCAGGCTTCGTCGAGGCCAAGCACGATCAGATCTTTTTCCGTGGGGGTGAATTCGAGGTGGTTGAGAAAATTGCGCACGAAATCCCGCACCAGGCAGAGGTTTCCGGGATGGCTGGCAAATTCGAGTTCGCTCTTCATCATGCGCCGCCCGCGACAAGGGTGGTGAGATCGTCGTGCGGATCGGCTCCGCCGCGATGTTGTTCTTCGCCGGCGACCAGCGCGGCAACGATGTCTTCGGCCGTGGCAAAAGAGCCGGTCAGCAACCGCTGAACGCCGGAACTGCCGAGCTGTTCCCGCGCGGCATTGAACGATTCGTTCAAGCCATCCGTATAACACACGAGCCATTCACCGGGGGCCAGCCTGGTCGTGCTCGAGGAGGTACCGCGGCTGGGCAAGATTCCGAGCGGCGGGCCGCCCGGTACTTTCACTTCCTCCACCACGCCATTGGCCCGCATCACGATCGGGTGGCTATGGCCGGCGCTGGTGAGTTCGACGGTGCGATCGGCGATATCCACCCGGCCGAGCAAGGCCGTGATGAACATCCCACGAATGGTGTGGCCGCAGAGCATGTCGTTCCAGCGGGCCAGCGCGGCGGGCGGCGAGATCTGGGGCTCGAGAATGAGGCGCAGCGTACTGACAGCCTGGGCCATGAGCAGCGCAGCAGGCATGCCTTTGCCGGAGACATCGCCGACCACAAAGAAAAAGCGGCCCGGGGCGATCTCGACGACGTCGTAAAAATCGCCGCCCACATCCCGCGCCGGCCGATAACTCGCTGCAAAACCAAACCCGGGCCGGTGCGGCAGGCTCTGCGGGAGGAAACTGCTCTGGATATCGCGCGCGATGGCCAGCTCTTGATCGATACGCAATTGCTCGCGGCGGCGCTCGATGGTGCGCAGCTTGTCGATCGCGGTGGCGACGAGATTTCCGTAGGCTTCGAAAGCTGCAAGATCGGCTTCATCGAAGGCCGGCCGATCGTTCGGATTCAGCACCTGGAGCACACCGATTTCCTGGCCGTTGCGCAGCAAAGGGACACAGACAATGGAGCGGGTGCGGTAACCAGTCTGCCGGTCGGCATCGCGATAGAAGCGTGGATCCTCATACGCATCCGGCACGAGCAGAGGCTGGCCGTTCTCCAGGACCCAGCCGGAAATTCCCCGCCCCCGCGGCACTACGATGCGTTGGGGCGGCGGGCCGCTCGGACCGGCGATGCTGCTGGCGCTCACCATCTCCAGGTCGCCTGCCGAATTGACCAGAAAAAGCGACGCGGCATCCGCGTTCATGACGCGCCGGGCCACATCGAGAATCGCCGGCATGAGCTCGGCGGATTCAGTGATCCCATTGATCAGGGCGCTAACCTCCACGAGCCCTTTGTAGACATCGAGCTGATGCTGGAGGCGGATGGTATCGGCGGACATGCGGACGCAGGAGCGGGGAGCATTCTACATTTTGCGGCGATTCGCCAACATCGAATTGGGCAAAGTGGGGGGCAAGTAATCAGTGATCCGTATTCAGTAACCAGTGAGGCCCCCGCATGCACCCGGCGCGACTGAATACGGATCACTGATTACTTGCGCCTCCCGGCACACTCCGCAGTTGGCGCCGTGCGATCCACGCGCCAATCTGCGCGGCGATGAACCGTTTCCTCCCCTTCGCTTTCGTCTCCGCCCTCGCGCTCTCGCCTGTCCTGGCGCAGGAAAAGCTGCCGCCCTTTGAGATGTCGATCGAGCGGCTGGACCCTGCACTCGATGCGCTGATCGCACCTGAAACCAAGGTCGAAAAACTCGCTGAAGGTTTCACCTGGTCGGAAGGTCCGACGTGGTATCAAGGCAGCGTCGTCTTTTCCGATGTGCCGGAAAACATCGTGTACCGTTGGAAACCTGGTGCCACCAAGGCCGAGATTTTTCTGAAGCCGAGCGGCATGACTACCCCTACCGCGGGTTTCCGTGAGCAGGGGTCGAATGGACTCACGGTCGACAACCACGGAGATCTCATCCTCTGCCAGCACGGCGACCGGCGTATCGCACGGCACCTCGGCGACGGGAAATTTGCGACCATCGCCGACCGGTACGAAGGCCAGCGCTTCAGCAGCCCGAACGACCTCGCCATCCGCAAAAACGGCGACATCTACTTCACCGATCCGCCGTACGGCCTGGAAAAGCTGAACGATTCGCCGCTCAAAGAGATCAAGTGGAATGGCGTCTATCGCGTCGACGGGCAGGGCAAAGTCACGCTGCTGACCAAGGATCTCACCTTCCCCAACGGCATCGCCTTTTCGCCCGATGAAAAGATCCTCTACGTCGCGGTGAGCGATCCGAAACAGACGGTGATCATGGCGTACGACGTAACCGCTGACGGGACGATCGCGAATGGGCGCGTCTTTTTCGACGCGGAGCCGCTGCGGCAGAAAGGCCGCAAAGGCGCGTGCGACGGGCTGAAAGTCGATGCAAAAGGCAACCTCTGGGCCACCGGGCCCGGCGGCGTGCTGATCATCAATTCAGCAGGCAAACACCTCGGCACTATTCTGACCAATCAAGCCACCGGCAACTGCTGCTGGGGCGGCCTGACCAGCTCCGAACTCTACATCACTGCGGATATGTTCCTGGCCCGGGTTAAAACGGCCACCACCAGCGCCGGACTTTAGCAGGCTTCGGCGCGGCGCTCGGAGCGCTCGCGGCGGCCGGAGCGGGTGCGGTGGGTTCGGCCCAGTGCACCGCTTCGATCGAAAGTGTCGCCTCGATCGAATCGCCAAAAAGCGAGCCGAAGCCGCCGGAGACCACGGTCTGTGCGCTGCTCGCGGTGATCACGTAGCCTTGGGCACCGAGCTGGCCAGTGCGTTTTTTTGCGAGGGCGTGCAAATCGGCGGCCATGGGGCTGCGCGTACGCATATCGATCGTCGCGACCTTCTCGCCCTTATGCTGGCGCGCTTCCTCTTCATTGATCCGCTGCACATTCCTCGGCGGCACTTTTGGAAAGCGCTGTTCGGTGAGCCGATTCACTTTCACACTGGTGCAGCCGGCCAGCACCGGGAGGAGGAGGCAAAGCAGGGGCAGACGTTTCATCGTAGGCGGTATGCCGGGATGAAGCGCGCGGCGCAACTTCCGAATCTGCGTCCGATGCTTGACTCCGCCATGGTCCCGGGCTGAAAAGCGCACTCCGTCTCTTTCCAAAACTCAACATCAACCACCCAGCAACCATGCGTTTCGGCCTGAACACCTTTCTCTACGCGAGCCCTTTCACCAACGAGAGCGTGAAGCTTTTCCCCAAGCTGAAGAAGTGGGGTTTTGAGACCGTTGAAATTCCGGTCGAAGCGCTCGAACACATCGATCCCGCCGTGGTGAAAGCCGCCGCGGACAAAGCCGGCCTCGCCATCGGCAGCATCTGCGCCTGCATGGGCCCGGGCCGCGACTTCCGCGGCAGCGCTGCCGATCAGAAGACGGCGACGACTTATGTGAAGGGTCTCATCGACCAGGCCGTGGTGCTGGGCCGCCCATGCATCATCGGACCGATCTACTCCGTAGTCGGCCTCATCGGGCCGCACGACGACGCGGAAAAGAAGCAGCAGTTCGACCTCGTGGTGAAGAACCTCAAGCCGATCGCGAAGTATGCCGAGAGCAAAGGCGTGACGCTGTGCATCGAACCGCTCAACCGTTTCGAGACCGATTTCCTCAACACCGCCGACCAGGGTCTCAAGCTGGTGAAAGCCATCGGCAGCAAAGCCGTGAAGCTGCACCTCGATACCTTCCACATGAACATCGAGGAGAAGAATCAGGCGGAAGCGATCATCAAGGTCGGCAAGCACCTCGGCCACTTCCACGCCTGCGGCAGCG
>Ga0209050_1000552_pt1 | contig 61721 bp, 58 predicted proteins | sample Araplavi_mTSA_r2_FD_184276 | JGI IMG/M metagenome (GOLD analysis project Ga0209050, IMG submission 184276) | Arabidopsis root microbial communities from North Carolina, USA - plate scrape MF_Cvi_mTSA_r2 (SPAdes) (version 2) | ecosystem: Host-associated > Plants > Roots > Endosphere | place: USA... | reverse complement strand
CAAGCTGCTGCAACTGACGCTGATGCTGCCGGATCCGAAAGAGCGCCAGGCATACGCCGACGCCAACGCCAAGCTGAATGGCGCCTACGGCAAGGCCAAGTACTGCCCGACCCCGGACAATTGCAAGCCCCTGGGCGAACTGGAAAAGACCCTGGCCACCAGCCGCGATCCTAAAGTCCTGCTGGACGCCTGGAACGGCTGGCACATGCAGTCGCCGTCCTACAAGAAGCTGTACACCGACTACGTTGAGCTGTCCAACAAGGGCGCGCGCGAAATGGGCTATGCCGACACCGGCGCCCTGTGGCGCTCGGGCTACGACATGAAGCCGGAAGAATTCTCGGCCGAGATGGAGCGCATCTGGCAGCAGGTGAAGCCGCTGTACGATTCGCTGCACACCTACGCCCGCTACAAGCTGAGCGAAACCTACGGCCCTGACCAGGTACCTCTGACCGGTCCGATCCCGGCCCACCTGTTCGGCAATATGTGGAGCCAGAGCTGGGAGAACATCTACCCGCTGCTGATGCCTGCCACCGGCGCCTCCAAGTTCGACCTGACCAATGTGCTGGAAGAGAAAAAGACCAGCGCCAAGGAAATGGTGCAGTACGGCGAGCGCTTCTACACCTCCCTCGGCATGCCCAAGCTGCCGGAATCGTTCTACCAGCGCTCCCTGCTGGAAAAACCGCGCGACCGCGACGTGGTGTGCCACGCTTCCGCATGGCAGCTGGACGGCAAGGACGACGTGCGCATCAAGATGTGCATCCGCCCGACCGAAGAAGAATTCGCCGTCATCCACCATGAGCTGGGACATATCTATTACGACCTGGCTTACAAGAACCAGTCCAACCTGTTCCGCACCGGCGCCAACGACGGCTTCCATGAAGCGATCGGCGACACCATTGCGCTGTCCATCACCCCGAGCTACCTGAAGAAGGTCGGCCTGATGAACGAAAACCCGGACCCGAACGCCGACATCGGCGTGCTGCTGAAGCGCGCCCTGGCCAAGGTCGCCTTCCTGCCGTTCGGCTACTCGGTCGACAAATGGCGCTGGGACGTCTACAGCGGCAAGACCAAACCGGCGGACTACGACAAGAGCTGGTGGCAACTGCGCGAGCAGTACATGGGCGTAAAACGCCCGCTGCCAATGCTGGCTGACGGTTTCGACGCCGGCGCCAAGTACCACGTTGCAGCCGACGTGCCTTACGCCCGCTACTTCCTGGCCCACCTGCTGCAGTTCCAGTTCCATCGCGCGCTGTGCAAGGAAGCCGGCTACACCGGCCCGCTGCACCAGTGCTCGATCTACGGCAGCGAAAAAGCCGGCAAGAAGCTGTGGACCATGCTCGAAATGGGTACTTCCAAGCCATGGCCTGAAGCCCTGAAGGCAGCTACCGGCGAAGACCGTATCGACGGTCAGGCCCTGCTCGACTACTTCGCCCCGCTGAAAGTCTGGCTGGACGAGCAGAACAAGCAACTGGCCGCGAAAGCGAAGTAAATAAACAAGTAATACAAAAACGGGGGCCGCAGCCCCCGTTTTTTTTATCCCTGAATGCTTAGAACTTGTAGTTCGCGCCCAGCAGGAAGGTGCGGCCATACTTCTGGTATTCCAGTTGCTGGTTGCGGTTGCCGTTGTAGGTTTCGTAAGCCGCATCGCGCAGGTTGTTCACCTGCAGGACCAGGCCAACGCCCTTGAACATGCCTTCGTTGAAGGTGTAGCCAACCTGGAAGTCCAGGATGTTTTCGCCAACAACGTAGCGCAGCGAACGCTCGCCGGCGAAGTTGCCGATCTCGCCCACGAAGTCCGAGCGCTTGCGCTGGCTCAGGCGAGTCTCGAAGCCGGCCTTTTCGTAGTACACGGTCAGGTTGCTGGTGTGCTTCGACAGGCCTGGCAGCATGATGGTCTGGCCCAGGTTGGCGCTAGGTTCCTTGATGGTGATGGCGCTGTCGTTGTACGAGTAGCTGCCGCTCACGCCGAAGCCGTCCAGTACCGGGGTTACCATGTTCAGCGGCAGGGAAGCGGTCAGCTCCAGGCCCTTCATGTTGCCGCCCTTGCCGTTGTAAGGAGCGGTGTAGTTGCCGAATGGGGTGATCGCCTTGGTGCCAGGGATCTGCGCCGAGAAGTCACGGGTACGGGTCTCGGTGAAGATGTAGGTATCCAGCTTCTTGTAGTAGAAGGCCAGTGCCGCGTAGGCTTTCTTGCCGAAGTATTTTTCATACGACAGGTCGAATGCCTTCGCGCGCCATGGATCCAGCTGCGCGTTACCGCCGCTGCCGCCTGGTTTGAAGTCGTTGGTGCCGACGTTGAAGTCCAGCGCGGAACGCAGCTGGTCAACGCGCGGACGGGCGATCTGCTTGGCCAGGGCCATGCGGACGGTGTGGTCGTTCGGCAGTTGGAACGCCAGGTTCATGCTTGGCAGCACGTCGGTGTAGGTCTTGCCGTCGTGGACTGGCTTGACTTCCTGGCCGGCCGCGGCAGTGCCGTCCCAGTATTTGGCGTCGGAGGACTGGTCGGTGCGCTGCACTTGCACGCCGAAGTTACCGCGCAGGCTGACGTCGCCCAGCTCGTGTTCGATATTGGCCTTGGCGAAGGTCGTGGTGATCTTCTCATTCACGGTCCAGGCCTTGGCGATCAGGTAGCTCTTGTCTTCGGTCGGAGCGAAGGTCATGTACTTGGCCACGACGCCCGGCACGTTCCACGCAGGGATGGTGCCCACGCCGGCAAAGCCCAGGTCAACCGGCGCGTACAGCAGGTCCGACGAAATGGTCGAAGCAGCGCCTGCCAGCTTGATGTCGCCTTCGGGCTGGTGCTTTTCCTTGCTGCGGTCGGAGTAGTGAACGCCGATGTCGAAGCTCGAGAACCATTTCTCCAGGGCGCCGGAGGACTGGATGTTGGCAGCCAGCTTGAAGCCATTCAGCTCGTCTTCCACGTGCGGGGTCTTGCCGTAGCCGGAGCCATAGATGGTGTTACGCACATACAGGTTGGCCGGGCTGCTGTAGTCGCGGCCAGGGTTCATGGTCGGGAAGCCGCCGGTGCCCAGCGCCAGGGCAACGGAATCCAGGTATGGATTGCCGGCCGCGTCGCTGATCTGCAGGTTGTTTTCCAGGTTCACTTCATCGCGCTTGGCGGTGGAACGGCTCAGGTCAGCCACCAGGGACCAGCCATCCAGTTTCCATTCGTTGTTCCAGCCGATGGCGCGGATGTCGTCCTTGCGCTTGTCGTACATGCCGCGAACCAGCGGGTACACGCCGGTTGCGGTGCCGGTGGCGAAGGAACCGTTGTTGGTGGTGACGTTCTCGAAGTTCAGGCCTGGAGTGTTGCCGCCGTTGTAGCCGCCAACGTGCACTTCGAACTGGTTCGCGGTGTCTTCATGCTTGAAGCGGGAAGCATACACGTCGACCATCGAAGTGAAATTCTTGCTAGGACGGTATTGCAGCACGCCCATCAGGCCGTCGCGCTTGTTGTAGCCGCTGCGCGCCAGGGACTTGATGCCGTCGGTGACCATGGTACCGGCAGGCACGCCTGGACGGGACTCATTCTTCCATGGTTCATACAGGCCGGTTTCGCGGGCCAGTACCGGGGAGTCCAGGTGGGCGAAGCCGATCGCCACACCGATGGTGCGGTTTGCGAACTGGTCGATGTAGGTGGCGCTGAAGCGGCCGCCGCGCGAATCGGTGTCGGCGATGCTGCCCAGCGAATTCTTTTCCATGCGGGCGTTCAGGGACACGGTGCGGCCGCCGAAAGCCAGCGGACGCACGGTCTGCAGGTCCAGGGTGCCGGACAGGCCCTGGCCGACCATGCCGGCGTCAGGGGTCTTGTAAATGGTGACCGCGCCGATCAATTCGGACGGGTACTGGTCGAATTCCACGCTGCGGTTGTCGCCGGTGGAGACTTGCTCGCGCCCGTTCAGCAGGGTGGTGGCGAAGTCCGGCGACAGGCCGCGTACGGAAATGTTTTGCGCACGGCCGGCAACGCGTTGTGCGGCCAGGCCTGGCAGGCGGGCGATGGACTCGGCAATGGAGGTATCCGGCAGCTTGCCGATGTCTTCCGCGGAGATGGCCTCGACGATGGAAGTGGCGTTTTTCTTGACGGAGATCGCGTCTTCAATACCGCGGCGGATGCCGGACACGGTCACGGTTTGCATCGGCGCGTCTGCTGCCTGGCCGGTGGCGGTGGTGGTTGCGGTCTGCGCGTACGCAGAGCCCGCGAAGGCGGATACAAATACAGCACACCCAGCCGCAACCGGACTCAGTCGGAAAGCGGTATTGCCTCGCTTGTTGGCGAAGATAGTCATCAAAGTCCCCTCACTCATTAAACATTCTTTCCCGCAACCTACACAGACCGGTTTATTTCGACTACACGGGAATCCTTGGAAAGCGAACGCTCTTACGGACGCTCTGAGGCGGATTCTGTACTAAAACTAGATTTGATGTCAATGAATGACCATCATCATTCCTGTGTATTTCTGCCTTTTCCCGCGGCCTCTCTCTGGGATCCAGAGCGTGCACGTTGTATTTCGGCTACAAATTTAGACATATTCAGGTGTAGTAGAACTACAGCCAATTTCGGTGTATTGTCGGGCCCATAAGACGTCCAACCGGAGATTTCATGAAGAAGACCGCTTTTGCCGCACTGCTTGGCGTTGCCCTAATGCAAGCCGCAACCGCAGCCCTGCCAACCGTCCAGCACATGGAACCGCCTTTCTGGTGGGCCGGCATGCAGAGCCCCAAGCTGCAGCTGATGGTGAATGCACCCAAGCTGGCGGACCTTGAGCCATCCATTGAATACCCGGGCGTGCGGATCGCGAGCGTGAGCCGCGTAGCCAACCGCAACTACCTGTTCATCGACCTGGTGCTGGCGCCGGACGTGGCGCCGGGGCGCTTCGACATCCGCTTTACCGCGCCAGGCAAGCAAGGCCTGACTTACAGCTATCAGTTGCTGGCCCGCGCCGCCGGGTCGGCGCAGCGCCAGGGCTTCAATACTTCCGACACCATCTACCAGGTCATGCCCGACCGCTTCGCCAACGGCGATCCAGCCAACGACAACGTGGCAGGCATGCCGGACAAGGCCAACCGCGCGGAAGGCAATGGCCGCCACGGCGGCGACCTGGCCGGCATGGCGGCGCACCTCGACTATATAAAGGACATGGGCTTCACCCAGGTCTGGCCAACCCCGCTTGTGGAGAACAACCAGGATATCCACTCCTACCACGGCTACGCTGCAACCGACCATTACAAGATCGACGCACGCTATGGCAGCAATGAGGATTTCCGCAGCTTTGTGGCGCAGGCGCGCTCACGCGGCATTGGTGTGATCCAGGATGTAGTGCTGAGCCATATCGGCAGCCGCCACTGGTGGATGAAGGACATGCCCATGCAGGACTGGCTTAGTTATGACGGCAAGTACACCCCGACCGCGCACCACCGCGTCGCCAACATCGATCCTTATGGCAGCAAGGAAGATGCGCGCAATTTCACACAGGGCTGGTTCGGCCCGCATATGCCGGACATGAACCAGACCAATCCCTACGTGGCGAACTACCTTATCCAGAACAATATCTGGTGGATCGAATATGCCGGTTTGTCCGGCCTGCGCGTGGATACCTACGGCTATTCCGATACAGCCTTCCTGACAGAGTGGTCGAAGCGGCTGCTGGCGGAGTATCCGAACCTGAACATGGTGGGCGAGGAATGGAGTACACGGATTCCGATCGTGGCGCGCTGGCAGGCACTGAACGCGCCAAGCATGATGGACTTCCCGCTTAACGACGTGCTGCGCAAGGCCCTGGGAGATACCGACGGCACCTACCGCCTGTACGATGTCTACGAGACGCTGGCGCAGGACTATCTCTACCCCAACCCTTCCAAGCTGGTACTGTTCGAGGGCAACCACGACCTGGCGCGCAGCTTCAGCATGGTGAACGACGATCCTGCCCTGCTGCGCATGGCGCTGGCCTTCACGCTGACCGTGCCGCGCATCCCGCAGTTTTACTACGGGACCGAAATCCTGATGCCGAGCACCGTGAAAGGCCGCGACGACCCATCCTACCGCCACGATATGCCGGGTGGCTGGGCCGGCGACAAAGTAAATGCCTTCACCGGCGAAGGCCTGAGCGCGGCGCAGCGCGACATGCAAGCCTTCGTGAAGAAACTGGCCAACTGGCGCAAGACGTCCAGTGCTGTCCAGCACGGGAAGATGATGCAGTACGGACCGGAGCAGGACACCTATGTCTTCTTCCGTTATGACGGCAGACAGAAGGTCATGGTCGCGCTGAACAAGAACACAAAGGACATCACGCTGGATGCGGACCGCTTCCGTGAAATGCTGGCCGGCGTGCGCAGCGGCACCGATGTGATCACCGGCCGCAGCATTCCACTGGCGGGCAAGTTCACCCTGCCGGCCCGCTCAGTGCTCGTGATGGAGGTTCAGTAATGCCGCGCCGCCTGCTACTCGCCGCCGCAATCGCAGGCACGCTGGCCGGCGGCCCGGCGCTGGCAAATACCAGTGCCGAACTGCCATTCGGCGCATATAAGGCCAGCTTTGCCACGCCCGACGCACAAGCGGCGCTGCGCAGCTATACACAGGCCACCACCATGCCACTGCGCGACAACGCGCCGCAATCAATCACCTACTCCGAACAAGCCGGCCTGCCGAAAGTCCGCAGCGGCAACCTGGCCTTTGACGCCCTGTTTGTACTGGCGGTCACGGAGATGAAGCAGGATTCAGTGCAAGCCATCCGCGACGGAAGCTACAACGGCGGCCAGCCGATAGCATGCAAATGCTTCGAGACCGGCGAAAAATGGCACTATGTCTGGACGCGCGACCTGTCCTACGCCGCCAACCTCGGCCTGGCCATGCTTGATCCGCAACGCACGCGCAACTCGCTGCTGTTCAAGCTCTCTGGCTACCGCAACGGCAAGCCGCCATTGGCGGCAGGCAGCGACGACGGCCTGCAGATCGTGCAGGACACCGGCAGCGGCGGCAGCTGGCCGGTCAGCACCGACCGTGTAAGCTGGGCCTTCGGCGCCGAACAGGCACTCAAGTCGCTGCCGCCGGAAGAACGCACCCGGTTTGCGGGCGCTGCGCTCCAGGCGCTGCGCAACACCATCGAGAACGACCGCATTGCCGCCTACGATTCCGCCAGCGGCTTGTACAACGGCGAACAGTCCTTCCTTGACTGGCGCGAGCAATCGTATGCGGCATGGGTCCCCAACGACCTGTCGAGCATGGCCACGTCCCGCTCGCTGTCCACCAATGTCGCCCACTACAAGGCGCTGACGCTGGCGGCCGATCTGGCGCAGCAGTCCAGCGACAGCGACACGGCGCAGCGCTATGCGCGCTGGGCATCCGACCTGAAAATCGCCATCAATGACCGCCTGTGGCTCAAGGATGCAGGCATGTACAGCAGCCTCACAGCCAGCCACTTCGACGGCGCAGCCATGCACAAGTTCGACTGGCTCGGCCAGTCGCTCGCGATCATCACCGGCGTGGCCGATGCAGGGCAGGCGCAGTCGATACTGGCCCATTATCCGCACGGTCCGCTGGGGGCGCCAGTAATCTGGCCGCAGCAACCGGGCGTGCCGGTGTATCACAACCGCGCCTTGTGGCCTTTCGTTACCGCTTATGGTTTGCGGGCTGCGGCGCAATACGGCAACGTGGCGGTGGCGGATGCCGCTTATGCCAGCCTGCTGCAGGGCGCGGCGCTCAACCTCTCGAACATGGAGAACATGGAGTGGCGGGCCGGAGATCCGTCCGCACCCGCGATCAATTCGCGCCGACAGCTTTGGTCGGTGGGCGGCTTCCTGGGAATGGTGGTGGAGCAGGTGTTTGGCATTGGCGTGGACGCGGAACGGCTGCACGTCAATCCCTTCATTACTTCCCGCCTCCGGCGCGAATGGTTTTCAGGCAGCGACGCGATCGAACTGTCCGGCCTGACCCTGCACGGCAAACGCCTGCATATCAAGATCAAGCTGCCACCGGCTGTGGCGCTCGAAGGTTATTACATGCCGGTTGGCGGCAAGCTGAATGGCAAGGATGCACGCAGCCCGGTCGCATGGAGCGAGCTGGCGGACGATAACCTGATCGAAGTGGAAATGGGGACGCTGGTACCAGGCCGGCAGCAGATTACCTTTGCAGGCACCGAGGATGCATCCACCGCACCACCGGAACCTGTCGTCCAGCACGCGCCAGGCGCCGCCGCGCTTCACATCGCACCAGGAGCGGGAACACAGGAGGGCGCGCGCTTCAACGTGTACCGCGACGGACAACTCCTCGCCGCCAGCGTCGCTGCGGGCAGCTTGCCCCTCGCATCCCGCGGGCCGGCATCCTCTTGCTACGCCGTGGAAGCCATCTACCCGGCCACCGGTTTGCGAAGCCACCACTCGCAGCCACTCTGCCTCGCTGCGAGCATGGAGGCGACCGGCGCGCCAGACAGCGTCGCCGCACCGAAGGACGGGCGCTACAACGTCCAGCTCCGCTACAACAATCACTCCCACCAGATCAACCTCGGCATCACCAACGCCGTGCAGGTCCTGCGCCTGCGCGACAGGCATGGTGCGATAGCGGCGGAAGGCATCCTCCAGATGCCGCACAACGCTCCCGCCAACGGCCCCGCATGGTCGACACCCCTGCCCGTCTCGCTGAAGCAAGGCAGCTACCGGCTCGAGCTGCAGCCCTTCTACAACATGAGCAGCCTGCAGGCCAACGCCAGCTATGCGGATGCAGGCGGCGGCAGCGGTGCCCGCAACCACGCCGACGTGCTGGGAGTACGCCTCCTGCCCGCACCCGCGCCGGACAAGCCGCCGCTGCATGGTACCTTGCAGCTGGTGGAAAAATTCAAGTCCCCCCAACTGGGCAACGAGCGCACGCTGCGCATCTACCTTCCGCCAAGCTACGGCAGCGACACCAGGCGGCGCTACCCGGTGCTCTACATGCATGACGGCCAGAACCTGTTCGATGGCAAAACCGCCAGCTACGGTACCGAATGGAATATCGACGAGGTGGCAGACCGCCTGGTGCGCCAGGGAGACATGGAAGAAGTGATCGTGGTCGGCATCGACAACACCAACGACCGCATCGCCGAGTACACGCCCTGCTGCGATCCGAAACACGGCGGAGGAAAGCTGAATGCCTACGCCGACTTCGTGGCGAAAACGGTCAAGCCCTGGGTGGACAAGCAATACCGCACCAAGCCTGGCCGCCAGCACACGGCGGTAATGGGTTCATCGCTGGGCGGCCTGGCTTCGATCGGCATTGCGCAGCGCTACCCGCAATTGTTTTCGATGGCAGGCGGTGTCTCAAGCTCCTTCTGGTGGAATAACCAGGAACATGTGAAGCATCCGCCGAAGCGGATGCCGGTCAGGTTCTACATCGACGTGGGAACGGTCTATGACGGCCAGGAGGACAGCGAAGCATTCCGCCGGGCTTTGGTGAAGAACGGTTACCGTGAGGGCCGCGACCTGCTATTCCTTACCGACGAGGGGGGCCGCCACAACGAGCAATCGTGGGCCGGCCGCGTGCATGTGCCGCTGGCCTGGTTCTTCGGCAAACCAGGCCGCACCACCTCGCGCACAGCGCCTTAAGCCGGCAAAGCCCGCAAGCTGCGGCTGGACGAGAGCTGGAGGCGCGCGCCAGCGCCTGCCGTCTCGCGCACCTTGAACACCGACACCGCTTCCTCGAGGCTTGCAGCCTGCTGCTGCAAGGCCTCAGCGGCTGCGGCCGCCTCTTCCACCAACGCTGCATTCTGCTGCGTGACCGAATCCATCTGGGTGATGGCATCGCTGATCTGCTCGATGCCATCGCGCTGCTCTCCCGTCGCCACGGCAATCTCGCCGATGATCGATGTGACGCGGCGCACGCTGTTGACCACTTCTTCCATCGTCACGCCGGCCTCGCCCACCAGGCGGCTGCCCTCTTCCACGCGCTCCACGGAATTGCCGATCAGTTCCTTGATCTCTTTCGCCGCTGCGGCTGAGCGATGCGCCAGGTTGCGTACCTCGCCCGCTACCACGGCAAAGCCACGCCCCTGCTCACCGGCACGCGCCGCTTCCACCGCCGCATTCAACGCCAGGATATTGGTCTGGAACGCAATGCCATCGATCACCCCGATGATGTCGACAATCTTGCGTGAAGACTCGTTGATAGCGCCCATGGTCTGCACCACTTCCGACACGGTGGCCCCGCCGCGCACGGCGACATTGGAAGCCTCGTCGGCCAGCTTGCGCGCCTGGGTCGCGTTCTCGTTATTCTGCCGCACGGTGCTGGTCAGCTCCGTCATCGACGATGCGGTTTCCTCCAGCGAGCTGGCTTGCTGCTCGGTGCGGGTCGACAGGTCCATGCTGCCGGTCGCCACTTCACTCGACGCGCTGGCGATGGTTTGCGTACCGGTGCGCACGCGGCTCACGATATCGGACAGGTTGCCGCTCATTTGCTTCAGCGCCCCCAGCAATTCACCCACTTCGTCCTTGGTCTTCACGTCGACGTCGACGCTCAAGTCGCCCGCCGCCACGGTCTTTGCAATGTCGATTGCCTGGTCCAGCGGCCGGGTGATGCCCTTCACGATCCACCACACTATGGCCGCGCCGATCACCGTCGTCACGACCAGCACCACCAACAGCGTGATGGCAGCGGAGCGGTTGGCCGCTTCGGCAGTCGCCATTGCCTCCGCCGCATTTTTCTTGGACTGCGAATCGATGAAGTCTACGATTTCATCGATCTTCTTGGTCGGCGCGCGGTCCATGCCGGCGACTGCTTTATCGACGATTTTGTAGCTTTCCGGGTTGGCCGAATCAAACTGCTTGAGCGCGGCCATATAGTTCTTGCCCAGCTCCTCATGCATCTTGATCGCTTCGTCGTCCAGCGTGGTTTGCAGGTTCAGCTTTTGCAACATGCCCGACAGTTTCTGCAACTCGGCATTGGTGGCTTGGCCGCTCTTCACAAAAGCAGCAGAGTATTTTTCCAGCTGCGCCTGATCATGGCCCCGTACCAGGATATTTTTCCACTCTTGCACCTGGATCTTGAACTCAACTTGCGCACTGCGGGCAGTATCGACAGCCTGTGTCAAATCGACCGATCGTTGCATGCTTTGGGCGTTGCTGGATTTGATGAAACTGATGGCGCTCCAGCCCTGGTAGCCGACCGTTAACAAGGCCAGCATAAAGAAAGCGCCTAGCAAACCTAAGCGCACTCCGATCTTTAGATTGCCGAAGTTCATGATTTATTTCCCCTAGGTAAAAAGGCGACAATATGCCTTCAGGACTGCAATCTTCATGATGCGCCCTAAAGTACTAAAAGCCAAGAAACCTGTTTTCGTTACAACCTACTTGTGGCGCGGGGGAAACTCCATGCGATACAGATCCGTTTTGCCCGTATCAAAGCGCTCGACAAAGTGCATGCCGAGCTTCATCAGCAAGGCCGAGGAAGCAGTGTTACCAGGCGAAACGATGCCGAGCAAGCGCGGCAAACCAACGACATCACGGCCATAGGCCATGGCAGCCGACGCTGCCTCCCAGGCATACCCCTGGCCCCAAAAGGCTGGCAGGTAGGCATAGCCTATATCGGTATCGGGCAGGGTGTCGCGCTTGATCAAGCCGCACATGCCGATCGATGCCCCATCTTCCTTGCGAATAACCATCCACAAGGAATAGCCCAACTGCGCCTGCATCGCGATCGGGCCGGCCAGCAAGGCAGAACGCGCGCCATCAAGGTCGCGCACGCCCTTGTCGCCAATGTTTTCGAGGAAGGAAGGCTCGTTCACCAGGCGCAGGTAGAACGAGGCATCATCAACAGTTGCGGGTCGCAGGGTCAGTCGTTTGGTATCGATCATTGCTCCGGCCAATCGTTAGGGTCGGCCAGGAACTTGTACATCACATACACGTCAACAAAACCGAGCTGCTTGTGCCGATAAGCGCGCGGCAGCGTGCCTATCACGGAAAAGCCGAGCCGCTTCCACAGCAGCACGGCAGAAACATTGGTGCTTACAACGTAATTGAATTGCATGGCGAGGAAGCCATCGCGCCGCGCCTGCTCCAGGCAATGGCGGCCCAGCATCTTGCCGATGCCCACGCCTTGCGCGGCGGGACTGACCATGAAGGAAGCGTTGGCGACATGGGAACCGCGATCCAGCTGGTTGGGCAGCAGGCGGTACATGCCAAGCAGGCGGCCGGTGTTCAGCACCGCCACCCAGGTCTTGATGCCGCGCCCGAACCAGAAGGCGTGGCAGTCGTCGCGGCTGGTCTCCGCCGCGAAGTAATAGGTATCGCCGCTCGCGATCAACTCCTGGAAAATTGTCCACATGGAGTCGAAATCGGCCTCGGTGGCCGGGCGGATGACGATGTCTTTCAAAGCTGCTCCCAACGGCAGGAATGATGCTGAATTTTCATGCATTTTCCCCTGCAAGTCCAGCACGCCCGGAGAGGCGGAAATCGACTTGCTGCGGCCTGCCCGGCAAGGTGAGACGCGCCGTGGCACGCGGCGATTCCGACACTACCTGCCCGCGCCGCACGACCAGGCGCCGGGCCGCGCGCAGGCGGATGGCCTCCACCGGATCGCCGGCATCAAGCAACACCAGGTCGGCATGGCAGCCTGGCTGCAGGCCGTAGCCTTCCAGGCCGAGGATCCTGGCCGGCGTTTCGGTCACGGCCTGGAAACAGGCGCGCATCGCATCCTGCCCCGTCATCTGCGCTACGTGCAGGCCCATGTGGGCGACTTCCAGCATATCGCCCGAACCCAGGCTGTACCACGGGTCCATCACGCAATCGTGGCCGAAGGCGACATCAATCCCTTGCGCCATCATTTCCGGTACGCGCGTCATGCCGCGGCGTTTGGGATAGGTATCGTGGCGGCCTTGCAAGGTGATGTTGATCAGCGGGTTGGCGATGGCGGCGACACCGGCTTCGCGGATCAGCGGCAGCAGCTTGCTGACATAGTAGTTGTCCATCGAATGCATGGACGTCAGGTGTGAACCTGCCACGCGGCCTTGCAGGCCAAGGCGCTGCGTGTGATAGGCCAGCGTTTCGATGTGGCGCGACAACGGATCATCCGACTCATCGCAGTGCATATCGACGCGCAAGCCTTGCTCGGCCGCGAACTCGCACAGGATGCGCACCGATTCCGCGCCATCGGCCATGGTGCGCTCGAAATGCGGGATGCCGCCTACGACATCGACGCCCATCGCGATCGCGCGCTTCAGGTTGGCCAAGGCAGAGGGGCTGCGCAGCACGCCATCCTGCGGGAAAGCGACCAGTTGCAAGTCGAGATAAGGCGCCACGCGGCGCTTCACGTCGAGCAGCGCCTCCACCGCCAGCAAGCGGTCGTCGCACACATCGACGTGGCTGCGGATGGCCAGCAGGCCGCGCGCCACGGCCCAATCGCAATACTGCAGCGCGCGTTCAGCCAGGGCCTCCTGCGTCAGCTGCGGCTTCAACTCGCCCCACAGCGCAATGCCTTCCAACAGCGTGCCGGACTGGTTCACGCGCGGCAGGCCGTAACTGAGCGTGGCATCCATATGGAAATGCGCATCGACGAAAGGCGGTGTGACCAGATCGCCCTCCGCATCGATCTCACGCGCGCCCTTTGCTTGCAAGGCAGAAGCGACAGCAGCGATGCGGCCGTTGCTGATGGCGATGTCAATGCCATGGCGGCCATCGGGCAAAGTCGCGTTACGGATTACCAGGTCCATCGCATAGCTCCACAGGTGAGGGATGGCCGATTGTAGGCAGGCCGCGCTGGGCACGCAATGTTGCACTGCATAACTTTTGCTTCAATAGTCGGCAAAAATGTCTTTCCATTACCATATTTCGTCGCTAGAATGGGTTTATTGCAGCGCACCATTTCCCACCGATCCAGGAGAAAATATGTTTTCGATTCCCGAGCAATTTTCCGCAGCCACCAAGTCGCAGCTGGAAGCGCAGCTGAAAATCCTCAACAACCTCGCGACCACTGCCTTCGAAGGCGCACAGAAAGTGATTGCGCTCAACCTCAGCACCACCAAAGCTTCCGTTGAAAAAAGTTCCGCCGCAGCGCGCGAACTGCTGGAAGCAAAAGACCCACAGGATTTCTTCGCCAAAAGCACCGCCCGCGTGCCCAACCTGGACGGCCTGTTCGCCTACAACCGCGAGCTGTTCAGCATCGCCAGCAAAACCCAGGCGGAATTGTTCCAGGCAGCACAAGAGCAATTGAAGGAAGCAGGCAAGCAAGGCGTGCAAGTACCGAAGCTGTCCGCACCGATTGCAGCGCCGGCGCCAGCCCCTGCTGCAGCACCGACACCAGCGCCGGCACCCAAAGCCGCCAAAGCCGAAGCCAAGCCTGCACCAAAGCCTGAAGCAAAAGTCGAAGCCAAGCCAGAGGTAGTGGAGAGCAAGCTGGAAGCCAAGGCCGAAGCGAAGGCCGAAGCCAAATCCGCCAAGCCTGCCGCCAGCTTCCCCGATCCAAAAGCCGCCAACGCCAACGGCGCCAAAGCCCACAAGTAATTTGAAAGTCGGGGTCAGCTCTGGCAATCGGACACGGGCCCAGCTGTAGGCGACGCCTACAGCTGGGCCCGTGTCCGATTGCCAGAGCTGACCCCGACTTTCATCGTAGCGGCGTGCTCGGCGAAAAATTCTGCCCTGAGGTATCCTTGCAGGCTCTTGGCAGCATTTTCCTTCTAAGCATATGAGTTTATCGCGCCTGATCGGTGGCTTCGTCCGCAGCCATTGGCGTCCTTACGCAGCCGCCGGCGCCATGCTGACCGGCGTTGCCGTCATCGGTATCTGTATTCCGCGCCAGATCGGCTTCATGGTCGATGGCCTGGCGGCGGGCAAGCTGGGCCGTGAGGCCTTGTGGCAGGCTATCGGCTTGCTTCTTCTCCTGGGTGTGGCGAACTATGGCTTGCGCGTCGCGTGGCGCATGAAGCTGTTTTCGGCCGCTTATCAATTGGGCGTTGAATTGCGCACGCGCTTCTATCGGCGCCTGTCGTTGCAAGGTCCGCAGTTCTTCCAGAAGCAACGCACCGGTGACTTGATGGCCTTGGCCACCAACGATATCGATGCCATCGAGATGGCGGCCGGCGAGGCAATGCTGGCCGGCTTCGACGGTTCGCTCACCCTGCTACTGGTGCTGGGCATGATGCTGGTCGGCGTCGACTGGCGCCTGGCCTTGTTCGCGCTGATTCCCTTTCCTTTGATGGCATGGGCTTTCTGGCGCATTTCTTCGCATATCCATACCGCTTCCGCCGATTCGCTGAAACGCTTCAGCGCCTTGAACGATCATGTGCAGGAAACGCTGTCCGGCGTGCGCACCTTGCGCGCGCTTGGCCTGGAGCAGCGCAGCAGCTCGCGTTTCGAAGAACTGGCCGGTGCTGCCGCCGGTGCCAGCCTCACCGCGCAGCGCTGGGAGGCTGCTTATGAGCCGGCAGTCGGCCTGACCCTGACCGCGGCGACAGGCCTGTCGCTGGGCCTGGGCGGCTTCCTCGTCTGGCGCGGCGAATTGTCGATCGGCGAGCTGACTTCCTTCAGCATGTATCTCGGCCAATTGATCTGGCCGATGTTTGCCGCCGGCTGGGTGCTGTCGCTGATCGAACGTGGCCGCGCTGCTTATGCGCGCCTGCAGCCCATGCTGGATGCGCCGTTGACCATCGAAGACCACGGCACCCTGCCGCATGTAGCTCCCGGCAACCTGGAGCTGCGCGGCGTGGGCTTCGCCTATCCCAGCCAGCACGAACCGGCGCTGTCCGATATAACGCTCACGCTGAAACCGGGCCAGACCCTTGGCCTTGTCGGGCCGACGGGATCCGGCAAATCGACGCTGCTGCGCGTGCTGCTGCGCCAGGTAACGCCAACGCACGGCAGCGCCAAATGGAGCGGCCACGAACTGCACCAGTACACGCTGCAGGCGCTGCGTGCGGCGATCAGTTGGGTGCCGCAGGAGTCCTTCCTGTTCTCGGCGTCGATTGCCGACAATATCGCACTGGCGAAGCCCGGCGCCACGCGTGCGGAGGTGGAACGCGCAGCCAACCTGGCGGCCATCCACGACGACATCCTGCTGTTCCCGCACAAGTATGAAACTGAAGTCGGCGAGAAAGGCATCACCCTGTCCGGCGGCCAGCGCCAGCGCGTGGCGATCGCGCGCGCCCTGCTGTCGGATAACGACTTGCTGCTGCTGGACGACGCCTTGTCGGCAGTCGACACCGGCACCGAAACAGCCATCCTCGAACACCTGGAAGAACTGCGCCGCGCCCACACCACGCGTTGCGCCATCATCGCCAGCCACCGCCTGAGCGCCGTGGTGGATGCGGACCAGATCGTGGTGCTGCAGCATGGCCGCATCACCGAGTCGGGCACGCACGAAGAACTGCTTGCGCTGAACGGCTGGTACGCCAGCCAGTGGCGCTACCAACAACTGGAGGCCAGCCTTGACGCAGCCTGACAAACAAAGCGCGCGCGAACAGACGCGCCAGGCCGCGGGCCTCCTGAAAGAAGCATCCGGTCCCGACCTGCATCATCTGGGCTGGGCCGTGCTGTGGCTGGCCTTTGCGGCCGGCATGGAGGTGCTCGGCCCTTTGCTGGGCAAGCGCCTGATCGACGAGCACCTGCTGCCCAAGCACCTGGACTGGGGCCCCATGGCCCTGCTGCTGGGCGGCGTGCTGCTGACCGGCTGGATCGCCACCTGGGTGCGCTACCGGCAGCTGGTACGCCTGTCCGGCGTGGCCATGCGTTCGGTGCAGCGCCTGCGCGAGCGCGTCTACAGCCACGTGCTGCGCTTGCCGATGGCCTTCTTCGACCGCGCCATCACCGGCCAGCTGGTGTCGCGCGTCACGAATGACACCGAGGCCGTGAAAGGCTTGTACATCCAGGTGCTGTTCGTGATCCTGGACAGCACCATCGTGCTGGTCGGCACGGTGGCCGCCATGGCCTGGCTGGACTGGCGCCTGATGACCATCGTCGTGGCGCTGCTGCCCTTCGTGCTGGTGATCGTATGGGCTTACCAGCGCCTGAGCGCCCCGGCCGTGACGCGGGCCCGCCAGCTGCGCAGCGACATCAACGCGCAGATCGCCGAGTCCATCGGCGGCATGACGGTGCTGCAGGCGAACAATGCGGAGCAGCGCTTCGGCGAACGCTTCGCCGCCACCAATGCGGAACACTACACCCAGCGCCTGGCCGAAATCCGCGCCAATGCCTGGCTGCTGCGCCCCGCGCTGGACATGCTGAATATCCTGCTGCTGGCGTCCGTGATCTTCATGTTCGGCCAGCGCGATATGAGCGCGGCGGAAGTAGGAGTGCTGTATGCCTTCATCAACTACATCGCGCGCGTGATCGAGCCGCTGATCCAGATCACCATGCAGTTCAGCCAGTTGCAGCAATCGGTGGTGGCAACGTCGCGCGTGGCGATCCTGCTCGGGGAGCAGAGCGCGCCGGAGCACCGCACCGGCCCCGGCGCCCACACCCGCCATGCTGCCAACGACGATGGCGCCCCGGCCATTGATATCCGCACCCTGGACTTCGAATACATCGAAGGCCAGCGCGTGCTGCACCAGTTGTCGCTGGAAATCCCGCAGGGCGCCTTCTTCGGCATTGTCGGCCACACCGGCAGCGGCAAGTCGACCCTGCTGTCGCTGCTGCTGCGCTACTACCCGGCCCCGCACGGCAGCATCCGCATGAACGGCATGCTGCTGGACGAGATCGACAACGAGCAGTTCCGCGCCGATGTCGGCCTGGTGCCGCAAGACCCCTTCCTGCTGGCCGCTTCCGCACGGGAGAACATTGACATGGGCCGCGGCCTGTCGCAGCGGGAGATCGAAACGGCGGCGCGCGCCGCGCACTGCCACGACTTCATCATGGCGATGGAAGACGGTTACGATACGGTGCTGGGCGAAGGCGGCTCGCGCCTGTCTTCCGGCCAGAAGCAGCTGATCGCCATTGCGCGCGCCCTGGCGGGCAAGCCGCGCATCCTGCTGCTGGACGAGGCTACTTCGCGCATCGATTCGCACACGGAGCAGATCGTGCAGGTGGCACTCAACGAGCTGCGCGGCCAGGTGACCATCATCGCCATCGCGCACCGCCTGTCCACCATCCGCGAGGCCGACCGTATCGTCGTGCTGAACCACGGGCGCATTGTGGAACAGGGACCGCACGAGGAACTCATGCAGATTGATAACGGCTTGTACCAGCGCCTTTATCTCTTGCAACAGCTCGCCGCCTGACTTTTCGTTTCCGCACGAAAAGAATTACTAGTCGATTGGTAGTCGAGGTATGCTGTCCTCCAGAGGGGGGACACTGCCATGCAAAAGAACCTGTCTTTGACCTCCTCCGCCCCTCTCACTAACGTTCGCCGGCCATTGGGCCGGGAAGGGGGAGGATTCCTACGTCGCCTGAACGCAAAAGCGCCCAAGTCGATTCGGCGGGTTCCTGCTTCATCGGGCGGACTGATTGCTCCGCTCTCCACAGGCTAACAAGCGGAGTCCCCGCTCTAAAATATTGATCGCACCCACTATATCGGCGTGATTTTCATAAACACATGCGACACATTTAAATTTCGCTTGCGTTGGCCGGTTCTCTGGCGACACATGTCCGCAGCTGGGGCAAGTCTGGCTTGTATGGTGCGGCGGCACAGCCTGCAATAGGCCGCCCCGCCAGGCCAGCTTGTATTTCAGCTGCCGCCTGAATTCCCCCCATCCCTGGTCCAGGATGCGATGGTTCAGGGCGCTTTTTTGCGCCACCATTCGGCCAGGCTGCAGCAATGTCCCTTTGGCCGAACGCACCATATTGCCAATCTGCAGATCCTCAATGCAGACGATTGCGTGGGTTTTGCTGATCGTCGTGGAGGCCTTGTGCAAGACGTCTTCACGAAGGTTGGCAATGCGGGCGTGGAGCTTCTGCACTCGGGCTTTCGCCTTTTTCCAGTTGTTGCTGAATTTCACCTTGCGGCTCATGCGGCGCTGGACCAGAGACAGGCGTTTCAGATGCTTCCGGTAGCTGTTCGCTGCCTCGATAAACTTCCCGTCGCTCGTGGCAGCGAAATGAATAATGCCGACGTCCACGCCGATGGCTGTTTTACCGGCAGGAAGACACTCTTCGACCTCACGCCGGGTCTGAATAGCGATAAACCATTTACCGGCTGCGCAGCAGACCGTGACATTGCGCACTTCCCCCAGGACTTGACGGCTATTCCGGTAGCGCATCCAGCCCAGCTTGGGCAGGAAGATACGGCTATTGCCCTGATCGAGTTTGATCTGTTTCGGATCCGCGTAGCGGAACGCATCACCGCAGCCTTTGCACTTGAAGCGGGGGAAGGCCGTGCGCTTGGCAAAGAAGTTTCGAAAGGCTGCTTCGAGATGTTTCAGCGCATGCTGCAACGGGTGACATGGAGCATCGCGTAGCCATGGCGTTTCCGGGTCATGACGCCATGCCGTCAAATTTCTCGCCATGGCCACGTAACCGATATAGCCGTTGCCAGCCGCGTAATTCTCCTTTTGCAGTGCCAACGCCTTGTTGAAGACGTAGCGGCATGCGCCGGCGAAGCGGCGCAAGAGAGATAGTTGACCACCGCTTGGCTTCAGCTCGAATTTGTAGGCTTGAAGGCGCTCCATGGATTCAGTATATTTTGGTCTATGGCCATTTCAAGCGACCTCAGGCACGGTAGGCATTGTGTCTTCATGATGCATGTCCATTTGGTCTTCGTGACAAAATATCGCCGCGATGTCTTTACCAAGGACATCCTTGACGACCTGCGGCCGATCTTCGCCAGCGTCTGCGCAGACTTCGAGTCCGAGCTGGTGGAATTTGACGGTGAGCACGATCATGTGCACCTGCTGGTGAACTACCCGCCGAAAGTCGCCGTCTCGCATTTGGTCAACAGTCTGAAAGGCGTCTCGAGCAGGATGATCCGCAAAAAGAATTATCCAAGTATCCGCCAGAAGCTATGGGGCGGCGCCTTGTGGTCACCATCCAATTTTGCTGGCAGTTGCGGTGGTGCGCCGATTGCGGTGATTCGCCAGTACATCGAACAGCAAAAGACGCCACACTAAGTCTGCAGGACGGCTTCGCCATCCGCGCTCTTGACTCCGCCCTGAACGGCGGGGTTTGCCGCGCCTTGGATCAACGACATCATCGGCGTGATCGACGGCATCGCATTCCAGACGAATATCCTGGCGCTGAATGCGGCGGTCGAGGCAGCGCGCGCGGGCAAACAAGGGCGCGGCTTCGCGGTGGTGGCGTCGGAAGTGCGCAATCTGGCGCAACGCAGCGCGGCGGCGGCCAAGAAAATCAAGGAACTGATCGGGACCTCGGTATCGCGTGTTCAAGACGGCGGCCGGCAGTGCGCCCTACGGCTGCCGCCGACGTTTGGGAAGAGTTCTAGGCGCGCCGGCGGCTGTGCGCAAATCCCGCCGCCCACGCCAGGCAGCCTGCCAGCATCCATGCTGCCACGCTGCCTGTGCTGGCGGCGCCGTTAAAGCCGACCATGTCCAGCGCCGCCTCCTTTGGTGAGTTGAGCGCGATATACCAGGTGAACAGGAACAGCGCCAGGAACAGCCTCGAACCGCGCGTCAAGCCGCCGAGCAGGCTGGCGGCGGAAGCCAGTGCCAATACGCCTGCAAGCGCCGCCACGGCGCGGACCGGCGCATCGGCCGACCAGCGCAGCGCCACAATCAGCAGCGGAAGTCCGAGCACCAGGCTGGCCGACCACTGCCGCAGGTAGCGCCGCACCACGCCGCCCGGCAGCGCACCGGTCATGGCATCGGCCCCGTTTTGCCAGTCGCGCGGCACGATGCCGCACACGACCACTCCCCAGACTGCAACCGCGCCAGTCATCACACCCGGCAGCACGCCGCTTTCAGCGACGGTGGCCGCCACGGTGCCCGCGGCCAGTGCCAGCGCCACCGACGGCGACATCGACAACACCAGCGCCACCTCCGCCAGCACTTCACCCGCAAAGCCGGGTACGCGCATCGCCAGGCCGGGTAATGGACGCACTACGATCGCCACCGGACGCAGCATGCGGTCGGCCAAGGCCAGCAAGCGGTTGCCGCGGGCAGAGCGCGGCCGCACCCGGTCCGGCGAATAGCGGTGGAAGAACAGCGCGGCTGGCGCCAGCAGCAAGAGGGACATCGCCAGCGTCGCCGCACGAATGCCCCATGCTTTAATCGTCCAAAGCGCGGCAGGAATCACCATGGTCGGTCCAGCCGGATCGAAAGCGCTCCGGCCCAAACTGAAATCGGTTGTTTCGAAGTGCTCGCGCAGCGAATTCACCGCCACCGACAGGCCGGAAAAATCGAAGAACATCGGCCATACCGAATCGGGACTTTCGACCACGCCAATGAGGGCGCCGAACTGCATGCACCACAGGAAAAAGAACAGCAGGTCGCCGCGCTTGCCGACCAGCGGCCCGATATTGTCGAACAGGACCGCGCAGCCGGCCGCATAACTGATAATCGGCAGCAGCATCAGCGCATAGGTCTGCAAGTAGACCAGCAACTGGATCGGACCCTCGCCGCGCAAGGCATGCAGCGCCAGCGTGGAACCCAGGTATGCCAGCACAAACAGCATCAGGTATGCCACGCCGCCCAGCCAACGCCCGAGAACCAGCAAGCCATTGCTCGCGCCAGTGGCGCCGATCACCGCCCCCATGCCGCTTTGCAGGTCGTCCGCTACGCGCCCGCGCAGCAGGTAGAAGCCCGCCAGTCCAAGCAACATGCCGGCGACGTGCGCGCTGCCAAATGCCAGCGCCTGGCTGGTGTACAGCACGCGCTTCTTGTCGATGACCATCATGGTGATGCCGTCGGCTGGATCGGCGATCGCGATCCAGCACAAGGCCACCACCGCCAGCAGCGCCGCCAGCGTCGACAGGCGGCGCAGCCGCACGCGCACTTCATTCAGTGCCAGTATCTGGAGTGCGTTCATGCAGCCTCCGCGACCGGCTCGGACAGCGCATAGCGTTGCGCCATCAGCGCCTCTTCCAAGGTCGGTTCGACTGCCTGCGCCCCTGCCACCGGCAGTCCCGGATGCGCCACGCGCAACTGTACCTGCGCCCCCTGGCGCTGCGCCTGCAGTACGTGGAAGCGGCTGCGCAGCGCATCGTATTCGGCCGCGTCGACGCTGGCCTGCCACACCTGGCCGCGCGCCCGCTGCAGGATGGCGTCCGGCGTTTCCAGCGCCAGCAGGCGGCCCTTGCGCATGATCGCCAGCCGGCCGGCGATGCTTTCCACGTCCGGCACGATATGGGTCGACACGATCACCAGCTTGCCGAAGCCCAGCTCGGACAACAGGCGGCGGAAGCGCAAACGTTCTTCCGGATCCAGCCCCGCCGTCGGTTCGTCCACGATCAGGATATCGGGATCGTTCAGCAGCGCCTGCGCGATTCCCAGGCGGCGCCGCATGCCGCCCGAGAACGAAGCCGCAGGCCGCCGCGCGTGTTCAGAAAGGTTCACCAGTTCCAGCAAGTGGCGGATGCGGGCCGGATCCCGCACGCCTTTCAGCGCCGCGAAATACTGCATGCATTCCAGCGCGGTCAGGTTCGGATACACGCCGAACTCCTGCGGCAGGAAGCCAAGGCGGCGCCGCATCGCATCCGGATTGCGCACAATGTCTTTGCCATCGAACAGGATGCTGCCGGCAGTCGGCCGCGACAGCGTGGCAACCAGCTGCATCAAGGTGGTCTTGCCCGCGCCGTTGTGACCGACAAGCCCAACCACGCCGCTACCAAGTTTCAGGGAAACGTCGTCCACCGCTTTCAGGTCGCGGAAGGTTTTGCTGACATTGCGCAGTTCGAGCATGGTTTTTCGCCTCGGGAAAGTTGATGAGGCGGACTGTACCCGGCACGCCGCACCAGCGCGCGAGCCGTGCGACGAACGGTCGAATCAAGGGGCCAGATGGAAATATTGATCAACTAGTTACACAAGTAGAAATTCCACTTGTATTTTCCCCACAGTTCCGGCCTCTATCATGAAAATAGTGAGTCACAAGCGAGATTTCCCGCTTGCAACAGGCATATAATCAGTCGCACACGCTGCCCATGCGATCCCAAGGACCCAAGTTGCCAGGCTTTCCGGTTTTGACGATTTTCAAGCGCCTCCGAACACTGGCCGGCGCCTGCCTGCTTGCGCCCTGCCTTGCGTTTGCCCAGTCGCCCCTCGATAGCGAGATTTCGCAAATCCGCGAAGTGGTGCGCTTCGTTCCCGAAAAAGCCCTGGTCCAGTTGCAGCAGATGGAACCCGTGGCCCGCTCCGCGCCGCCCCTGACCCGTGCCGAATTCCTGGCCCAGCTCAGCCTGACCCATCGCAGCCTTGGCAAGCATGATGTCGCGCTCGCCCTGGCCGAAGAACTGTACGACTTCGGTCGTGCGCAGGACAACAAGATCATCATCGCCAAGGGCTTGCTGACCAAGGCCTACGTGCGCTCGGCGATGAACGAGCGCCAGGTGTCGCACGAACTGGCATTCGAAGCGGAAAAGCTGGCCAGCACCACCAATGACATGGTGCTGCGCGTGCAATCCACCATCACCGCCGGCCAAAGCTACGCTGAACAGGGCAACTATCCGGTGGCCCTGGTCCGCCTGCAGTCGGCAGTGGAACTGGCGCAAAAGGTCGAGAACGACAAGGTGCCGCTGGCCAGCGCGCTCAATGCCCTCACCCTGTTCTACACCCAGGTGCGCGAGTACGACAAGGCTTGGGAAACGCTGGGTGAAACGTTCGAAGTGTCGGAGGCCCTGGATTCGCCGGGCCGCATGGCCATCGCCAACAATACCGAATACGGCCTGGCGGTCGATACGCAACAGTACAAGCGCGGCATGCGCGCCCTGCTGGCCAACCTGGAACTGACCCGCAAGCTTGGCGCCAAACGCATGATCGCGACCACCCTGGTGAACCTGTCCGACATCAACCTGAAGCTGCACGACTTCCCGACCGCGCTGCGCTTTGCCAACGAGGCCTCGGCTGCTGCACGCGATGCGAATGACGATGCCAACGAAGCCACGGCGCGCATCAATGCTGGCCAGGCCTATATGGGAACGAACAAGGTCGCCGAAGGCAAGAAGTCTTTTGCACTGGGCATGGCCTACTACGAAAAGACCGGCGACAAGCCTGAGCTGCAAGCCCTGCTGACCGAGTACGGCGAAGCGCTGGAACGCGTGGGCGACTACCAGGGCGCGGTCGAAGCCTACCACCGCGAGCGCCAGATTTCGAACGAGCTGTTCGAGTCGCAGCGCAAGAAGACCATGTGGGAACTGCAGGAAAAATACGACACCGAAAAGAAGAAGCGCCAGATCGAACAGCTGTCGCATGAAAACCAGGCCAAGGGCGCGGAGTTGAATGCCCGCCGCCTGCAGCAACGCATCTGGTGGCTGCTGGCGGTCGTGTTCGCGCTGGCTGCGGTGATTGTCGGCCTGCTGTATCGCAAGGTACGCCAGGCCAATGCACAGCTGGAAGTGAAGAACCTGGAATTGAAGGCGCAAAGCTCGCTCGACCCGCTCACTGCGCTGTACAACCGCCGCCACTTCCAGGAATACATGCGCACGCACAACCAGGTGGAGCGGCGCGGCGCCAACGGCGAAGACATTGTGGGCGCCCTGTTCCTGCTGGACGTCGACCACTTCAAGCACGTCAACGACACTTACGGCCACGCTGCCGGCGATGCGGTGCTGAAGATGATTGCGGAAAGCCTGCGCATCGCACTGCGCGAGACCGACATGATCGTGCGCTGGGGCGGCGAAGAGTTCCTGGCCTTCCTGCCGGCCATCCCGCGCAACGGCGTCGACGAGATTGCCCGCCGCATCCTGAGCTGCGTGTCGTCGCAGCCGGTGCCGTTCCAGGACCATACGATCCACGTGAACGTATCGGTCGGCTTTGCACCGTTCCCGCTGGCGCCGGGCGGCTTGCCATTGCCTTGGGAACGCGCCGTCAACCTGGTGGACATGGCGCTGTACCTGGCCAAGGCGCACGGCCGCAACCGCGCCTATGGCGTGCGCGGCTTCTCCAACTTCGAACAGACCTCGATGGAAGCCATCGAGCAGAACCTGGAACAGGCCTGGCGCGCCGGTTTCGTCGACCTGACGCTGGTGTTGGGCGGCCTGCCCGACGAGCCGCCACCGCCTTCCAATGTGGTACCGCTAAAGAGCAAGTCCGGGAACTAGTTCTTTTCCTTGCGCGCTTCGCGGGCCGAGTCCTGCATTTCCTTGCCGGCCTGCTCGACTTTCTCGCCGAGCTTTTCGGTGGCAGTGTTCAGCTTTTCGCCCGCCTGCTGGGCCGCCTGGTCCAGCTTCTGGCCGGCCTGGTCCAGCTTTTCGCCCGCCTTGCTGGCTGCCTGGTCCAGCTTCTCGCCAGCCACGCTCGCGGCCCTGTCGATTTCACGGCCGGCCTGCTCCGCCGGGCCGATACGTTTGTCTTCCGGTTTCTGGCAACCGCTGGCCAATGCCATGGCCATTGCCGCCAACGCTACTGCAATCATGCTTTTCATGGTGTCTCCTTTCCTTCCGGCATAGTGAAAATGTTACGCTAGAATACTCCAATGGACGCGCACATTCCCATCCTTAAGCGGGCGGGCATGGTGCTTGTGGTGCTGGGCACCTGCGACCTGCTGGCCATCCGGTCCGGCCTTTTCCTGCTCGGCGCAGCAGCCGGCATCGGCTTGCTGTTCGGCAGCCTGCATATGGCCTCGCTGGTGCGCTGGATCGCCGCCTTCGCCCTGTGCGCCCTGGGCGTGATGATGCTGGCCTGGCCCCTGATGCAACCGGTCGACCTGACCCTGACCCAGCTCAAGCTGCAACCGCGCATCTTGCCATCCCTTGTTACCAGCGCCACCTGGCTGCTGCTGTTGCACTGGCTGTATCGCACCCTCGGCGCCCCCGCCGTGCTGGCCGCGCGCCGCGCCGCCGGTTTCAAGCCGCGCCATATGGGCCTGGCCGCCGCCAGCGGTGCCGCATTGTCACTGATGATTTGCGTTATGTTGTCGCTGCTGCTGCATGGCGACGCGGCAGACCGGGCGCGCCGCGCCGCTGAACGCCAGTTCGGGCCGGACTACCGTTACCACGTGGCAGCGCTGAAGGTGGACGGCAAGCGGGTGGAAGGATTGGTCACGGCGTGGAATGGCCACGAGATCCGCAGTATTCCCGTCGCATGGCAGGAGGATGCTAACGGCGACCGATAACGAAAGCCCCGACCAGTGCGGCCACGCCAAACACCAGCAAGGTGCTGCAGAAAGCCAGGTTGAGGAATTTGGAGAGGTTCAACACCCCCAGCACGGCGGCGGCCAGGAATGCGAGCCCGAAAAACAGCAGCCAGCCAGCCGTGTCCGCGGCCGACATATCGGCTCCGCGCGCCTGGACATGACGCATGAAGGCGCGCCGGACGACGTTGGACGCCAACAACACCAAGAGGAATACGCCACCTGCAGCTAAAAGGCTTGCCTGCATCTGCCCTCCAATTTTTTAGCTTTGGGCAGATGGTAGCACCGTGTCTTAATCGGCGACGATCTTTTTGGGCGGAGGCGGCGGGGCGAAGGCGACGGTATCGCCTTCCGGCGCGGAATCCTGTGCATCCGAAAACTCGAGCCAGCGATCCAGGCTGGCACGGCGGCGGATGGTGATGCCCTTGTTGCTGATGTAACCGATCTGCTCGAAGTTATCCAGCTTGCAGACCATCTTCGAGGTGGTGGGCAAGTTGTCGCGCAGGCGGTCGTAGGCCTTGCGCGCCTTCTGCTCCCACTTGGCCAGGGTTGGCTCGTTGAAACGGTTGCTTTCGTAATAGATGGTCAACGTATGGTCGTGATTGCCGAAGCCGACTACCGCCGCGCCCTTGCGGACCGCGCTCAGGATATCTTCCTTGATATTGGAAGTCGGGACGAAAATGGCCGCACGGCTATCCGTTTCATCGGGCCGCTGCAGCGGCAAGTCCTGGCCAAACTGTACACCCATCAATGTTTCTCCCCGGCTATATTCGTCCGATTCTACCTCGCACCCCTTCCCGGTTCAAGCAGCGGCACGCCGTATAATGCGCATGCCTCATCCTCTTTATAGCCTGATAATGACAGCTTTTCCACCTGCCGCCCGCGATTCGGCAGCCCGCAATGTTCGCGACCTGCTGGCCCACGCCATCGAATACGCCCCGCCACAGCAGGCTTTAGTGGTGTTTGACCAGCGCAGCCCGCTATCCCAGGTACTGGCCGAAGCGTACCGCACAGCCCTGCCGGAAGGCCGTTTCATTGACTTCGATACCGTGCAGCCGGACGACGTGCTTGCGGCTTTCGAGCAACTACAGGCGGGCGACCTGGTGGTGCTGGTGCAGACCACCAGCTTCCGCCTGAATGAATATCGCATCCGCATGGAGCTGTTCAAGCGCGGGCTCAAGGTGATGGAGCATATGCATTTGTCACGCATGCCGGGCGGACAAGGTCTTGTCTATATTGACGCACTGGCTTACGACCCGGCCTACTACCGCGGCGTGGGACATGCTTTGAAGGCGCGCATCGAACGCGCGCACTCGGGCGTGGTGGAGAGCGGCGGCGAACGGCTGGTGTTCGCTTCACCGTTTGAAGAAGCCAAGCTGAATATCGGCGACTACAGCGCCATGAAGAATGTCGGCGGCCTGTTCCCGATTGGCGAAGTATTCACCGAAGCGCAAGACCTGGAGGCAGTCAACGGCCGCGCCAAAGTCTTTGTGTTCGGCGATACCACCTTCCACGTCAACCGCCCGGCCACGCCGATCACCATGATCGTGGAAAAAGGCCGCGTGGTCGGCGCTGAAAACAGCACGCCTGAGTTCGACAACATGCTGGCCATCATCCGCGCGCATGAGGGCGAAGTGTGGGTGCGCGAGCTCGGTTTCGGTATGAATCGCGCCTTCTCGCGCGAACGCACGGTGGACGACATCGGCACCTATGAGCGCATGTGCGGCATCCACCTCTCGCTCGGCGCCAAGCACGGCCAGTACCAGAAGCCCCAGTTCAAGCGCAAGGACGCCCGTTTCCACATCGACGTCTTCGTCCAGACCGACGCGGTCTACCTCGACAACGACCAGGTCTACCGCGACGGCGGCTGGGCTCCCGCCTCCTGAGGCAACCACTGCCAGTTAGTGATCGCGCGCAGGAGCCATTCGGCGGGGCCGTAGGTGTGGCGCTTGAGCCACCATGCGCTCAACGCCATTTGGGCGAGGTAGATTGCCGGCACCAGCGCAAGAACGGCAATTGGAGGCAACTCGTCGCACAGGCGCAGGCCATAGCCGGTGAACAGCAAGGCCATGACCAGCGACTGCATCAGGTAATTGCTTAACGCGAGCTTGCCCATTGGGGCCAGGGCCGCAATCACGCGCGCCCCATGGCGCCTGTCGAACAGCATCAATAGTCCAGCGACGTAGGCTGCGGTCAGGAACGGCGCGGTCACCACGCTGAGTGCGGTGGCGAAGATGATCATTGCGCCGCCGGGCGCAATCTCCGAAGCCAAAGCATAAAACACAGCGCCGGCGCCGCCCAGCACGCCAAGCCGCAGGATGCGCGGAAGCCACGCGCGTAGCGCATCTACTTTGGCAAACAATTGCTCGCGGCCCGCTGCCATCCCGAGCAGGAACATGGCAAATGCGCTCGGTCCCTGGCCAAACAGCAACAACGCCACCGTCGACGGGAATTCGCCCGTTACATATGCCTGCGTGCTGCGGGCATCGCCATGGAAGGCCGCCAGTTTGGCAAACACGGGCTTCAGTTCCGGAGTTCCCTCTCCCCCGAGCAGGACGACTACGCCCAGCGCCGCCAACAGCAAGGCGGCCAAAAGCAGCAGCACTGCCGCGGTTTCTACCGTGCGCCGCTGCCTGCCGTACAGGGACAGGAGCAGGAAGCACAGCAAGCCATACAGGTGCAGGATGTCGCCATAGAACAGCAGGCAACCGTGCAGCACGCCAAGCATCACCAGCCCCGCCGAGCGGCGCAGCATGCGCGGGCGGAAAGCCGCGCCGGCGCGGTCGGCCGCAGCCATCTGCAAGGTAAAGCTGTAGCCAAACAGGAAGGAGAACAGCAGGTAGAACTTGGTTTCGAACAGCAGCGCGACGACAAAGCGCACGGCGACGTCCAGCACACCGGCATAGCGCGGATTGTTCATGCCGGATGCGAAATAGGGATCGGCAAACAACCAGATATTGACGGTCAAGATCCCCAGCAGCGCGAAGCCGCGCAGGGCGTCGACATTGAGCAGGCGCTGCTTGCTGTCCCTCACCGCGTCCCCAGCTCCCGCCACGTCGGCAGCTTATTGACCAGTCTCGTGCGCAGGAAAAATGCTGCCATCAGCAAGGCCGCCACAAGGCCGAATGCAGCGCCGGACAACAGGACCAAATCTTTCACGACCAGTCTTTGCGCCGGTCCAAACGCCATGCTCAGGGTCGCGACAGCGCCGTAAGCCAGCCAGAACATCAGCACATTGATGTGGAAAGGAGCAAACAGGGGTGGCGGAACCCGGATACCAATACGCCACAATACCCGGTGGAACAACGGCAGCAAATCCCTGCTGGGGAAGCCTGCAGCCTCCAACACTTCCATTGCGCGCTCATGTCGTGAATCTTTCATTATCCGATTGTCGCACTGAAGTTACAAAATAAGCAACCCAGCATCCGCCAGCGCCTTATCCCACGGTGGCACCGGCTGGTATTCCGCCACCAGGAAATCGATCAGCGCCCTCACTTTTGGCGATAGCTGGCGCGTGGCCGGGTACAGGGCGCTCAAATGGTTCAAAGGCAGTTCCCAGTCGGCCAGCACCGGCACCAGCCGCCCTTCGATGATGTCGCGCCAGGCAAGGAAGGTCGTCGTATAAACGACGCCCAGCCCGCGCAAGGCGGCATGCTGCAGCACCATGCCATTGTTGGCAGTGAAGGCCGGCGCCACGCGTACCGTGGCCTGTTCCTCGCCGCGCGCAAAGTGCCATGCAATGCCGCCGGTCAGGTGGCTGAAGTGCAGGCACTGATGGCGATGCAAATCCTCAGGTACCTCCGGCCGTCCTGCGCGCGCCAGGTAGGCCGGCGATGCGCACAGCACGCCACGGCAAGGAGCCAGGGGCCTGATTGCCAGGGCGCGGCTGTCCGGGATCCCGCCCACCCTGATCGTCAGGTCGAAGCCATGCTCGATCGGATCGAGCAAGGCATCGTCCACATGCAACAGCGGCGACAATTGCGGGTGAGGCAGGCTGAATCGCGCCACCGCATCGGCCAGCCATTCGCTGCCGAAGCTGGAGGGCGCCTGGATCCGCAGCGGCCCCGCCAGCTCGATGCCGGCATGCGTCACCACCCGCGCGGCTTCCTGCGCCTGCAGCACTGCCAGCGCGCAAGGCTCCAGGTAAGCCTGCCCCGCATCGGTCAGGCTCACATCGCGTGTGGAGCGGTGCAGCAGGCGCGCATTGAGCCTCTCCTCCAACGCAATCACATGCTTGCTCACCATGGCGCGCGTCATGCCCAAGCGGCGCGCAGCGCCGCTGAAACTGCGCTGCCGCGCCACCTCCACGAAGATTTCCATTGCCTTGAGCTGGTCCATGAAGCCGATTGTCTCTAGTTTGGAGACAATGTGTCAACCGTTTGCGCATTGTTCGCATCCAATGGCTTCCCTACAATGAACTGCATTAAGAAAAGGAGCACCACATGCTGACCGACGCCCAAAAAGCCCAATACGCCAAGGATGGCTTCATCGTCATCCCCGGCTTCAAGACCGCGGAAGAAATCGCAGCCCTGCGCGCCCGTGCCGCCCAAGTCGTGAACGACTTCGATCCGGCTATTGCGCAAGGCATCTTCACCACCAAGGAACAGGAAAAGAAAGCCGACGACTACTTCCTGGGCTCGGACAACACCATGCGCTGCTTCTTTGAAGAAGAAGCCTTCGGCCCGGACGGCCAGTTGAAACAGGCCAAGGAACTGTCGATCAACAAGATCGGCCATGCCATGCACGACCTGGACCCGGCCTTCCGCGCCTTCACCGCCGACGCTCGCCTGGAGCAGATCGCCCGCGATATCGGCCTGGCCGAACCTCAGGTCTGGCAATCCATGTACATCTTCAAGCAACCCGGCATCGGCGGCGAAGTGCGCTGGCACCAGGACGCCACCTACTTCGACACCACGCCTATCAGCGTTACCACCTTCTGGTTCGCGCTGGAAGACGCCACGCTGGAAAACGGCTGCATGTGGGCCGAACCGGGCGGCCACCGTTCGCCGCTGCGCGAACGCTTCATCCGCGAAGGCGACCATGTGAGCGTTGAGAAGCTGGACAACACACCTTGGCCAACCGACGCCACGGCCGTGCCGCTAGAATGCAAAGCCGGCTCGCTGGTCTGCTTCCACGGCCTGCTGCCGCACTACAGCGCCCCGAACCGCTCGCCGGTTTCGCGCCACGCCTACACGCTGCACGTGACTGACGGCCGCACCGAATACTCCAAGCGCAACTGGATCCAGCGCGACGCCTCCTTCCCTGTGCGAGGCTTCCTGTGAAAATCAGCATCTTCGCACCGCACTGGGGCAGCAACGACCTGCCGCCGGACGTCTTCATCGCCAAGGTAAAGGAGGCCGGCTTCGACGGCATCGAAATGTCGCTGCCGCTGGACCGCGCGCAGCGCGACAACTGGGCCTACAAGGTCGCAAATGCCGGACTGGATTTGATTGTCGCCCAATGGGAGACAGTGTTCCACAGCGACTTCGACGCGCATAAACAGGCGCTCGAAGAACTGCTGCGCAACGCCTGCGAGGTACAGCCAGTGCTAGTCAACTCGCACACCGGCAAGGACTGGTACACGCCGAAGCAAAACGAAGAACTGATCGCGCTCGCGGCCGGCATCTCGCAGGAGTATGGCGTGCCGGTGGTGCATGAAATCCACCGCAGCCGCTTCAGCGGCCACCCAATGCTGCTGCTGCCCTACCTCGACCGCCTGCCGCAACTGCACCTGAACGCCGACCTCTCGCACTGGTGCGTGGCTTGCGAATCGCTGCTGGAAGACCAGGAGCTGACGCTGGCCAATGTGCTGCCGCGCGTACGCCACATCCACGCCCGCATCGGCCACCAGCAAGGCCCGCAGGTCGCCGACTTCCGCGCGCCGGAAAATGCCGACGCGCTGAAGGCACACCTGTCCTGGTGGGATCGCATCATCGAACTGCGCCGCAACGACGGCGCCGAACGCATGACACTCACGCCGGAATTCGGCCCTGCGCCATACACCTTCACACTGCCTTACACCGGCCAGCCGGTCAGCAATGCCTGGGACCAGAACGTCGCCATGCTGGACTTGCTGCGTAAGCGCTACTGCATGTAACGTTCGCCACCCGGCACGCCAAGGGCATGATGTGATTCATGCCCTTTTTTATTGTCGTTTCCGCCATTGGACGTCATACTGGCAGTTTCATAAACGTCAATGCTGATGTTCGCTCGAATCCTTACCATTGCAACCTTGATGTCGCTCTCCATGTCCAGCCAAGCAGGCAACTTCTTCCCTCCCGAGTACAAGACGTTCCCCTTTCACGAAGGCGATCTTCTCGTGAGCAAGCGCTCCGATGGCAAATTTGCGGTCAACAAGATTCTTAAAGTTGACCGGTTTGATTACAAGACGGGCGACACAATCAATATCCAGGGCAAGGTCTTCGCCGCCACCGAGGAAGACTTCCTCCTCGTGATCAGCAGTGCATTTGGCGCGTCTGAATTCAACACATTCGAAGAAGCCCGTGCCGCGGCACTGACAGGAAAATGGTCTGTCAAGCTCGCACTGGCGCCAAACCGGGCACCGGGCGCTGCGACTGGACAGACTTTGGTTGGGCATGCACCTGTTTCCGAGAAGGAGCTGGAGGGCTATGGCCAGTGGCGACAGCAATTTGAACGCGGTAATGCCGGTATTTTCTGACGAGCCATCTTTTAGAATGGAGTAAGCGATGGGTGTTGAATATCGCCATTTCGTAGTGGTGGAGCAGGATAACTGGCACCCCGCCACGGATACGTTTGAGCGCGTAAACGAGGTGCTTCGATCATGGGGACTTAACGACAGGCTACTGGAGATTGTCGACCTCGAAGGCGGCAAACGCCGCAAAACAAGCGATGCAAGTATTCCGGCAGGCTTGGCCGGAAAGGGTTTCAAATTTGCCGGTCCAAGTGGTAGTGTAGTAACCCAACTCGCGGGACCTTCGCTTTACGATTGCGAAGACGAGGACCGCTATCTTGCACAGGTCCTTGTGATACTCGGAGAAGACTACCGGATCCATTGGAGTTCTGAGGCGCTTTGTTTCGAGCGGATCGAACCATCTTCCGTCGCGCATCAGGACGAAGATCCTTATGAAAACGCCTACGCCGAATCACTTTCGTCCACGCATGCGGCGACTGCTCCCAAAGTACGACTTCACGTCGAGGATTACGGAAGAAAGCACCTCGCCTTCCCAGACTATAAAGGGTACTGGCGCGCAGCGGTTATCCTCGACTTTGGCAAGGACCTTCCTGCCTTTTCCGATGAAGTGCACACCCTGCCAAACAAAGAGTTCGTCAAGGCGCTACAGCAAGCGTTGCGCGCCCAATCGATAGTCGAAGTTGGCGAGTTCTACTAAGCTAAACATGAAAAACGAAAAACTGAAAATGGGGCTCGTATTCGTCATCGGATTCCTGTCCGGTGCCGCATGGCTGTTTGGATCCGTACTGCCAGCGTTCTACCTTGACGCCGCCCTTTATACCAACAACGGTCCTATGCTGAACTTAGGACTCACAATCCTGATCTTCTCTGCCCTCTTTGGCGCTGCCGGCGCAGTGCTGACGATGCTGGCTGGTCGCCGCATTCCCCCAGCGCCGTACATCCACCTGCTGGCGAGCGTAGTATTCATCCTTTTCACCGGCGTCTACATTGATGGACTTGCTGCGCTAATCCAGGTACTGTTCGAACCAAAGTTCTGGGCGTTCATGTTTGGCGCCGTGCTTGTATTCTTCGTCGCCCGCAGGCAGCGAACGTTTCAACCAGCTGCTGCAACCGCCTCCCGACCATGACCTACCCCGCTGTCCTTGATCCGCAAAAAGTTGGTGAATACCCCGCCTCCGCCAAGGCAGGAGGCGGCTACGTCTGGGACGCAGTCCTTGAATACCGCGTATGGTGCCACCCGGAGCGTGGCGCCCCTGACGAAGATGACGGAAGCGATTACTACTACGCCTTTGACACGTTCGACGAGGCCAAGGAATTTGCCGACGAAAACCCCGGGACGGAAGAACCTCTTGCCCTTATCCTCCAGCGCGAATACATAGACGAACCCGAACCCGGCCAATACATTCACGTCCGGGAGCACCGCATCACGGAGTGGCCCGTGGTATTCCTCTCCAGGCCACAACGCGACGAATTTACGATTCCAGATTTCCTGGCGGCTGATGCGCCACCGAACCGGCTGGAAATCCTGCGCGGACTCGCGCCCCGCAAGCGGCCCTGAAGAAACTGACGATCATGGTGCATCCATAAATGCTGACCATCGTCGCACTATTATTCTTTCTCACTGGCGCAGCCCACTCATACCTTGGCGAGCGCTACATCCTTATCCGCCTTTTCAAGCGCGACAACCTGCCCAAGCTCTTTGGCGGGACCGATTTCATCACCGGTACGCTGAGATTTGTCTGGCACCTTCTCACCCTGGTCTGGTGGGGTATCGCGATCATCGTTCTCCTCGCATCGGGAAAACAAGTCGACATCAAAACGGTTCTTCAGGCATTCAGCATCATCGCCCTGGTTTCTGGCTTTTTCCCGCTCTACTTCACGCGCGGCCGCCACCTATCCTGGATAGTATTCTTCGCCGCCGCCGCGCTTCTCTGGTTTGGCTCTGCATAATTACGGTTTGGGGAAAAGTCCGATGTACCACGCCATCGCCGATCTGGACCGAAACGAACAACGGGACCGATGGCATCAAGCGGAAGGCGTCAACCTGATCGAGATTTGCTGGGGCCGCGTGACCGGCGTCCGCATCTATCACGATACCGCTGCATTGGAACGAACCCTGCACCGTATTGCGGCGAAGGGAACCGAAGAGGCCTGGGCCAGTCCGATCGCCTCATAAACTACTTCCGGCAAGGCCTGGCTACCTGTGGGCGGCTGGCTATAATGAATGGGTTACTGGAGGTGACCCATGAACGAGAAACCCACAATTGTGCTGGTCCATGGCTTCTGGGGTGGGGCCGCACACTGGAGCAAAGTCATTGTCGAACTTTCCCGCAAAGGTTATACCAGGCTGCGTGCGGTTGAGCTCCCGCTGACATCACTGGCCGATGATGCCCAGCGCTTGCGCAAGATGGTTGCACAACAAGCGGGGCCGGTGCTGCTTGTTGGCCATTCATATGGCGGAGCAGTCATCAGCGAAGCCGGCGACATGCCGAACGTCGTTGGCCTGGTCTACATCGCTGCTTTCGCACCGGATGCAGGAGAAAGCCCCGGAGGAATCAGCCAGGCCTCGCCGCCGGCGGCGTTTTCCAATATTGCGCCCGACAGCGATGGCTACTTGTGGATCAAGGATGACAAGTTCCACGAAAGCTTCTGCCAGGACTTGAGCAAGGACGAAGCGCTGGTAATGGCGGCCACTCAAAAGGCACCGCTGGGCGGCACATTTGGCGACAACATCACTGCGCCGGCCTGGAAGAAAAAGCCTTGCTGGTACCAGGCTTCCAGCGAGGACAGGATGATCAGCCCGGGGAACCAACAGAAGATGTCGGCGCGAATGAACCCACGCAAAGTCATCACTTTGGCCGCGAGCCACGCCTCGCTGGCGTCGATGGCAGCAGAGGTGTCGCAGTTGATCGACGAGGCCGCGACCGAGACCTCCCGCTAAGCAGCATAGAGGAGCATACATGCCCGTCATTCGCGCCTCCCAGAGGCAAGTAGAGACAATAGAGACTTCAGCCGCCGATGTGTCGAATAGCGAGGAGTGGATCACTGAGCCCGGCAAGCTGACCCAGTTTGGCGCATTTATCCATACCCTCATGCCGGGCACGCGGTCGTCCATCAAGCATTGGCACCAGTCCGAGGACGAACTTGTTTATGTTCTCTCCGGCGAGGTCACTGTCGTCGAAGGCGAGGCCGAATCCATTCTCGGCCCGGGCGATGCGGCGGCATTCCCGCAAGGGAGTCCTGTCGGCCACTACCTTTGGAACAAGGGCCAGTCCCCGGCCCAGTGCATGGTCATCGGAACGCGGTCGCAGACCGACCGCATTACTTATCCCGATCACGACCGGGTGCTGCACCGGGATCGGTCGCTGCCTGACGATGTCTGGACCGACTCGTCAGGCAGCCCGGCCGGAAGTCCCTATAGCGATTGGCTGCCATGAAGGAGCGGGCACCGACCGAGCTTGCTCAACTTGAGGCCATGTTTCGCGCACGGCTGGCAGCGCTGAACATCGAACAACGCCGGGCACTGAGCGATGCTCTCGGCGAGCGCTATCCCACCGCCGCAGACGTTGAAACCAGAGCCGCCGTAGCGAATGGCGTTCCCGCCGAATGGACCTCCACGTCCCCGGCACGCGATGATGGCGTCATTCTCTACCTGCACGGCGGTGGCTTCGTCTGGGGGTCTTTAACTAGCCACCGGCATTTGGTGAGCGAACTGGGTCGGGCAGCGGAGATGAGGACGTTCGCCCTGGATTATCGGCGCGCGCCGGAGTTCCCCTTCCCCCATGCGCTGGAAGATGCCGTGAATGGCTACAAATATTTGCTGGATAGCGGCCAGCAGGTCGTCATCGCAGGCGACAGCGCCGGTGCTGGCCTGGCGGTTTCCACGCTGGTGCGCCTGCGCGAACTGGGCTTGCCTCAGCCTGCAAGTGCAGTCCTTTTCTCGCCATGGACCGACATGACAATTTCGGCAGGCAGCTACGCGCGCAATGCCGAGCGCGATCCGGTGCTTAACCGGGAGCTGATGCTATTCCTGGCCGCGCAATACCTCGGCGACCGGCCAAGGGATACTGCCCTGGCCTCCCCTGTGTTCGCCGACCTGCACGGCATAGCGCCCCTCAATATCTTCGTCGGCGCAACCGAGTCACTGCTGGATGACTCGATCGCTCTCGCCCGAGCCGCCACGCTAGCCGACGTTCGCGTGCGACTGGAAATATGGCCAAAGATGTTCCACTTCTGGCCCAACTACTACCAGGAACTCGCCGAAGGCCGACTGGCCGTAAGCATGGCAGGAGCCATCTTGCGTGAAGCGATGCCCAAGTGAATGCCTAGCCATCCGCTCGCCGCAGCGCGAACCGGCGGAATCTTGATTTGACCTGGCCAATGAATTCGCCGTCCAGCGCTCCATCGCCGGAGGAATGAATCAGCTCCTTGGCTCGACATCCAACCGACCGAAAATCCTGCAACGCATAAGTCTCGCAGCCCATGTCGGCAACTTGCTGTACCAACGCGGCAATGTGCTGGCGCGTGGTCAGCTTGGGATGGACCGTCGTCCTGAATTCGTATGGCACGCCGCTGTCGATTACCAGGCGGGCAGCGGCTTGGGCTGCCTGGGCGCTCCCGCTGGCGCCTGTGAGGTCGTCGTAGGCTTCGAATGAGGTCTTGATGTCCAGGCCGATCCAATCCACCAGCGGCAAAACCTGCTTCAACCGTTCCGGGTAGATACCTGCGGTGTGCAGGCCCACCTTGAAGCCTAATGCTTTCACACTGCGCATCGCCTCTTCCAGCGCGGGGTCGAGGGTTGGCTCGCCGCCCGAGAAGACTACCGCGTCCAGCAGTCCTGCCCTGCCGGCGAGGAAGGCAAGCAAATCGCGCCATGCGATCGCCGGCGCGCCGTCACGAGGCTGCAGGTGGGGATTGTGGCAGTAGCCGCAGCGCCATGGACAGCCCTGGACGAATACCACGGCTGCCAGTTCGCCGGGATAGTCGGTTGCCGTGAACTTCGCATAGCCTCCGACCTTGAGCTCCCTCTCAGCCATTGTTTGGGCGCTCAACGAAATAGGTGCGTTCGTTGAATTCACCCTTTTTGCCAACGTTGAAGGACGAGTATGGGCGATGGTAGCCCATCACGCGTGTCCAGATTTCGCAAGGCTGGCGCTCTGCGTTGGTCAGTGTGATTTCCTGGGCAGGTTGGTTGGCGGTCATGCATATCTCCTCAGTTAAGTGAAAGTTCGCGCGCCTTGCGCGCAATGATGTCCTCATCGCATTTCGGACAGAATTCGTGCTTGCCGCTCAGGTAGCCGTGCTTGGGGCAAATCGAGAACGTCGGCGTAACGGTGATGTACGGCAGCCGGAAGCGCGTCAGTGCGCGCTGCACCAGGCGCCGGCAGGCATCTGCGCTGGACACCTGCTCGGTCATGTACAGGTGCAGCACGGTGCCGCCGGTGTACTTCCTTTGCAGCTCGTCCTGCCGCTCCAGCGCCTCGAACGGATCATCGGTAAAGCCGACCGGCAGCTGCGAGGAGTTGGTGTAGTACGGCATCTCCTTCGTGCCAGCCTGGATGATCGACGGCATGCGCACGCGGTCTTCCTTGGCGAAGCGGTACGTCGTACCCTCGGCCGGCGTCGCCTCCAGGTTGTACATATGCCCCGTCTCTTCCTGGAATTCCAGCATGCGGGCGCGGATATGATCGAGCAGGCGTATCGCCAGGGCCGCGCCGGCATCGGTGGTAATGTCTTCCGTGTCGCCGCTGAAATTGCGGACCATCTCGTTGATGCCGTTCACGCCAAGCGTCGAGAAGTGGTTGCGCAGCGTGCCGAGGTATCGTTTGGTGTAAGGGAACAAGCCGCCGTCCATCAGGCGCTGGATGACCTGACGCTTGATTTCGAGGCTGTTCTTGCCCAGTTCAAGCAGTTCATCCACGCGAGCAAGCAGCGCCGCCTCATCGCCTGCATACAGGTAGCCAAGGCGGGCGCAATTCAGCGTGACCACGCCGAGCGAGCCGGTTTGTTCCGCGGATCCAAACAGGCCGTTGCCCCGCTTGAGCAATTCGCGCAGGTCAAGCTGCAGGCGGCAGCACATGGAGCGGATCATGTTTGGCTTCAGTTCCGAATTCACGAAGTTCTGGAAGTACGGCAGGCCGTAGCGGGCCGTCATCTCGAACAGCAATTCGGCGTTCGGGCTATGCCAGTTGAAGTCCGGAGTGATGTTGTAGGTAGGGATTGGGAAGGTGAAGGCGCGGCCTTTGGCGTCGCCGCGCATCATCACTTCGATGTAGGCCCGATTGATCATGTCCATCTCGGCCTGCAGGTCGCCGTAGGTGAACGGCATTTCTTCGCCCGCGATCACAGGCACCTGTTCCCGCAGGTCTTCCGGGCAGGTCCAGTCGAAGGTGAGGTTGGTGAATGGCGTCTGCGTGCCCCAGCGCGACGGGACGTTCAGGTTGTAGATCAGCTCCTGCATGGTTTGCAGTACCTGCTCATATTCCAGCCTGTCCTTGCGAACGTAAGGCGCCATGTATGTATCGAAGGAACTGAAGGCCTGGGCGCCGGCCCATTCGTTCTGCAGCGTGCCGAGGAAGTTTACGATCTGGCCGGCAGCGCTGGAGAAGTGTTTCGGCGGGGCCGATTCCACTTTGCCCGGCACGCCGTTCAGTCCTTCGTTCAGCAAAGTGCGCAGCGACCAGCCGGCACAGTAGCCAGCCAGCATGTCGAGGTCGTGGATGTGGATATCGGCATTGCGGTGCGCCTCGCCGACTTCGCGCGGATAGACGTGATCGAGCCAGTAATTGGCCACCATCTTGCCGGAGATATTGAGGATCATGCCGCCCAGGGAGTAGCCCTGGTTGGCGTTGGCGTTTACGCGCCAATCGAGCTGCTGGAGATATTCGTTGATCGAGGACTCGACGTCCACGCTGCTCTTACGGGGCTGAATCATGTTTTTTTAAACTACATGTTGTGTTGTAGCGAATATTACACACTAAATATAGTGCACAACATTGCTCAAGCCGCCGTTTTTTGATTTCCTTGATCTGGTTTAAATTTGATAAGATTCGTCCACATTTACTCGGCGAACCGCCAAACCTTTTGTGAAACGCGCACTTTTTATCTGCACCCAGAACCGCTTGCGTAGCCCGACGGCGGAGCATGTATTCGCGAGCTGGCCTGACGTGGAAACCGATTCGGCTGGTCTGGGCAATGATGCCGACGTAGCGCTGTCGACCGAACAGATCGCGTGGGCGAACATCATCTTCGTGATGGAGAAGACTCATCGCAACCGCCTTTCCAAAAACTTCCGGGCGCACCTGAACGGCAAGCGCGTGATCTGCCTCGATATACCGGACGATTACGAATACATGCAGCCCGAGTTGATCCGGCTTCTGGAAATCAAGGCCGGCAAGTTCCTGCGCTAATCCTGCCTGCCCTTTCGCCAATGCCAAACTATTCCATTGCTGATCCAGGCGACCATGGGTTTGAACACGTCTACGTTGAGAACGATTGGTGGGACGGACCCCGAGCCGGGATCGCAGACATTCATGGCATCCCACATCGATTTCAGTCTCTTTTTGACGAAGAGAAAGACGACTATCTGTCTTCCTTCCTCGTTTGGCCGGTGAGCCGCGAAGAGCTTGAGCTTGAAATCGAGCGTTGGTGCACATTCATCGAGTGGAACCACCGCTTCGAGGCAGGAGAAGTGGAAACGGACTCTCATCCGGCGCTCAGTGAAATTAACGTCCGCCCGGATGAAGTCAAGATTCCCGCAGATGCACGTCTCGCCACGGCGCAATTCAAACGCATCGACAAGGCACGCCGCTACGAGAAAAGCGGGCCTGATTATTTGCTATGCTGGAGTTTCTCGCCAAGCGGAGAATGACAATGCCTACCAGGAGCGTTGACGGCTACGAGATCGAGTTCACCGGCGAGCTGCTGGAAGGAACAAAGCAATGGGGAGCGTACGTTTCCATCTTCGCCCCTTCCGCGAACCCGATGCATATGACCCATATCTACCCCAAGCGCCGCGTGTCGGCCGACCTGACTCTAATGGACCAGCGTGCCGCCGAGGCCGAAGCGGAACGGGCCGCGTTGAAAATCATCGAAAACCTGCACTCCTGATCGCGTGCACCAGAATATCGAACCCCAGATTACCGTCGGCCGACAACTGCGCACCTGCGCCATCCTGAGCGCAATCGCCATCGCAATCAGCGCGCTGCTGAACGAAAGGCCGTACTTGCCAAAGCTGCTAACTGGCTTGCCGCTGCTGCAGCAAGTCGGCATTGGACTTGCAGTTGGCTTCATTTATTGGATCGCCAGCGTCATCGGGCTTAAATTTACCGCCGGGACGCAGGCCACGAAAGCCACCATCGACAGCTATAGCCGCCTTGACTTAAGGGGCTTGAATCCGGTCTGGATTGCATTGGCCGCAGGCTTTGGCGAGGAGCTGTTGTTTCGTGGAGCGCTGCAACCGCACCTGGGCATATGGTTGACGTCCGCCTTGTTCGTGCTGGCGCATACCAAGGCGTATCGATTCAACGCCTTGTCACGCCGCGTGCTGATCCAGGCAGCAGGCGTTTTCGTCGTCAGTGTCATCTTCGGATTCATTGCCCAACACGCTGGGTTGATCACTGCCATGATCATCCATGCCTGTGTCGATATCGCTGGCCTGTATATCGTTCGTCGCATGGCGACGCAAGTGCCGGCAGCCGCCTGAGCTATTGCGCGTGCAGCAGGTCACTCTCCGCGAGTTCGTCTTTCGCCGGGGCCTTGCGGGGCAAGGTCATGATCACGGTGGTGCCTTTCCCCACCTCCGATTCAACATGGATGGTGCCGCGCAAAACGCCGGTCACGAGGTTGTAGACGATATTCATGCCAAGCCCTGAACCGCCCTGCCCCATTTTGGTAGTGAAGAAGGGGTCGTAGACCTGGCGCAGCGTGCGGGCACTCATGCCATTGCCGTCATCGGCGAAGCGCAGCTCGACATTTTCCTCGTCCATTTCAACCGCGCTGATGGTGATATGGCCCGACTCGCGTCCTTCGAAGGCGTGCATGATGGCGTTCTGGATCAGGTTGCTCAACACCTGACCAATGCTGCCTGGGTAGGATATGAAGGTCAGCGTCTCCGGCATCCACACCTTCACTTCGCAGTTGGCGCGGCGCAGCTGGGTCGAGTAGGTGGCGAGCGTGTCGTGGATTACTCCATGCAGGTTGAAGGAGCGGCGTTTGTCGGAAGTCTGGTCGACTGCCACTTGCTTGAAGGAGTGGATCAGGTCCGCAGCGCGCGTCAGCGAATTGGTAATGATCGAGCAGGCCATGCGTGCATCCTTCAGATGCGTGTCGAGCGCGGAACGCTTGATGCCGCCCTCGCTCAACTGGCGCTCGAACTCCTTGCACATATCGCTCAGGGCCGTCGCAGTCAACAGGCTGTTCCCGATCGGCGTGTTCAGTTCATGCGCGATGCCGGCCACCAGTGCACCCAGCGATGCCATTTTTTCGGAAGTGATCAGGTTGGCCTGCGCTTGCTTCAGGGTCAGCAGCACCGCCGACAAATCCTTGTGGGCCAGTTCGACATTGGCCTTTTGCAGTGCCAGCTCGTTCAGGCTGCGTTCCAGGCCATGCTTGGTATCGACCAGCGCGGCCTCGGTCTGCTTGCGCTCCGTGATATCGATGATCACCCACACGCAGCCCTTGCGCGGCTCGTTCTGGTCCAGCATGCGTCCATTCACCATGCACCACAGGCGCCGGCCATTGGCATTGGCCAGTTCCAGCTCGAAGTGCATGGAAGTGCCATCGGCCACGCAGGCAAAAGGATCGCTCAGGCCGCCCGTCAGCATATTGCAGGAACGTCCCGCCAATTGGCCCGGCTGGTAGCCCATCATCTCTTCCAGCCCGCGATTGCAGCGCACGATCAGGCCGTTGGCGAACAGGCCGATGCCGACGATGGCGCTGTCCTGCAGCGCGCGCAGTTCGTCGGCCGTGACGCGCAGCTTTTGCGCCAGGGCGCGGCGCCGCTGCAGTGTCATGATCTGTGCGCCGATCAAGGCACTGATGATAAAGCCAGCCAGGCCGATCACGGAAATCAGCCGTAGGTCGCGGCTATAGCGCTCGCCCGCATGGCCTTCGAAATTCATGACCCAGCGCCGTTCGCCGACATCGAGCGGAATCCTGCCTACCAGTCCCGGTAGCGCTGACATGCGCTTGCCCGAGCCAAGCTTGCCAAAGCTGTCGAACATCAGGTTGTCGACGGTAGGCGCCAGGTTGCCGCCATCGTTGAGATAGCCCGCATCGTTGATGCTGACGTAGAGATGCTGCAGCATCGGACTGTCGATCGTTTCGGACATCAGGTCGTTCACGCGGAACACAATGGCAACAAATCCCACCAGTGCGGCATCGCGCTCCTGTTCCGTCAGTAGCGATGCGCCGCGCCGGTAAATGGGGGCGCGCGCAACGAAGCCCGGCTGGCCGCTGACATCCTGCACCAGCGTTATGCGTTCGGTGGCCACCACGCGGCCCGTGGCCTTGCCCAGTTGCAGGGCCTTGTAATGCGGCGGCAAAGCAGCAAGGTCGAGGCCGAAGGCATTTTCATTGCCGCGCATCGGCTCGTTGTATTCGATCAGGAAGTGTTCCGGCCGCACCGACGCGGGGTGCACCTTGTAGTCGGGATAGCCGCCACTTTGCAGGCTGTCGTCGGCGCGAATACGTGCCGCATAAGCATCAAGTTGGCTGGATGGCACGCGCCGCACGAACTGGATGGCCTGGAAGCCCGGATAGCGGCGCTTGAGGTCCAGCTCGCGCACGTAACGGCTGAATTCCACGCGCGAGACATCGTCCTTGACCGCGAACACGCCCTTAATGCTAAGCAGCATGTCGAAGTAAGTCTGCAAGCGAAGCTGGGTATCGCGCGCAATCTTTTGCGTATCGCGCTGGAAGGCTTCATTGGTCTGGCGGTCCTGCACATTCACCACGAACATGCAGACCCACACGGTAACGCAAATACCGACAATAAAGGCCAGGTATCCGTGTATGCGCATGCTTGCTCCGACGGGACTGTGGAGACGACTATAGCATAGGGAAACCCGTAATACGCCAGGGAAACGGTCAGCCGTTGCTACCCGGTCGCATCCTGGTAGCGCGCCGCAATCTCCATCACCTGCTCCTCGGCGGCCAGCAGCGCATCGACCACATCCGGATCGAATTGTTCGCCGCTACCCTGGCGGATCAGCTCGATGGCGGTCTCATGGGTGAAGGCCGGCCGATACACGCGCCTGGACACCAGCGCGTCATACACGTCGGCCACCGCCACCAGGCGCGCCGATACCGGAATGGCATCGCCCGCCAGTCCTTGCGGATAACCCGAACCGTCGTAGCGCTCCTGGTGGCTGTAGGTGATTTCGCGCGCAAAGCGCAGGAAGGCGTTGGAGAAGCCCAGTTCACGCTCCACCCCGGCGATCGCATCGCGGCCATGCACGGTGTGCTGCTTCATGACCTCGAATTCTTCCGGCGTCAGGCGGCCAGGCTTGAGCAGGATTGCATCCGGAATGCGCACTTTGCCGATGTCGTGCAGCGGCGCCGCCTTGAACAGGAGCGGGATATGCGCTTCGACCAGTTCGTCGGCAAAGCGTGGATTGCCCTGCAGCTGGCGAGCCAGCGCCAGCACGATATGCTGGATGCGGCGCAGGTGCGACGGGTCTTCCTCATCGCGCCATTCGGCCAGGCTGGCGATGGCCCAGGCCGCAGCATCGGCGATCTGGCCCAGTTCATTGAGCTGGGCGCGCTGGCGCTGTACCTTGGCGCGCGCCTCGCGCAACTGCAAATGGGTAGCAATGCGCGCGCGCAGCAGTTCCGGTACCAGGGGACGCGCCACCACGTCGGAGGCCCCTTCGGCGAGCGCGCCGTGCTCCAGGTCCGGCTGGCCGCGTTCGATCATGGCGATCAGGGGAATGCTGGCGGTGTCGGGATTGCCGCGCAGGCGTTGGCAAACCGCAAAGCCATCGCGCACCACGTCGACCAGGATCAGGTCGGGGCGCGGCAGCTGTTGTGCCGCCGCCAGCGCACTGTCGCCATGGTCGACTGCACGCACTGCGTACTTGTCTTCCAGCAGGTGGCTGAGCTGTTGCAGGTGGTCGGCCGATCCATCAACGATCAGCAGCAGCGGCTTGGTCTTTGGGCTCTTCATTGCGGCATGATACCGCACGGGAACTTCGCGCAGGGAATGTTCAATCCGAAAGCGCGGGAGTGCCATCCGGCAGGAAAGCGCCGAAACAGCGGGTGCATTCAATGCAGAACAGGTGCGCCACCCGCACATTCTTCTGGCGCAGTACCAGTTGCAAGTGACCTTCCTCGCAGATCGGGCAGGTTTCGCGCATGGTGCCGCAGGCCAGGACGTCGTCCGCCAGGTAGTTTTCGTCGTAACGCACACCATCAACGACGCGCTGCGGGTCGAGCTCGACCAGGAAAAGCACAGGCTCCGGGCCGCGCTGGTCGGGCACTGGGTAGGCGCTTGAATGATAGTGATTCATTTGATTCATTGTCATCCCCTTTGCCCAGCGCAGGTTACGGGCACTTTAACAATAGTCAAAGTTTGCCCCTGAAGCAAGGCCAGCGGAAAAATTGCTTGCAATTAGATCGCACGCTATCTATACTTCATTCCATGGATACGAAATCATTTGACCTGGAACAGGTTCCCAAGCTCGACCAGCAACTGTGCTTCGCCTTGTACTCAACTTCCCTGGCGATGAACAAGCTGTACCGCAAGCTGCTGCGCAAGCTGGGCCTGACCTACTCGCAATACCTGGTGATGATGGTGTTGTGGGAACAGGACGAACAAACGGTGTCCGCCCTGGGCGACCGCCTGTTCCTCGACTCGGCCACGCTGACGCCGCTGCTGAAGCGAATGGAGCAGGCCGAACTGATCACCCGCACCCGTTGCCCGCAAGACGAGCGCCAGGTGATCATTGCCCTCACCCCGCACGGCAGCGAACTGCGGAACGAGGGTGCCAAGCTGCCGGCTTGCGTGCTTGGCGCCAGCGGCTGCGACCTGGATCAGGTGATTCGTTTGCAGCGCGAGCTGTCGGTCCTGCGCACCAGCCTGATGAACAACGCGTAACAGACAGATGCCCACTTTGGTGTCACCAGTGTGGGCATTTTTTAAAATCAATTAAGTAGCACACTATTTAATCGTTAGCTAAAAAGGAGATTTGCCATGAAAACCGTTATCGCCGCTTCTGCCCTCGCCCTCCTCGCCGGTTCCACCCTCGCCGCCAGCCTGCCAGGCGTTGAACCGCAAACCGCGCAATTCCTGAAAGCGCTGGAAGGCGGCGCGCCGCTGGAATCGCTGAGCCCAGCCGATGCGCGCCAGGTGCTGGCCGGCGCCCAGAAAGGCGCCAAGCTACCTGCCGCCGACGTATCCGACAAGGTGATTGACATCGATGGCGAGAAGATAAAGCTGCATATCGTGCGCCCTGCCGGCGCCAAGGGCACGCTGCCGGTCTTCATGTTCTTCCACGGCGGCGGCTGGGTACTGGGCGACTTCCCTACCCACGAACGCCTGGTGCGCGACCTGGTGGTGAACTCCGGCGCCGCGGCAGTCTTCGTTGACTACACCCCTTCGCCGGAAGCCGGCTATGGCGTGGCAATCAAGCAAGCCTACGGCGCCACCAAATGGGTCGCGAAGAATGGCAAGGAAATCAACGTCGACGGTTCCCGCCTCGCCGTGGCCGGCAATAGCGTCGGCGGCAATATGGCAGCGGTGGTTGCACTGATGGCGAAAGAGCAGGGCCAGCCCAAGCTGCGCGCCCAGGTCCTGCTGTGGCCAGTTACCAACGCCGATTTCGACAACGCCTCCTACCAGCAGTTCGCCGACGGCCACTTCCTGACCCGCAATGCGATGAAATGGTTCTGGGACAACTACACGACCGACCTGGCCAAACGCAAGGAAATCTACGCCTCGCCTTTGCAGGCCACGACCGAGCAGTTGAAAGGCCTGCCGCCAACCCTGATCCAGACCGCCGAATTCGACGTACTGCGTGACGAAGGCGAAGCCTATGGCAAGAAACTGGATGCCGCCGGTGTCGAAACCACCACAATCCGCTACAACGGCATGATCCACGACTTCGGCCTGCTGAACGTGCTGAGCAACGTCCCCGGCACCAAGACCGCCATACGCCAAGCCGGCGAAGAGCTGAAATACCGTCTGAAGTAAAAGATGAAAGTCGGGGTCAGCTCTGGCAATCCGCCACAAAGCGCACGACTGTGCGCTTTGTGGCGGATTGCCAGAGCTGACCCCGACTTTCACAACGGATGTTTCAGGTTTTTTACAAATAAACGAAGTGTCGTGAGGAAAAGCTCTCTAGAATAGCCCAGCATTTATTACAACAAGCATGGGGATTCGATGAAACGCCTTCATTTCGGTCTTGCCGCACTTTGCCTGACGGCGACGGCCTTCGCTGCCGAGCCTTTTGATGACAAGTTCCGCCAGCTCGAAGAGCTGCTGCCTGCCGCCAACCAGTACCGCACCGCTTCCGGCGCTCCAGGCCATGCTTACTGGCAGCAGCGCGCGGACTATACGATCCGTGCCACGCTGGATGAGGCCAACCGTGCCATTTCGGGCAGCGGCCAGGTCACTTACCACAACAATTCGCCGGATACCCTGCATTACCTGTGGCTGCAGCTCGACCAGAATATCTACAAATCGGATTCCGATGCACGCATGACCATGACCGCGCCGTCGCGCGAAGCCTGGGGCCGCGCCAAGGGCGAAGAGGAAGGCATGAAGTACGATGGCCTGCGCAATATCCTGGCCGGCCGCGACTTCGATGGCGGCTTCAAGATCGGTGCCGTCAAGGGTTCCGGCGGCGCACCGCTGAAATACACCATCAACCGCACCATGATGCGCATCGAGCTGCAGCAGCCGCTGAAGCCGGGCGAGAAGTTCAACTTCTCCATCGACTGGACCTACAAGATCAATGAGCAGAAAGTACTGGGCGGCCGCTCCGGCTACGAGTACTTCGCGGAAGACAAGAACGCGCTGTTCGAGATCGCGCAGTGGTTCCCACGCATGGCGGCCTACTACGACGTGTACGGCTGGCAGCACAAGCAGTTCCTGGGCTCCGGCGAATTCACGCTGGAATTCGGCGACTACGACGTGCAGATCACCGTGCCGGCCGATCACGTCGTGGCTTCCACCGGCGAACTGCAAAACCCGGGCGACGTGCTGACCGCCACCCAGCGCGACCGCCTGGCCAAGGCCCGCACCAGCAAGACCCCGGTGGTCATCGTGACCCAGGCCGAGGCTGAACAGGCCGAGAAGAACCAGGCCAAGGGCACCAAGACCTGGCACTTCAAGGCGAAAAACGTGCGCGACTTCGCTTGGGCTTCTTCCCGCAAGTTCATCTGGGACGCCCAGGGCTACAAGAAAGATGGCAGCAACCTGATGGCCATGTCCTACTATCCGAAGGAAGGCAATCCGCTGTGGGAGAAGTATTCGACCGCTGCCATCATCCACACCATCGAGCAGTACAACAAGTACAGCCTGGATTACCCATACCCGACTGCGATTTCGGTCAACGGCCCGGTCGGCGGCATGGAGTATCCGATGATCTCCTTCAACGGCCCGCGTCCGGTGAAAGACAAGAAGACCGGCGAAATCACCTACACCAAGCGCGCCAAGTACGGCCTGATCGGCGTGGTGATCCACGAGGTCGGCCACAACTATTTCCCGATGATCGTCAACAGCGACGAGCGCCAGTGGACATGGATGGATGAAGGCCTGAACACCTTCGTGCAATCGCTGGCGCAGGAAGCATGGGAAGAGGATTACCCGGCCGGCCGCGGCGATCCGCGTTTCATCGTCGAGTACATGCGTTCGAAGAACCAGGTGCCGATCATGACCAACTCGGAGTCGCTGCTCCAGTTCGGCAACAACGCCTATGCCAAGCCTGCCGCAGCGCTGAACATCCTGCGCGAGACGGTGCTGGGCCGCGAACTGTTCGACTACGCCTTCCGCGAATATGCGCGCCGCTGGAAATTCAAGCGCCCTACCCCGGCCGACTTCTTCCGCACCATGGAAGACGCGTCCGGCACCGACCTTGACTGGTTCTGGCGCGGCTGGTTCTACACCACCGATGCGGTGGACGTGTCGATCGAAGGCATCAGCGAGTACGGCGTGAGCACCAAGAATCCGGAGACCGAGAAAGCCTGGAAAAAGGCGCAGCACGATGCGGAGCCGGTCTCCATCATCGACCAGCGCAACAAGGGCATGGTACGCAAGGTGGATGAACAGCCTGCGCTGAAGGACTTCTACAACGAGCACGACGACTACACCGTCACCAACGCCGACCGCAACAAGTTCGACGAGCAGACCAAGGACCTGGAGCAATGGGAGAAGGACCTGCTGGCGCAAGGCAAGCACCTGTACCTGGTGGACTTCTCCAACCTGGGCGGCCTGGTGACTCCGCTGATCCTGCAGATCGAGCTGAAGTCGGGCAAGAAGTACATCGAGCGCGTGCCTGCCGAAGTGTGGCGCTACTCGCCGAAGAAGATCACCAAGATCATCGTGACCGACGAGCCGCTGGTGTCCCTGGTGCATGACCCGTACTGGGAAACCGCCGACATCGACCAGTCGAACAATGCCTGGCCGCGCAAGGTGACGCCTTCGCGCCTGGAACTGTTCAAGTCGCGCCAGCCTGACAACATGATGAAGGACTTCAACACTCCGCTGAAGAAGCAGGAAGCGGATAGCGCCAAGGAAGGCGCCAAGAAGGAATGATGCGTTTCAAGGCCGTCTTCGCGGCGGCGCTGCTATGGTGCAGCGCCGCCGCCCAAGCCCACAATTTTCACGTGGGTTTGACCGAAATCAGCTTCAACTCGCGCACCGGCAGCACGGAAGTGGTTCATACTTACACAGCGCATGACGTGGAAGCGCTGTTGATGAACCTGTACCAGCGCCACTTTGACCTTGGGTTGGAGGAGGACCAGGCCGTGTTCCGTCGCTACCTCGAAAAGCAATTCCGCATCACCGTCAACGGCAAGCCTTTGCCGCTGCAATGGGTTGGCTTGCAAGCCAATGTCGACAGCATCGTCGTGTTCCAGGAAATCGAAAAGACCGGACTGCCGGCCGGCGCCGTCCTGCTGGATGGCGTGCTGACGGATTTCCTGCCCCAGCAAGTCAATAACGTCAACGTCAGCGGCCCTGGCCGCCCGACCGCCTCCATCGCTTTCAATCGAGACCGCCGTGAACAGCCGCTCCCGTAGGCTCGCATTTGCCTGGCTGCTGGCGCCGGCAGCCGCGTATGCCGACGATCCGTTCATGCAGCGCGTGCTGGTTGAAGGGGCGCGAGCCAGCCAGGTCGGCGTGGCCGATTCGGCCGGCATGGGCAGCGTATCCCAGCGCCAGCTCGAAGCGCGTACCATTTACCGCCCGGGCGAACTGCTGGAAGCGACGCCTGGCCTGGTGGCCAGCCAGCACAGCGGCGAGGGCAAGGCCAACCAGTTTTATCTGCGCGGCTTCAATCTCGATCACGGCACCGACCTGCGCACCACGGTGGATGGCATGCCGGTCAACCAGCGCAGCCATGCGCATGGCCAGGGCTGGACCGACCTGAATTTCATCATTCCCGAACTGGTGGCACGGCTTGATTACAGCAAGGGCCCGTACAACGCCAGCACGGGCGACTTTTCCTCGGCCGGCGCCACGGCAATCAGTTACTCCAGCCGCCTGCCGCAGGACCAGGCCAGCGCCACCGCCGGCCAGAACGGCTACGGCCGCGCCCTCCTGGCAGGCTCGCGCGAAACCGGCGCCAACGGATCCTGGCTGTATGCGCTGGAGGCCCTGCACAACGATGGTCCGTGGACGCGCGGCGACAACTACCGCAAGCTGAACGCTGTGCTGCGCTACAGCGAAGGTTTCGCCAACAATGGCTTCAGCCTTACCGCCATGGCCTATCGCGGCGCGTGGAACGCCACCGACCAGATCCCGCAACGCGCAGTGGACAGCGGCGCGCTGGGCCGCTTTGACGGCATCGACCTGACCGATGGCGGGCAGGCGCGCCGTTTCAGCCTGTCAGCCGCCTGGGCGCGCAGCGACGAAAAACAGACCACGCGCGCCAACGCCTACGTCATCAACAACCGTCTCGAGCTGTTCTCCAACTTCACCTACTTCCTGGACGACCCGGTGCATGGCGACCAGTTCGCCCAGCCCGACCGCCGCGTCACCAGCGGTTTCGATGTAAGCCGTAGCTGGCATGACCATATGGACGACATGGCGTGGAGCACGACGCTCGGCGTGCAGGCGCAGAACGACAATATCTTCAACGCCCTGCAGCATACGGAAGCGCGGCAGGTACTGGCTACCGTCCGTGCCGACCATATCGTCGAAACCAGCGCCGCCCTTTACCTCCAGCAGCGGCTGCGCGTCACGCCATGGCTGCGCGGCGAAGCCGGATTGCGGCTGGACCGCTACCGATTTGAGGTGGGCGATGCGCGCGCCGATGAAACGCTGGCCAGCCCGAGCATCAGCCTGGCCTTCGGGCCCTGGCAACGCACCGAGTTCTACCTGAACGCCGGCCGTGGCTTCCACAGCAATGATGCAAGGGGCGTGACACAGGCGCAGGACCCGGCCACACCGCTGGCCCGCTCGCGCGGCCTGGAATTCGGCCTGCGCAGCGAAGCAGTCAAAGGCCTGCAGACCGTGCTGGCCGTGTATCGCCTGGACTTCGACTCGGAACTGGTCTACCTGGGCGACGCCGGCAGCACCGAAGCGGGCCGTCCCAGCCGCCGTTACGGCATCGAATTCTCCAACTACTACAAACCGTTCAAGTGGCTGTCGCTGGACGCCGACCTGGCCTTCGCGCGCGGCCGCTTCCGTCCGTCTGCGCCGGAAGGCGACCGCATCCCCGGTGCTGTTGAAGGCGTGGCCCAGCTGGCCGCCACCTTCACTCCGGCCGGCCCCTGGTCCGGCGCCCTGCGCCTGCGCTGGTTCGGCCCGCGCCCGCTGGTGGAAGACAACTCCGTCCGCTCGAAAGCCAGCGCCACCGTCAATGGCCGCCTGGCCTACAAGCTGGCAGCCCGCACCACCCTGGAGCTGGAAGGCTTCAACCTGGCCAACCGCCAGGTGTCGGCCATCGACTACTTCTACGAGTCGCGCCTGCAGGGCGAGGCCGAGGCCAGGGCCGGCATCCATTTCCACCCGATCGAGGCCAGGTCCTTCCGCTTCAGCGTAACGCACGCGTTCTAAGTACAATAAGGGGCATGATGACGCCCTTGCCCCAATTGATCCACACCCTGCGCAGCGCCGGCTACGCCCTGCTCAAGCCGGCCGACGTGGCCAGCCTGGCCTGCTGCACACTGGATGAACTGAATTCCCTGGTCCCGAGCTGGGACGACCTGGCCCCGGACAACTACCTGAAAGACGGCGGCCGCTATCGCCGCCGCCGCCACTCCTGCTTCGTGCAGGACGGCCTGGCCCTGGACCAGACCGCCCACCGCGCCCACTGGCAGCCCGTCGAATACAACGCCCTGCACGGCGGCATGCGCCGCCTGTTCGAGCCGGTCGCCGCGGCAACCGTGGCCAACCCGGCCTGGACCAGGCTGCTGGCCGCCATCGGCCAGGCCTGCGCCCAGGTGCGCGGCCAGCATCCCTGGTACGTGGAAGCCCACCAGTTCCGCATCGACACCACCGACGGCATCGGCCGTCCCACGCCGGAAGGCGCCCACCGCGACGGCGTCGACTTCGTGGCCGTGCTGCTGGTCGGCCGCCACGGCATCAAGGGCGGGGAAACGCGCGTCTTCGAGGCCGATGGTCCGAACGGCAAGCGCTTCACCATGACCGAGCCGTGGACCATGCTGCTGCTGGACGACGCGGCTGTCATCCATGAATCGACCCCGATCCAGCCGCTGGCCGACCATGGCCACCGCGACACCCTGGTCATCACCTATCGTGACGGCGGTTTCCAAGGCGGGTGAAAAAACGGTATAGTCTGAACACCCAACCATTTCGGAGGTGACTTGGACTCCAGCTACGATATCGCACCCGATGAGCTGGAAATACTCATCGTGGAAGACAGCCCGACCCAGGCTGAGCGCCTGCGGCGGCTGATCCGGTCCTCGGGCTATCACGCCAGGGTGGCTGCCAACGGCAAGCTGGCACTGGCTGATATCCACGAGCACAAGCCGCACCTGGTCCTGTCCGACATCGTCATGCCCGAGATGAACGGCTATGAACTATGCCGCGCCATCAAGGCCGATCCCGCGCTGCGCGATATCCCGGTCATCCTGGTCACCTCGCTGACCGACCCCAAGGACATCATCCGCGGCATCGAGTGCGGCGCCGACAACTTCATCCGCAAGCCCTACGCCGAGGACTACCTGCTGAACCGCATCGGCCAGATGCTGGTCAACCAGAAGCTGCGCAAGAACTCCAGCATGGAGGTCGGCATCGCCCTCTACCTGGGCGACCAGAAGCACTTCATCAATGCCGAGCGCCAGCAGATCCTCGACCTGCTGATCTCGACCTACGAGCAGGCGGTGCAGGTTAACAGCGAGCTGCAGGCGCGCGAACGCCAGGTGATCGAGCTGAACATGCGCCTGGCCCACCATGCCGGCGAGCTGGAAACCGTCAACCGCGAGATCGCGCTGAAGAACCTGGAGCTGGCCGAGGCAAGCCGCATGAAGTCGGCCTTCATCGCCAATATGTCGCACGAGCTGCGCACGCCGCTGAACGCCATCATCGGCTTTACCGGCGCGCTGCTGATGAAGCTTCCCGGCCCGTTGACCGATGAACAGGACCGCCAGCTCAATACCATCCGAAACAGCGCGCGCCACCTGCTCTCGCTGATCAACGACATCCTGGACGTAGCGAAGATCGAGGCCGGCAAAGTCACCCTGACGGTGGAGTCCGTGCAATGTCAGCAACTGATGGGCGAAGTGACCGACACCCTGCGTCCGCTGGCTGCGCAAAAAGGCCTGGAAGTACTGGTCGACATGCCGGAGCAACCGATCGTGCTGCAAACCGACCGCCGCGCGCTGGCGCAAATCATGATCAACCTGGCCAACAACGCCATCAAGTTCACCGAGAAAGGCATGATCAAGCTGGCGCTGAAACAGCGCACCGACGAGGAGCAGGCGCAGATCACGGAATTCAGCGTGACCGACAGCGGCAGCGGCATCAAGGAAGAAGACCAGGCCAAGCTGTTCCAGGCCTTTTCGCAACTTGATAACAGCTCGACCCGGCATGTGGAAGGCGCGGGACTGGGCCTGTACCTGAGTCAGAACCTGGCCAATCTCCTCGGCGGTTCGCTGTTCTTCAGCAGCGACTTCGGCAAAGGCAGTACCTTCACGCTCGCACTCAAATGTCGGCACGCATCCTGATCATCGAAGACAACCAGGCCAATATGGACCTGATGACGTATCTGCTGCTGGCTTTCGGCCACCAGCCTCTGTGCGCCTCGGACGGCGAAATGGGCGTGGCAATGGCCATCAGCGAGAAACCTGACCTGATCCTGAGCGACCTGCACCTGCCGAAACTCGATGGCCTGGGCGTGGTGGCGCGGTTGCGGGAAGATCCGGTCACGCGCGCAATCCCGATCCTGGCCGCCAGCGCCCTGCCTGTCACCGATGGCTGCGCAGCGCTGCGCCGCGCAGGCTTTTCCGGCTGCCTGCCCAAATCGCTGGAACCGGATGTCCTCATTCCCGCACTGGAGTCCTTCCTGCCTGCGCACCTGCGCGCCGGGAGCACGCCGGCAATGCCTGCATCATCGGCTCCCGCACCAGTCGCCGCCGCTGCAGGCTCCCCGGCATCTGCGGCCGCGGCCGGACGCGCGCGCGTGCTGCTCCTTGACGCGGCGCCCGAGAACGCAGGCCTGGTAGCAGCCATCCTTGCGCACAGCGGCTATACCGTCAGCTGCGCATCCAATCCCATGGATGCAGGGGCGTTGATGGACGGCCACGATTACGACGTGGTGCTGTGCGAACTGGGTTTGCTGGAAGCGGGCCGCCTGGCCTTCCTCGGTGATGCGCTGGAAATGGCGCCCGGCCTGCCGGTGCTGGTGATCCGCCCCGACGAAGAGGACGATCTGAAAGCGCTGGGCGCAGGACGCCGCCGCAGCGTGCTGTCCCACCCGCTCGACCCGCAACAGCTGGTGGCGGCAATCGACGGCCTGCTGGGCCAGCCAGCTCTTTAGGCCAGCACCAGCCAGCCCAGTGCGATCAGGCTGAACACCGCGGCGATCATGCCGAGGGTGTTCTCCGACCGTTCATCGGGGCTGGTCAACTTCCAAAGAAACTTCAGCATTGTTCTTGTCCCCAACCGCGTCCCAACGCCATGCAGCCGTCAGGCGTACCTGCAGGTAATCGAGGAACAGGCGAACCCGTAGCGGCAAGTTGCGGCCGTGCGGCAGGATCGCCTGCAGCGGCGCGGCCGGCATGCTGTAGCGTGGCAACAAACGTTGCAAGCGCCCTGACAACAGGTCATCGCCCACATCCCAGATCGATTTTACTACCAAGCCGCTACCATGCAGCGCCAGCGCGTGTGCGGCCTGACCGTCATTGGTGAGGAAGGTTGCGGCCACGCGCACGCTGACTGCCTGCTCGCCTTCAAAGCGCCAATCGACGCGCCGGGCATCACCGATCACGATGCAGCGATGTCCGGTTAGCTCGGCAGGACTTGCCGGCGTGCCGTACTGCTCCAGGTAGAATGGCGCGGCGCACAGCACGCGGTAGTTCGGAGCAAGCCGGCGCACCACCAGGTTGGGATCTTCCACGCTGCCGAAACGGACCGCCATGTCCAGCCCGGTTTCCAGCAGGTTCACGACGGTATCGGTCAGTTCAAGCTGCACCTGCAGGCCGGGATGCTGGCGCTGGAAGTCGGCGACGATGGGCACGATATGCTGGCGCCCAAGTTCGGCGGGGGCGCTCAGGCGCAGCAAGCCGTCCACTTGGTGCCTGCTGTGTGCGAGCAGGGACTCGGCCTGGCCAACCTCCTCCAGGATACGCAAGACACGGGCATGGAACAACGCGCCGTCCGCCGTCAGCGCCTGGCGCCGCGTGGTCCGCTGCAACAGCCGCAGGCCAATGCTCTTCTCCAGCTGCGCCAGGCGTTTGCTCACCACCGATAGCGGCAACTCAAGTTCGCGTGCGGCGGCCGACATGCTGCCCGCTGCGACGATATGTGCAAAAGCCCGCAGGGCCAGTAAGTCATCAAGCATGGGCCAATTCTTCCTGGATTGGAAAATATGTATTCGTCATTGGCGCCTATTTTAGCCATTCCAGGACGAATACCATGCAATTCTTTCCAAAGGAGACATGATGAAACAGCTTACCATTCTGCTGCTCGCTGCCCTGCCCCTGGCCGGCGCCCACGCGAACCCGGACCCGCAACTGGTCCATCCCCGCCAGCAAATCGTCGATCCTTCGCTGCCGGCCGCCCAGGCCGAAGCCAGCGTGCTCGCTGCGCGCCGCTATGCATCGTTCTGGAACAGCGGCGACGAAGCGCTGGCCCGTGCCGCACTGGCGCCCGGCTTCACCGACCGCACCCTGCCGCCCGGCCGCGCGCAGGGCTTGCCAGGCCCACTTTCGGCATCGGCCTTCGTGCGCGCAGCGGTACCCGATATGCGCGCCGACATCGAGCAGTTGATTGTCAGCGGCGACCGCGCCATCGTGCACCTGCACTTCCGCGGCCATTTCACCGGCAGTTTCAAAGGCGTGCAAGGCAAAGGCCAGGCGGTCGACTTCATCGCCACCGACATCTATCGCATTGCGGACGGCCGCATCACCGACAACTGGCACATCGAGGACAACCTCGCCTTCCTGCGCCAGCTCGGCGTGATTGCCGACTAGGCCAGCAACTGCAGGCGCGCGCCGGCGGGCAGGCCGGGGAAGGCGCGCGCCAGCGCGGTATCGGACAGGCGCAGGTGGCGCTCGGCAATGTGAGCCAGCACGTTGCGGAAATCGGTGGTAACCGGCAGGTCGCGTCCCTCGTTCAACTGCGCGTCGGCCAGGCCTTTCCATTCGCCGGCCACCTTGCCGCCCTGGAGCTTCCCGCCCAGCAGCCACATGGCGTTGCCGTGGCCATGGTCGGTGCCCCGGTTGCCGTTCTCGCGCGCAGTACGGCCGAATTCGGACATGACCACGATCACCGTATCGTCGAACAATGGGCCAAGGCGCTGCGCCAGCGTCGCCAGCCCCTGCCCCAGCGGCTGCAGGCGGTTGGCCAGCTGGCCGGCGCCGGCGCCCTGGTTGGCATGGGTGTCCCAGCCGCCCAATGCAACGAAGGCGAGCTGGATATTCGGGTTGTTGCGCATCAGCGTGGCAAGCCGGCCGGCATCGTCCGGAAAGCCATTCGGCAGCGGCGCGCCGTTATCGGCGGCCTGCATTTCGGACATCATGCCGCCGTTGGCGGCAGCCATCACTTCCTCATGGGCTTTACGCCCGGCCTGGTACACCTTGCCGTAGCGTTCATTGCCGGCATACAGCGCGTCGAAGGCCTTGGCGATCTGCGGCCGGTCGAGCGGCGTGGAGCGTGTACCAGCCGCGCCATTGGCAAGGTTGGTGGCCGGCAGCGCGCCGGATAGCACGCGCGGCATCACCGGGCCGATGCTGAGTGCGCGCGTGGGCGTTGTTTCGCCCGGCAGGCCGCCAAGCAGGCGGTTCATCCAGCCATCCTGCGTGCTCTTCACGCCCGGCGTGGCCGATTCCATATAGTCTTGCGCATCGAAGTGGGACCGGCTGGCATCCGGCGAGCCGCTGGCGTGCACGAAGGCCAGCTTTTTCTGCTCCCACAGCGGCAGCAGCGGCGCCAGCGCCGGATGCAGGCCAAAGTAGCCGTCCAGGTTCAATGCGCCGTCCTCTGCGCCCGGCCTGGCCAGCGCGATATTCGGGCGCAGGCGGGCATATTCGGGATCGGCCACCGGCGCCACCACGTTCAGGCCGTCGACCGCCCCGCGCAGCATGACGACGATCAGTTTTTTGGCAGTGGGAGAACTGTTGCCGGGGGCCATGGCCGCCGCCCAGGCATGGGGGCCGAGCGGCAGCATGAGGCCGGCGCTGGCGGCAAAGGCATTCAGGAATTGGCGTCGTTGCATGGCGCGCTCCGTTAGCGTTGCATGAAATCGGGGCTGCCGAGCAGCATGGCGGCGCGCAGGCGTTCATTGCTGTCGGCGACGATGGCGGCAGTCTGTTTCGACACCGAGGTGCCCAATGCCGCCCGCACCTGGTCGGCATCGGCGCCGTTGGAAAGCGCCAGCGCATAGCTGATGCGGCGGCTCAGGCCATCCGGGTTAAGCCAGGCGCCTTCCGTGTTCTTGTAGCCGTCCGGCGTCTGGCAGCCGTACAGCGGCATGCCGAGCCGGTTCAGGATGCCCACCAGCTTCACTTCAGGCATCGGCATGGCAGTGGCGCGCGAGGCCGATACCACGTACTGGTAAGGCGTCTTGAATTTGGCGCCGGCATATTGCTGGTCCATGAATTCGGGACTGGAGAACAAGGTGCGCAGCACGGTGCGGATATCGCCCTTGCTGGCGATCCAGCTTTGCGCCATGCGCTCCACCAGCGCGGGAGGCGGCTGGTCGGCCACGAAGTATTGCGCCAGCTTGCCGCTGATATGGCGCGCGGTGGCAGGATGAGCCGCCAGCACGTCCAGCGCATACTCCCCTTCCGCCTCGCCGCGCGCAGTCACCGGTTTGCCGAGCCAGGTCTTGGCACCGTTATCGTGGCGGCGCGGGTCGAACACAAACTGCGCGTCGCGTTTCGGACGGTAGGTCCACCCGGTCAGCATGCGCGCCAGTTCGGTCACGTCTTTCTGGGTATAGCCGCCGTCCACGCCCAGGGTGTGCAGCTCCATCAGCTCGCGGGCATAATTTTCATTCAGGCCGCCAGACTTCGAGATCCAGTTATCGAGATAGAACAGCATGGCCGGGTGGTGGGCCGTGGCGCCCAGCATCTGGCGGAACGAGCCAAAAACGTACGGCCGGATCGCATCGCGCTCATAGCTGGCGACCAGCGCGCGGTCCTGCCCTTTGCCCGAGTATACGTTGAAGTGGTTATACCAGAAGTCAACCATCACCTCTTCCAGCTGGCGCGGGCTCCCGATGGCGCGCAGCAGGCGGGCTTCGGCCGCATCGGCCGCCATCTGCTGCACCACTTCGCGGCGCTGTTCCTCGTCGCCGTTGCGCGCCTGCTCGAATCGTTGCAGTGCATCGCCGGCGCTCATTTTCAGCAATTCCAGCTTGTCCAGCCGCTGGGCTAACGCTGCAGGCAGGGCCGGAGGATCCAGTTGCTCATCGATATAGGCTTGCACGCCGGACTGGCGCACCCGCTCGATATCGCCTGGCCGCGGCCCATAAGCCAGCCGGTTCAGCACGTGGATTGCAGCCGGCTCGCCCGCCAGGGGGGCCGCCCACAGGGCAGCCTGGGGTAGCGCAGCTAGAAGCGCGCCGAGTATCCAGCTTCGCATGATGTCGTCCCAATACAATGATTCGCAGGACTTTCTTTATACGCTAGCCGCCGAACTGAGGGCAAAGACTCCTTTGTATCAGGATGTTAATTGTTTGATTTATATGCTCTAATTCACGTTGCGCAAAATGAAAGGACGGCATGAAGAGATATCAGGTCCCGCTATCGGTGGCGGCCATGCTGGCGCTCAGCGCCTGCGGCATCACCGGACCGGCGAACAAGGTCGCGGCGGATGCGCCGCAACAATGGCAGGCTCCCCTGCCCCATAACGGCAGCACCGGTGAACTGGCCAATTGGTGGCAACGCCAGTCCGACCCGCTGCTGGTGCAATTGATCGAAGCCGCGCAGGCGGCCAGTCCCACCATTGCCAGCGCCCAGGCGCGCTTTGCAGCTGCCAGCGCCGAGCGCACCGCCGCCGGCGCCGCCCTCGCCCCATCTCTGACCGGTGTGCTGACCTCCACCCGCATGAGCCAGCAGTCCGCCAGTGCGCCAACCAATACCACCACCCAGCTGTTGGCCCAGGCCCAGTGGGAGATCGACCTGTTCGGCGGCGGCCGCGCGCGCCGCAACGCCGCCATCGCGCGCCATGAAGGCGCACAGGCGGGCTGGCACGAAGCCCGCGTCAGCGTGGCGGCAGAAACGGCCAACCAGTATTACAGCCTGCGTGCCTGCGAAAAGCTGCTGGACGTCGCCCGCATGGACGCCGCCTCGCGCGCCCATACCGCGCGCCTGACCGACATCACCACCAAAGCCGGCTTCCAGTCGCCCTCCGCCAACGCGCTGGCCCGCGCCAGCGCCGCCGACGGCAATAACCGCGCGGTAGCCCAGCGTGCCGCCTGCGACAGCGAATTGAAAGTGCTGGTCGCGCTGACCGCCATCCCGGAAGCGGAGCTGCGGGCACGCCTGGCCGGCAGCGCAGCCAATGCCCTGCTGTCGCCGGAAGCCGGCGTCGCGATCGATTCGGTGCCGGCCCAGGTGCTGGGCCAGCGTCCGGACGTTTTCAACGCCGAACGCGAAGTGGCCGCCGCCAGCTACGACGTCGCCAGCGCGCGCGCCGAGCGCCTGCCGCGCCTTGGCCTTTCCGGCTCCATCGGGCGCGGCCGCCTGCATGCCGAAGGCCAGGACATCACCGCCAATGTGTGGACCATCGGCCCGCTGCAAATGACCTTGCCGATCATCGACTGGGGCGTGCGCCGCGCCAATGTGGAAGCCTCGCGCGCCCGTTATGACGCGGCCGTGTCAGGCTACAAGGCCAGCGTCCGCCAGGCCGTGTCGGAAGTCGAACAGGCGCTGGTGGCGCTGCAAAGCACCCAGGAGCGAGCCGAGGATGCACAGACCGCGCTGGACGGCTACCGCACCTTCTTCACCGCGACCGAAGAACGCTACAAGAATGGGCTGGCCAGCCTGCTCGAACTGGAAGACGCCCGCCGCACGCGGCTGGCCGCAGAAAACACAGTAGTGAACCTGCAGCGCGAACGCAGCGCCGCCTGGATCGCCCTGTACCGTGCAGCAGGCGGCGGCTGGACCGCGCCTGCCGCGCAATGAGATTGGACAAACTATGAAACCACTGCACCGCACTCCCTCCGCCGTTGCCGCCCTGGCTGTCGCCACTGCCCTCGCAGCCATGGCGCAAGCCCCGACCGCCATGGCGGAAGACAAGAAGCCCGCCGCCGCCAAGCCTTCGTTGACCGTCACGACCGTCCGCCCGCAGAAAACCAGCCTGCCAATCCGCCTGACCGCCAACGGCAACGTCGCCGCCTGGCAGGAAGCGATCATCAGCAGCGAATCGAACGGCCTGCGCCTGTCCGACGTCAAAGTCAACGTTGGCGACGTCGTCACCAAGGGCGAAGTGCTGGCCGTGTTCGCACCTGAAACCCCGCAGGCCGAAGTGGCGCAGGCCAAGGCGGCGTTGATGGAAGCGCAAGCTGCCGCCGCGGAGGCGAAGGCCAACGCCGAGCGCGCACGCTCGATCCAGGACACCGGCGCCTTGAGCGCCCAGCAGATCAGCCAGTACACCACCGCCGAAGCCACGGCCCAGGCGCGCGCCGCTTCCGCCAAGGCCATGCTGGCTTCGGCCGAACTGCGCCTGCGCTATACCAGGGTGGTCGCGCCCGATGCCGGCGTGATCTCGGCCCGCAGCGCCACCGTCGGCGCGGTCGCCGGCCCCGGCACCGAGTTGTTCCGCATGATCCGCCAGGGGCGCCTGGAATGGCGCGCCGAAGTCACGGCCGCCGACCTGCGCAACGTCAAGATCGGCGGCAATGCCGTCGTCAAGGCCGCCAACGGCAGTGAACTGACCGGCAAGGTGCGCATGGTGGCGCCGACCATCGACCCGCAAACCCGTTCCGCCCTGGTCTACGTGGACCTGCCGCCGAACAACGGCAAGCAGGCGCCGTTCAAGGCCGGCATGTTCGCCACCGGCCAGTTCGAGCTTGGCGCATCCGATGCGCTGACCGTGCCGCAGCAGGCGATTACCGTGCGCGATGGCTTCAGC
>Ga0209050_1000551_pt1 | contig 61769 bp, 59 predicted proteins | sample Araplavi_mTSA_r2_FD_184276 | JGI IMG/M metagenome (GOLD analysis project Ga0209050, IMG submission 184276) | Arabidopsis root microbial communities from North Carolina, USA - plate scrape MF_Cvi_mTSA_r2 (SPAdes) (version 2) | ecosystem: Host-associated > Plants > Roots > Endosphere | place: USA... | reverse complement strand
CCAGGCGATATGCGCGGAGACGCCAAGGTCTTCGGCCAGCGCCTGCAATTCGTCGCGGTAAGCCTCGCCCTCGTACGCAACGAGGTTGGGATGCGTCGCGCCGACGATGCGGTAGACGGCCTCGGGATGGCGGGCGACGATCGCGGGCAGCGCGCGGATCGCGTGTTCCAGACCCTTGCCCCGGCTGAGCAGCCCGAAGGTCATCAGCACCTTGCGGCCTTCCAGCCCCAGCTTTTCCTTGAATTCGTCGTGACGACCGAAGGGACGGTCGGGGGCGCCGTGCTCGATCACTTCGAGCACGTGCGCGGGGGCGCCGTAGTCGCTTTCCAGGAGGTCGCGCGAGTGGCGGGACATGACCATGATCCGCGACGCACGCGCGATCAGGTGGCGCAGGATCTCCCGCTGGCGCTCGGAAGGCGCGGACAAGACGGTGTGCAAGGTCAGCACCAGCGGCGCCGCGAGCCGGTCCACGAAGCCCAGCACCATCTCGCCGTCCGGTCCGCCGAAGATGCCGTATTCGTGCTGGAGCCAGACCGCATCCACCCCCGCCTCGTTAATCCGGCGGGCGGCGCGGGCATAGTCTTCGGGATCGTTGCAGGCGATCGTTCCGGCGAGGTCGCCGTAGTCCAGATGCTGCGCGGGGTCGTCGAGCGCATAGACGTCGATGGCCGTCTCGGGATGAAACTCGCCCAGCTTCTCGAAGATGTCGGTGGTGAACGTGGCGATGCCGCACTTTCGCGGCGCGAAATTGCCGACCAGCGCGATGTGGAGCGGCTTATTCGGCGCTTTCTCCACCGGCTCACTGTCGGCAGGGATCGCGTCGAAGATCGAACGAACTTTATCGGAATCCGATTCACGTTCTAAGTCACGAGGCATCAGGCTCATGCGCACCCCGCATCAATGGGAGGAGAATGCTCGATTAAAGCGGCAGAGTGCCATGAGTTTCCCGCTGCACTGCAAAATATTTGTCATAAAGCGGCAGGACGCCCGCCCTCGAAGCCATGCGGAGCGCAGAAATCCGTTACGTTCACATTTGTGCAGTTGCGAATCGCATCTCCGCGCCATCGGATCGCGCCTAAAAGTATAGACAAAAAAGCGAGGCCCGCTTCTGCGCGGCATGGACTTGGACGGGGGGCTTTCCTATGTCCCATCTACGCGCAACAGAGAAACGACGGGAATACGATGCCCTCCGCCTCCAGCCTTTTCGCAGATCAGGATCAGACGCTCTTCCGCCTCGTTTCGGCGGTGATCGGCGCCGATCCCGCGAGTTCCGCCCTCACCGTTCTCACCATCGATCCCGCGCTTTCCGGCAGCGGCGAGACCGTCAGCCGCGCACAGATCGCGATGGCGCTCAATGCCGCGCTCTTCGCCGATCTGCTGGAACGCGTGCCGACCGCCGCGCGCTATGTGCAGTCGGTACGCGAAGCGGGCGAGACGATCGTCTTCGACCACGGTGCCCTGCGCACCATCGACGGCGAAACCGGCGCCCTGCCGCGCGGTCAGGAGGCCTTCGGACGCTTCCTGGTGCCGCTGGGCTACGAAGTGGGCGGGCTCTATCCTCTGCCCAAGCTGCGGATGACCGGCCGCGCCTATGTCCAGCGCGACCTGCCGGAGACGATCCCGCAGTTCTTCGTTTCCGAACTCCATGTCGATCAGCTTTCCGAAGGCGCGCAGGCCGCCTGCGCCACTATCTTCGGCACATCCACCGACCCGCTGGGCGAGGCCGAATGGGCCGCGCTCGATACGCTGGCCGCACAGGGCAGTTGCCCGTTCGACCAGGCCGTGATCGCGCTCAAGGGCGCGCTCGCCTGCTTCGAGCGCCAGCATGAGCCGCCGACGCTGGCCGACTACGAAGTGCTGCTGCCCGAGACCAAGGAAGGCGCCTGGATCGCCACCGAGGGCAATGCCTTCAACCACGCGACCACCCGCACCGCCAATGTCGCGGCGCTGGCCGAAGAACTGAAGGAAGACGGCTATCCGATGAAGCCCTCGGTCGAGATCTCGCAGAACGGCCGCGTGCGCCAGACCGCGATCCTCGCCGACAAGGTGGTGCGCCCGTTCCGCGAGGCCGACGGCAGCGAAGTGCCGCTGCCGGTGCCGGGATCGTTCTACGAATTTATCACCCGCGATATCGATCCGGAGACCGGCAAACTCGATCTCACCTTCGATTCTGGCAATGCCACCGGCATCTTCGCGGTGACGAGAGGCGCATGAGCCTGCTGCAATCGTTCGATCCGGCCAGCGGCGCGCTGGTCTGGGAAGGCGAAGTGGCGGACAGCGCCGCCGTCGATGCCGCGCTGGCGCGCGCCCATGCGGCGTTTCCGGCTTGGGCTGCCCTGCCGGTCGCCGCGCGGGTCGAGGCGGCCTTGCGCTACAAGGCGGTGCTGGAAGCCCGCAAGGACGCGATTGCCGAGGTGATCTCCCGCGAGACCGGCAAGCCGCTCTGGGAAACGCGCACCGAACTCGCCTCGATGATCGGCAAGGTCGGCCTCTCGATCACCGCGCAGGCCGAGCGGGCAGGCGAGAAGCGGCAGGACATGCCCTTCGGCGCCGCCGTATTGCGCCACCGCCCGCACGGGGTGATGGCGGTGCTCGGGCCGTTCAACTTCCCCGGCCACTTGCCCAACGGCCATATCGTCCCCGCCCTGCTGGCGGGTAACACGGTGGTGTTCAAACCCTCAGAAATGACCCCGGCGACCGGACAGGCCATGGCCGATGCGTGGCATGAGGCGGGCCTTCCGGACGGCGTGTTCCAGATCGTCCACGGCGCCCGCGCCACCGGCGAGGCGCTGGTTGCGGGCCATATCGACGGGCTGCTGTTCACCGGCTCGGCAGGCGCGGGCGCGCATTTCCGGCGCATCTTCGCGGACCGGCCCGATGTGATCCTCGCCCTCGAACTCGGCGGCAACAACCCCTTGGTCGCGTGGGACGGCGACGTGGACGAGGCCGCCTCGGTCGTCGTGCAATCGAGCTTCATCACCACCGGCCAGCGCTGCTCCTGCGCGCGTCGATTGATCGTGCCCGACAACGACTTCGGCACCGCGCTGGTCGATGCCGTCGCCGCGCTGGCCGACCGCGTCACCATCGGCGAATGGCACGAGACGCCCGAGCCGTGGTTCGGCCCACTGATCTCGGCCGAGGCCGCCGATGCCGCCAAGGCGCGCTTTGCCGACCTCATCGAGCGCGGCGCCACGGTGATCCGGGCGTTCGAGGGCGTGGAAGGCCGCAGCGGCGCTTTCGTCACCCCCGGCATCCTCGACGTGACCGGCATTGACGTGCCCGACGAGGAAGTGTTCGCGCCCATCGTGCAAGTAACCCGCGTGCCGGACTTCGACGCCGCCATCGCCGCCGCCAATGCCACCCGCTTCGGCCTTTCGGCGGGCCTCGTCAGCACCGACGACGCCTTGTGGGACCGCTTCGTGCTGGAAAGCCGCGCGGGCGTGGTCAACCGCAACCGCCCGACCACCGGCGCGGCAGGCTCCATGCCGTTCGGCGGCCTCGGCGAGAGCGGCAACCACCGCCCCAGCGCCTATTACGCCGCCGACTACTGCGCCTATCCGGTCGCCAGCTTCGAAGCGGCGAGCGTGGACGGCAACAGCGGCGCTCTGACTGGCAAGCTGCGCGGATGACGGGCCTGACCGGAGCCGAACAGGACCTGCTCGCCCCGGTCGAGCGCGCGCCGATCCTTGCCCACACGCTCGACTGGGCAGCGATCAACAGCGGCACCGCGAACCTTGACGGACTGGCGGCGATGGCCCGCCGCCTCGCCGATGCCTTCGCGGGGCTGCCGGGCGAAGTGAGGCTGGTCGATCCCGCCCCGGTCGAGAAAGTGGACAGCCATGGCCAGACCCGCGAGGTCGTCCACGGACGCCACCTCGTGCTCTCGGTGCGCCCCGAGGCGGAGCGGCGGGTGATCCTCACCGGCCACATGGACACCGTCTATCCGATCGATCACCCCTTCCAGACTTGCGACTGGCTGGACGAAAACACCCTCCACGGCCCCGGCACGGCGGACATGAAGGGCGGCCTCGCCGTCATGCTGGCCGGCCTTGCCGCTTACGAACGTGCCGGTCCGACGCTCGGCTACGACGTCCTCATCAACAGCGACGAGGAAACCGGCTCGCTCTCTTCCGCCCCGCTGATCGCGGAACTGGCACGAGGCAAACTGGCCGCGCTGACCTACGAACCGGCGCTCCCCGGCGGCCAGATGGCGCGCGCGCGGCCCGGTTCGGGCAATTACGCCGTCGTCGTCCATGGCCGCTCCGCCCATGCCGGACGAAACCCCGAGGAAGGCCGCAACGCTATCCTCGCCGCCAGTGACCTTGCCTTGCGGCTTGCCGCGATGCGCCGTCCCGGCCTTTCGGTGAACCCGGCCAAGATCGAGGGCGGCGCGCCCAACAACACCGTGCCGGACCTCGCCGTGCTGCACTTCAACATGCGCCCCGCCACGCCCGAACTCGCCGCAGAAGCACAGGCTTACATCAAAGCCGCCGTCGCCGAAGTCTCGGCCGCGCACGAAGTGCACATGCACATCCACGGCCACGTCTCGCGCCCGCCCAAGGCGATCTCGGAAAAGACCGAGGCGCTCTACGGCCTCGTCAGCAAGGCCGCCGCCGACCTCGGCCAGCCGATGAGCTGGAAGGATACCGGCGGCGTCTGCGACGGCAACAACATCGCCGCCTGCGGGGTGCCGGTGCTCGATACCATGGGCGCGCTCGGCGGGTCGATCCATTCGCCCGACGAATACCTGCTGGCCGATTCCCTCGACGCCCGCGCCCGCCTCACCGCTCTCGTCCTGCATAGACTGGACCGCCACGGAGTTCTGCCCGCATGACATTCCTCCTGCGCACCGCACAGGAAAAGGACCTGGAAGCGCTCTACCGCATGGCCAAGGGCACCGGCGGCGGCTTCACCAACCTGCCGCCCGACAAGCCGACGCTGGACGCCAAGCTGAAGCGCACCGCCAAGAGCTTCGCCCGCGACAGCGACGAGATCGCCAACGACCTCTTCGTCTTCATCCTCGAAGACACCGAAACCGGCAAAGTGCGCGGCACCTGCCAGGCCTTCTCGCAAGTCGGCACCGAGTTTCCGTTCTACTCCTACCGCCTCGGGCGGATCACCCAGCATTCCAAGGAACTGGACCGCACGTTCCGCGCCGAGATGCTGACGCTCTGCACCGATCTCGACGGAGCGAGCGAAGTGGGCGGCCTCTACCTCGACGCCACCGAGCGTTCGGCGGGCGTCGGCAAGCTGCTCGCACGCAGCCGCTACCTGTTCATCAAGGCGCACCGCTCGCGCTTCGGCGATACCACGCTGGCCGAACTGCGGGGCGCCATCGACGATGCCGGCAACTCGCCGTTCTGGGACGGCCTTGCCGGGCGCTTCTTCGATATGAGCTTCCGCGATGCCGACGAATTCAACGCCAAGCACGGCAACCAGTTCATCGCCGATCTCATGCCCAAGCACCCGATCTACTGCGCCCTGCTCTCCGAAGCGGCGCGCCAGGTCATGGGCCAGCCGCACTATTCGGGGCGGCCCGCCATGCGCATGCTGGAAAACGAGAACTTCGCGTTCCAGAACTATGTCGATATCTTCGACGGCGGCCCGACGATGATCGCGAAGACGGACCAGATCCGCACCGTGCAGGAAGCCCGCACCGCCCCGATCACCGCGATCGCCGCAGCGGACGACACCGAAGCCAGCCACCTCGTCACCACCGGCCGCCTCGCCGAATTCCGCGCCTGCCTCGGCAAAATCGACGCGGCCGATGGCGGCGTGACACTGGACGCCGCCGCCGCCGCGCTGCTGGGCGTCGGACCGGGAGATACGGTGACTTACGTCAACGCCTGAAGCGCTTTACGCAACTGTACATTCCCGTTTTGCAATGGCCTCGCCATGGTCAGGGGTCATATTGACCCCATGACCTTGCTTCCCGATACGCTTCACTCCGCCGTGCTGCCCGATCCGATCCGCGCGGCGATCTTCGACATGGACGGGACCCTGCTCGATACCGAAGCCCTGCACGGCAAGGCTTTCGCGGTGGCCGGCAAGGCGCTGGGCTATCCGCTCCCGACGGAGCTTCAGAATGCGATGGTCGGCGTCCACCGCGACGGTTCGCGCCGTCTCGTAGCCGAGCACATGGGGCCGGACTTCCCGCTCGACCGTTTCTTCGACGAGGGCGATGTGGCTTTCGCGGCGATGCTCGATGCCGGAATTCCGCTGCGCCCAGGCGCCGAGGTCATTCTCGACCATTTCGCCAAGGCCGGCGTGCCGATAGCGATCGCCACGTCCTCGGAAGCGCCCTATGCGCAGGAGCGGCTGGAGAAGGCCGGGCTGCTACGCTACTTCGATGTCGTCGTGACCCGCAACGACGTGACCCAGGCCAAGCCGCATCCGGAGCCTTACCTGCTCGCCGCCAGCCGCCTCGGCGTCGATCCGGCGCACTGCGTCGCCATCGAAGACAGCCCGGCAGGGGTGCGTTCGGCCACTTCGGCGGGAATCGCCACGGTCATGGTGCCCGACCTGCTGCCCGCGACCGAGGAACAGACCCTGCTCTGCGCGGAAGTGCTTCCAAGCCTCCACGCGCTGCGGGACCTCCTGCTGGCGCCTGCGGAGGGCTGAGGATTTATTGGGTCGTGCATAGCTCGGCTCGCCCGCTGGACCGAATCTCTGCGATCTCGCTACGGGCAGGCGGATGAGCATCATCGCCACCATCATGAATTCGACCACCGGCCAGCCCATCCAGAAGATGACTTTCGGCCGCATGCCCAAGCCCTGGGCCAGCTTCAACCTCGCCAGCGGCGAACTCGTCACCGCCGACCGCGTCCATGTCGGCAAACCCGCGCCGGGCAAGTTCGTGGCGCCGGTTGAGGTCTGGGTGACGCCCAAGGCTGATCCGGCAGCCTGAGGCGCCGAACGTTATCTCCCTATCCTCGTCGCCCCCGCGAAAGCGGGGGCCCCGCTTTCCTTATTTCACGAGGAAGCGCGGCGACGCTGAGGGACTGTGCATTGCCAAGACGAAAATGCGGGGTCCCCGCCTTCGCGGGGACGACGGGGGATTGCTATCGAGTAGCCCTCAAACCCTATCCGGCTGATGGTCGGGATGCGCGGCGATGAACGCCCGGTGCTCCCGGCAAGCCGCCTCGATCCGGATCAGGTGCGGATAGGCATCGAGATCGCAGGAAAACCGCCGCGCATTGTAGAGCTGCGGCACCAGCACACATTCGAACAACCCCGGCGCATCGAACAGGAAATCCCCTGCCCCCCGCTCGGCAAGCCGCGCCTCCACGCCCTCGAACGTGCGGGCGATCCAGTGGCGATACCAGGTATCCACCGCCTCCTGCCCATGGCCGAGATCGTGTTTCAGGTACTTCAGCACCGGCAGGTTGAGCGGCGCATGGAGTTCGGTGGCGATCGCCATCGCCAGCTCGCGCGAGGCGAATCGGTCCTCGACATCGCGTGGGAGCAGCGGCCGATCGGGAAAGCTCTCGTCGAGCCATTCCAGGATCGCCATCGACTGCGCGTAGATGCGCCCGTCGATCTCCAGCGCCGGAACACCGCCGTAGGGGTTTAGGCGGCGGTATTCCGCGGAGCGCTGCTCCCCGTCGAGCAGGTTGATCGCAACCTGCTCGTATTCAAGCCCTTTGAGACCCAGCGCGATGCGCAGGCGGTAACTCGTGGAGCTGCGCCAGTAGCCGTAGAGCTTCACGCTCTCAGGTCTCCGCCGCGATCTTCTCGTGCAGCCAGGCGGCGTGGCGCGGGGCCTTCTTGGTGCGCGACCATTCCTCCAGCATGTCCTCGGCCACGGCCTTGAGCTGGGCCATCTGGCCGGAGGTGCCGAACTGCCAGGCCAGTTCCAGACGGTGGCCGTTGGGGTCGAAGAAATAGATCGATTTGAATACGCCATGGTGCACCGGGCCGACCACCGACAGTCCCCGCGCCTCGGCACGGTGCTTGGCCGCGAGCAGGCCTTCCTCGCTCTCGACCTTGAAGGCGATGTGCTGGACCCAGGCCGGAGTCGCCTCGTCGCGGCCCATTTCCGGCGCATTGGGCAGTTCGAAGAAGGCCAGCACATTGCCGCCGCCGCAGTCGAGGAAGACGTGCATGTAGGGATCGGGCGCGCCGGTGGAGGGCACTGTGTCCTCGGCGATGGCCAGCATGAAATCCATGCCCATCACCTCGCGGTAGAAGTCCACGGTCTCCTTGGCGTCGCGGCAACGGTAGGCGACATGGTGGATTCCGCCCAGAACGGGGGTCTTGTCAGTCATCTTCACTCTCCCGGGAATTGGGGGCAGACCTGCGTGGGTCTGCCCCTCTCTCCCAACCTGTTTACTCCGCGGGCTCATCCACCTTCAACACACCGCGGCGGATCTGGTCGCGTTCCATGCTTTCGAACAAGGCCTTGAAATTTCCGTTACCGAAGCCGTCGTCGCCTTTGCGCTGGATGAATTCGAAGAACACCGGCCCCACGCGCGCTTCGGCGAAGATCTGGAGCAGCAGGCGCGGTTGCCCGCCATCCACCGTGCCGTCGAGCAGGATGCCGCGAGCCTTGAGTTCCCCGGCAGGTTCGCCGTGGCCGGGGAGGCGTTCGTCGAGCATCTCGTAGTAGGTTTCCGGCGGCGCGGTCATGAACGGCACGCCGAGCGACTTCAGCCGGTCCCAGGCGCCGATAAGATCGTCGCAGATGAGGGCGATATGCTGGATGCCCTCGCCGTTGAAGGCGCGCAGGAATTCGTCGATCTGGCCCTTTCCTCCCTCGGCTTCCTCGTTGAGCGGGATGCGGATCTTGCCGTCCGGCGCGGTGAGCGCCTTGGAGGTGAGGCCGGTATATTCGCCCTTGATGTCGAAGTAGCGGATCTCGCGGAAGTTGAAGAGCTTCTCGTAGTAGTCCGCCCAATAGGCCATGCGGCCGCCGTAGACGTTGTGGGTCAGGTGATCGATCAGGTCGAAGCCCGCGCCTACCGGGTGGCGATCGACGCCGGGCAGATAGTCGAAGTCGATATCGTAGATCGACAGCGCCCCATCCCCGTCGCGCTCATAGCGGTCGATCAGGTAGATGATCGAATTGCCGATGCCGCGAATACCGGGAAGGTGGAGTTCCATCGGGCCGGTCGCGACCTGTACCGGCTCCGCCGAGCGGGCGAGCAGTTCGGCATAGGCGGCGCGGGCGTCCTTCACCCGGAAACCCATGCCGCAGGCCGAGGGGCCGTGCTCGCGGCTGAAGAACCAGGCCGGGCTGTGCGGCTCGTAATTGGTGATGAAGTTGATCCCGCCCTGACGCCAGAGTTCCACGTCCTTCGAGCGGTGGCGGGCGATCTTCGTGAAGCCCATGGCTTCGAACACCGGCTCCAGCACACCCTTTTCCGGTGCCGAGAATTCGACGAATTCGAAACCGTCGAGTCCGATGGGATTGTCGAAGATATCGGTCATGAAGTCAGTTCTCCGAAGGGGGTTTCGCCGGGAAGCAGGTCTCCGGCGGGAATGGGCGGCGCCGTGCGCCAGCATTCGTAGACCGGGCCGAAGTCCAGCGAGACGAGGTCCTCGATCAGCTGGGGCAGGCTTTCGAGGACGAAGTAGGTCTTCTGGAAGGAGTCGATCATATAGCCGGTGCGCATGACGCGGACGGCCTCGAAGGGCAGGCGCAGGACCTTGGGGTCCTCCAGCGAGAAGCGCGTCTCGCCCGAGGAGGAGATGATCCCGGCGCCGAAGACTTTCAGGCCGCCATCTTCCCGCACAAGGCCGAACTCGATGGTGTACCAGTATAGCCGCGCCAGCATGTCGAGTGCGTCCATCGCCATGGCCCGCGCCCCGGCCTTGCCGTAAAGTTCCAGGAAATCGGCGATCGTCGGGTCCAGCAGCATCGGCACATGACCGAAGAAGTCGTGAAACACGTCCGGCTCGACGAGATAGTCGAGTTCGTGCTCCTCGCGCAGCCAGCGTGTTACCGGGAAGCGGCGATGGGCGAGGTGGTCGAAGAACACCGCGTCGGGGATGAAGCCCGGCACCGCGACGAGCCGCCAGCCGGTCGCCGGGCCGAGGATCGCATTGGCGTGCTCGAAACGCGGAATGCCCTCGGCGCAGTCGAGCCGGGCCAGCCCCTCGCGGAAGGCCGCGCAGGCGTGAGTCACCACCAGCGCCGACTGCCGTGCATGGAGGCGGCGCCAGCGTTCGTGCATCTCCGGGGTATAGGCCTGCCAGTCCTGCCCGACGGTGTAATCGTCTGCGGCCAGTTCGTACTCTCCCCGAAGCTCGCTCGTTGATGTTTCGGTCGAGGGCTTCTTCATTCCCGCGAGATTATCACAAGGTCAGCGCCAGATTCATGCGATTGCGCGCGCTGGCGGAGACGATAATAGTGGTTTCCACCAGGAACCATGCTCAAGGCAGGCGATTCATGCAGCTGGATCTATTCGACCGCAAGATCATCGCATCGTTGCAGGAGGATGCGCGGATGCCGGTGGCGCAAGTGGCGGAACGCACCGCGCTTTCCGCGACTCCGGTCAGCCGCCGGATCAAACGGCTGGAGGATGACGGGGTGATCATCGGCTATGCGCCGGTGCTCGACCCGCGCAAGCTGGGCTTCGAGCTGGAGGCCTATGTCCTCATCAACCTCAACGCCCATATCGACGAGAACATCACCCGCTTCGAGGAGGCGATCCGCGACAATCCCTATGTGATCGCTTGTCACGCGGTGACGGGGGATATGGACTATATCGTCCACATAATCGCGCGGGATGTGGAGCATCTCTCGCAGATCACGCTGAAGACGCTGGTGCGGCTTCCCGGCGTGCGGGATGTGAAGTCCAGCATCGTGCTGGAGGCGATCAAGGAAACGCGTGCTTTGCCGCTCGAGTGAGGGGCGCGGCGGGGTCCCGCTTTCTTCTGCGTCGTTGCGCTATGTTGGAAGAAAAAGCGGGGTCCCCGCCTTCGCGGGGATGACGGGTGTAGTGGGGCGACTGCGTATCGCGCCGAGGGTAGCGCCGAGAGACATCGAACACCCCTCAAGGAGCGCCCAAGGCATCCGGCGCGCATAAGGCCGCCAGTACACGGGGTGCAGGGGTGGTAAACCCCTGCTCTTCCCCTACCCTCTTACCGCCCGAGCAAGTTCCGCGCCTGACTGGCGATCTGCGCCAGCATGGCCGGGCTGAGCGGCACGGTGTTTTCCGCCCGCTGGACCATCGCGCGGAAGGTCTGGATCGCGGCGATATGCGCGCGGCCCCATTCTTCGGCAGCCGCAGCCGGGTCGGACTTGCCCGATTTCGTCCCCGCGAGGCGCCGCAGGAAGTCGAGGCGCATCTGCTGGAAGTCCCGCGCGAGGCCGGCGACGAGCAGGCGTTCCCACGGATCGGAGGGGTTCATGATCGTCGCGCTGGCCTGGGCCCAGTCGAGGCCGAGGCCCGCGCCGATGCGGGTGAAGGCTCCGACCATCTGGCGCGGATCGATCCCGGTATCGGCGGCGAGTGCGGCAATGCCGACGGCGCCGTCGAGGTCGTAGAGGTTGGCGACCATGGCGGCTTCCGCCTCGGGCGCGCCGAGTTCGAGGAGGCCGCTGCGCAGCTTGCGCGAGTGCGCGGCGATGCGTTCGCCGAGCAGTTCATGGGTGTCCACCGAAAGCGCGGCGACCGGCTTGCCGATCCGGGCGAGCACTTCGGCGGGCGCCGCCTGTCCGGCGCCGGCGCGCAGGAGGTCGGCCATGTGGCCGCGCACGACGCCCGCGGTGCGGTCGAACAGGGCGATGCGCGCGTCCTCGGTCATCGGCGCCACTTCGAGCCGTTCCCAGAGCGCATCGAGATCGAAGAGCTGCACCGCCAGCGCAAAGGCGGCGGCGACTTGCGAGAGGTCCGCGCCCTCTTCCTCGGCGAGTTCGAAAGGATGGACGATGCCGAGGCGGTTGACGATGCGGTTTGCGAGCTTGGTGGCGATGATCTCGCCCGCCAGACGGTGGCCTTCGATGAAACGCGCGTACTTCGCCTGCATCGGCTGCGGGAAGGCGGCGAGCAGCATCGGCTGGAGCGTGGCGTCGGCGGCGAGGTCGGAAGCCTCGATCGCGGCTTGGAGCACCAGCTTGCCGCTGGAGAGCAGCACCGCCAATTCGGGGCGGGTCAGCCCGCGACCGTCCTGCGCGCGGCGGCCCAGCGACTCGTTGTCGGCAAGGCCCTCGGTCTTGCGGTCGAGGTTGCCGCCTTCTTCCAGCGTCTCGATCAGGCGGACGTGCGAAGGCATGGCGCTGGCCCCGCCGCGCTCGGCGATGGAGAGCGCCAGGGCCTGGAGACGGTTGTCCTCCAGCACCAGTTCGGCCACTTCGTCGGTCATCTCGCGCAGCAGTTCGACGCGCTCTTCCTCGGTGAGCTTGTCGGCCCGCTTGGCGGCGGCCAACGCGATCTTGATGTTGACCTCGTTATCCGAGCAGTCGACGCCCGCCGAGTTGTCGATGAAGTCGGTGTTGATCCGCCCGCCGCGTGACGCGAACTCGATGCGCGCGGCCTGCGTCACGCCGAGATTGGCGCCCTCGCCGATCACGCGGACGCGCAGTTCGTTGGCGCTGACGCGCAGGGCGTCGTTGGCCGGATCGCCGACAGTGGCGTTGTTCTCGCTCGACGACTTCACGTAAGTCCCGATGCCGCCGAACCACAGCAGGTCCACCGGCGCCCAGAGGATCGCCGAGATCAGCGATTCCGGATCGAGTTCGCTCGCCTCGATGCCGAGCGCCGCGCGCACTTCGTCGGTCAGCGGAATCGACTTGGACTTGCGCGAGAAGACGCCGCCGCCCTTGGAGATCAGCGCCTTGTCGTAATCGTCCCAGCTGGAATGCGGCAGGTCGAACATGCGCCTGCGCTCGGCCCAGCTCTTGGCGGCGTCGGGATCGGGATCGAGGAAGATGTGGCGGTGGTCGAAGGCGGCCACCAGCTTCAGCGACTGCGAGAGCAGCATACCGTTGCCGAAGACGTCGCCCGACATGTCGCCGCAGCCGATCACGCGGACCGGGTCGCTCTGCACGTCCACGCCCATTTCGAGGAAGTGGCGCTGCACCGAGAGCCAGGCGCCCTTGGCAGTGATGCCCATGGCCTTGTGGTCGTAGCCGTTGGAGCCGCCGCTCGCGAAAGCGTCGTCCAGCCAGAAGTCGCGCGATTCGGCGATACCGTTGGCGACGTCGGAGAACTTGGCGGTGCCCTTGTCGGCGGCGACCACGAAGTAGGGGTCCTCACCGTCGAGGATCACCACCGCTTCGGGGTGGACCACCTTGTCCGCCACGATGTTGTCGGTGATCGACAGCAGGGTGCCGATGAAGATCTCGTAGCTCGCCTGCCCTTCGGCGGCCCAACCGGCGCGGTCGAGCGCCGCGTCGGGAAGCTGCTTGGGATAGAAGCCGCCCTTGGCGCCGGTCGGCACGATCACCGCGTTCTTCACGCGCTGTGCCTTCATCAGGCCGAGGATCTCGGTGCGGTAGTCGTCGCGGCGGTCGGACCAGCGCAGGCCGCCGCGCGCGACGGGTCCGGCGCGCAAGTGAATACCCTCGACCCGGCGCGAATAGACGAAGATCTCGCGCCAGGGCAGCGGCTTGGGCAGGCCGGGAACCAGCGCGGAATCGAACTTGAAGGCCAGTGCCGTCTCACCCGCGGGGGCGAAGGCATTGGTGCGCAGCATCGCCGCCACGACATCGCGGAAGGCGCGCAGCACGCGGTCGTCGTTGATCGCGCTGACATTGGCGAGACCGGCGCGGATCGCTTCCTGCGCCTGCGCCTTGGCCGCCGCGCGGTCGCCCTTGAACTTGGGATCGTGGATGGCGCGGAACAGGTCGACGATGCCCATGGTCACGGCAGGCGCGCCCAGCAGGGCATCGACCACGGTGCCGATGCCGAAGTGCATGCCCGCCTGACGCAGATAGCGATACCAGGCGCGCAGCCAGTCGGCCTCGCGCTTGGACAGGCCGAGGCCCGGAACGAGGCGGTTGAACGGATCGTTCTCGCCGAGGTTGTTGAGCACGCCCGCCAGGGCATCCTCGATCATCGGCGCGAGCTTCAACACTTCGCCTGCGTCGCTACCAGTCGGCAGGGCAAGGGTGAAGTCGTGGATCGTGCCGATGCGGCCCTTGTCGAGCGGGGTCGGCATTTCCGCGAGGACGCGGAAGCCGAAGTTCTCCAGCGCGGGCACGGCATCGGACAACGGCAGGCTGCCTTCCGCTTGATAGATCTTCAGGCGCAGCTGCGGCGCCTCGCCGTTCTCGTGCCGGTAGAGGCGCACGCCGCGGCTGCCGCGCAGGTCCGTCCCGGCATCGCCGACGACGAGGCTGCGCATGTGGGAAATGTCGATCGCGGCTTCGGCGGGGCCGTAGTCGCTGCGGTAGGAGATCGGGAAGCCGTCGGCATAGCGGGTGGCGATGGCGGCGGCGCGGCCCGGCTCCAGCGTCTGGGCCAGCGCGGCTTCCACCGCCTCGCCCCAGCCGCGCAGCATGACCTGGAGGCTGTGATCGAGCGCCGCTTCGTCGAGCACCTGCGAACCCTCGCGGATGTCGAGGGTGTAGCGCAGCATGGCGAGATTGCCCGCCTCGACGCTGAGCGACCAGTCGAGCGTGGGAGCCTGCGCGGCCTCCTCGATCATCGCCTGAATCCGCTTGCGCATCTGGGTCGAGAGGGTGTCGCGGGCGATCCACACGAAGGCGAACAAGTGGCGCGAGAGCGGCGAGGCCGTGACCACCAGACGCGGGCGCGGACGGTCGACCAGCGCGGTCATCGTCGTCGCCAGACGCTCGACGTCGGCCTCGCCGAAGCCGAGCACGAGGTCGTGCGGCAGGCTGGTCATGGCGTGGGCCAGCGCCTTGCCGGTATGGCCGCCGGGGTCGAAGCCGAGCTTGCTGCCGAGGCCCGCCAGCAGGCGGCGCAGGCGCGGCACCCGGTCGGGCGCGACGGCCAGCGCGGCGCTCGTCCACATGCCGGCGTGGACCGAGAGCGCCGTGACCTTGCCGCCTTCGATCACCGGAACGAGGAACAGGTCGAGCGGAACGCGGCGGTGGACGCGGGCGATGACATTGGCCTTGATGACCATCGGCGCGCGCACTTCGCCCGCCGCGAGCTGCGCGTCGAAGGTATCGAAGGCGCGCTCGTAGCTGGCGTCGGACAGCAGATCGCGGGAATCGCGCGTGCAGATGCCGAGCAGGTTGCCTTGGCTGCCGTCGCGGCGGCGCGTGACATGGCCGAGCTGGGTCAGCATGCCGCCCGCGAACCAGCGCAGGAGTTCGGCGCCTTCGGCATCGTCGGTGCGGTCGGCATCGGCTTCCATCGCCGCGACCATCTTCGGCCAGTCGGCCACGGCGACGCGCACGTCGGCCAGCGTGGTTTCGAGCGCGGCCTGAAGGTCACGGCGCTGGCGGGCATCGGCGCGGTCGGTCTCGATGTAGATCATCGATTCGCGCCGAGCACTTTCACCGGCGGCTTCGGGAATGGCGACGATGGCACCGTCTGCGTCGCGTTCGACGGCCAGCACCGGGTGCGCGAGGCGGTCGATCACCAGCCCGGCTTCGGCGATGACCGCCGCGACCGAGTCAACGAGGAACGGCATGTCGTCGTTGACGACAGCGATGCGCAAGTAGCGGCGCTCGCCATTCTCCGAAGTGAGGTCGATCGCCGGCACACCGGCCTCGCGGCGGGCAGCGGCAGCAAGCAGGACCTGCGCGGCTTCCTCGATCCAGGCGCTGTCGCCGGACAGATCGCCCGGCAGCAGCGAATCGCGGATGCGCCGGGCAATCGCGGGCTGGAGGGCAGAGGTCTTCCCGCCCGGCTTGATACGATTCCCAAGGGCGGCGATCAGATCATCTGCGCTCATTGCATTCTCCCGCAAATCAACGGCATGCGGCAGCATCGACGTCGCAGGGCGCCTGCTGCCGCACGTCGAATATAGGACCGGTCGAGCGATCCGGTAGCCACTGCCCCATCACTATCTGTGAAAAGAAGCAGTTTGTCTTTTCGGCGACAGGCATGATGCCGCACGATCCAAGGCAACCGGCCCCGAAGCGACCGGTCGGTCCTTTCGGCGTTGGGCGAGGTTGTAACGGGATTTCCCTGCCGCGCAACATTCGTTTAACCGCGCGAAATTGATTAATTTGCACCTCGCGAGTGTCTGTCGGGAAAGCATGGACGAGGGTATCGTTCGCAACCTCCCCACTTCAATACCATCCCTTGGCCAAGTGCGCAGTTTTCAATATTTTAATCGCTATCGGCAGGTTGATCGAGACGCTGGCGATCCCCTTGATCTATAAGACGCCACCGACTTCGGATCGGCGGAAAGGTGCTGGTCTCGGCCTACTTCCTAACGTCATCCTTCGGCCAAAAAAGGGAAGCAGGGATGGCGGGGAACGACGACGAGACGCTGGATCAGGCACAGTCGGGGGATAAAGCACAGCCGGGTGCAGGCACAGAAGGCGCCGAAGACCGGGCATCGTCCGGCTCGACCAATCGTCATGTTCGCACTCTCGCCGATCTTGCCCGCCTTGCCGGAGTCTCGGCTGGCACGGTCTCCCGCGCGCTGGCGGGCAAGGCCCTCGTCAATGTCGAGACGCGCGACCGTATCCAGGCCCTCGCCCGCCACCACGGATTCAAGCCGAACCAGATGGCCAGCAAGCTGCGCACCGGCCGCACCGGGGTGATCGGCGTGGTGATCCCCCTCGGCCACGAGAAGCGCCAGCAGATTTCCGACCCGTTCTTCCTCACCCTGCTCGGCCACCTCGCCGACGAACTGACCGAGAGCGGCTACGACATGATGCTCAGCCGCGCCCTGCCTGACGGTTCGGCCGAATGGCTGGAGCGGATCGCCGGATCGGGGATGGTCGATGGAATCATCGTCATCGGCCAATCCGACCAGTTCCACGTCATCGAAAGCGTGGCCCAGAGCTACCGGCCGATGGTCGCCTGGGGCCAGTACCGCCATGGCCAGACCCATTGCGCCGTGGGCACAGACAACGAAGCGGGCGGCCGACTCGCGGTGGAGCACCTGCTGGCCTCGGGCGCGCGCAACCTTGCTTTCCTGGGACAGACGCGCGGCATCGAGATCGCCATCCGCTATCGCGGCGCGGCCATGGCCGCCGAAGCCGCCGGTGCACCTTTCGTCCATCTGCCGATCGATCTCGCCAGCGAATCGATGGGACCGCAGATCGAACAGGCGCTCGCCGGAACCGATCTCGCCATCGATGGCATCGTCGCCGCGTCCGATCTCATCGCCATGTCGGCCTTGCGCATTCTGCACGACATGGGCCGCGCGGTGCCCGGCGAAGTCCGCATCGTCGGCTTCGACGACCTGCCGCTCGCCGCGCAGACGACGCCGCCGCTCACCACCATCCGCCAGGAAATCGCCGAGGGCGCCCGCGCGCTGGTCGGGAAGCTCAAGGCCCGGATCGAGGGCCAACCGGTGCAGAGCCTAGTCATGCCGCCCCGCCTCGTCGTGCGCCAGACGACCCAAGGCTGAGCAAACCCCGGCGCGGGCTTGCAAACCGCGCCTTCCTCTCTACTTCGCGCTTTCGATAGCCGGGCGGAGCCGCTAGGCAGAACCGGCGGTTAAGACGAAGATGAGGGGAAGTTTTCGGTGTTCGGGGACCTAGGCGGGGCGGCGCCATGCTGATCGGTATCGATCTGGGCACGACCAACAGCGCCGTGGCGATCTGGCGCGATGGCGAGGCCGTTCTCGTTCCCAATGCCCTCGGCGATTTCCTCACCCCTTCCGCCGTCTCGATCGCGCGGGACGGGCAGGCCTGGATCGGCCGCCCCGCGCTGGACCGGCTGGCCACCCACCCGCAGGACACGGCCACCAGCTTCAAGCGCCTGATGGGCACGGCCAGCACCACGCGCCTCGGCGGTAAGGACTACAAGGCCGAAGACCTCTCTGCCCTCGTGCTCGGCGCGCTCGCCGCCGATGTCGAGGCATTGACCGGCAAGCGGCCTACCGAGGCGGTCGTGACCGTGCCCGCCTATTTCAACGACCGCCAGCGCAAGGCCACCCGCCGCGCAGGCGAACTGGCGGGGCTGACCGTCCGCCGCCTCATCAACGAACCGACCGCCGCCGCGCTCGCCTTCGGCCTCCAGGACAAGGGCGACCGCGAACCGTTCCTGATCTTCGACCTCGGCGGCGGCACGTTCGACGTTTCCGTGGTCGAGATGTTCGACGGCGTGGTCGAAGTCCGCGCCTCGGCGGGCGACAACCGGCTGGGCGGCGACGACTTCGACCATGCGCTGGCCGCCATGGCCCGGCCGCGCGTTGATCCGGCCAACCGGCTGGACGCCCTGCCCGCAGCCCAGCAAGAGGCCCTGCTCAAGCGCGCCGCCGAGAGCTGCCGCCGCGCGCTCAGCACCGCGAGCGAGGCGGAGTTCGCCCTGGTTCTCGACGAGGAACGCCTCGCCGCCGTGATCACCGAAGCCGAATTCGAAAGCGCCTGTGAGCCGCTGCTGCGGCGCCTGCGCGAACCCGTGGTGCGCGCGCTGCGCGACTGCGCGATCGACGCCTCGGAACTGTCCGAAATCGTGCTCGTCGGCGGCACCACCCGCATGCCGGTGGTGCGCCGCGCGATCACCCGCCTGTTCGGCCGCTTCCCCAATGCCTCGGTCCACCCCGATCATGCGGTGGCGCTCGGCGCGGCGATGCAGGCGGCGCTGGTAGGCCGCGACGCCGCGCTCGACGAGATCCGCATCACCGACGTCTGCCCCTTCACCCTCGGCGTCGAAGTGGCCGAGCAGGACGGCCACGGCGGCCTCCAGCGCGGGCTGTTCTCGCCGGTGATCGAGCGCAACACCCCCGTCCCGGTCTCGCGGATGAATACCTATTCCACTCTCGGCGACAACCAGAAGACGCTGGAATTCGGCATCTATCAGGGCGAGGCCCGCGAAGTGCGCGGCAATGTGAAGCTGGGCCATATCGCCATTCCCGTGCCGCCGCGCCCTGCGGGCGAAGTCTCGGCGCAAGTGCGCTTCTCCTACGACAGTTCCGGCCTGCTGGAGATCGACGTCCATGTCCCGGCGAGCGGCGTCGAGTGCAATCTCGTGATCGTCGACGAGGAGGACCGCCCCGGCCGCAAGGAACTCGACAGCCGCCGCGCCGCGCTGGCGAAGCTCAAGTTCCACCCGCGCGAGGAGGCCGGGAACGTCGCGGTCATGACCCGCGCCGAGCGCTGCTACGAAGACCATATCGGCGATGTCCGGCAGGCGATCGGCCACTGGATCACCCTGTTCGCAGGCGCGCTCGATACGCAGGACCCGCGCCGCATCGCCGATGCCCGCGCGATGCTGGTCGCCCGGCTCGACGAAGTGGAAAGCGTGACACCGCTATGAGCGGGACGCCCTGGTCCATCCTCGGCATCGGCAGGACCGCAAACGCCGCCGCGATCCGCAAGGCCTATGCCGCGCGGCTGAAGGCGATGGACGTGGACAAGGATGTCGAGGGCTTCGCGCAGCTGCGTCAGGCCCGCGACCAGGCCCTGCGGCTGGCGCGCAATCTCGCCGCCACGGAAGAACTCGCCCAGCCTGAACTGGGGCCGGAGGAAGAACCGGAATTCGGCCCCTCCCCCGATGCCCCGCCGCGCTGGACTTATGCCGCGCCGCAGCTCTCCGGCGACTGGAGCCGCGCCGACCTTGCCGCCCGCCCCGGCGAGCCGGACGACACGACAATGCTCGGCCGCATGGCCTGGGCCGCCGCCGCCGTGCGCGAGGGCGTGAGCGGCGCGGGCATTCCGCTCACCACGATCGATCCCTTCACCGCCCCCTTGCTGCATGGCAACCACGCCGCCGACGACATGCTGGGCCTGCGTCCAGGCGAGACCCCGGCGGAACGGCTGGCGATCCTGCTCGATCCCGAGCGCGAGACCGCCAGCGAACCGCTCACCGAAACGGAAGCCCGGCAGGCCACCCGCGCCTTGCGCAAGATCCTCGACGATGCCGCGCAGGCGCAGATCACCCGCGCCCAGCAGATCGAGGACTGGCTGGCCGAAGTGCTCGCACGCGGCTGGCCACGCTCGGCGCCGCTGCTGGAAGACGCCAATGCCGCGTTCGGCTGGGAGCGCGAATGGGCCGCCCACGATGCGCGCCCCGGTGTCGCCTTCCTCGGCGCGCGCCTGCGCGGCTATCGCTTCCAGCAGAGCGTGCTCCAGCCCGGCCACCGCTATCACAAGGCCTGGAACGAACTCGTCCGTCCCGGCCGGGCCAGCCGCTTTCGGATGTTGCGCGGCCCCGCGCAGGGCGAAGTGGACAGCCTGCTGCGCGGCGTGCGGCAGAACTTTCCCGAACTGGAAACCCATTTCGCCCCGGAACGCGTGGCTTCGTGGGAAAGCGGCAATCCTTTCGCCTCGGGCCTGCTGATCTTCTTCGGGGTGATCGCGCTCAGCATCGTCATCGCCTTGGCCAACGGCTCCTCCAGCCGTGGATCGCTGGAGCGCGACACCCGGCAGGCAATGCAGGCCGCCGTTCCCGAGGCTTTCGGCGAGGGCCACGATCCGTCCTGGCTGTGGGACAAGCAACCGGAACTCGCCGGTCTGCTCAACGCCCAGGCCCGCACCCTCCTCGAAAACGGCGACAGCGAGGCGGCGGTCGTGGACAAGGTGGTGGAGATCGTGCGCGGGCGCAGCTTCCTCAACGGCCGCGAACTGGCGGGCGGCGACCTCGACACCGCGATGCATCTGCGCCTTGCCCAGCTCAGGGCGGCCCAGAGCCGCAGCGTCGCCGCCTGCATTGACGTGCGCAACTCCGGTGTGCTCCATGGCGCGATTCCGCTGCCCGAACACTTGCGCGGACAGGAACGCGCCTTCGCCGCGCATCTCGCGGAAACCGGCAGGCTGGGCCGCCCAAAGGGCCATGGCGAGCGTTCGGCCATGGTGCCGGGCAGGCTGATCGATCAGGTCGTCGCTGCTACCCGGCTCAGCCGCGATACGGTGAAACAGGCGATGTCGGGCAAGCGCGACGATGCCGCCGGGTGTGCGGTGACGATCGCCCTGCTGGACCGCACGCTAGCCTGGCAAGGCGAGAACCGGCGTGAGATTTTGATGACACTGTAAAGCGTCAGAGCGCCAGCCCTGCCGCCCGCGCGCTGGCCCAGGCCCATTGGAAGTTGTAGCCACCTAGCCAGCCGGTCACGTCCGCCGCCTCGCCGATTACGTAAAGCCCCGGAACCTTGCGCGCTTCCATGGTCTTCGACGAGAGACCGGCGGTATCGATCCCGCCCGCCGTCACTTCCGCCTTGGCGAAACCTTCCGAGCCGTCCGGCACGAACGGCCAGCGCGCCAGCTTGGCCTCGGCGGCGGCCAGCGCCTTGTCGGACATCGCGCCGAGTTCGCCGGACAGGCCGAGCCGCTCGCAGAGCACGTCCACCAGTCGCTCCGGCAGGCCTTCGCCGAGCACCTTGCGCAGGCTGATGCGCGGACGTTCACGCTTGGCTCCCCGAAGCCAGCCTTCGGCGCGGTCGGGCAGGAACTGGGTCGTCACCGTCTGGCCGCGCTGCCAATAGCTCGAAATCTGGAGGATCGCCGGGCCGGACAGCCCGCGATGGGTGAACAGCGCCGCCTCGCGGAACGCCGCCTTGCCGCACCGGGCCACCACTTCGGTGGAGACGCCGGAGAGATCGCGGAACAGCGCCTCGTCTCCCGCCAGCGTCAGCGGCACCAGCGCCGGACGCGGCTGGACGACCTTGAGGCCGAACTTGCGCGCGAGGTCATAGGCCACGCCGGTCGCGCCCATCTTGGGAATCGACGGCCCGCCAGTGGCAATCACCAGTGCCGGTGCCGTGGCGACCCGCGTACCGAAGGCCACACGGTAAAGGCCGTCGTCATGGCCGATCTCGCCGAGGGCATCGCCGCAGTTCACCTCGACGCCGCCCTTGGCGCATTCCTCCAGCAGCATGGCGACGATCTGCTTGGCCGAGCCGTCGCAGAACAGCTGGCCCAGCGTCTTCTCGTGCCAGGCGATGCCATAGGCATCCACCATCGCGATGAAATCGGCGGCGGTGTAGCGGCTCAGCGCCGACTTGGCGAAATGGGCATTGCCCGAAAGGTAGCGATCGGGCGCCGTGTGGATATTGGTGAAGTTGCAGCGCCCGCCGCCCGAGATCAGGATTTTCTTGCCGGGCTGGTCGGCATGGTCGAGCAACAGCACGCGCTTGCCGCGCTGCCCGGCGGTGGCCGCACAGAACAGCCCGGCGGCGCCCGCGCCGAGGACGATGGCGTCGTAAGTCTCGGTCACTGGTCGGATGCAATCCCGGTTTGTGTCGAGGTCGGGATCGGGGCCAGCTCCAGCGCCAGCGCCTCGGCCACGCGGATGCCGTCCACCGCCGCCGAGAGAATGCCGCCCGCATAGCCCGCGCCCTCGCCCGCCGGATAGAGGCCGCGCGTGTTGAGGCTCTGCAGGTCCCGCCCGCGGGTGATCCGCACCGGCGAGGAGGTGCGCGTCTCCACGCCCGTCATCACAACGTCGGGATGGTCGTAACCGGGCACCTGACGGCCGAACACCGGCAAAGCCTCGCGGATGGCCTCGACCACGAAGTCGGGCAGGCACTGCTTCAGTTCGGTCAGGTGGACGCCCGGCTGATAGCTCGGGATCACTTCGCCGAATTCGGTCGAGGGCCGGTCGGCCAGGAAGTCGCCCAGCTTCTGACCCGGCGCCTTGTAGTTCTCGCCGCCCGCCTTGTAGGCCAGTTCCTCGAACTTGCGCTGGAAGGCCACGCCCGCCAGCGGATCGCCGGGGTAGTCCTTGTCCGGATCGATATCGACGACGAGGCCGGAATTGGCGTTGAACTCGGCGCGCGAATACTGGCTCATGCCGTTGGTGACGACGCGGCCCGGCTCGCTCGCCGCCGCCACCACGCGCCCGCCCGGGCACATGCAGAAGCTGTAGACGGTGCGCCCGTTGGAGGCCTTGTGCGCGATCGAATAGGCCGCCGCGCCGAGAATCTTGTTCCCCGCATTGTCGCCGTAGCGCGCGGTGTCGATCCAGCTCTGCGGATGCTCGATGCGCACGCCGATGGCGAAGGGCTTGGCCTCGATATAGACGCCGCGTTCGTGCAGCACCTCGAAAGTATCGCGCGCCGAGTGGCCGACGGCCATGATGACGTGACTGGCGGGCAGGTAATCGCCGTTCGACAGGTGCAGGCCGGTGATCCGGCGCTCGCCGTCCGTGTTTTCGGCGATCTCGAAGTCGTCGACGCGGGTGCCGAAGCGGTATTCGCCGCCGAGCTGCTCGATCGTCTCGCGCATCGACATCACCATCGTCACCAGACGGAAGGTGCCGATATGCGGGTGCGCCTCGGTGAGGATGTCGTCGGGCGCACCGGCCTTGACGAATTCGGTCAGGACCTTGCGGCCGAGATGGCGGCTGTCCTTGATGCGGCTGTAGAGCTTGCCGTCGGAGAAGGTGCCCGCGCCGCCCTCGCCGAACTGGACGTTGCTTTCGGTGTCGAGCACCGAGCGACGCCACAGGCCCCAGGTATCCTTGGTTCGCTCGCGCACGGCCTTGCCGCGCTCGACGATGATCGGCCGGAAGCCCATCTGCGCCAGCACCAGCGCCGCCAGCAGCCCGCAGGGACCGGCGCCGATCACCACCGGGCGGGGGCCGTCGAAGCCTTCAGGGGCGTGGGTGACGAACTTGTACGAGGTATCGGGCGTGGGCCGCACATGCTGGTCGCCGTGGTGGGCGGCGAGGACTTTCGCCTCGTCCTTCACCACCAGATCGAGCGTGTAGACCAGCTTGATCGCGTTCTTGCGCCGCGCGTCGTTGCCCCGGCGCACCACGGTGACGCGCTCCAGTTCGTCCGCGGCGATTCCCAGCCGCGCGCAGACGGCGGCGTCGAGGTCCTCGGGAGCATGGTCGAGCGGCAGGGTAAGGTCGGACAAGCGTAACATCCGCGCGCCCTTATACCCGTTCGGCCCGCGACGCCACGGATTTGCGGGAGAGCTGCCGCTATGTCTTCTTCCGCGCCGCGCGTACCGGCGCCCGCGCGAAGCTCCAGCCGCCCGCATTGGGCCGCGCCACGAGGTCGCCGATCGAGGCCGGACGGCCTTCGCCAAGGCTCTCTAACAGCCGCGCCACGGCGCTGCCGCGCGGCTCCTCGCCGCCGAGTTCGGTGACGCAGCGCGCCAGCACCCGCAGCACCACCGCGCGCGGCGCCTGCGGGCGGTAGCGCAGGCCCATCGGCTCCTTGCTCACGCAGGAGCGCCATTCCAGCGCCGCCATCCAGTCGAGCGCGGCATCGGCTTCGGCGAGATGTTCGGCGCTGCGGGCCATGGCGGCAACGTCCAGCCAGTCCGCCCCGGCGAGCGCCTTGCGGATGCGCACCCGGTCGAAGCGGTCGTTCGTATTGCTGGGGTCCTGCACGGTCTCGACACCGGCCTGTTCCACCACGGCGCCAAGCTCGGTGCGGCGCCAGTCCAGCACCGGGCGCAGCAGCGGGATCGCGGTGCCGGGCACCACCCCGCGCCCGCGCGCGCCCGCCAGACCGGCAACGCCGCTGGCACGGTTGAGGCGCATGAGCAGGGTCTCGGCCTGGTCGTCGGCATGGTGCGCGGTGGCCAGCGCGGCGAGGCCCCGGCGCTCGATCCACGCCGCCATCGCCGCATAGCGCGCCGCGCGCGCCTCGGCCTGGACATTGCCCGGCGCGACTTCGACCTTCAGGGCTTCGTGCGGAACCCCGAGCCTTGCGCAAAGCGCCGCGACTCCGGCAGCCTCCTCGGCGCTTTCGGGGCGCAGCCCGTGATCGACGGTCGCCACCTCCACCCGTCCCGGCAGGGCGGCATGGGCCAGCAGCAGCAGCGCGGTGCTGTCCGGCCCGCCGGAAACGGCCACGGCCAGCCGGGCGTCACTCTCGATCTCCGGCCAAACCGCCGCCAGCCCCGCCCGAAACCGCTGGACAGTCTCGGGCGTGAAGGCAGCCGTCAGCACCGGATCAGGCGCACTTGAGTCCATTGCGCGTGGAATCGTAAGTGCTCTTGAGACGACCGGCGGCTTCTGCCGCATAAGTCTCGCTGAATTCGGCCAGCGCGATGCAGGCGCGCTTGCTGTCCTTGAGCTGCTTCATCGAGACGGCGAGGTAGAGCAGGCTGTCCGGCGCACGGTCGCCGCGCTTGTCGGTCTGGTAGTTCTGGACGAACCACTTCGCACCTTCCATCGCGTTGCCGTCGTCGAGATAGGCGCGACCAAGCAGGTTGCGGCCCCAGCTGGCGCGCGCGTGCTTGGGATACTTTTCAAGGTAGAGCTTCAGTTGCTGCTGGGCCTCGGGATAGAACTTCGCTTCCCAGAGGCGGAAGCCGTAGCTGTACTCGTCGTCGGCGGCATCGCCGGTCTGCGGCTTGACGATCGCGCGAACCGCTTCGATCCGCGAGTTCGACGGCGCGGCCGGACGCGAGGGAGCCGTGGCTATCGGAGTCGGCGCAGGCGCGGGCGAGAGGCCGGAAGCGGGCTGCTGCTGGATCGGCGCGGGCGACATGGCGCCCGGCTCCGGCGCGGCGGCGGCACCGGCGGCCAGACGCGCCTCAAGCTGGTTGATGCGGTTGGTGTTCTGCTCGACTTGCGAAGTCAGCTGGCGCAGCTGGCCTTCCACCGCGTCGATGCGGACGAGCACGTCGGCGATCGGCGTCGAGGCGGGCTGGCCCGGCATCGGCGTGGGGGTCGGCGTGGCGGGCGTGATCTGCGGTTCGAAGAACTTGCCGTCGCCGCCCGGAAACACCTTGCGCTGAAGGGCGCGCACTTCGGATTCCACCTTGTTCAGGCGGGCACTGGTGTTGTCCTGCGCCTGGGCGGGCAGGCTTGCCCCCACCAGTACGAGCGCAACCACGCTCGTCGCGGCGAGGCGCATACGGCGCAGGTCCATGGAAAAACGGTTCATCGCCAAGTCTACTCCGTGTCAGGGCGCCCCGCGCGCCCTATCGGGTTCCGCGACGCCATGGACAGGAGAAACGGAACCGCTCGTTAACCAGAAATGTCTTGCGGACGGAATTGCCGCAAGCGCCTCCCTCTTGTCGAGGCAGGCTCAGTTGGAAGTGGTGGAAAGCGGTGCCGGAACCGAAGCGCCTGCGGTGGGAACAGCAGCCGCCGGGGTCGGTCCGGAAACCGGAGCCGTGGCCTGACCTCGCGCCAGCAGGTCGGCGGGAAGCAGCGAGACACCGGACATCACCGTAGGCTTGGTCGCCAGCGGCGCGAGCGCCTTGCCGCCAACCGTGATCGCCAGACCGTCAGGACGGCCGAGCCGCAGCTGCGGCGCCTGCGCGCCTTGCGGCACGGTCCAGCTTTCGCCCTGCTTAAGCGTCTTTTCCAGCAGCTTGCCGGTCTTGTCAGTCACCCGCAGCCAGACCCCGTCGACCGTGGCGGTCAGCACGACCGGGCCGTTCGTCGGCTGCGGCGCGGGCGCCGGGGCCTGCGTCGCGGCAACCGTGGCGGCGGGCTTCGGTGCGTCGGAGGTGAGATCGGGGAGCTGCCCCTCGGGCGAGAGATAGCTGCTCCAGAACACCAGCAGCAACGCGATCACCACCACCGCACCGGCGGCGGCAACCCAGGCAAGGCGCACGGAAGGCACGCGGGCCGGATCGCCCGGCTCGAAATGCGGCACCACCACCGGCTCGCGCACGCCCTCGGCATCGAGCTGGATGCGAACCTGTTCGGCGATCGCCTTGTCGTCCAGCCCCAGCGCGCGGGCGTAGGTGCGCGAAAAACCAACAGCATAAGTGCGCGCGGCAAGGTCGCCCAGCCGGTCTTCCTCGATGGCGGAGAGGTGGCGTTCGGCGATCCGCGTCTTGACGGCGATCTGCGCGAGGGTCAGCCCTGCCGCTTCGCGCGCCTTGCGCAAGGTGGCGCCGACCGTGGACGAAGAACCACCGTTCCCGGCACTGGCCAAACCTTCGGAGGGTCCCTGGTTTCCCGGCCCTTGATTTTCAACGTTTTCCATTCCGCTCCCGAAGGGATGGTAGATCTGAACCTGACGGGAATCCACCAAACCGCGCGAGAATCCAAAGTCAATCACGACACAGCGGATAACTCGATCGTTTTGCGGCGGATGCGACCCCGTGCTCGGCGGATAACATCCTCGCAAGTCCGCTTTATGTCAATTCTCGCTCAAGGTGTGAATCGGGGGAAATCCGGAGAAAACGCGACATTTCCCCATCTGGCCGTATGCTGCCCCCGCCTCCGGCAGGCAACGGAGGGGACCGTATCGCTTGAGCGGCGACGGAAGTCGTCCGATGGCGTAAACCGCCCGAACGCGAAACCTCAATCCACCGAGATATCGCGTTCGGTAGCCCATGCAGTGAGCGCCGCGCGCATGTCCTGCGGCGGATGGGCCAGCCACTGCTCCATGGCCGCCTCGATCTCACGCAGATCGATCTGACCGACCAGGTCCTTGATTGGGCCGACCGAAGCCGGGGTGATCGACAGGCGGCGGATACCGAGGCCCAGCAGCGCCAGCGCCTCCAGCCGGCGACCGCCCATTTCGCCGCAGACCGCGATCTCGACATTGTGGCCTTCGACGCTGCGGACCACCCGGCGCAGGAAACGCAGGATCGCCGGGCTTACCCAGTCGTAACGTTCGGCCAGCTTGGGGTTGGCACGGTCGGCGGCGAACAGGAACTGGGTGAGGTCGTTGGTGCCGATCGAGAGGAACGAGATCTTCGGCGCCAGCAGGTCGAGCTGCTCGGCCAGCGCCGGAACTTCCAGCATGATCCCGTAGTGGATCGCCTCGGGAAGCAGTTTCTTCTGGCTGCGCAGGAAAGCCAGCTGCTTTTCGAAGACCGCCTTGGCCTGATCGAATTCCCAAGGCTCGGCGACGAGCGGGAACATGACGTGGAGTGTGCGCCCGCCTGCTGCTTCGAGCAGGGCGCGGGCCTGGACCTTGAGCAGACCCTCGCGTTCGAGCGCGACGCGCAGCGCGCGCCAGCCCATCGCCGGGTTCTCCTCGCCCTCGCCATCGTCGTGGCGGAGGTACGGCAGGGTCTTGTCGCCGCCGATATCGACGGTGCGGAACTTCACCGGCTTGTCCCCGGCGGCCTCCATAACGTCGCGATAGAGCCGCGTCTGCCGCTCGCGCGAGGGCAGCGTGGCCGAGACGAGGAACTGGAACTCGGTGCGGAACAGGCCGATGCCGTCGGCACCGGTCTGGCTGAGATTGGCGATATCGTCGCGCAGGCCCGCATTGATCATCACCTGGATGCGGGTGCCGTCGCGCGTGGTCGGCTGCACTTCGCGCAAGGCGGCATAGGCGGCCTGGCGCTGGCGACTCTTGGCGAAGCGCGCCTCGAACGCCTCGATCACCCCGGCCGGAGGACGGACCATCGCGGTCGCCTGATCGGCATCGAGCAGGAGCTGGTCGCCCTCGCGCACCACGCCGCGCAGGCCGCGCACGCGCCCGAGCACGGGAATCCCCATGGCCCGCGCCACGATCACGACATGGCTGGTAAGCGAGCCTTCCTCCAGGATCACGCCCTTGAGGCGGCGCTTGTCGTATTCGAGCAGTTCGGCCGGGCCGAGATTGCGGGCGATCAGGATCGCGTCGTTGCGCAAGCCCAGCGAGGCGGCAGTGCCGATCTGGCCGGAGACGATCCGCAGCAGGCGGTTCGCCAGATCCTCCAGATCGTGCATGCGGTCCGCCAGCAGGGGATCGTCGATCTGGCGCATGCGCATGCGGGTGCGCTGCTGCACGCGCTCGATCGCGGCTTCGGCGGTAAGCCCGGAATCGATCGCTTCATTGATCCGCCGCGTCCAGCCTTCATCGTAGGCGAACATGCGGTAGGTATCGAGCACTTCGTCATGCTCGCCGCCCATGCCGAATTCGGCCTGGCTGGCCATGCGGTCGATCTGCTCGCGCATCTTGTCGAAGGCGTGAATCACGCGCTGGCGCTCGGCCTCGGTATCCTCGGCGACGACATGCTCGATCGTGACGCGCGGCTGGTGATAGACCGCCTGCCCGGACGCGAGACCCTTCACCAGGGTCAGCCCGCGCAGCTGCTCCGGCCCGGTCTGCGCCGCGCCCGGCCCGTGGACATCCACTTCGTCGATCAGGTCGGCATTGGTGATGAGTTCGGACAGGACCATGGCGACCGTCTGGAGCGCCTCGATCTCGACTTCCTCGTAGCGGCGCGGCTCGACATGCTGGACGCAGAGCACGCCCGCAGCCCGTTCGCGGCGCACGATCGGCACGCCCGCGAAGGAGTGGTAGCGGTCCTCTCCGGTTTCGGGGCGATAGGAAAAGTCCGGATGCGCAGCGGCTTCGGCAAGGTTCAGCGTCTCTATCCGGTCGGCGATCGTGCCGACGAGACCCTCCCCCACGGCCATGCGGGTGACGTGGACGGCTTCCTGCGCCAGCCCGCGCGTCGCGAACAGTTCCAGCATGCCTTCGCGCAGGAGGTAGATCGAGCAGACCTCGCTGTTGAGGCATTCGCCGATCACTTCGACTACGGTATTCAGCTTGGCCTGCGCGTGGTTTCGCGACGCCATGACCTCGTGGAGGCGGGTGAGGATGTTTCGTGCTGCTTCTACGGCGCCGCTGGTCATGAAACCCGAGTAACCCAAAGCGAGCGCTTTGGAAACGCGGTGCCGGTTAAAAGATGTGTTAGCGGGAAAAGGGAAGTTTGCCCTTGCACTCTCGCACCCGGCTGCCCCCGATGCGCTTTTCCGAAAAGGAGCCGCACCGGGGGCGCCTGGAAAGCGTTACGGGCGCTTAATGGCGGGAGATCTCTTCCTTGATCCTGAGCTTCCGCTTCTTGAGGGCCTGAATCATGGCTGCGTCAGGTATCGGGCGGCTCATCTCGTCATGAATCTGTCTTTCGATTCCGGCATGCTTGAGCTGCAGAGCGCTGACGTGCGAACTATCCATGGACGGTTCTCCTCTATTTTCGGGGGGGTGGGCCGGCCCCCATGCCTGCGACCTCTCTTGGCGACTCGGCATGAGCAATCCGGCGCAAAACGGATGGAACCACATCCGGCCCATCTTGCGAAGACCGCTAATGCTTCATATCGGTGAATCGCGTGTCTGCTGCGTCGAGCAGGGCATGGAAATTTCGCATCCGCAGACTGCCATTCGAGAGTAGGAAATCCCGGCGTGACCGAAGAGGAAATGCGTAAACGCCTAGAAATCCTCAAGATCGAGCATCGCGATCTCGACGCGGCGATCGATGCCCTGACAACGCCCGGCGCGGGCGACCAGTTGCAGATCGCCCGCCTGAAAAAGCGCAAGCTGCGGCTGAAGGACCAGATCGCGGTGATCGAGGACTTCCTGATTCCGGATATCATCGCTTAGCGAATCCCCCGCCGCAGTTCCCTTACCCCCACACACCCATCGTCGCCGCGAAGGCGGAGGTGGGCGGAGGTTTACTGGTCTGCCGGACTTTGCCGTTCGCGGCGCCACTTCCACTCCGACAAAAACCGTGCCGATTGGAGACAAGGGCCGGATTCGTCTCGGAAAATGCCGTTCGGGCAGTTGCTCCGGACTCCTTGTTCGGAAATACCGGCTGCGCATGCCGAACTCCGCAACCATAAATCCCCGCATCGTCGAGGCGCTCTATTGCGAGGCGCTGCTGCTGGCGGATGAGGTGCGCCATGTCTTCGCCCCGCCGAACCACGCGGGCAATGACGAGCCGCTGCGCCTGGCGCTGTCGAGCGAAGGCCTGCGCACGACCACGCGGATGATGCATGCGATCGGCTGGCTGCTCAATCACCGTGCCTATTTCATGGGCGAGATCAGCCATTTCCAGCTGCGCCGCAACGGCCGCCTATCGCCCGATCTGCGCCATTCGGACGCAGGGGAACTGGCCCGGCTGCGGCCGGAAATCGTCGATCTGGTCGAAACCACCCAGCGCTTTTACGACCGGCTGCTGCGGCTCGACAGCCGCTGGCGCCTGTTCGGCGAAGTCCAGCCAAGCGCCATCGAGCGCCTCCGGGAGCGTCTGGAACGGCGCCTCGCCAGTTAAGCGGGCGCTCGACAGGCTCCCCGCGAATGCCCATATCGGCGGCATGGACGCGCTGAACGATATCGCAAGACCTTATGCCGAAGCCGAGCGGATCGCTCCGCTCGTGCGCCGCGTGCTGGCGCGCAACCCCTCGCCTTTCACCTTCACCGGCACCCAGACCTATATCGTCGGCGATGGCGCCGAGGTCGCGGTGATCGATCCCGGCCCGGCCGATCCCGAACATATCGCGGCGATGCTGGCCGCGGTCGGCGACGCGAAAGTCGTGGCGATCTGCTGCACCCATACCCACCGCGACCACTCGCCCGCCGCCGCGCCGCTGAGAGCGCTGACCGGCGCGCCGATCGTCGGCTGCGCGCCCCTGACGCTCGACGACGACGGCCCCCGCGCCGATGCCGCGTTCGACCCTGACTACCGCCCCGACCGCGTGCTGGCCGACGGCGAGACGATCGCCGGCGAGGGCTGGACGCTGGAGGCCGTCGCCACGCCGGGCCACACGTCCAACCACGTCTGCTTCGCTCTCGCCGAGACCGGCGCGATGTTCACCGGCGATCACGTCATGGGTTGGTCCACCAGCGTCGTCTCCCCGCCGGACGGGGACATGACCGACTATCTCGCCAGCCTCCAGAAGCTCTACGAGCGCGAGCAGGACACCGTCTATTTCCCCGCCCACGGACCGGCGGTGGAAAAGCCGCGCCAGCTGGTGCGCGGGATGATCGGCCATCGCCGCCAGCGCGAGCGGCAGATTCTCCGGCAGATCGAGAGCGGCAGCCACACCGTCGCGGCGATGGTACCGCTGATGTACAAGGGCGTGGATGAGCGCCTCTGGCCGGCCGCCGGCCGCTCGGTGCTGGCGCACCTGCTCGATCTGGAACGGCGGTGCCTGGTGACCCGCCGGGGCGACATCTGGTCGCTGCACGCAGCCGATGCCTGAACCCATCATATTTTCCTTGGGTCTCGCCGCAAGCATCCCTAGATAGGCGCCAAATCCCGGCAGCCGAAATATCGGTAAAACGCCGGAGCGACCAGACAGAGGGACACCATGACCGTAATGCCCGCCGACCTTTCCGGTATCGACGTGCGCGCCGAAATCGAACGGCTGCGCAAGGAACGCAACGCGGTCATCCTGGCGCACTACTACCAGCGCCCCGAACTTCAGGACCTGGCCGACTTCGTGGGCGACAGCCTGGAACTCAGCCGCAAGGCCGCCGAGACCGATGCCGACGTGATCGCGTTCTGCGGCGTGAAGTTCATGGCGGAAACCGCCAAGATTCTCTCGCCCAACAAGATCGTGGTGCTGCCCGACCTCGAAGCCGGGTGCAGCCTTGAGGACTCCTGCCCGCCGGAGAAGTTCAAGGCCTTCCGCGAAGCCCACCCCGATCACATCGCGCTGACCTACATCAACTGCTCGACCGAGGTGAAGGCGCTGTCCGACATCATCGTCACCAGTTCCAGTGCCGAGACGATCCTCCAGCAGATCCCCGCCGACCAGAAGATCATCTTCGGGCCGGACCGCCACCTCGGCGGCTATCTCAGCCGCAAGTTCGGCCGCGAGATGCTGCTCTGGCCGGGCGTCTGCATCGTCCACGAGGCCTTCAGCGAGACCGAGCTGCTCAAGCTCAAGGCCCAGCACCCGACCGCACCGATCGCCGCGCACCCGGAATGCCCGCCGCACATCGTCGACCACGCGGACTACGTCGGCTCGACCAGCGGCATTCTCCAGTACGCCAAGACCATCGATACCGACACGCTGATCGTCGCCACCGAGCCGCACATCATCCACCAGATGCAGCTGGCGATCCCGGACAAGACCTTCATCGGCGCGCCCGGCGCGGACGGCAACTGCAACTGCAATATCTGCCCTTACATGGCGCTCAACACTCTGGAAAAGCTCTACGTCGCCCTGCGCGACCTGGAGCCGCGCATCGAGATCCGCGAGCAGCTTCGCCTCGATGCCAAGAGGAGTCTCGACCGGATGCTGGACATGGCCAGCGGCACCGTCGGCAAGGGCGATCTCGGCTCGCGCTGAGAAGTACATTACGGGACGGGAGAGCTATCGGTTCTCCTGTCCGTCCGCTTGCCGTCGCTCCCCTCTCGCCTGCGCAAGACAAGCCGGACTCCCGCCTTCGCGGGGATGACGAGATGTGGGGAAGACCTGCGTCCGATCTGACGCGACCGAGTGGCCCGCGGGACGGCCATGGCGGACCATGGGCAACGATTGCAGTCCACTCGGCCGCGTTCGAAACGCCTGAATCTCGCCATTTCAGACTCCGTCCCCGTTGCCGTTAGGTATTCGGGCGGGATCATGCTATATAAGTCCTCGCTGATGTCGAATTTGCGACGGGCATCGCCAGTTCTCGTTCGGGCTTCGGAAATTTTTCCGGGCAAGTAAAGGCTGGTACGATTTCCTTTCAATTGACGCACTGATGCACGACCGGGCCCGGCAATTCTACCGAGTTCGCACTCCGTTTCTTGAAAGGAAACAAAAATGCCGATCGGCACCGTGAAATTCTTCAACACCGACAAGGGCTATGGCTTCATCGCACCGGAAGACGGCGGCCAAGACAGCTTCGTCCACATCTCGGCCGTCCAGAATGCCGGCATGCAAACGCTCGAAAAGGAGCAGCGCCTGTCCTACGACGTCGAAGTCGGCCGCAACGGCAAGGCTTCGGCGGTCAACCTGAAGTCGGCCTGATTTTCCGGGAGGGAGCGAGCCGATCGCGGCTCGTCCCCTCCCCCTCCCAAAGGCGAGTTTGCAGATGGCCTTTACCCGTGACTTCTGCGAGGCTCGTGCCCAGGAAGCGGCGGATGCCGCCTCCCTTGCGAAACTCGCCAATGTGCGTGACCGAGAACTTCGATCGGAAGCCGCCTGGCGCGCCATGTCCGACCAGATCCGGCGGATCGAGTAAGGGCGCAGGCCAAAGGTCTGATCGAATCAGGCCAGAAACTCGATGACAGATACGAAAAACCCCCGCAGGCCTTGGCCGACGGGGGTTTTTTCATGGCTCCTGGGCCGGACGGTCAGTCGACCATCGCCGCGACGAGACGCCGCAGGTCCTGGCCGGAGAGCGTGCCCGGCTCGATCTCGCGCCGGAAGGCGGCAGGAACGAGCGGAAGCGAATGGGATACTGCATGGATGCGCTTGAAGGCATCCGGTCGTTGGTACTTCATATTTTCCTTATAGGCGGCACGAAGGCCGCATCCTCTTATCTTCTAAAATTGCTGCGTCGCTTCGGCGGACCGCCCGTCTGACCGGGGGTACGTTCGCGGAAGACGATCCGACCTTTGGTCAGGTCGTAAGGCGTCATTTCCACGTGCACGCGGTCACCCACTACCGAGCGGATGCGAAACTTGCGCATCTTGCCTGCGGTATAGGCGATGATCCTGTGCTCGTTGTCGAGCACGACAGCGAAACGTCCGTCGGGAAGGATTTCTTCGATGAAACCCTCCATGGTCAGCAGTTCTTCCTTGGCCAAAGCATCCAGTCCGAAATAGGGTTGCCCCAAATGCTGCCGCGCACAAAGCGCGCTTCGGCCTTGAGGGCCAGGCAGCTGAAATGGGGAGAAGAGGCTGCCGGTTTGCAGCCACGGTTCCCGTCGCAGGCGACGTAGCCCCGCCTATATAGCCTATATCGCGAAAAATGCAAGTATCGCGATCAGACCGAAATCGCGCGCCATTCTCCCGGCGCCAGATCGCCGAGCGACCAGTCCCCGATCCTTTGCCGCACGAGCCGCAAGGTCGGATGGCCGACAGCCGCGGTCATGCGGCGGACCTGGCGGTTGCGGCCTTCGGCAATGGTCAACTCGATCCAGCAGTCGGTCACGGTCTTGCGAAACCGCACCGGCGGATTGCGCGGCCAGAGCTGCGGTTCCTCGATCCGCCGTGCCGAAGCCGGGCGAGTCGGCCCGTCGTTCAGCACGACACCCCGGCGCAGCGCTTCGAGCGCCGCCTCGTCCGGTTCGCCTTCCACTTGCGCGAGGTAGGTCTTGGCGGTCTTGAAGCGCGGGTCGGAGATCCGCGACTGGAGGCGGCCGTCGTCGGTGAGCAGCAGCAGGCCCTCGCTGTCGCGGTCGAGTCGCCCCGCCGAATAAACGCCTGGCAGGGCGATGAAGTCGGACAGCGTCGCGCGCGGCGTGGGCGAGCGCGCGTCGGTAAACTGCGAGAGGACGTCGTAGGGCTTGTTGAACAGGATGAGGCGCGCCATCCGCCCGCCCTAGCAGCGCGCCTCGCCCGTTCATAGCCGGCGGCTCAATGGCCGATCTGGGGTTGCTCCTCGCCGCGTGTCTTCCAGAGCGACCAGGCCACGCCGCACGCGATCAGCGCCAGCGTCACGCCCAGACTGATGAGCGGCGGGAACTTCGCCCCGCCCAGCACGAAGTCGGCCACCAGGATCTTCGCGCCGATGAACACCAGGACCAGCGCCAGCGCATACTTCAGGTAGTGGAAGCGGTGCACCATCGCCGCCAGCGCGAAATAGAGCGCGCGCAGGCCGAGGATCGCCATGATGTTCGAGGTATAGACGATGAAAGTATCGGTGGTGATCGAGAAGATCGCCGGAACCGAGTCCACCGCGAAGACCAGATCGGCCAGGTTGATGACCACCAGCGCCAGGAACAGCGGCGTCGCCGCCCAGACCAGCCTGCCCGCATCGTTACGCTCGCGCACGAAGAAGTGTTCGCCGTAATGGGCCTTGGTCACGCGCATGTGGCGCGAGATCCAGCGGATGACCGGGTTGTTGCCGATATCCGGGTCCTGCTCCTTGGCGAAAAGCATCTTCACGCCGGTGAACACCAGGAAAGCGGCGAAGATATACATGACCCAGTGCGCCTGCGACACCAGCGCCACGCCGCCCGCGATCATCAGTCCGCGCAGCACGATCACCGCCATGATGCCCCAGAGCAGGGCGCGGTACTGGTACTTGGGCGCGATGGCGAAGAAGCCGAAGATCATCGAGATCACGAAGACGTTGTCGATCGAGAGCGCCTTCTCGATGAAGTAGCCGGTGAAATAGGCGATGCCGTCTTCCGAACCCTTGGCCCACCAGACCCAGCCGCCGAACGCCATGGCGATGGCGATGTAGAACACCGAAAGCTTTAGCGATTCGGCTATGCCCATCTCCCGGTCCTCCTTGTGCAGGAAGCCGAGATCAAAGGCGGTCAGAACGAAGACGAGACCGGCGAATGCCAGCCAGAACCATGCGGGTGTGCCCAGCAGGTCAGTGAAAAGGAAATCCACGGGGGTTGCTCCCGAAGCTGGATGAAACAGGAAGCGTCGGCGCGAAAATGGGGGGGAACGCGCCGACGCAAGGGTTACAGACTGGCTGCGACGGTTGCTGGGGGGATTAGCAACCGCGCAAGTCTGCCCCTGAACTCCTGTTTCAGTCTCTTCAGCCTTGCGATCTCAAGGGGATCGGCAAAGCGTCTGCCCTGCGCGAGGCGCAGCAGGGCGTCGAGCTTCTGGTTTCGCTCGAGCAGGCGGAACATCCGGTCGGTCATAGTCAAATCCCTATCGAACAGTTGGTGGTTCGATCGGATGACCCGGCGCAAGGTTCCTGTTGCCTGAGCTTTTTGGGGCTGATTGGGTCCCCGGAACCTGCATCGGTTTCACCCGATGCGGTCCGACATCACGAGGCGCTTCCCAGAGAAACGCCGCGCCAGAGGGGCCCGGCCCGCAAAGCGCAGATAGCCGTCGTCTGGCCGTTTTTCAACCCCGCTTGACCGAATGTGCACTTATGATATTAATGTGATATCACTTTAAGAGGGGAAACGCGCGATGGTCGATTCGCATCTTCCGATCAATTCCAGCCGGGAATCCAAGGCTTCCAGCATGAGCGGCTACCTCATGCTGCTGGTCTTCCTCGGCGTGCTCGCCGCCATCGTCATGGGCGTGGTGACGCTGGCCAGTGGCGCCCCCTCCCCTGCCGCCGTGCTCGGCTTTCTCTTCTTCATCGTTCCCGCCCTGATCGCCGAGGTGCTGATCGCCTCGGGCTTCTACATGATCCAGCCGAATCAGGCGGCGGCGGTGACGCTGTTCGGCTCCTATCGCGGCACCGACCGTGCGGCCGGGCTGCGCTGGATCTGGCCGTGGATGGCCAAGCGCAAGATCTCGGTGCGCGCCAACAACGTCGTTTCGGAGAAGCTGAAGGTGAACGACTTGCGCGGCAATCCGATCGAGATCGCCACCAATGTCGTCTGGCGCGTCGCCGATACCGCGCAGGCGCTCTACGACGTGGACGACTACAAGGCCTTCGTGAACGTGCAGATCGAGGCCGCCGTGCGCTCGATCGGCTCGCGCTATGCCTACGACGACGTCGAGGATGCCGAGATCACCCTGCGCGGCAGCCACGAGCAGGTGAACGCCGAACTGCGCACCGAACTGATCGAGCGCCTGCGCGTGGCCGGTATCACCGTGGACGAATGCGGCCTCACCCACCTTGCCTATGCGCCGGAAATCGCCGGGGCCATGCTGCGCCGCCAGCAGGCCGAAGCGGTGATCGCCGCCCGCCGCAAGCTGGTGGAAGGCGCGGTGTCGATGGTCGAGATGGCGCTGGCACAGCTCTCGGAAAAGAACGTGGTCGAACTCGACGACGAGCGCCGCGCAGCGATGGTCTCGAACCTGATGGTCGTGCTCTGCGGCGAGCGCGACACCCAGCCGGTCGTCAATACCGGCACGCTCTACCAATAGGATCGCGGACGGATGGCGAGTCCGAGCAAGAAGGCCTTTGCCCTGCGGCTGGACCCGGCGCTGCACGAAGCGCTGGAACGCTGCGCCGCGGCCGACTTCCGCTCGGTCAATGCCCAGGTCGAAGTGCTGCTGCGCGAGGCGCTCGCCCGGCGCGGGATGAAAGTGGAGGTCAGCGAGCCGGCCCGTCGGGGCCGCCCGCCCGCCACCGCCGACAGTCAGGGGAACGAGGCATGAGCCAGGAAGAGACCTTGTTCGTCTGCTACCGGAAGGGGTGGCAGTTCAATTGCCAGCCGCGCGGCCGGGCCGGATGGCTGGCCCTTGCGGGCTGGACGCTTCCGTTCCTGCCCCTGAGCCTCGGGCTGGCATGGCTGCTGCTGCGCTTTCCCGAAAACCTTCTCGCCATTGTGATCGCCTTCACGCTGGTCGTGGCGGTGTGGACCGCCGTCATGATGATCTGGATCGTCAGCCGCAGTGAAATGGTGGATCTCAAGGCAGAGCCGAAGCCGGAACGCCGCCGCCGGAAGGATCGCCCGTAACGCCCAAGCTCTGTCCCGCCGTGGGACGTGGCAAAAGGCAGTGCAGCGTTCCGCTCCGCAGGCGCTAGACCGGTGTCATGAACCGCTCGACCCGACTCGCTCTCGCCTGCGGCCTCCCGCTGCTCGCCGCCGTTCCCGCCGCCACCTCGTTCGGCCAGACGGAGAACGCCGCGCCTTATACCGTGGTCGAGACCGGGCGCGCCTTCACCCGCCTGCAGGACGCGGTGGATGCCATCGGCGAGGGCAATGGCACGATCCGCTTCGCCTCGCTGCGCTTTTCCGACTGCGCGGTGCAGAGCAAGGGCGAGATCACGTATCAGGCGCAGGTCCCCGGCCAGTCGGTGCTCGACGGCAAGGCCTGCGAGGACAAGGGGGCGCTGGTCCTGCGCGGGCGCGGCGCCCGGATCGAGGGGCTGGTCTTCGCCAATATCCGTGTGCCGGACAAGAACGGCGCGGGCGTGCGGCTGGAGCACGGCAACCTCTCGGTCTCGCAGGCGTGGTTCCGCGACAGCGAGCAGGGCCTGCTCAGCGGCGAGGACCCACAGGGCACGATCCTGATCGACAAGTCCACCTTCACCCGCCTCGGCACTTGCGAGGGGTCGGGCTGCGCGCATTCGCTCTATATCGGCAACTACGGCGCGCTGACAGTGACGCGCAGCCGCTTCGAGGCGGGCACCGGCGGCCACTACGTAAAGAGCCGCGCGGCGCGGGTCGAAGTGCTGAACTCCAGCTTCGACGATTCCGCAGGGCGCGGCACCAACTACATGATCGACCTGCCCGAAGGCGCCACCGGGCGGATTGTCGGCAACTGGTTCGTGCAGGGCCGCGACAAGGAGAACTACTCCGCCTTCATCGCCGTCGCCGCCGAGCACCGCAGCCATCCTTCGGCGGGCCTGACGGTGGAGGGCAACAACGCCCGCTTCGCCCCCGGCATCGACCGCCACAGCGCCTTCGTGGCCGACTGGTCCGGCGAGCCGCTGAAGCTCGGCGACAATGCGCTGGGCACCGGGCTGGCCTCTTTCGAGAAGCGCTGAGAGCGCGCTCTAACCCCTCTGTCGGGCTTGTCTCGCCCGCCGGTTGATCCTAGCTTTCGGGGATGCCGAGCGGCCCGCAACAGATACTGGCCTCCTTCACGCGCTTCCGGATCTGCGCGCTGCTGCTGCTCGCCGCGATCGGCCTTCAGGCGGGCGAGCCGATTCGCGCGCCGCTGGAGCGGACGCAAGGCTCCGCCTTCAGCGCCGCCACCGTCGATCTGGCACTGGCGACGGGCCGCCGGGTCGAGACCGGCAAGGCGCTCGCCACGCCCACGCCCGCGCTCCCGCCGCGCGCGCTGACCGCGTTCGAGGCCCCGCGCCTCGCCTTCCTCCCCACGACCACGCGCCTGCACCTGCGCCCCGAGGTGCGCGGCCCGCCGCCGCGCCGTCACCCCGCGCGGCTTCCCGACAGCACCGCACCGCCACTCGGCTGATCCGCCTCGCCCGGCGCCGCTTTCCCGCGTGCGCCGTCTCCGCATGCAGATCAGGGACAATCCATCATGTCTTCAGACGATATCGAGGCCCTGCGCACCGCCGACCGCGCGCGCATGGCCACGCTCTTCCTCCGCTATCCGGCGCTGACGGAAGCCGAACTGGAGGAGATCCACGCCTGGTTCGACCGGCGCGCGACCTCGCTCGACCTCGGCCTGCTCGCCGCCACGCCGGAGATCGCCGAACAGTTCCAGGAATACCGCGCCCAGCATCACGACCGCTTCAAGCCGAGCGACATCGGCAAGGCGGCGCTGTTCATAGGCGCGGTTGCAGCCGTCGTCGGATCGATCGTTCTCATGATCCCCTGACCGACGGTCCCGGAGCGCGACACCCCCTCATACCCTCGTTCGCGCTCCGGGCTTTTTGTTCGACCTGACGGCCCACGCCCCCACCCGACCTCCCACTCAGTGTATCCTAGATGGGAGGTCGGGTGGGGGCGTGGGCCGGTGCCGCAAGCTCGTCACGGATGTGACGGGCGCACTAAAGAATATGCCCGGTACGGTCCCGCTTGGTATCTAGATAGCGCGCATTATGCGGGTTCGGCGGCAACTGGTGTGGCACCCGCTCCACCACCTCGACGCCCACGCCTTCGAGCGCCGCGACTTTGGCCGGGTTGTTGGTCATCAGCCGGATCGCACTGACTCCTATCAGGTCGAGCATCCGCGCCGCCACCGGGAAGTCGCGCGCTTCGGTCGGCAGGCCGAGGCGGTTGTTGGCATCCACCGTGTCGTAGCCGAGGTCCTGGAGGCTGTAGGCCCGCAGCTTGTTCACGAGACCGATGCCGCGCCCTTCCTGCCGGAGATAGAGCAATACGCCCCAGCCGCCGTCCCTGGCCTCATCGGCCATGGCCCGCAGCGCCGCATCGAGTTGCGGGCCGCAGTCGCATTTCAGGCTGCCGAGGATATCGCCGGTCAGGCATTCCGAGTGGAGCCGCACCAGCGGCGCCCGGTCGCCGTCCTGCGTCCCGATCACCAGCGCGACATGTTCGCGCAGGTCATCCAGCGAACGGAAAGCGACGATCTCCGCCTCCTCGCAGGCCGCCACCGGCAGGAGCGCGCGCGAGGCGATGGCGAGGCGCCCGGTATCCTTCCATTCCGCGAGATCGGCGGGCGAGACGGACTGCGCCTCGCCTTCGATGTCGGGCGCAACGAGGAAGGCAGGCAGGATGCCGGCGAGCCGCGCCAGTTCCATCGCCGTGCGGGCGAGATCGATATCCTCGATGTGCTCGGCCGCGAACGGGCCTTTCATCGGGTGTGCCAGATCGAGCGCCGGATCGGCCACCGCGCGGGCGGTCTCCAGATCGAACGGCTCGGCGGCGCGAATCAGCACGGGCGCCTCGGGAACGGCGGCCTCGCGCTGGTTGGCGAGCTTGAGCGTCACCGCCCGTGCCGCCGAGATCAGCATCCGCGGCGCGGTGACGCCCGGCGCGAAGCCGGTCTCGGCCGGGAGCAGAACGACACCCCCCCCCATCCGCACGGGCCAGCCATGGCGCAGCGCGTCCAGCGCCAGCGCGACCCGGCGCGACCCGGCGGAAGGCAACTGGGTGCTCAGAGCTCGAACTCCGTGACGAGCGGAATGTGGTCGCTCGGCTGTTCCCAGCGGCGGGTCTCCTCGACGAAGCTGTGCGCGCGCGCCTGCTTCGCAAGGTCGGGCGAGGCCCACATGTGGTCGAGGCGGCGGCCCTGGTCCTTCTGGCGCCAGTAGCTGCGATAGGACCACCAGGAATAGTTGCGCTCCGGCGCGGGGATGAACTCGCGGCCCAGATCGACCCAGCCATGGGCATCGCGGAAGCGGCCCAGCGTCTCCACTTCGATCGGCGTGTGGCTGACGACCTTGAGCAGGGCCTTGTGGTTGTAAACGTCCGATTCGAGCGGGGCGATGTTGAAGTCGCCGACGATCAGCGTGGGCCGGTCGATCTTGTCGGCCCAGCGCGTCATGCGTTCGAGGAAGTCGAGCTTCTGGCCGAACTTCAGATTCACCTCGCGGTCGGCGATGTCGCCGCCGGCGGGAATGTAGACGTTCTCCAGGATCATGCCCTGCCCGGCGCCTTGCAGCTCCACGCCGACGTGGCGGGCCTCGCCGTTGTCCTGCCAGTCATGGCGGCTGAACTCGGTGAACGGCACGCGGCTGACGGTGGCGACGCCGTGATAGCCCTTCTGCCCGTGGATCGCGCGGTGGGTATAGCCGAGTCGCTCGAACATATCGTGCGGAAAGAGGTGCTCGGCGACCTTGATCTCCTGGAGGCAGAGCACGTCGGGCGACTGCTCGGTCAGGAAACGCTCGACCTGGTCGATGCGAAGGCGGACAGAATTGATGTTCCAGGTGGCGATCTTCATGCCGCAGGCAATAGGGATGCCCTTTGCGAATTTCCAGAGGTGGCGGTGAAAACAGGCTTTGGCGAAAACTGCCCGTGCCCCTCCACCACGCTTCGCGTGGCCCCCCTCCCCCAAGGGGGAGGAAGGCGCATTTTTTCTGGCTGATTTTTTCGTTCGGCGGGAGCGAGGATGGTGCCGAACGAGAACCGGAGCGGAGCGGCCTTCTGGCCGTGAGCACCGGAAGCGCAGACCGGTGCCGTTCGCAGCCCGGCATGGGCCAAACCACAGGCCCGAAAAAACAAAAACCCTCGGTCCGGGGGCAGAGGACCGAGGGTTCATGTAAGCGTTCGTCACGCTAAATCAGAGGACCCTTGTGGAGGCGTGGGCAACAGGGGGGAAACCCGCCTCGAGCCGCTCTGACCATCTCAATGTAGGTGCTCTTGGCTTGCTGGCAAGTGAACGGAATTCAGAAAAGTGTCGCATTCCGTCGCAGCCAGCGGGCAATTCGCGACCAGGCGGTGCGCCTTATCGACGAGTGCGGGGACGCGGGTCGTTCCAGCGGAAATCGTTGTCCGTCACCGGAACGCCGTAGCGCTGATTCGACAGCGCGATCGTGGTGCGCTTGTTCTGCGAATCAAGCGCGACCCAGTAGCTCAGCTCAAGCCCGCCCGGCGCCGAGGCCTTGCGGGTGAAGATCAAGGTTATGACGCCGTATTCGGGATGCGAGCGGTCGCGGACCTCGATGCTGACGACGTTGGGGTTGCCGGTCTGCTTGACGGTGCCGAACTTCGCCACGTCGCGCTTGGGATCGAGCAGCGCGCCGAGCGGGCTGTTGCTGATCGGCCAGCGCTGCACCTGCCGCACCGAGTAGTCGATCATGGTCAGCGCCTTGCCGTCGCTGACGATCAGCATCTGGGCGCTCTTCTCGTACTGGAAGCGGATCTTGCCGGGACGCATCAGCGTCAGTTCGCCGGTCAGGCTCTGGCCGTTGCGGTCGGTCTGGACGAAGCTGGCCTTCATCGTCGAGATCGCGCGCAGCGCCTCGACGGCCTGGTTCAGCTGCGCCGCGTCGGCAGACGGGGCCGCAAGCGCGGGCGTCGCCGGAAGGAGGGCAGGAACGCAAAGCGCGGCCAAAGCGGCCGCGCTTACGCAAGAGCGAAAGATCTTGAAGGTGCGGTTCATGATGCTCCCATTGGGTTTGCAGGCTTGAACCGCCCCTTAATCGCAAAGTTCCCTAAGGGAACCTTACTTGATCTTGGCTTCCTTGAAGTCGACGTGCTTGCGCACGACCGGGTCGTACTTGCGGAAGGTCATCTTCTCGGTCGTGTTGCGCGGGTTCTTCTTGGTGACGTAGAAGAAGCCGGTGTCGGCGGTCGAGACAAGACGGATCTTGACGGTTGCGGGCTTCGCCATGGCGGTTTCCTGTATCTCTCGTTTCAGCCGCCCTGGCCGGCCGGCGTTCCGTTGAAAAATTTCAGGGCGGCAATCGAGCGCCGCCCCTCAAGGTTGCGGCCCATGCGATAGTGACAGCCCAAAGTCAAGCGCAGGAGGCTTGATTCACTCCATGTCGTAAGAGTCGATCGGCTTCAGAACGCCGAATTTCTCGTTGTAAGGCGCGTGATTGAGCTTCGGCATCTTGATGCTCTGCGGCTCTACCTTGGTGTCCGGCAGCCGATCCAGCAGATCGCGCACCAGCGTGAGCCGACCGATTCGCTGGTCGTTGAAGTCCACCACCGTCCACGGCGCATGCTTCTTGTGCGTGGCCTTGAGCATGACCTCGCGCGCCTTGGTATAGTCCTCGTAGCGCTCGCGCGCGGCGACGTCGATCGGGGAGAGCTTCCAGCGCTTGAGCGGATCGTCGAGTCGCTCGTGCAGGCGTTCCTCCTGCTTCTCCTGGTCGCAGGCGAGCCAGTACTTGAACAGCAGGATACCGTCGTCGACCAGCATCCGCTCGAACACCGGAGCCTGCTGGAGGAAACGCTTCACTTCCGAGCCGGTCGCGAAGCCCATGACTTTCTCGACCCCGGCGCGGTTGTACCAGCTGCGATCGAACAGCACGATCTCGCCGCGGGTCGGCAGGTGCTCGACATAGCGCTGGAAGTACCACTGGCCCTGCTCGCGCTCGCTGGGCGCGGTGAGCGCGACGGTGCGGCACTGGCGGGGATTGAGCTGGCCGCCGACGGCCTTGATCGCCCCGCCCTTGCCCGCCGTGTCCCGTCCCTCGAACAGGACGACGATGCGGGCGCCGGTGGAGGAAGCCCAGCGGGCCATGCCCACGAGTTCCTCCTGCATCGGCTCCAGCAGCTTTTCGTAGTCTTTACGGCCGAGCTTCTTGTGATCGTTCTCGGCCATGGTTCAAATCCCTGATCAGACCCGCGAAAGCAGGAAGAGTGCAAGAGCGCCCGCGACGATACGATACCAGGCGAAAGGTGCAAAGCCCGAGCGGCTGACGAAGGCCATGAAGGCCTTGATGACGACCAGCGCCACCACGAAGGAGACGGCAAAGCCGATCCCGATCTCGCCCCAGCCCACCGGGCCGGCGCCTGCCATCAGTTCCTCGTGATGCTTGAGCAGTTCCAGCGTCGTCGCACCGATCATCGTCGGCACGGCCAGGAAGAAGCTGAACTCGGCCGCCGTGCGGCGCTCGATGCCCATCGACAGCGCCCCCATGATCGTCGCGCCGGAACGGCTGACGCCCGGAACCATCGCCAGGCACTGCGCCAGGCCGACGCCGATGCACTTGACGGCGGGCAGCTCGGCAACGCCGGTCAGCGGACCGGGCTTCGCCACTTTCTCGATCCCGAGGATGGCGATGCCGCCGATGATCAGCGCCCAGGCGACCACGGCGGGTTCGCCCAGCAGGCCCTCGATATAATTGTTGAACAGCAGGCCCAGCACCGCCGACGGAATGAACGCCAGCAACACGTTGCGCACGAACCGAATCGAGTTGGGATTGAGCTTCATCAGCCCCATGCCCACCGCCCAGAACGTGCGCCAGAACTGCACGATCACCGCCAGGATCGCGCCCAGCTGGATAACGATGTTGAAAGTGGCCCACTGGCTCGAATCGTACCCGAACAGCCGTGTGGCCAGAATCAGGTGGCCGGTCGAGGAGACGGGCAGGAATTCGGTGAGGCCCTCGACAATGCCGAGGAGTATCGCGGTAAGGGTCAAGCTCATGGGGTCGAGGTCATGCCGGACGTATCGGTCAAGTCAACCCGCTGGACGGCGCTCTAGTCCCTATAGTCGTTCAGAAAATACGGTTGGCCGCGTTTTGAAGTTCGGGGCCCGGTTCATGTCGAACCGGGCCCCGTTTCCTTACAGTTTCCTTACCAGATCCGCACGCGCTGGGCGGGCGGCAGGTAGAGGGCGTCGCCGGGCTTCACGCCGAAGGCCTTGTACCATTCGTCGAAGTTACGGACGATGCCGTTGATGCGGTAATGCGCGGGCGAGTGGGGGTCGGTGATGAGCTGCTGGCGCACCGATTCCTCGCGGTACTTGCTACGCCAGACTTGCGCCCAGGCCATGAAGAAGCGCTGGTCGCCGGTCAGGCCGTCGATCACCGGCGCTTCCTTGCCGTTCAGCGAGAGCTTGTAGGCGCGGTAGGCGAGGCTGAGGCCGCCGAGGTCGCCGATGTTCTCGCCCATGGTCAGCTTGCCGTTGACGCAGGTCTTGCCGTCGTCGAACGGGCAGAAGCTGTTGTACTGGGCTTCCAGACGGTCCTGAAGCTTCTGGAAGTTGGCCTTGTCCGCCGCGCTCCACCAGTCGCGAAGGTTTCCGGTGCCGTCGGACTTGGCGCCCTGGTCGTCGAAACCATGGCCCATTTCGTGGCCGATCACCGCGCCGATGCCGCCGTAGTTGACCGCAGGGTCAGCCGAGACGTTGAAGAACGGCGGCTGGAGAATGGCCGCCGGGAACACGATCTCGTTGAACGGCGGGTTGTAGTAGGCGTTGACCGTCTCGGGCAGCATGAACCATTCGGTCTTGTCGACCGGCTGGCCGATGCGCTTCATCTGGTCGTCGTTCTCCCACGAACCGGCGGCAATCGCGTTGCCGAGCGGATCGGTGGCCGAGAAGGTCAGGCCTTCGTAGGTCTTATACTTCGCCGGAGCGCCGATCTTGGGATTGAAGGCATCGAGCTTGGCCTGGGCTTCCTTGCGGGTTGCCGGGCCCATCCAGGCCAGGTCCTTGAGGTTGACCGCCATGGCCTTGCGCAAGTTGGCGACGAGGTCGGTCATCGCAGCCTTGGCTTCGGGCGGATAGTACTTCTCGGCATAGATCTTGCCGACGAGTTCACCGGCCATGCCCTCGACCGCGGCGACACCGCGCTTCCAGCGGGCGCGCTGCTCGGGCTGGCCGCTCATGACCTTGCCGTAGAAGGCGAAGTTGGCATCGTCGATGTCGCTGGGCAGCACCGCGGCATTGCCGCGCAGGAAGTGCGCCGCGAGCCAGGCCTGCCAGGTGGCGACCGGCACGTCCGAGACCAGCTTGGCCACGGCGGGAACGCCGCCGCCGAACAGGGTCTGGGCCTTGGCGGGATCGATGCGCGCGGCCTTCAGCTCTTCCGGCGTCGGCGGCATCTCGGTGGCGAGCACATAGCCCGCCTTGCCCGCGCCCATCGTGTCCATGAAGGTGCGCATCAGGCCGGGAGCGCCGAGGCCCTCGAATTCGGCCAGGGTCAGCTTGTTGTAGGTGAGGTCCGGGTCGCGGCTGGCGGCGCGGTCCCAGTCGGCTTGGGCGATGCGGGTTTCCAGCGCCACGACCGACTTGGCGGCGGTCGCCGGATCGGCATAGCCCGCCTTGCCGAGCAGGAAGGTCAGGTAGTCGGTGTACTTGGCGCGCAGGTCCTGCGAACGCTGGTCGTTCTTCAGGTAATAGTCGCGGTCGGGCAGGCCGAGGCCGCCAACGCCGACCTGGAAGGCGTTGATATCGCTCTGCTTCTCGTCCGGGCCGACATAGGCGCCGATCGGCGAGGCGAAGCCGGGCGAGGCGAAGATCTTCATCAGGTCGTCGGGCGTCTTGGCCGCGAAGATGCGCTCAAGATAGGGCTGCGCCGGGGCCAGACCGGCCTTGTTGATCGCATCGACGTCCATGAAGGCCGCATAGGCCGCCTCGACGCGGGCGGCATCGCTGCCGGGCGCGGGCTTGGAGGCGATCAGGTCGTCCATGATGGCGTGGACGCGCTGTTCCGAAAGATCGCGCAGCGCGGTGAACGAACCCCAGTTGGTGCGGTCGGCCGGGAGCACGACGGCGGCTTCCCACTTGCCGTTCACGAACTTGTCGAAGTCGGCGCCGGGCTTGGCGGCCTTGTCCTGCCACTGCGTCTGGATACCGGTCTTGCCCCAGTCCATCTTCGCCGGGTCGATCTGCATCGGGTCCGAGGAGGCAGGCGCATCGGCCATGGCCGGGACGGCGGAAAAGCTGAGTGCGGTAGCGAGCGCTGTCGAAGCGAGCACTCGGCCGAGAATGCGGGTCATGGTCCCACCTTTCTGAATTGCATGACACGAACGGTCTGGCGACAGGTCGGAACGGCCCGTCGATAGCGACGCAACATAATTGCCATATTCGGCAACGCCAGTCCCGAAATGTCGTTTGTCGGCCTCGGTCAGGCGTTCGTCGAACGGGCAAAGGCCGCTACAGCATCGGCATCGAACTGGAGCGAGGCCAGCCGTGCGTAGAGACCGCCCGCCCGGCTCAAACTGTCGTGCGTGCCCTGCTCGGCGATGCGGCCGCCGTCCATCACCACGATCCGGTCCGCCTTGCGCACGGTGGCGAGGCGGTGGGCGATCACCAGCGTCGTGCGGTTCTCCATCAGGTGTTCGAGCGCGTCCTGCACCAGCCGCTCGCTTTCGGCATCGAGGGCGCTGGTCGCCTCGTCCAGCAGGAGGATCGGGGCGTCACGCAGCAGGGCGCGGGCGATGGCGATGCGCTGGCGCTGGCCGCCGGACAGGCGTGCGCCGTCCTCGCCCACGAAAGTGTCGAGGCCCTGCGGCAATTCGCGCAGGAACCCTTCGGCATTGGCGGCACGGGCGGCCTGCCAGATCGCTGCGTCGTCCGCCTGCTGGTTGCCGTAGCGCAAGTTGTCGCGCGCGGAAGCGGCGAAGAGCACGCCTTCCTGCGGCACCAGCGCGATGCGCCGGCGAATCTCGGAAGGGTCGGCAGACGTCAGCGGCACGCCGTCGATCTTGATGGCCCCGCTCTGGGGATCGTAGAATCGCTCTGCCAGCTGAAACAGCGTGGACTTGCCCGCCCCCGAAGGCCCGACGATGGCCACCGTCTCGCCCGGCTCGATCGAGAGGCTGAAATCGTGGAGCGCCGCCAGTTCCGGACGCGAGGGATAGCGGAAAGTCACCCGCTCGAACGCAAGCTTGCCGCGGCCCGGCAAAGGCAGCGCCAGCGGGCGCGCCGGAGCCGTGATCGTCGGGTGTTCGCTCAAGAGTTCGGCGAGGCGGCTGGCCGCACCGGCGCCGCGCACGAGATCGCCGTAGACTTCGGTCAGCGAGCCGAAAGCGCCCGCGACGATGCCCGCCGTCACCACGAAAGCCGCGATCGTGCCGCCGGTGATCGTCCCTTCGGCCACGCCGATCGCCCCGCGCCACATGATGACGGTGATCGAGGCGAAGATCAGGAACATGATGACGGCAGTCATCACCGCGCGCAGGGCGATGCGATGCCTTCCCGTCTCGAAGGTACGCTCGACCGCGCCGGAGAAGCGCTCCAGCTCGCGACCTTCCTGGTTGAAGGCCTGGACCACGCGCAAGGCGCCGAAGACCTCGCTGGTGGTCGCGCCGATGTCAGCAACGCGGTCCTGGCTCTGCCGGGCGACGGCGCGCAAGCGGCGGCCGAAGGCAGCGATCGGCAGGATCACCACCGGAATCGCGACGACGAGGCCCAAGGTCAGGGTCGGCGCCAGCACGAAGAGATAGGCCACCCCGCCCACCGCCATGATCGCATTGCGCAGCGCGACAGAGACCGTGGTGCCCACCACCGTCTCAATGATGGCGGTATCCGCCGTCATGCGCGAGGCGATTTCCTTGGGGCTGTTTTCCTCGAAGAAGCTGGGCGACAGCGTCAGCAGGTGGCGCTGCACGCGCAGGCGCACGTCGGCAACGACGCGCTCGCCCAGCCACGAGACGCTGTAGAAGCGGATCGCCGTCGCCACCGAAAGCACGGTGACGACGCCCAGCAGCATGACGAACCACCAGCGGATCGCGGCGGGATCGGCACCCTGGGCAAAGCCCTGATCGACGATCTGGCGGAAACCGTAGGGGATCGCGAGCGTGGACGTCGCCGTCGTCAGCAGCGCCAGACCGGCAATCGCCATGCGTCCGGGATATTTGAACAGCTCGCGCCAGACCATGCGGAGTGCGCCCAGATTCCCCCGGCCGCCCCCACGCCCTCCCTTGCGCGGAGCCTCAGCTTCGGTGCCTCGCCCAGTGACGGCGGCGTTCTTGTTCTTGGGCAGCCCGTCATGCCCCGCGTTGGCGTTCATGGGCGCTGCCTTATCCTGTCCCCGGCCCGAGGAAAAGATATATGAAAAGGACCTTTACGATCAAAGCCTTCGCATCCGTCGATGGCTGCAATCGGGTTTACCGCATTGCGCAGGCAACGATTCGGTCCCAAATGGCCTTTATACCTAGCAGGGACGGCCTGGTCGCATTGCCGTTCGGGAGATGCATCTTGCTTTACAACGCTTACGAATTGCAGCGCACCATGCTGAGCGGCGCCGCCGCCTGGGCTTCGGTGAGCTCCGAACTTCTCAGCAATCCCGCCCTTCCCATGGGTTATTTCGGCTTCGGCCCGGTCATGGCCTCGGCCCTCGACGTCTTCGCCCATGCCGCCGCGCCGCGCGGCAAGCCCGCCTTCGACATCGAGACCGTCACCACCGGCGGCAAGACTTACGACATCACCGAATCGATCGTGCTGCGCCGCCCCTTCGGCGACCTGATCCGCTTCACCCACGCCGGTCTGCCCAAAGATGCCCCCAAGCTGCTGGTCGTGGCGCCGATGAGCGGCCACTTCGCCACCCTGCTGCGCGGCACCGTCGCCCGCATGCTGGAAAGCTGCGAAGTCTACATCACCGACTGGGCCGACGCGAAGCTGGTGCCCTCGGACGCCGGCCGCTTCGACCTCGACGACTATATCGACTACCTGATCGGCTTCCTGGAACACATCGGCCCCGGCGCGCACATGCTGGCCGTCTGCCAGCCCTCGGTCCCGGCTTTCGCGGCGGCGGCGATCATGGGCAAGCAGCGGCACCCCTGCCGTCCGGCCACGCTGACCATGATGGGCGGCCCGGTCGATACCCGCGAGGCCCCCACAAGCGTTAACGACGTGGCGATGCAGCAGCCGCTCTCGTGGTTCGAGAACAACGTCATCGCCACCGTTCCGCTCACCTATCCGGGTGCCGGTCGCAAGGTCTATCCGGGCTTCCTGCAGCTCGCGGGCTTCATGGCGATGAACCTCGGCAACCACATGATGAGCCACTATGGCATGTTCAAGCACCTCGTCACCGGCGACGGCGAAGGCGCTGCGGCCACCAAGGCCTTCTACGACGAATACCGCTCGGTCTGCGACATGACCGCCGACTACTATCTCCAGACCATCGAGCACGTGTTCCAGAAGCACTCGCTGCCCAAGGGCGAGTTCGTCCATCGCGGCGAACGCATCGACCCTTCCGCGATTCTCGACACCGCCCTGCTCGCGGTCGAGGGTGAGCGGGACGACATTTCCGGCATCGGCCAGACCAAGGCCGCGCTCAAGCTCGCCACCCACCTGCCGGACGACCGGAAGAAGTATCTGCTCGCCGAAAACGTCGGCCATTACGGTATTTTCAACGGCAGCAAGTGGCGCACCCGCATTGCCCCGGTGCTGGAAGACTGGATCCGCCAGCACGCCCGCAAGCCGCTGGAAGTCGCCGCCTGACGATTCCATTTGCCCGGCGGAAGCGTGCCGCCTCCGTCGGGCCAAGCCTGCGAATCGCTGCCGCGCGGCCGGGGTCGGCAAACCGGTTAACCCTTGCGGCAGCTCGCCTTGTTCGCCGGAACCGAGCGTTGATGAGGCTGGAAAGTCCGCTGCGTTTAGGTTAACTTATCGGTATGGAACAGACGTTGGGTCGACGTGCTGTCCTCATGGGCGGACTGGCGGCGGGCGCAAGCCTGACATTGCCGTCGCGCGTGCTGGCAGCAGAAAACACGGCAGGAACAGCGACGGGACAGATAGGTCCTGCCGGGCTGCCCTCTCTCGGTGGTGGCATCAGCACGCTGGACGCTGTGCCGAGCGCGCTTACGCCCTATCAGCGCCGCATTCTCGATGTCGCCTCGCGGCAGGTGCAACGCGTCGGCACCCAGATCTGGCGCAAAGACCTCGTCGGCATTGCCGATTTCGCACAGCCCTCGTGGAAGCCGCGCCTGCACTTCGCCAATATCGAGGCGGGCACGGTGCGCTCGTTCCTGCTCGCCCACGGGCGCGGCTCGGACCCGGCGCACAGCGGTTGGCTGCAAAGCTTTTCCAACCTGCCCGGATCGGAAGCCACCTCGCGCGGGGCTTTCCTCACTTGTGAATGGTACTCGGGCAAGTACGGCACCTCGATCCGCCTCAAGGGCTTGGACAACGACAATTCGATGGCGCTCGAACGCGCCATCGTGATGCACCCGGCGTGGTACGTCGATGCCGCGATGATCCAGAAGTGGGGCAAGCTCGGCCGCAGCGAAGGCTGCTTCGCAATGAGCAACACCGACTTCAACGAAGCGCTCTGGCACCTCTCGGGCGGGCGCCTGCTGTTCGCCGACCGCATCGGGGAATATTGAATCCCGTTCATCACGGCATGCGGAATTCCGCCGTACTGCCGTGTTAGACACCCCTTCTCCGGGGTGTTACGGATCGGCCATGAACGGAAATCTCGCGGAATTCAGGAAGGACGCGCCTACCGACGTGCGGCAGGTGCGTTCCCGCAAGGTGCTGAACGCCGCCATGCTTTCGCTGCTTGAGGAAAAGGCCTTCGACCAGATCACCATTCGTGAGATCTCGGCGCGGGCAGGCACCGGCTACGCCACCTTCTTCCGCCACTATCCCACGAAGGAAGCTTTGCTGGGAGACGTCGCTTCGGAAGAGATAGCCGGGCTGCTGGCCCTGACCATTCCCCTCCTCCATGCTGCCAACAGCTACGAATCCACCTTGGCGCTGTGCTCCTACGTCGGTGAGCATCGGACGCTCTGGTCCGCCCTGCTGGCAGGCGGTGCCGCCGGGATCGTGCGGGAAGAGTTCATCCGGCAGGCGCGCGGCCTGATCGAGGGTCTCGCCGATCCAGCCGAGTGGCTGCCCCGGGATCTTGGCGTGGTGCACGGCACCGGCGCCACGATCGACATTCTCGGCTGGTGGCTGGCCAAGGGACAGGACCAGAGCGCCGAGGACACCGCGCGCATCCTCCATCGCCTGGTCATCGCGCCGCTCGTGGGTGACGGCGCAGCCGTCCCCGATCCGGACCACCATCAAGGATGAGCGTACTGGAAAACGCCGACTGGCCGCTGTTCGGCTGGATCGACGACATCCGCCACCCCCTGGCGCGAGCGCGGCAAGACGGTCGCCCGGCCGCGCTCGCCACGCTCTACCGCGTCGAAGGCAGCGCACCGCGCGGTCCCGGCGCGCAGATGCTGTTCGTCGCGCCCGACGATAAGGCCGACATCGGTGCCAGCGGCTATTTCTCCGGAGACTGTATCGAAGGCGACGTGGCCGGCCATGCCATGCAGGTCCTCGCCGACGGTCTCCCGCGCCGCCTCCACTACGGCAACGGCAGTCCGTGGATCGACATCCGCCTGCGCTGCGGCGGCGCCCTGCATGTCCTGGTCGAGCGCATCGCTGCCGACAGTGCGGCGGCGGCCGAACTGCTGCGTCACGGTGCGGCCCGCCGCGCCTGCCGCTGGCACAGCGACGGCACCGTGCAGCACGTCACCGCCGACGAAGGACCGCTGCTCGACCTCTCCGAAACGCCGTTCTCGCTCGCCCGTCGCTATGACCCGCCCCGCCGCCTGATCGTTTCCGGCGGCGATCCGGGGGCCTTGGCAGCAGCCCGGCTTGCCGCCCTCTCGCAGTTCGAGACGATCCTGCTGCGTCCCGACGGCCCCACGGCGCCGCCGCCCTTCCCCGTCTCCCGTTACATGCGCAGCGATCCCGCGACGGCGCTGGCAGAGCTGGGAGTGGACCGCTGGACCGCCTATCTCGGCGCCACGCACGAGGATCACCACGATCTCGGCGGCTGCCTCGCCGCGCTGCGCGGCGGGGCGGGCTATGTCGGCATGATCGGCGCGAAGTCGCGCGCGGCGGCGCGGCGCGGCGCACTCGAAAATGCCGGAGCGACACCGGAAGAACTGGCGCGGCTCCATCTTTCGCCGGGCGTGGCCGGACTCGGCAAGTCGCCCTGGGAAGTCGCCACGGGGATCATCGCCGAGATCATGCAGGCGCTGAACCCGGCGCGCGAGCGGGCATGACTTTCGCCGCGCTAGTACTGGCGGCGGGCGCCTCGCGGCGGTTCGGCGGCGACAAGCTCTCGGCCCTGCTGGATGGCGAGCCGCTGCTGTCCCACGCCGTCCGCGCCGCCCGCGCCGCGCCGGTGTCTCGCGTGCTCGTGGTGGCGCGGGACGGCCTCGACTGCGGAACATGGCCGGAAAATCCGCCGGTCGAAGTGCTTCGCATCACCAGCGACGCGCTGTCGGAATCGCTCAAGGCCGGGATCGCAGCCTTGCACGATGCGGAAGGCGTCTTCGTGTTCCTCGGCGACATGCCCCACGTGCCGCATGACATGGCCGCACGCCTCGCCGCCGGGATAGGCGGCGGTAGCGCCGCGCTGCCCCGCCACGATGGCAGGCCGGGCCATCCGGTGCTGCTGTCCCCGCGCCTCTATCCCGAGATCGCGCGCCTCTCGGGCGACGAGGGCGCTGGGCGCCTGCTGCGCGGGCGCGGGGATGTCATCTTCGTCGAGACCAAAGATCCGGCGATCCATCTCGACATCGATCGCCCGCAGGACTTTGCCGCCCTGCGCGCGCGTTGACCCGTCAGGCGCTGCCGGTCTGGCTCGACAGCAGCGCCGGATCGATCCCCTCGGCCCGCCAGGTCGCGGTCCAGCGATCGGCGACCGCCGTGTCGAACAGGATTTCCGGATGCGGATCCGCCGCGTACCAGCCATGCTGCCGCATCTCGCCTTCGAGCTGCCCCGGCGCCCAGCCCGCATAGCCCAGCGACATCAGCCAGCGCTTCGGCCCGCGCCCTTCGGCAATCGCCCGCAGCACATCCATCGAGGCGGAAAGCGAACAGAGCGGATGAACCTCGACCGTGTCGCTGCCGCCCCAGTCGGGCGAATGGAGCACGAAACCGCGGCCCGGCTCGACCGGACCGCCTTCGTGGACCTCACAGTCCGGCGCGACGCCGGGTTCGATGCCCAGTTCTTCGAGAATCTCGTGGAAGCGCACGCCTTCGCGCAGCCGGCCGATGCCGATGCCCAGCGCGCCATTCTCGTCATGGACGCACAGGACGCTCACGCTGTGGTCGAAGCGGGGATCGAACATGCCCGGCATCGCCAACAGAAGCCGTCCGGATAAATATTGTTTCTCGGTCACATCGGCAAATGTAAGCCCTTCGCAGGGGACGGCAAGCGGGTTGCGCTTTTCCCGGCGGAGATCGCGCTTTATGGCTCCCGCCAAGCAAGGAAGGGAAATTGCGAGTGAGCCTGCTGTTCGAACTGCCCGAAGCCCCCGCCGTCTCCGTCCTGGGCGAAGATGCCCGCTACCCCGTGCGCCGGATTTTCTGCGTCGGGCGCAATTACGCGGCCCATGCGCGCGAACTCGGCAATGCGGTCGACCGCGAGGCTCCGATCTGGTTCACCAAGGCCCCCGCCGCGCTCTGCCATTCGGGCGGCGCAATCGCCTATCCGCCCGGCACGCAGGACTGCCATTACGAGATGGAACTCGTCGTCGCGCTGGGCGGCCACGGCTTCGAAGTCGCAGCGGAACAGGCGATGGACCTCGTCTATGGCTATGCCTGCGGGCTCGACATGACCCGGCGCGACCTCCAGAACGCCGCCAAGGCCAAGGGCTATCCCTGGGACATGGGCAAGGACTTCGAGAACGGCGCCGTGATAGGCGCCATCACCCGCGCCGAGGCGTTCGGCACGCCGGGCGAGCAGCGCATCACCCTCACCCAGAACGGCGAGACCCGGCAGGACGCGCCGCTCTCCGAGATGATCTGGAGTCTGCCCGAACTGATCGCCGACCTTTCGCGCCTCTACCACCTCGCCCCCGGCGACCTGATCTATACCGGTACGCCCGCGGGCGTCGGCCCGGTCGCACCGGGGGACCGGCTGGAAGGCCGCGTCGAAGGTCTTGAGCCCGTCGTCCTCACGATCGATCCGGCCTGACGTGAACGTGCTCCGCTACCAAGCCGCCCTGCTGGCAGGCTGTGCCGCGCTTTCTTCGGCGCCGGTTCTGGCCGAAGAAAACGCCCAGCCCGGCGCCCCGATCATCGTGACCGGCCACGGCCTCGAATCGGGACCGGCGACCCCCGCCTACGATGTCGAGACCATCGAGCGCGACGCGGTAATCGCCAGCGCCTCGGGCCGGATCGAGGACGTGCTGAATTCGGTGGCGGGCTTTTCCCAGTTCCGCCGCTCGGACAGCCGCTCGGCCAATCCTTCCTCGCAGGGCGCGACCTTGCGCGCGCTGGGCGGCAATGCGTCGAGCCGGACGCTGGTCCTGCTCGACGGGGTGCCGGTGGCGAACCCGTTCTTCGGCTATATCCCCTACAGCGCCATCGCGCCGGAGCGGCTTTCGTCGATCCGGGTGACGCGCGGCGGCGGTTCGGGCGCCTTCGGCTCGGGCGCGGTGGCGGGCACCATCGAGATGACCAGCGCCGGTCCCGACCAGATCGGCGCCCTGCAAGGCAGCGCCCTCGTCAACGATCGCGGCGAGACCCAGACTTCCGCCACCATCGCGCCGAAGCTGGGCGCGGGCTTCCTTGTCGCCAGCGTCCAGTGGGACCGGGGCGAAGGCTTCTGGACGACGCCCCGCGACCAGCGCGTCCCGGCTTCCGCCCGCGCCGCCTATGACAGCTGGTCGGCCTCGCTGCGCGCCGTCGCGCCGCTGAGCGGAGACGTGGAACTCCAGGCCTCCGTGCTTGCCTATGGCGACCAGCGCACCTTGCGCTTCAAGGGCGCCGATTCGACCTCGGAAGGCCAGCAGGCCTCGCTGCGACTGGTCGGCCGGGGAGACTGGCAGTTCGACGTGCTCGGCTATGTGCAGGCGCAGGACTTCTCGAACGTGGTCATCAGTTCGAGCACCTACAAGAAGACGCTCGACCAGCACCGCACGCCGACCACCGCGATCGGCGGCAAGGCCGAGCTGCGCCCGCCGGTGGGCGAGAACCACGTCCTGCGCATCGGCACCGACGTTCGTCTCAGTGACGGGCGTCTGCTGGAACTGCCTTACAACGCCAGCGGCGCCTTTACCGCCGTGCGCCGCGCAGGCGGCAACCAGTCCGATCTCGGTTTCTATGCCGAGGACGACTGGACTCTGGGCGACCTCGTGCTCACCGCCGGTGGCCGCGCCGACCGCTGGACGATCGGCAATGGTTTCTATCGCTCGGCCAATGCCTTCGGAGTGCTGACGCAGGACGATACCTACGCGAATCGCTCCGGTTGGATGGGCAATGGCCGCGCCGGCCTGGTCTGGCACGCGAGCGGGGCCGTGAGCCTGCGCGCCGCCGCCTATACCGGCATGCGCCTGCCGACGCTCAACGAACTCTACCGCCCCTTCGTCGTCTTCCCGATCACAACCGAGGCCAATCCGAACCTCAAGCCCGAACGCCTGCGCGGCTACGAGGCGGGGATCGACCTGCATCCGCTGGAGGCCCTGACCCTCTCGCTGACCGCCTTCGACAACAAGGTGAAGGATGCGGTGGCCAACGTAACGCTGAACGGCACGACTCGCGAACGGCAGAACGTAAACGCGGTGCATGCGCGCGGGCTGGAAGCCGCCGCCGCGCTCGACCTCGGCAAAGTCCGCTTCGACGGCGCGCTGGCCTGGACCGACGCCAAGGTTCGCGCGGATGATCCGGACCTCGACGGTCTTCGCCCCTCGCAGACGCCGAAGTTCGCCGCCAGTGCCACGCTCGCCTGGCTCCCGGCGGAGGGCTGGCGCTTCGCGGCGACCTTGCGCCATGTCGGCGCCCAGTACGAGGACGATCTAGAGACTTACGTGCTGCCCGCTGCGACGACGCTGGACGGCTATGTGCAGGTTCCAGTGACCGATGCCTTCTCCCTCGTCCTGCGCGCCGAGAACCTGACCGACGAGACCATCGTCACCCGCAACCAAAACGGTTCCATCGACCTCGGCACATCGCGCACCTTCTGGGCCGGTATCCGGGTCGCCCTGCGCTGATGCACGACGGTCCAGATCACGACAGGCCGTGCATGAGCACCGCTCCGTCGCAGGTCGTGCTCTGGCGCAATCCCGGCGGCGCGCATAAGGAGGCTCGATGCCGCGCCTGACCGTCAACGATCATCCGGTCGAAATCGCCATGGACCCGCAGGTGCCGTTGCTCTGGGCCTTGCGCGACGGCGCGAATCTCACCGGAACCAAGTATGGCTGCGGCGTCGGCGACTGCGGCGCCTGCACGGTGCTGGTCGACGGCGGCGCCCTGCGCGCCTGCCTCGTCACGCTGGGCGAGTGCGAGGGCCGCTTCGTCACCACGATCGAGGGGCTGTCGGCCGACCGCTCGCACCCGATGCAACAGGCGATGGTCGCCGAGCAGGCGATCCAGTGCGGATTCTGCACGCCCGGCATCGTCATCGGCGGCGCTGCCCTGCTCGCCCGCAATGCGAATCCGAGCGAGGCGGAAATCCGCGAGGCGCTCCCCAATCTCTGCCGCTGCGGGGTCTATCCGCGCCTGATCGCCGCCGTGCAGCGCGCAGGCCGAGTCCTGCGCCGCGAGGAAACCATCAGCGCCGCGCCCGCGCCGGGCATCGCCCCGCGCGATGCGGCGCGCAAGGTGCCCGCGCTGGCACCTCTCAAAATGACATCACCCGAACGACAGGAGCAACGCCCGTGAAGGCGACCATCTGGCACAACCCGAAATGCGGCACTTCGCGCAAGACCTTGGCGGTCCTGGAGGAAACGCCGGGCGTCGAAGTCGAAGTGATCGAGTATCTCAAGACCGCGCCCTCGGCCGAAAAGCTGGCCCAGCTCTACCGCGATGCCGGGATCACCCCGCAGCAGGGCCTGCGCCTGCGCGGCACCGACGCTGCCGAGCGCGGCCTGCCCGAGGCCGACGACGCCACCGTTCTGGCGGCGATGGCGGCCGAACCGGCGCTGATCGAACGCCCCCTCGTGGAGACCGAAAAGGGCGCGCGGCTGTGCCGTCCGCAGGAAAAGGTCCACGAGATTCTGTAACCTCCACGTAACATTGGCCGACGCTTGCTTGCAAAGTCGGCCCCGATCTGTCACCGAATCGCCCTTCGCCGGACGACAACAAACGCGAGAGCTTCCTCAAGCATGACCAGTACCGAGCTTGCCCGAGAGGCGCTGCCCCAGCGGATCAAGCGGAAGATCAAACACAGCCTTGGACCCTGGGGCGTGTTCATCGAAGGCTTCCTGCGCAATCCCGTGATGGTCGGTTCGATCGTTCCGTCCTCGCGCTTCACGATCAATCGCATGCTGGCCCCGGTGGACTGGGCCAACTGCAAGCTGTTCGTGGAGTACGGCCCCGGCGTCGGCACGTTCTGCCGCCCTGTGCTCGACCGTCTCGGTCGCGACGGACAGCTGATCGTGATCGACACCAATCCGCTGTTCATCGACTATCTGCGCCGCACCATCACCGACAGCCGGTTCATCCCGGTGCTCGGCTCGGCGGCGGACGTCGAGGACATCGTGCGCGCGCACGGCCATGACAAGGCGGACTACGTGCTGTCCGGCCTGCCGTTCTCGACCCTGCCCGACGGCGTCGGCCCGGCGATCGCGTCTGCCACCTACCGCGTCATCCGCAAGGGCGGCGCCTTCTTGGTCTACCAGTTCACGCCCAAGGCGCGCGAATTCATGGCCCGCCACTTCAAGCGGATCGACAACGGCATGGAGCCGATCAACGTCCCGCCCTGCTTCCTGTTCTGGGGCTGGAAGGACGAAGACTGAGCCGGACGGCCCGTTTTCGAACTGCTTTATACAAAAAAGGCCGGTGCTCCTCGCACCGGCCTTTTTTGTTTTACTCGAAAGTCTGCGTCACTCGCTCCGCGCTCGGCCCGGCGAGCTGGCGGTGCACTTGCGCGATCACCGCGACGAAGTAGAGCGCCATGATCGTCGCCATGATCGATTCGACCACCGCCGCCGTAATCCGGACCGCCTCGCCCGGCGCCAGCAGCGTGACCGGCAAGGTCAGGATATTGCCGAAGATCATCAGCACCACCATGGCAAGTCCGAGCAGGGCATAGAACCCGAGCAGGCGCGCGGTATTGCCCTTGGTGAGCGTCCACGACCGCCCGAGCGCCAGAATCGGGTTGAGCGTCTTCTCCACCGCGACGACCGGCGCCGTGACCGAAAAGCGTACGAACACCGCGACCGCAAACGCCAGCGCAATCGCCAGCCCGATCACCGCGCCCACGCTCCCACCGACGGCGCCGAGCACTCCGGCGATCACCAGGACCACCGCGCCCAGCCCCATGCCGAGCAGGATCTGCGCCACCAGATAGGGCACCAGCCCCTTCACGCCGGCGCGAATCGCCTCGCCCACGGTCGGGCGGCGCTCGCTATCGAGCAGGCAGAGCAGCGAGAGCGTGCCCAGCGCCTGAAACAGCGCGAGCGGAATCATCACCGGCAGGATCGAGTTGTAATAGGCTTTCACCGCCGTCATGACCTGCTGCTCGTTCATCCCGCTGCCCATCTCGGGCTGGGGGAAGAAGATTGCAAAGGCGAGTTGCGGCAGCAGGAAGAACACGCCCGCCAGCGCCAGCACGACCTCCCGGTTGGCGGAAACCGCTTGGGATGCCTGGGTCCAGGCCCTGTTGCTGTCGAACTTCATAACTGCTCCTGATGCCGCCAGATGAGAGCCGGCCTTTCAAAGTGACTTGATAACCGCAGGGAATGACGCCACGCAACGCGGCATGACTTTTCCGTCCACGCTTCCCGACACGCTACCCGGTGATATCGAACTGCGCGTGAGCGCCGAGCCCGTGCCCTACCGCGCCGCGCTTGAGGAAATGACCGAGCGCAACGCGCAGATCGCCGCCGGAGAGGCGCGCGAACTGATCTGGCTGCTCGAACACCCGCCGGTCTATACCGCCGGCACCAGCGCCGACCGCACCGAACTGCTCGACCCGCGTTTCGAAGTCGTGGAAGCCGGGCGCGGCGGGCGCTATACATATCACGGTCCCGGCCAGCGGGTCGCCTATGTCCTGCTGGACCTCAGGAAGCGCGCCCGCGACGCGCGCGGCTTCGTCCACGGCCTCGAAGGCTGGGTGATCGAGACGCTGAAGGACTTCGGCGTGGAAAGCTTTCGCAGCGAAGGCCGCATCGGCATCTGGACCCAGGACATCGACGGGCGCGAGGCCAAGATCGGCGCGATCGGCGTGCGCATCCGCAAGTGGGTGACGATGCACGGCTTCGCGGTGAACATCCGCCCGGACCTTGCCCACTTCACCGGCATCGTGCCTTGCGGGATCGAGGAATTCGGCGTCACCAGCCTCTCTCGACTCGGACAGGAAGTGGACTTCGCCACCTGGGACGAGGCACTGATCGCCCGCGCGCCCGCTTTCCTTGCCGCTCTCGATCGCCCCTGCCCTCCGGAGACGCCTGCATGACTTATCCCCGGAACGCCAGAATGCTGGCCCTCGTGCTGACGGCCGCCACCTGCCTCGCGCTCGGCGCCTGCAAGAAGGATGAAAGCCCGGCGCAAAACGCGGCCGCCGGGGCGAAGATCCTGCCCCGCTCGGTGGGCGACGACATGCTGCCCTATGACACGGTCCGCTCGCAGTCCGCGCCCGCCGCTCCCGAGTCGGGATCTCAGGCTTCCGCCACTTCACCGCGCGCTACCGCCAGTGAAGCCGCCGCGCCGGAAGACACTGCCGCCAATGCGGCTGCGGCCGCAGCCGCCGATGTGGAAGCCGCAGCCGCAGGGCCTGTTCAGTAAGAACCGGAAACGATCAGGCGCCGATCACAGCGCCTTTTCGTAGACAGCGTATTCGCGGTTCACCTTGCTGTCGATGGCGCCCGCGATGGCGACCATGCCCTGGTTGTCGTCGAGCACCCAACCGATCTCGGCACGCTTCGCACCGAATTTCGAGGTGGCGGCGCGGCGAATGTACTCGATCATCATGAAAGCCAGCTGGCTGGCGAGGCGCGAGGACTGCAGCTTTTTGCGCACGCCCATCAGCGGCACGCGCATATCGGCCGGGTTGGGCCTCCGCAGCCAGAGCAGCAGCTTGATGAGTCCGAAGATGCCCGGCTTGCCCTTGGGACCGTTGAAGCGCTTCTGCGCCTGATTGAGGTCCGGCCAGGTCATCATGAAGGCCACCGGCTCGCCTTCGTATTCGGCGATGCGGATCAGGCTGGGATGGACCAGCGGCTTCAGCGCCTTGCCGGTATATTCGATTTCCTTTTCGGTGAAGGGCACGAAGCCCCAGTTGTCCGACCATGCATCGTTGAGGATGTCGCAGATCAGTGCCGCTTCCTCGTCGAATCGCTTGGGATCGACCTCGCGAATGCGGATCTTGGCGTTCTTCTCGCCCGAAGCGACGATGCGCTGGACCAGCGGCGGGAACTGCTTCGTCACGTCGAGA